>Ga0163154_10006385_pt1 | contig 14446 bp, 14 predicted proteins | sample OliLakLV19MP9P1_FD_148649 | JGI IMG/M metagenome (GOLD analysis project Ga0163154, IMG submission 148649) | Freshwater microbial mat bacterial communities from Lake Vanda, McMurdo Dry Valleys, Antarctica - Oligotrophic Lake LV.19.MP9.P1 | ecosystem: Environmental > Aquatic > Freshwater > Lake >... | reverse complement strand
ACCGCACACCCTCGCTCCGAGTCCAGCCGCGGTCGGACACGCGAGCGCTGGGTGTCACGCTCTCCCCGCCCGTCCTGCCGGGCCGCGCCACGGCGCCGATCGCGCGGCCGACCAAGGTCGAGGTCATCGTCAACGGCAAGTCCAAGGAGGCGCTGACGGCCGACCTGGCCCCGATCGGTCGCACGCGGGTGCTCTTCGCCGAGCCCACGAACGTGAAGTCCGTCGAGATCCGCATCCTGGCGACCGACGCGGCGCCTTCGGCTGGCGGAGACGAACGCGAGCCCGAACCGCCCACCGGTTTCGGCGAGGTCGGGCTGATCGGGGCACCGGCGCCGCTGACGCCCCCGAAGCGGGGTTGAGGCCAATACACGGCACGCCCGGTACGATAGGGCTCGACGGCGCACACACTTTCGGCGGACAGCGCTTCGCCCCCGAGCGATTCGAACCATGCGCACCTCGAAGAGGACGAGCACTTTGGCGCAGAGCGCGCTCGATGGCTTGATCGACGAGCTCGCCGAGCTGCTGGCGCCGGCGGAGGAGCTCGCGCTCGCGCGCGCGCCGCGCCACGAGGCGCTGATCGTCTGTGTGGTGGGCGCGCCGCTCGGCGGCGCGACGCTCGCGATGCACTGGCTCGCCGCGAGCGGCTCGTTCGGGTATCCAACGAATCTCCTGGCACCGTTCGCGCGCACGCCGCTCGTCGGCGCACGGATCCAGCGGCTGCTCTTCGACCAGCGCCGCGCGCGCGGCGGCGACCTCGCCGACCTGACACCCGCCCCGGTCGCCTTCGAATCGACCCTCGAGGGCACCAGCGGCGCGCTCGCGCCGAACGATTTCGCAGCGTTCTGGGAGCGTTACATCCCGGGCCACGAACCCGAGCCGCTGGGGGAGCGTGTGGCGACCCTGGACACCGCTGGCCTCGGCCGCACGCTGACGGCGCTGGCGCGCATGGACGAGCGGCCGTTCGCGCTCGCCGCCGAGCGAGTGCAATACGATCTCGCGGACTTCGCGCGCGCGCTGCCCGGCGCGTTTTTCCTGCACGTCGTGTCGGAGGAGGTGGACAACGCGTGTGCGCTGCTCGACGCGCGCAAGAAGCTGCACGGGTCGCACGAGCGTTGGCACGGCGCGCGACCCTCACAGTACTGGGAGCTCGTCGCGCTCCCGCCTGTCGAGCAGGTCGCCGGGCAGGTGCTGCACACACACCGGCACCTACGCGAAGCGCGCGCGGCGCTGCCCAGCGAGCGCTCGTTCGAGGTCAGCGTGGCGGAGCTCCGCACCGCGCCGCGCAGAGCGCATGCACACCTGATCGAGCGCCTCGCCACGTGCGCGGCGCGCGCGGGCATCGAGTGGGACGGCGCGCGGCTCGGCGAGTATCGCGGGCCGGAAACGATGCCCGCGCCGCCCGCGCCGCCGCGGCGCGCCGCCGAGCTGGCCCAGCGCGAAGCCGTCGCCGCCGCATGCCGCGCGCTGCAACCGCGCGGTGTGTGACTCGGACAAGCCCCTAAAGAGCCGCGCGGCCCTACAGAGCTACGCGGCCAGTGACCGTCGCGCCCGTGCGGACGTCGATCAGCGGCAGGTCCGCGATCAACTCCAGGCGCTTCGTCCCCGAGAGAAAGGTCATTCGCCCAGCCTCGTCGCGTGATTCGCGGAACGTGCTCTCGACCCAGGCCTCGTTCGCCGTCAGCGGGCGTAGCTGGCCCAATACGTCTTTGCGTACGAGGAACGCGTTGTTGCCCGCGCTGTTCGATCCGACCAGCGCATAGCCTTTGCGCTCGCCGAGCAGCGCCAAGGCCGCGATGCTCGCGCCGGCGTACAGCCAGCTGAAATGCGCCGTGCGGCGATAGAAGTCTGGCGCGTAAGGCACGACAACCGCGGCGTCCGGGCCGAAGACGCTGTTGTACTCGACGATCACGATGCGCGGCTGCGCGGAGCGAATCGCTTCCCAGACCCAGTAGTCATTGCCGTCGATGTCGATCGAGAGCACGCCCAGGTCGCCGCCGAAGCCTGCTTCGACGATCAAGCCGTCGATGTTCTCGGCGGTGATGAACGCCGAGCGCGGAGTCAGATCGCGCAAGAACATGAGTGGGTCGCCGCGCAGCACAGCATCGAGGTTCGGGTCGCCATCCAGCACGAGCCCACGCCACGGCGCGAGCGTCGCCAAGAGCCGACAGTTCGCCTCGCGGAAGTCCTCTACGCCGAACTCGACGAATGAACGCTCGGCGAAGGGCACGTGCGCGGTGAGGTGCTGCACTATGCCGTCCTCGCCGAACTGCGAGGTGACGCGGAACTCGGCCTCGGCGAGCGGCGTGCCCGGTGCGAGCGCCGCGACACGGCGCGCTTCGGCGCGGGCAGTGGCCTCGACGAGCACGTCGAGCTGGCGCTGGAACGGCGCGACATCCGGGCCGGCAGTTCGCTCCGCACGGCCTCGCAGACGTCGGCGGAACGAGCGCTCGAGCTCGCGCCAGAAGCGCGCCCGCGGGGCCTTCCGGTCATCCGGAGCGCCCTGATCTCCGGATGTGCCTGGCATGCGCTGGACTCTTCGGCTCGTCTGGGCCCTTGTCAGCGGACGGTCAGACGCCCATCCGGGTCGGCCGTCGCGCTGGCGATGAGCTGCTCACGCGCCGCGAGCGCCAAGTCGGAGTCCACCATCATCTTCGCCAGCGCGCGCACGTCAGTGCGCGCAGTCCAGTCCAGCGCCTCGCGCGCGCGGGTCGCGTCGCCCTCGAGGTGGTCGACCTCCGCCGGACGCATGTAGCGCTTGTCGATCGCGACGTACCGGCGCCAATCGAGGTCGAGCTGCCCGAACACGAGGTCGAGGAACTCCCTGATGCTGATGCTCGTTCCCGTCGCAACGACGAAGTCGCCCGGCTCGGGCTGCTGGAGCATGCGCCACATCGCATCGACGTAGTCACCCGCGAAGCCCCAGTCGCGACGGGCGTCGAGGTTGCCGAGATAGAGCTTCTTCTGCAGGCCCAGCTTGATGCGCGTCGCCGCGCGCGTGATCTTGCGCGTGACGAAGTTCTCGCCGCGGCGCGGGCTCTCGTGGTTGAAGAGGATGCCGTTGCACGCGAAGAGGTTGTAGCTCTCGCGGTAATTGATGACCTGGTAGTGCGCGAAGACCTTCGCGCATGCGTAGGGGCTGCGCGGCTGGAACGCCGTGCCCTCGTGCTGGCGCGGGGGCGCGGAACCGAACATCTCGGAGCTGCCAGCCTGGTAGAAGCGCAGCGACTTGCTATTGTGCTTCTGGTAACTGCGGATCGCGTCGAGCAGGCGGAGGACGCCGACGGCCGTCACGTCGACCGTGTACTCGGGCTGGTCGAAGCTCACGCGGACGTGGCTCTGCGCGCCGAGGTTGTAGACCTCGTCCGGCGCGACATCGTCGAGGACCGTGCGCAACGCGCCCGCGTCCGAGAGGTCGCCGTAATGGAGGTGGAAGTCAGGGTTGGCGTCGTCGCCCAGGTGCAGGTGGTCGATGCGGCCGGTGTTGAATGAGCTGACACGCCGGACGATGCCATGCACGGCGTAACCCTTCTTCAGCAGCAGCTCCGCGAGATAGCTGCCGTCTTGGCCCGTGACCCCCGTAATGAGCGCTTTCTTCTGCATTCTTGTCCTCGTCGGCGTTCGCAATGATACGTCGTTCGCCGGCCCCTATCGGAGTTCCCGGGCCCCTATCGGATGGGTTTTGCCGGCACACCCACGAGTGTCACGGGGCCGGTGTGGTCCCCGACCAGGACAGATCCCGCCCCGACCACGACGTCGTCGCCCAGTGTGACACCGGGCCGGGCCAATGCGCCGACGCCGAGGTCGCAGCGACAGCCGATCGTCACATTGCCGGCGAGGTGCACCCCCGGCCCGAGGCTCGAATACGCGCCGATGCGCCCGTCGTGTGCGACGGTCGCGCCATGGTTGACGAGGACGTGCTCGCCGACGTGCACGTGGGTCTCCAGCACCGCTAGTGCCATCACGACCGAGCCGGCACCGAGACTAACGTGCGGCCCGATCACAGCGGTCGGGTGCACCAGAACGGGCGCGCCGATGCCTCGTTCCGCGAGCCGCGCCGCGACCTTGGCGCGGATCCGCGGCGCGCCGATCCCGATCAGGGCGACATCGCGGGTCGGGTCGGCGTGCGCGAGGAACTCGACCTCGTCGCGGGTGAGGAGCCCTTCGAGGTCGAACCGAGGCGGGTCCTTCAGCACGAAGCCGCGTAGGGTGAGGCCCGCTCCGTCCAGCGCTCCGAGCGCCCTCACGACGGCCCAGATCTGCAGCGCCGCGCCGCTCGCGCCGACGATCCAGAGGTCGCGGCCATTCTCTGTCGTCGGCGCGCTCAATGTCACGCCTCGAGCGACAAGTACTGGACGATCGCGTTCGCTACCCGATCGACGTCGGCGCGTGTCATCGCCCCGAAGGTCGGGAGGTTGAGGCCTGTGGCACCCAGCTCCTCCGCGACCCCGAGGTCCCGGTTTCCGTGGTATCGAACGTCGGAGTAGATTGGCAGCGTGTGCAGCGGCGGGAAGAACGGGCGCGAGTCGATGCCCTGCGCGAGCAGATGGCGCATCAGTCCGTCGCGCTTCTGCGCGGGCACCCGGAGGCTCGCCAGCCAGTGCACGTTGCGCGTGCCGGGCGCTTCACCAGCTAGCTGCATCCCGAGCGACTCGGCCGCGGGCGCGAGACTGTCGTGGTACCAACTCGCGAGCTCGCGACGGCGCGCGATGAATGTTTCGACGCGCTCCATCTGCGCGCAACCGAGCGCGGCCGCCAGGTTTGTCATGCGGTAATTGTAGCCGACGATCGGGAACCAATAACGACGTTGCGGGTCCATCCCCTGGCCGCGCAGCAAGCGGACTTTGGCCGCGAGCTCGCGGTTGTGCGTGGTGATCATCCCGCCCTCGCCGGTGGTGATGATCTTGTTGCCGTAGAAGCTGAACGTCGCGCCGACGCCGAAGCTACCGACCGTGCGCCCGGCGACGCGCGCGCCGTGCGCCTCTGCGGCATCCTCGACGACGAGAAGGTCGTGTCGCCGCGCGACCTCCTCGACCGCCGCCATGTCGGTCGGGTGCCCGTACAAGTGGACCACCATGATCGCGCGCGTGCGCGGTGTGATCGCCTCCTCGAGGCGCTTCGGATCGAGGTTCCAGTGCTGCGCTTCGCTCTCGACGAGGATCGGCGTCGCGCCCGTGTAGGCCACCGAATTCGCCGAGGCGACGTACGTGAAGCTCGGGACCAACACCTCGTCGCCAGGTCCGATGCCGAGCGCCAGCAGCAGTACGTGCAGCGCCACCGTACCGTTGCAGCACGCCACCGCGTGTTCGGTGCCACAATACTCTGCGAATTCACGCTCGAAGCGGTCGATGAAGCGCCCGTTCGAGCTGATCCAGCCCTCGTCCAACGCTTCGTTGACGTACTTCTTCTCGTTGCCAGCGAGGTCGGGCTCCGTGACGGGTAGGAAACGAGTGCTCACGGGCCATTCTCCATGCTGATGTGTGCCTGCTCCATGCTGATGTGGACCTGGCAGCGGAAGGGGCGGAATCCGCGTGCACCGGGCTCGCTGGCGCGCGCGAAGCGCTGCGGCGAGAGCCTCTTGCTGAGGACCTTCTCGACGAGCGACATCGCCGACAGCGCCACCGGTAGCGCGCCGAGCCCACGCGGTGCGCTACGCCGCACGCTCATCGAGAATCGACGGCTGGGGTGCGTCCGTGCAGCGACGTCGATGTCGATGCGATTCGTGCGGAGCTCTGCGAACTGCCTGGTGAGAAACTTGTACTGTGTTCCGAGCAGCGCAGCGGCGTCGAGCACGGGAATGATCGGCACGATGTGCTCGCGTGGGAAGTCGACGGGAGCAAGGCGCTGTGCCCCGTGCGGACCCTCGATCGTGACCTCGTCGATGCGCCACATCTGACGCTCCCATTGATCGACAGGGTGCAGGATCGCGGTGCCCGTGTCCGCCCACACATACAAGCCCGCCGCGCGTGCGTCATTGCACATCCCGACGAGGAGGCCGTTCTCGTACGTGCCACGCATACGGATCCCCGCCTCGAATACCACGCGCCGGAAGAGCACGCAGCTCCCGACCGAGCTCATCGGCATCAGTCGGTTGGGCTCGAAGTCCGGGTGGTAGGGGGCCGCGTTCGTCCAGCGCCGGCCAGCGACGTCGCGGAAGCCCCATGTGTCATAGAATTGGCCGCCCAGGAAAATGATGGGAGCGACGACGTCGACGCCGTGCGCGAGGAGTCGGCGCGCAGTCTCTGAGGGGAACGTCAGGTCGGACTCCAGCCAGAGGACATGGGTGTGCTCGCTCTCCGACGGGATGAGGTCGAAGCACGCGTTGCACACCTTGGCCCAGTTCCGCGCCATTTGTTCGGCGCTCTCTGCCTTGCCCACGTGCAACTGCGCGATGTGTACGCGCGAGTCTTGTTCGGCCCAGCGCTGCAGGAATCTCCACGAATCATCGTGGCTGTCGCCCTCGAGGACGTAGAGGCGCCAATTGTCGCCGTCAGCCAGCAAGAGTGACTCGACCTGGGCGCGGTAGGCCGGGAGGTACGGCATCCCGTCGCGCACGAGGGAGCAGATCGCGAGCTCAGCCACGGCGCGCCTCAACGAGCGACTCCACGGTCTCGACGAGGATGTGCCTCGGGGCCCACCCCGTCGCCTCGCACAGGCGCGCCGGGTCGCCGAGGAGCTGCTCCTCGGCCGGGTCCTGGAACTCGATCTGCAGTTCGAGCCCGAGCATGCCTTGGATCGCGCCCAGGATCTCGGCGACCCTTGTGGGGCGGCCCGAACACAGATTGAAGACGGTGCCGCTCTCGCACTGGAGTTTGGCCAGCGCGGAATATGCGTCGACCGCGTCACGTATATCGAGGAAATCGCGCCAAGAATTGCGCCCCGCCATCACGATCCGCCCCGTGGGTACTCCCTGTGTCGGCAAGCGCTCGAGCGTGCGCATGAAGTCGGTGACGAGCAGCCCTTCGGGCATGCCCGGCCCCAGTAAATTGAACGCGCGCACGACCGTGACGTCGAGTCGGTCGCGGTGCAGCAGCGCGATCTCCTCGCAGAGGAGCTTCGAGAGCGCGTACTGCCCTTGTGGGTGCGTCGGGTCGGTCTCGACGTGCGGTACGGCTGACGGCGAGTAGACGTAGCCGCTCGAGTTGAGGATGAAGCGGCAGCCCGGCGCCACGTGCTCGAGGTGCCGCAGCACACGCACCATCATGCGCACCGTGTCGAGGACATCGGCATGGCTTTCGAAGTGGCGCGGCCGCGAGTAGCCGGCCAAGTGGACGACGAGGTCCCAGCCGCCGGGCGGGGGCTCGGGCAACGGGTCATCACCGAGGAGGTCGACGGCGCGCTGGGTAACGCGCGCGGACCCTTCGAGCGCGCGCTTTGGGCTCGGGCCGAGCGCCGCACCGGCTGACGGTGGGGTCCGCCCCCAGCTCTCGACGAAGGCCCCTTCGCGTGCAAACCGCTCGACGATCCGGCGCCCGATGAACCCTGTTCCGCCTACGACGAGGCAGTGGCGCGACTCGAGTGACATCGGGCCACGGAGTCTGCTCGCGCGGTCGTCAGGCCAGCAAGGCGCCGCCGCGGGGGGAGGGCCGGAGCGCTGATGAATTGGCGCGGCGTCGACCCTGGAGGCGCTGCGCACCTACGACGGGAGTGCCGCCAACGTCTTTCGACGGCCTCTGGGCACCGCTATGCTTCGTCCACGGCCAGACACGAAGCGCCGCATCACCGCGCCCGCCCCGTCCCGGTTCGACCCATGCTCGCGCCTCGGCGTCTCTGCCCTCCCGACCTCAGCGTCCCAAGTGCCCCGCATCGCCCTCTTCCACCCAGCGTTCCAGGCACCTGGGGGCGCTGAGTTCCTCTGCGCGCAGCAAGCGCGCGCGCTCAGCGCGGGCGGCGACGAGGTCAAGATCGTGACCCTCTTGTATGACGCGGCCCGCTGGACCCATGAACTCCAAGGCATCCTGGTCGAGCGGGTCAAGAAGCGCTCATGGACCGACGTCCTGCGTGGCTGGAGCCGCTCCTCGAAGCTGCGTAGCCGCGCCCGACGTGCCGCGCGGCGCTTCGAGGACGCCGATGTGGTCGTCGCTCACAACGCCCCGTGCAACACCATGCTCGGATTGGCCTCGATCCGCCCGCGCACGGTCTGGCAATGCAACGAGCCGCCGCGGGTGCTGCACCGCGAGCTCGCGAACCCGCGCATGGAGCGTCGCCTCGAGACGGCGCCGCCCGATGCGCCGGAGTTCGCGACGGAGTTCTGGCGCAGTGCCCGCGCCGAGGACGACGATGAGGCGCCGGCGAAACACCGCGCTGCCGCGCAGTTCGACATCGAGATGACCGCACGCCTCGATCACATCTACGCGATCAGCGAGTTCTCGCGCGACAACGCCCGCGCCATCTACGGCCGGTGCGGCGAGGAGGTCGTGTACCCGATCGTGCGCTTCCCCGAGGGCGGTCTCACGCACAAGTCGATCGATCGCGACCACCTGCAGGTCCTCGTCCATTCGCGCCTCGAAGTCCTGAAGAACGTCGATACCGTGATCCGTGGCTTCGCTCGTTACCACACGGGGCACCCCGGCGCGATGCTACACATCGTCGGCGACGGCCCCGCGCGTGCTCGGCTCGCGACCCTCGCCGCCGAGGCCCTCTCGCCCACCGCGTACAGCCTGCACGGGTTCCTCCCCCATGATTCGCTGCGCTCGCTCTACGAGCGTTGTGACGTGCTCGCGCTCCTACCGCTGGACGAGCCGTTCGGGATGATCTTCCCCGAGGCCGCTGCGCGCGGGCTCTTGCTGATCGGCCCAGACCACGGCGGCCCGTTGGAGATCTTCGAGGGCGGGCGCCTCGGTGCCTGCGTCGACCCGTTCGATCCCAGCGCGGTCGAGGAGGCGCTCGAGGAGGTCGGCCGGCTATCAGCTTCCGAGGTGACCCGGCGCCGCGTCGAGGCCGACCGGTCGTGCCGCGCCCGTTTCTCGAGTTCGGTCGTCGTCCCGAAGCTCCGGCATGTCCTGCTGGAGTCGACCTGAGCCCAGGCTTCCCCGGATCCGACCTGGCCATGAATCGCTCCTCCGCAGGGCCTACGAACCCTGGCGCACGACCCGGGAGCCTACCCGCAAGGCCCGAGAGCGCCTCCGTACCGTCAAACAACCCCTCCGTAGCGCTAAATAACCCCTCTGCAACGCTAAAGAATCCCTCCCCAAAGAACCTCTGCGTCAGCCTCGGCAAGGGCGCCTCACTGCGCGATGGCCTGGGTGAGTTCTCGGAGCAGCTCTGCCTGCGCTTCGCGCGCGTCTCCGTTGAGCTCCGCGAGCGACACGGCGTGCAGCTCTACTTCCACCTGCACCCAGGGCTCTTCGGGCGGTACGGGGACGATGTCCAGTACCTGCCGGCGCACCGATTGCAGCGCTATTTCGCGACGCCTGGCCCGCCTTGCGCGCTCTGGCACCGCCTGGACCACTTCAACGGACTGCGCCCGACACGCGGCACGGGCGTGCGCTCCGTCACGATCCACGACCTGAACTTCGTCTACGCGAAGTCCGGGATGTCGTACCGCCGCGGCGATCGGCGCGTCCGACACGCGCTGGCGAAGAACGACCACGTCGTGACCATCTCGCGTTACGTACGCGACGACATCGCCAAGCGGTACAGCGTGTCCCGCGCGATCGAGGTCATCCACAACGGTGCTCGCTCGCTCGTCGATTCGTGTGGGCGCACCGCGGTCACAGCAGTCGAAGGCCGGCGCTTTCTCTTCCATCTCAGCCGCATGTCGCCCTCGAAGAACGCAGCGGCGATCGTCGAGCTCGCGAGGGACTGGCCCGAGATGGAGTTTGTCATGGCCGGCCCGGAGCGCTCGGACTCGATCAAGCTGCGCGAGGCTGTCGCGAAGGCTCCACTCGCGAATCTACGCATCATGCTCAATATCACTGACGAGCAGAAGGCGTGGCTCTACGAGCATTGTGCAGGCTTCCTGTTCCCTTCGCTCACGGAGGGCTTTGGCCTCCCGCCGATCGAGGCGATGCACTTCGGCCGCCCGGTGTTCGTGTCGGACCGCACTTGCCTGCCAGAGATCGGCGGGGACGCCGCGCACTATCTGAGCTGCTTCGACCCGGCGTCGATGCGCGCGGTGATCGAGCCTGCGATCCAACCCGCGGCCGCCGACGCGTGCGCAGATTCCGTGCGGCGCCACGCGACCCAATTCGACTGGGACCGCGCAGCGCGCGCCTATTTGACTTTATTCGGACAGTGGCTCGGCGTCGATCTCTCCGACGTCGGCCGACACACTGGAAGCGCGCCTTGACGCGGATCAGCGCAGCGCAGCGAGCACCGAGCGTGTCGCGTGGCTCTTGTTCAGAGTATAGAAGTGCACGCCCGGCGCCCCCGCGGCGAGCAACGCGCGGCACTGTGTGATCGCATGCTCGATGCCGGTCGCCATGACGGCGCCGGGATCGTCCTCACACGCCTTCAGGCGCGCCAGGAGCGACGGGGGGATCGAAGCGCCGCACATGCGTGTGAAGCGTTCGATCTGCGCGACGTTCGTGATCGGCATGATGCCAGGCACGATCGGGATCGTGACGCCCACGGCGCGCGCGCGCGCAACGAAGCGCACGTAGAGCTCGTTGTCGAAGAAGAGCTGTGTCGTCAGGAAGCCCGCGCCTGCTTCTTGCTTGGCCTTCGCGACTTGGAGGTCCTTGTCGGCAGACACGGCCTCTGGATGGACCTCCGGATAACACGCCGCGCCGATCGAGAGGTCGTACCGCGCGGCGAGAAACTCGATGAGGTCATTCGCAAAGGCGAAACCTCCGGGCGTCGGCTGATAGGTCCCGGCGCCCTGGGGTGAGTCGCCGCGCAACGCGAGCACATTGCTGACGCCGAAATCGTGCAAGCGATCGACGACGGCACGGATCTCGTCCTGCGTCGAACCCACACACGTCAGGTGCGCCATGCCCGTGATCCCGAGCTCACTCTGGATACGCGTCACTACGCTGTGCGTGCGGTCGCGCGTCGAACCACCCGCGCCGTAGGTCACCGAGATGAAGTCGGGCTCGACACTCGCCTTCAGGTCGGCCGCTGTACGCATGAGCGTCTCCGCGCCCTGGTCGGTCTTCGGGGGGAAGAACTCGAAGCTGAAGACCGGTCGGCCGCGGCCGTAGAGTGAATCGATCCTCATACGCCCCGCTCCTTCGTGCGCTGCGTTTCGGGGGACTCGGCATCGGGCTCCAAGAGGAGCTCGAAACGGCGCCGGAATTGCTCTGGAATGGCGATCGATTTCATCGTGTCGGTGCGAATACAGGCGGTGATCATGCGCGCCTCGACGTGCACGACGTCGGCCATGATGAATCGGTAGCGGAGCCCGAGCGATCTGTGCCCCAGCTTGAAGCACGTGACGCTGACGACCATCCGATCGCCGAACTGCAGCGGCTTCTTGAAGTCGACGTCCGAGTGCACGAGCGGGAAGCCGATCTTGTGCTCGAGCAGCAGGTGGTAATAGCGGGTGCCGACGTGCTCTTCCCACACCTCCTCGAAGACGTCGTGGACGTAGTCGAAGATGCGCGGGAAGTACGCGATCCCTGCTGGATCGACGTGCCCGAAGCGGACCTGGATGACGGTGTTGTAGGCGTTCACTGGAAGAGGTCCGTCCACTCTTCGCGAACGACGGTCACGACGACGTCCGCGAGCCGCTCGATCAGCTCGCGGCCCTCGCTCGCGGTCGCCGCGGCAGGGTCACCGCACCATGCGGCGTCGGCGCCAATCGACTCGAAGGAAATGGCGCCGGCGCGCAGCTTGTCGACGAGGCCGACGACCTTCGGCGCGAGCGCCTTGCGCTCGGCCTCGCGTACGTGCTCGGGGTCCTCGGCCAGGACGATGCTGGACTCGTAGCGGCCCGCATGACATTCGCCCGAGGCAAACTCGTCGCCGAGCGTCGCCGCGAAACGGCGGCGCGTGATGTTCGGGAAGAGGAGCTGCGCCTTGCCGCCGCCGCGTTTCGCGTGATCGAGGCAGACGCCCTGGAGAATCCCGACGTGTTTCGGCTCGAGGTGCGCATTGCACAGAACGAGGCGCTCGACCGTGTGCTGTTGCAAACTCTCGACGACGTCCTCGATGAGGTTCCACAACGTCCCTGGTCGCACCGTGATCGTGCCGGCGAAGCTGAACGCGAACTGCGCGAGCGTGTAGGCGATCGGCGGCAGGACGAGCGCATCGACGCCGAGCGCGCCGAGCTTCGCCGCAGCGCAGAAGGCCTGCGCGCGGGCGATCGTCACGTCCGTGTCCAGCGGTAGGTGCGGCCCATGGGCCTCCGTCGCTCCCACGGGCAGGAGCACGACGAGCCGTGGCCCGAACCGCGCCCGTGCCTCGGGCCAAGTGAGCTTCGCGAAGTCGTGCATCACGGTCGGACAGGATAACGAGGCAGGGGGCTCGCTCTGCGGCGGTTCGTGGGCTGCGGCAGGGGTTGCGCCGCCACCGTACGGAATGACCCACGGGTAAGGGGTAACGACCCACGCGGTGTGCGATACGGAGGGAGCCACATGCCTGCAAACGACCTCGAGCTCTACGAGCGGCACGCCGACGATTGGTGGGACACCGAGTCGCGCGCGTTCCGCTCATTGCACTCCCTCAACCGTTTCCGCGTCGGTCGGCTCATCGCGAGGCTGGGCGCCCGGGGTGTCTCGGTCCGCGGCGCGCTGACGCTCGACCTCGGCTCGGGCGGCGGGATCGTCGCAGGCCTCCTGGGCGCCGCTGGGGCCCGGGTCGTCTGCCTCGACCGATCGCTGGGCAGCCTCGTCGCGGCGCGCCGCGGCTGCCAACCGACTCCGGCCGGCCTCGTCCAGGGCGATGTCACTGCCCCACCATTCGCCTCTGAGGGCGCCGACCTAGTCGTGCTCTCGGACGTCCTCGAGCACGTCGCCGAGCCAGGGCTCGCGCTGCAGGCCGCGGCGCGGCTCGTACGCGCGGGGGGCCATGTCTACACGAGCACGCTCAACCGGACGCTGCTCTCGCGGGTGCTGGCCGTGGAGGTCGCAGAGCGCCTCGGGTACGTGCCCCGTGGGACCCACGATCACAGGTTGTTCGTCCGCCCCGAGACGCTGGAGCACGCGGCACACTCCGCCGGGCTCACACTCGTCGCGCACGAGGGGGAAGGTGTCGCCCTCGCGGCGACGCTGTGGCGCCGCAGGATCGTCGCGCGGCCCTCCCGCTCGCTGGCGGTCGCCTACCAGTCACTGTTCGTGCGGTCGCCGGCCGGAGACCGCGCTTGAAGGCCACGGCGCCAGTGCCGCGCTCCGCGCGCGCCATCGCGCTCTGGTACGGGCTCCTGACGCACACGCTCTTCCTTGCCGGCGTCGGTTCGATGATCGTCGGCATCGCGACGGGCCTGCAGTCGGGCCGCGGCACGCTGCACGGTGGCAGCGCTTGGCTGGCCAATGCGCTGCTCGTGCTGCAGTTCCCGCTGCTGCACACGCCCTTCCTCTCGGTGCGTGGCCGCGCGGCATTGGGCCACTGTGCGCCGCGCGCGCTGCGCAGCGACCTCGGCACGACGCTGTACGCAGCGTTCGCTTCGCTGCAGCTACTCGTGACGTTCGTATTGTGGTCACCCAGTGGGACCGTGTGGTACCAACCCCATGGCGCGCTCGTCGCGGCGTCCCTCGCGCTGTACGCCACCGCGTGGCTGATGGTCGGCAAGTCGATGTCGGACGCGAGCTTCGCGCTGCAGACCGGCGCGTTGGGCTGGTGGGCGCTCTTCTGTGGGCGGCGGCCGACTTATCCGCCCATGCCGACGCGAGGCCTCTTTGCCCATTGGCGACAGCCGATCTACACCTCGTTCGCTGCGACGTTGTTGTCCGGCCCGGTGTGGACGCCGGACCGCGCGCTGTTGGTGCTCGTCTGGGGCCTCTATTGCCTGATCGGACCGCGCTTCAAGGAGCAGCGTTACCTGCGGTTCCACGGCGAGGCTTTCAGGCAATACCGCGCGAATCACCCGTATTGGCTGCCGCGCCTGCGCGGACGCGCTGGCGACGGGCGCGCCTGACCTCTGCCGCTCGCCTCACTGACTGCGTCGCGCCAGCACGATCGCGGGCACGACCACGAGGTCCGCCGCCAACGCGACTGCGACACCGATCGCGCTCGCGAGGCCAAAGCGTGCGGTCGGCGCGAAGTCTGCGCAGGCGAGCGCGCCGAACCCCGCGGTCAGCACGACCGCGGACGCGAACGCTGCATCACCGACCTGGGCGAACACGCGCAGGAGCGCCCGTCTGCGCGCGAACTCCGTGGCCTCTCGCCGCCGTGACGTGAGCAACAGGTGGAACGTCGTGTCCACTGCGATCCCCATGACGACCGACGCGACCATCACGGTCGCCGCGTCGAGCTCGAAACCCAGCGCGCGCGCCGCGACCAACGCGAGCGCCACTGGCAGCACATTCGCGACGATCGCAGCAAACCGCTCGCGTGCGCCCCTCAGCGC
>Ga0163154_10006384_pt1 | contig 14449 bp, 15 predicted proteins | sample OliLakLV19MP9P1_FD_148649 | JGI IMG/M metagenome (GOLD analysis project Ga0163154, IMG submission 148649) | Freshwater microbial mat bacterial communities from Lake Vanda, McMurdo Dry Valleys, Antarctica - Oligotrophic Lake LV.19.MP9.P1 | ecosystem: Environmental > Aquatic > Freshwater > Lake >... | reverse complement strand
CCAGCCTCGACGGTGCGCCGTTTGAGATCGGCGACCATCGGGAACACTTGCAACAGATCGTACGGTTGCAACAAAACATCTGGCTCATCCACGGCGCGCCCCATCGGGACGGTGAGCTGCAGCTGCCAACCATGGATGCCGGCTTCGATCAGGCGCTCCAGAAGCTCTGGCATTTCGGGCGCACTCAAACGATTGATCTGTGTATTGGACGCCACGGGGACGCCGGCCGCACGGAATGCGCGAATTGCATTGAATGCTGAAGCGTAAGACCCTTGCACCCCGCGCAAACGATCGTGCGTTCCTTCCAGACCGTCGACGGAAACGCTGACACTCATCAGGCCAGCAGCATGGGCGGCTTTGGCGTGTTCGTCGGTGATGCCGCGACCGCCGGTGGTCATCGTGGATTGCATGCCACAAGCTCGGATTTTCTCGATGATGGCGAGCCAATCCGGGCGGAGATAGGCTTCGCCGCCGATGATGGTGACCTCCTTCACGCCGAGCTCCGCCATTTGTTCGATCAGATCGAAGCAGCGCTCCGTGGAAAGCTCATCTTCGCGAGCTTTGCCCGCACGCGAACCACAGTGGCGGCAGGCGAGATCGCACTTGAGCGTGATCTCCCAGACTGCGTAAATAGGGCGCCAGGCTTTGTCTACCGGGCGCACGGTATCAGCTAGCGGTAGCATACGGCGCGCGACGGGAGCCTGTGGTGCTATTGGGAGGCTCCGCGGACGCTCGGCCTTGAGCATGCGCTGCCGCTCAGGCTCAGATGTTAGCTGCAGAAGCCGGGATCCCGGGAGCGAGCTGGTCACTGTTGGCCGGCGTAAAGTGCCGCGACTTCAGGGGGAGACAGTGCACGATCGTAGAATCGGACATCATCGAGGCTACCCTGGAAAAAGCCGCCTGTCCCGTTGGGCGAGCCAATATGGAATGGATTCGAGCTTGAACAAATCTGGGGTGCGCGAGTGCCAGGGGCGGCGACACCATCTACGTAAATGCTCTGGGCGCGTGTCGCGTCCTGGACGAGGGCAACGTGGTGCCAGGTGTCGAGGGTCACCACCTTAGCAACCGTCGCTGGGGTGATGTCGTTCGTTTCAAAACTAAACGCGTTCACAATTTCACTAGCAAGCGCTGGCTGATCACCACTGATATACAGTCCGCAGTAATTGGGGGTGGGGACAGGAGGAGGATCGATGGCAGACTCATTGCCAATAATTCCCACCCAGCCCTTGAACGCTGCGACTTTGACCCAAACAGAAATCGAAAAGCTAACCGTATTTGTCCAACCGCTGAAGGGAGCGGCCGGCAAAACTATATCATTGCCAATAGCGGCATTATTGGGATTACCGTCGAAGGTCAAACTGGCGAGGCTCTTTCCTACGAGTGGAGCGGGCACGTCGTCGGGGCTTCGGTCTGGTGGCGACGCGCTGAAGTTGCCGTGATTCATACCGACCGAATCCATGGCTGTTGCACCCACGGTGGCCTCATCGAACTTCCAGTGACCAATCAGGCCCGCTGTGAGCATGACGGGGCCGTACCCTCCTGTGGCTTTGGCGCCGCCTAACGCAGCACCGCCGGAACCTCCCATGCTCGCTCCCCCAATGCCCGTGCCGCCCGAACCAATCTTTGAACCGCCCGCGCCGACGGTACCGCCAGATGCGCCCCCTGTTCCTAGCTTGCCTCCCATCCCAACCGTGGTGTTACCGCCGGAACTCGCCCCGCCCGTGCTGCCCCCCGAGCCGTCGTTTGAACTGCCCGCGAAGTCGAACCCCCCGCGCGGCCCCGACGGAACTCCAGCATTGGAACAGGCGCCGCCGACAGCGGCGAGAAGAAGCACAAAAGAAGCGCGTGATGAAGTCATGGCAGAAAAACCCCGGCGCGGAGCCTTTGAAGAATATTGAGTGCCTATAGCTCAACGAATTCATCCGAACAAGCACTCAACCTGATGAGCGGCCACAAACTGCGCGGTTTTGTGCATGTGGGTAGGTGTGGGATGCAAACAGATGGATTCGAGCCCGCTTCAGCAACTACAGGATACCCGCGTAATGCCAGTCACGGGTGCTCGATCCCTTGCAGGAATGCTGCTAGTCGCTCCCGCAACGTCCTGTGGATCCAGCTCCCGCCTTCACACTCCAGCCTCGTCCGCCAGACGATCGAAGGCTTCCCTCGGGTGTGATCCCGGGACTGCCACTCACGGCGCTGGCTCCCATGCAGCGCATTACCGACTTGCCGTTCATGCGAGTGATTGCCGAATATGGCCCCCCGGATTACTTTTTTACAGAGTATTTCAGAATTCACCCCGCTTGGAACCTGGAGAAATCGATTCTTCAATCTATCACCGAGAATAGAACCGGGCGGCCCGTCTTTGCGCAGATCATGGGTGAAGATGTGAGCTTGATGCGGCGAGCTGTGGCTGAGCTGGGCAAATATCCGATTGCGGGCGTGGATCTGAACATGGGCTGCCCCGTGCCGGCCATCTACAAACGCAATGTGGGCGGGGGGTTGCTCCGCGATCCGGAAAAAGTGGATGAAGTGCTGGGCGCGCTGCGCGCAGCGACGCGCGGACTTTTTACGGTGAAAATGCGCGTTGGTTTCGAATCCCCCGCACATTTTGATCGCATTTTGGCATTGATCAATCAGCACTCCGTTGACCTGTTGAGCCTCCACGGCCGCACGGTGATGGAACGCTATAACGGCGATGTTCACTACGATCTGATCGCGCACGCGGTGCGTGTGGTGAAGTGCCCAGTCCTCGCCAACGGCAACATCACATCCGCGGAAAAAGCGGCCAGGGTGCTAGCGGAGACGGGTGCTGCTGGCGTGATGTTGGGGCGGCATGCGATCCGCAACCCTTTCATTTTTCGCCAATGCCGTGAGCGCTTTCAAGGCTTGCCGCTCACCCCCGTATCGCTCCTCGATATTCGCGGCTACGTTGAGAAGCTGTACCGCGCGATGTACATCGATGGCATGCCCGTCAGTGCCCAAGTCAACGCGACCAAGCGTTTCCTAAACTTTGTCGGAACGAGCGTGGATCCGCGTGGCATGTTCATTCACGACATGCGACGCGCGAATACGGATCAGGAGTTGTTTGCGGTGTGCGACCGATACTTGACGCGGCGGGGCGCGGAACCCTTTGAGCTAGAGCCTTTTTCGGGCGTTTTGGCGCGCCCAAACTGCGAAAGCTAAATGGCTGAGAGTCGGGATGTTGCAGCGCTCAGTGCGGGGTATAGCTAGATGCTGACCGCCGCGCTTGTAGGGATTTTCTTCGGCTTTCTGGGTTCGATCCCGGTGGCGGGGCCGATCAGCTTGCTCGTCTTGGCGTACGGTTTGGAGGGTCGCGTACGCAATGGCATATTCCTGGCGGTTGGTGCGGCGCTGGCTGAAAGCGTGTACGCGTACCTCGCATTCTGGGGGTTTGGCGCGCTGTTGGCGCGGCTGACGTGGATCGAACCCGTGAGCCGTGGGTTGGCCGCAGTGCTTCTGATCACATTGGGTGTGCGTTTCTTGAAGCCGAGAGCCCCACCGGAAGTGCACCCTCGGACCTCCCCGCGCAGCGCGGGAAATGTGCGCAGTTTTTTCCTTGGCGTTACCATCACAGGTTTCAATCCCACGCTCATGGTGACATGGCTCGCGGCGGTGACCCTTTTGCGCGCGTCCAACCTGGTGAACTTCGGCGCTGAACGAGCCCTGGCATTTTCGATGGGTGTGGCCGCAGGGATTGCTGCCTGGTTTGGCGTGCTGCTCATGCTGTTGGTGCGCTATCGGCAGCGCTTTTCACGCACTTTGCTCAACCGGATGCTTCAAGTCATGGGCGCTGCATTAATCTTGCTCGGAGTCGTCTTCGCTGGGCTTTTTGCGCAGCATGTGCTTAAGCAATTTTGATCGCACGAGCTGTTACTTGTGGGCCGGGCCCCCAGGCATGCTCGTCGCCTAACTTCGACCGGTGGAGGCCACGTAAAGCCCCAGCACCACCAACAGCGCTCCGGCTACCTTTTGTGTTGTCAGGGCCTCGCCGAAGAAGTGTGCAGACGCCAGCATCACGAGCACGAACGCTAAGGACATAAAAGGGTAGGCATAACTCAGGGGCAGCTGAGTCATCGCGGCCATCCAGGTGAGCGAAGCCAAAAAGGCCGCAACAAATCCGGAAAACACCCAAACGTCCAGCAAGCGCCACAATAGGAACTCTAACTTACCTAGGCCACCTGCCGGCAAGCTTCCCGCCAGCCCTACTCGCCACTTGATGATCAGCTGACCGTAGACCGTCAGTAAGATCGTAGCCCCCACATAACACAGGCCCACAAGAGTCGATCTTCCAATCATCAGTTCACTCTTCATGGTGAATCCCGTTCGAGGAGCTGGAAGAGGTACTGTCCGTAGCTTGTTTTCCGTAGGGGTTCAGCGAGCAGGCGCACTTGAGCCGCGTCGATCCAGCCCCGGCCGAAGGCGATTTCTTCCGGGCAAGCCACTTGCAGCCCCTGCCGCACCTGAATGGTTTGGATGAAGTTCGAAGCTTGCAGCAAGGCCTCGGGCGTGCCTGTGTCCAACCAGGCTATTCCGCGCCCCAGCTTTCGGACTTGCAGCTCGCCTTGCTCAAGATAGAGGCGGTTCAGATCTGTGATTTCAAGCTCCCCGCGGGCGGAGGGTTTGAGCGACTGCGCGAGCCGTGTGACCTGCGAGTCATAAAAATAGAGCCCCGTGACGGCGTAGTTGGAACGCGGCCTCTGCGGCTTCTCCTCGATCCCTAGCACTTTGCCATCGGCGCCGAACTCGGCCACGCCGAATTCCTCTGGGTTCTTCACGTGGTAGCCGAAAACGGTGGCGCCGTGCGAGCGTTGGGCGCTTTCCTCAAGGATGCTGATCAGCCCGTGGCCATAAAAGATGTTGTCCCCCAGCACGAGCGCACACGGCTCCTCTGAGATGAAATCGCTTCCAATCAAGAATGCCTGAGCCAGCCCGTCGGGGCTTGGCTGGACGGCGTAGCTGATGCTCATGCCCCATTGGCTGCCGTCGTTGAGCAGAATGCGAAACAAACGTTGCTCTTCAGGCGTGGTGATCAAGAGCACGTCTCGAATGCCAGCCAGCATCAGTGTGGTCAACGGGAAGTAGACCATCGGCTTGTCGTAGATTGACAACAGCTGCTTGCTAACGGCTTTGGTCAGCGGGTGCAGCCGGGTTCCACTGCCGCCGGCTAAAACGATGCCCTTCTTGATCATAGCGTTCTTTGCCTCATGATGCGCTGCCCCGCCCTTCATAGTTGACATCGATCCAGTTCCGATACTCCCCAGTTCGGACCTTTTCGACCCACGCCTGATTCTCCAAATACCATTGAACGGTCTTGCGTAGCCCCGAATCGAAGCTTTCGCGTGCGCTCCAGCCGCACTCGCGAGTGAGCTTGGAGGAGTCGATCGCGTAGCGTAAATCGTGGCCCGGACGATCTGCGACATACGTGATGAGCTGCGTGAGATCTGCGAGCGGAGTGCCTGTTTGTTCGGCGAGCAGGCGGCACAAGTGCTCCACGACATCAATATTGCGGATCTCGTTGTGTCCGCCGACATTGTACGTCTCGCCCACGCGGCCGCGTTCGATCACGGCCCAGATCGCTTCACAATGGTCGTCCACGTAAAGCCAATCGCGAACGTTCAGCCCGCGACCGTAAACGGGGAGCGGCTTCCTTTCGAGCGCGTTCAACAACATGAGGGGGATGAGCTTCTCTGGGAACTGACGAGGCCCGTAGTTGTTGGAACAATTGCTGATCGTGATCGGGATCCCAAAGGTTCTATGGTAGGCGCGGACGAGGTGATCACTCGCAGCCTTCGACGCTGAGTAAGGGCTCGAGGGATCATACGCCGTGGTTTCAGTGAACAGCCCTGATTCTCCAAGGGAACCGTAGACTTCGTCGGTGCTCACGTGATGGAAGCGCCGAGCGCCGGGGCCACTCCAAACTTCGCGCGCTGCTTCGAGCAGGTTGAAGGTGCCCTCAATGTTGGCGCGGATGAAGGCACGTGGAGCCTGAATGCTTCGATCGACATGGCTTTCCGCAGCGAAGTGCACGACGAGCTCGGGCAGGTGACGCACAAATACGTCTCGAACCGCCGCGCTGTCCTCAATATCAATCCGCTCAAACGCATAGTTGGGGGCGCTCGCGATCCCCAAAAGGTTGGCTGGATTCGCCGCGTACGTCAGTTTGTCGATGTTCAAAAACTGATGCTGCGGGTAGCGCGATACCGACAGATTCAAAAAGCCCGAACCGATGAAGCCGGCGCCGCCGGTAACAAGCACCTTCATGCGGGCCGGTCTATAGACCAGCGTTTGCCCGCCGGCAACGGCACGCCTAGCGCTCGCGCACCCCTTGACTCAATCTCTCCTCCAAAGAGTGAGCGTGCGGAGCGTGGCCACGCGGTGGAAACCGTTAGCTGGGAGACTCGCGACGGCTCGCGGGCAGTCGTGAATGACGCACGTCTCGCGGTCCGTTTCCGATTGCTTCCGAAGCTCGACCACCGCAGCGAGTGTCTTGGAGGCAAGCGCGGCCTCAGCGTTGACATGCAGAGCTCCCCAGCCGTACCCGAGCGCAAACGAGCGCGACCGGGTACCCCAAAGGAAGTGCAGCTCATTGTGGCGCGGAGGCAAGATCAAGATGTCTTCCCCGCTGTGGACGAGGCTTGCCAGACGTTCGATATCCTCCGCCATGTCGCGCTTGAGCCAGGGATGGCCGAGATCGGGGGCATCGACGGTGACCGCCGGTGGCCAAAGGTAGAACATCTGACTGCCCCGTTCTTTTGCGCGGACAAACGGCAGCGCCGCGACAAACAGCGCAGCAAATTTTAACCAGCGGTGGCGGTTGAAAGCTTCTTGGTAGCGCTCGCTCAGAGCTGAGGCAACCACAACGCAACTTAGGAGCATCCAAGGCGCGGTGAGCAGTGCATAGTGTGCGTACCCGCGCTTGGTATACTCAAGCAGCGTGCCCACCGCCGCCGCACCTGAGAAAGCGACGATGTTCAGCCAGCGCGTGGAACATTGTTGACGCCCCCGGAGCAGCAGCACGGGTAGCACGCTACTCGCAATGCAGGTAGCGATCACCAGTGGTCTGAGCTGCCGAAATGCTGAATCGAGATTAGCTCGCAGGCTACCGCTGGGATCATAGCCTTGTGCGGACTGCAGCCCCACGCGGAGGGGGAAGAGACCGTGCCCTTCCGCGAGTATGCCGACCAGGAAGGCAAGCGCCGCTAGCCCTGGAATCAGAGCGAGTGCGAGGGGCTGGTGCCTGCGGTCGCGCTCCGCGCAAAATGCAAGCCCGACGAGCCCGACCCAGCCTAACGACTGAAGACCGCCTTGCTGCTTCACGTAGGCGGCCAGGCCAATCCCCACTCCCAGGGCAGCGCCAAGTAGCAGACCGCGCCGTCCGCGTAGTGATTCTCCGCCCCAGATTGCTACTCCGAGCAAGATCGGCAACGAGCTGATGGGTTCGGCGATTCCGTAGGCACCCTCAGCACGGGCGCAAATCCAGACGTAACCTAGCGTGGCGACCACCGGCAGCGCCCAGCCGCGACCACATCTTTTCGCCGTGACTCCTAGCAGGACTGCGTTGGTCGCGAGCACCGCGACGTAGGCCCACTGTGCCGCGACGAGCGAGCGCCCGCTTGAGGCGAGGACTAATTGCCAGAAACGTGAGAGACCTGGGAAATAGGCATACCGATTCGCTGTTACGGGAAGCTCATCGAGCGCGTCGCGTGCCCCGCAAAGAAAAGTGAAGAAGTCTGTTCCCTGGATTTGCGGGCGCAGTGCGAGGAGAAATTGCGCCGCGTGCACGAGGCCGTACATGCAGGCCAGGAACGATAGGACGCTTGCGTACAAGAGGGTGAAAGGACGAACACGCCGCCAACACCCAAGCAGCAGCGCAGGCGCTGCCAAGGCACCGACCGTCAGCGCGAGATCTATCACGTGCTGAGGCGGGGTGAAGAGCCGTTCCATGCTGGGACTCAAACAGTGAAGGCTTTCACGCGCTCAATCACATACCCCTGCTCGTCAGCTGTGAGAGAGCCGAAAAGTGGCAGCCGCACCAGCCTTTCGCTGACATTTTCTGTGATGGGGCAATCTCCCGCCTGCGAGCCAAGCATCTGGCCCATGGGGGAGGTGTGCAACGGCACGTAATGAAATGGTGTCACGATCCCCGCCTGCTTCATGTGCGCAATGAAGGCCTGGCGCCGCTCAAGAGTTGGCAGCAGAAGGTAGAAGAGATGGGCCGGGTGTTCGCACGTATAGGGAATGGTCGGAAGAATGACTTGAGCCTCCCCAGCCCAATCAGCTAACTCCGCGCTGTAACGGTCCCACACCCGGTGGCGGTGCATCTGAAGAATGGTGTGGTGCTTGAGCTGTGCGGAAAGTACAGCGCTTAGGATTTCGGAGGGTAGGTAGCTTGAGCCGACATCCACCCAACCGTACTTATCGACTTGCCCACGAAAAAATAAGCTACGGTTCGTCCCCTTCTCGCGGATGATCTCAGCACGGTTCAAATACGAAAGATCGTTGATGAGGAGCGCACCGCCCTCCCCACACGAAATGTTCTTGGTTTCATGAAAGCTGAGGGTGGCGAACGTGCCAAAACTTCCGAGCGGACGGCCCCGGAACTTGCCGAAGAGCCCGTGGGCGTTGTCCTCGACCACAGCGATATGATGCCGTTCTCCGATGCTGACGAGTGCCTCCATTTCGCAGGCCACACCGGCGTAGTGCACAGCGACGATCGCACGTGTTTTCGGGGTGATCTTGGATTCAACCAGACGCTCATCGAGGTTCAGCGTGTCAGGACGGATGTCCACGAAGATAGGACGAGCACCTCTCAGGACGAACGCGTTGGCGGTGCTCACGAATGTGAAGGAAGGGAGGATGATCTCGTCCCCGGCGCGAATGTCGAGCAGAAGAGCAGCCATTTCTAGCGCATGTGTGCAAGACGTCGTGAGCAGGGCCTTCTTCGCTCCCGTTAGGCGCTCCAATTCCACATGGCACTGTGCCGTGAAAGGCCCATCCCCCGAGAGGTGATCGCCCTCCAGTACGCGGCGAACGTTCGTGACTTCATCGCCCGAAAGTGAGGGTCTGTTAAAGGAGATCTCCAATGTGGGGTCGATGCTGCAACGAAGCCGAGGCTGAATCAATCTTTCTCGGCAACGAAGCCGATATACTTAAACAGGTTGCGGGATAAAGGCAGGGATTTTTGCAGCAGGGCATCCACAACGCGCGCGTTGGCGAATGCCGTCTCACGGGGGATTGTAGGATCGTTGATCATCTGGCCCTGTCCTACAAACCACTCAAAGATGAACTCCACGCGTGCGAATCCCGCATCCACGAGTTTCTGCCGTAGGTATTCCTCTGAGAAACCACCGAGGAAGCTCTTCCCATATTCGGCGTGGTTAAAAATTTCTTCACTCACTCCGAACTGTTTGCGTATATCTTCGTCCTTATATGTCACCATCTCGATTTCGCGTTTGAGAATAGGATCGTAGGCGCCGTCTCGGTCAAGCTTGCCGATTGCTTCCCAAAACGAATAATTAGGCTCCAAATCGACGTAGTATCTGCCTTTGGGCTTGAGCGCCCGAAACGCCGTGCCGATCGTAGGACCGCAATCGTAGAGGTGGTGAAGAAAGGAGTAGGAAGTCACGACGTCATACCCGCCAGCGGTCGCCGGAAAACTCCCGCTATCAGCGTTGTGCAGCGTGATCTCCGCAGGACCAGAACGGTCCACTTTGTCCAACATCGCCTGAGTCACGTCCACACCGTCAATGGATCGTACGTGCTTCTTAGCGAGCTGGATCATGAACCCTGTGCCGCATCCGAGATCCAGAAGGCGATCTTGGCCCGCGGCGCTGAGCACTTTGAGTAGCCTGGCTTCCACATGAGCTAGATTCTCCGGCCGAAAATGGGGCTCGCATGTTGAATAGTGGTCAGAAAGCTTGGTGTGTAGGGCGATATTCGCCTCAATGACTTTTTGATACTTGCTGGCGTCCATTATTCCACCGGTTGGCTGTAGGGTCGTTGATCGAGGGGGGCGTAATACTCTGCGTAGGAAGCGGGAACCTGTGCTCGGAAACCAAGCTTCTGGAGCACGTTTTCCGAAACCTTCGTAAGATCCATTCCCGCCATGGCGCGCGGAATGTCGATGCGCTGCTTCATGAACGGGCGACACATGTTGATTGTGAGAGCATGGCGCCAGGTCGGAGTTGAGTTGACTCCGCCGGCGTGAAACAGGCGCGCGTTGAAAAAAAACACAGTACCTGCCGGAGCGATCAATCTTCGCGCATCGCAATAGAATTCTGTCTCGGAGGGAGCGACGCTGCGCGTGTGGGAGCCCGGAAGGAAGAAAGTTGCGCCATTTTCTTCGGTGAAGTCATCTAAGAGGATGGTCGCACCCATATTGGTGATGTAGCCCGGGATCAACCTTGGGCAATCTACATGGATGCGGTGGGAGTAGTTGGAGCCGTGAGGGCGCATCGAGGAGCTAGTGTACGCGTAGACGGTGCAGCCCAGTCCCAGCACTGCTTCGAAGGGAGCGGTCAATCGAGGGTTGTCGAATAAATCGAGAAAAGAGCCACCGTAAAGGGAACACAGCAACACCATATCCCGATCGGGGTACGCCACGCCTCCGTGGTAGCGGTCTTCAGCCGCGAGCGCTTCTTCGAGCTCCAGCTTGCAATTCTTGATGAAGTCCGAGTCAAGGATACCCGGGAAGATGGCGAACCCGTCCCGGGTGATACTCGCCCGGAAGAGCTCCGGATCAAACATGGTTCACCGCTTCGATTCCGTATCGATCACTCACGACGTAGAGGGGTCTTTTCTGAACTTCCTTAAGAATTCTTCCGATGTACAGGCTTGCGACGCCGATCACTAGGGTTTGCACGCCTCCCAGAAACACAATGATCGAAATGGTTGACGTATACCCAGGTCGAAAAGCCACAAAGGCGATTTTCCCGATCACGAGTGCAAACGTCGCCAAAAACCCGATCAACGCGATGACCATACCGAGCACTACCAGAAACCGGAGCGGAAGGTCGGAAAACGAAATGATGGCCTCAAATGCCAACGAAAGCCGGTTTCTGAAATTGTATGAGGAGCGCCCGCGCTTGCGCGCCACGTGCTCAATGTTGCAATACCCCCGGCGAAAACCAAGCCACATTTCGAGCCCAGGGATGTATCGAGTCCTCTCGTTGAGAGAGTTGTAAGCATCGACGAATTTGCGATTCATGATGCGTAAGGTTGCGGTGTTGAGGGGGACGTCGAACCCAGTGGCCTTGTTGAGAAACCAGTGGAACAGGTAGGAAGTTGCGCGCACGAATCGGGGGCCGCGGCGAATCGGTCTCAGACCGAACATGACGTCGACCGAACCATTTTCTAGTTGCGTGAGGAGCGTAGGGATCTGATTCGGAGGGTCCTCCATATCGACGTTCAACATGCCAACATACTGCCCGCGTGCGTGGGCGTAGCCACAGCTCAAGGCGATGTGCTGGCCGAAGTTTCGACTCAAAGCGATCAGCTTGGCGAAGGGGTACTGATCACAGACGGCGCGGAGTGTCGCCGAGGTGGACGCCGAGCCGTCGTCGTTGACGAAGATGAGTTCCACGTCCGGGGCGATATCCTCCGTGCCGAGGTATCCGCGAAAAACTCGTTCGAATTCGTCGCAAAAATCGTTCGCCTGATCGGAGTCCCGATAGATCGGAACGACAAACGAATAGCGAACCATTGGCGGGATACAACCTGCCAGCTCCCCGAGTGTCAAGTTGAGGACTTCAGGCAAAAAAGAAGCCCCCTCGAACGGTGGCTTGCCCCGAGTTCCGCTGCGGCGTCCTTGCCGCCATTCCTAGATCAGGGTCCGGGCTGAATCCCTAGCGGAGCTGCATTCCACTTGGGGCGCTGAGCCGAGCCGGCTAGACTCGGGCAAACTTGCGTCGTACGGGAACGCTTCGAGCGCACTCATCACCCTAGATAGTCGTCGCATATTGCCCCCAGTTCACGAGCCGTCCGAAACACAGCTTTCATGAAACGCGTCGCGATTTTGCAGTCCAACTACATCCCTTGGAAGGGCTATTTCGACATGATTGCGTTCGTCGATGAGTTCATCCTCTACGACGAAATGCAGTACACGAAGAACGATTGGCGCAACCGCAACAAGCTTAAAACTCCGAGTGGGACCGAATGGATCACGATCCCTGTAGGACAGGGAATCGACCGCAGGATTCGGGACGTCAAGCTGCCGAACCCGCTTTGGCAAAAGAAGCATTGGAAGATGCTCGAAGCGAACTATCGTAAGGCGCCTCACTACCATGAGGTCGCGGCTGTTCTGGAACCTGTCTATTGCAATAAAGTGCACACACAGCTTTCGCCGCTGAACCGCGAGCTCATCGAGGTCATTTGCGCGTACCTAGGCGTGAGGACCAAGATTTCTTACGCCTGGGATTATCACATCGGCGAAGGCAAAACTGAACGTCTCACGGACCTCTGCCTGCAGGCGGGCGCTACGGAGTATGTTTCTGGACCAGCGGCTAAAGATTACCTTGACGAGGCTCAAATGCGTGCGGCGGGCCTCCAGGTGCTTTGGTTTGATTACGCAGGATATCCGGAATATCCGCAGCTTTGGGGCGAATTTTCCCATCAGGTTTCAGTTGTCGATCTACTGATGAACTGCGGAAGGGATGCCCCGAGCTTTATGAAACACGTTGCAGACTCGCCCTCGAGTGAATCGGTGCAGAAGATAACGGGTACCGAGTGAAGCGCGCGTTGATCGTAGGTGCGGGAAGCTTTGGTCAGCTGCTTGCCAAACATCTCGGAACCCAACACACCCTCGTCGGTTACGTGGATGACACGAAGAGCGGTAGGGTGGGTGAGCTGCCCGTTTTGGGTGACCTGGGAGCGATCGAACGCCTGCACACGGAGGGTGCGTTTGACACCGTGGTGCTCGGGATTGGCTATCTTCACCTCGCTTTTAGAGCCAAGCTCGCAGCCCATCTGCGTTCGGTCGAAATTCAACAGCTCACTTGGATCCACCCCGCGAGTTTCATTTCGCCCGACGTGGAACTGGGGCAGGGCGTTCTGGTCTTCCCAGGGTGTACCGTTGACGTGGGTGCACGTCTTGATGAGGGCGTCGTGCTCCAGGTCGGCTGCGTTATCGCGCACGACACGACGATCGGTGCGCACAGCTTTCTTGGTCCTGGCGTCAAGGTGGCGGGCTTTGTTCGAGTCGGGAATCAGTCGTTCTTGGGCGCAGGCACTATCCTGATTGATGGCATCACGCTCGGTGATCGCACGCAGACCGGGGCTGGGGCCGTTGTCGTTAAGTCGAACTCTGGGAATGAACTGTTGGTTGGAGTTCCGGCGCGAACGGTGCGCAAGCGCTGAAGGTTGCCAAGCCGCATGGGTTGTCGAGGGATTCCGGCCCCCAAATAAGTTGGGCCCGGAGACGGCGTGGTTTGATGATCGGTTTATTGGTGCCGTACCACCGCCGCTCCGAGCCCGCCCCTTCAATTGCCAGTCCTCCGCGGGTGAATCAGGCCTCAGAGTTAACTAGATGGTAACACGCTCCCTACGTTGCGCGCGGTTTCCTAGATGATTTCTTTTCATCGTTTCCACCTCAATCGTTCTGAGCGTTGACTGGCGCTAGGCGATAGGAACCGCAAGTGATGAAGGAATCAAAGGGTAGCCCGATCACTTGGCGTGCGTTCACCCACTCCACCCGTGTGTCGCCACTTTCATCCGTGTGGCGCTGTGTGTTCCCGTAGAACCGCACCATTGGGGCATCTTCATGACGTGCTAGCTCCCAAGGATTCTCCATCTGGAGCCAGCCCTATCGCTTCTCAATCTGCTCACCCTCCACGATGTATTGCTCGAAGATCCCGAAGTCGTAGCGAATGCCCGTAACCGATCGCTGGCAACTCCAAAGTTGCGAGCGAGTCCACGAAGCATGCGGCCAGTCTCCCGAGCCCTCCGGTGCCAAGCCCGGATCGCCCTCCGCCTCAAGGACGGCACTCAAATCAAGACCCCGCTCCCTCGCGAAGCTCCCGCCTACCTCATACAGCCGCAGGTTAAGCGGGCAGAGCGTGAACTCCGGTTCGACCGTGAGCTCCGCCTGGAATCGCGGTTCTGCGTGAAAGCGCCTGCATCTTTGGGAAATCTCAGCTTAGGGTTGAAAGGGACGTCTGACAGTTAACTATCTCGCCCCGAGTGGCGGATGGGTTTCGCTAAGCTTTCGCTACGCCACGGTTAACGTCGCGCCATCATACGCCTACGAGATGGGTTGCCCTCGGTAGTAGGCGCCGCGCGCGCTCGCTGGCGCGCTCTTGTTGGTGCTCTCACCTGCATGCGACTGCACCGCCGAGGCGGTATTGAAATTCACCCTGCTAAGGGGTAAGCCATCTACCGAGTGCCTATCGCTGGGATGATCCGGAATCGCGTAATTGTGGTGAATGGCAAATAG
>Ga0163154_10006383_pt1 | contig 14449 bp, 14 predicted proteins | sample OliLakLV19MP9P1_FD_148649 | JGI IMG/M metagenome (GOLD analysis project Ga0163154, IMG submission 148649) | Freshwater microbial mat bacterial communities from Lake Vanda, McMurdo Dry Valleys, Antarctica - Oligotrophic Lake LV.19.MP9.P1 | ecosystem: Environmental > Aquatic > Freshwater > Lake >... | reverse complement strand
TCCCCGCCCCCTTCACCCTCGGCCAGGTCCGAAAATTCGATGTCCGACCCGAGATGGCTGGCCAACTCCTCGCTCGCCTCCTCGGCGCTGCCGTAATACTTGATCAACGACGCCCGGATCTGCTCGTCGGTGGCGCACACCATCTCGACCTCGCGATCCAGCAGGAGCCGCAGACTGTCGAGCGTCTCGAAATTCAGCGGATCACTGATCGCCACCACCAGGCCGTTCTCACCCATCCCGACCGGGATCACCCGGTAACGGCGGGCCAGTTCGGCCGACACGGCGCCGATCACATCGGGCGCGATGTTGGCCTGGGCCAGATCCACAAACTCGAGCCCCGAATGGGCGGCGACCGTCCGGGACACATCCTCTCGGGTCAGCACCCCCTGCTCGACGAGCGTGTCGATGACTCCGTGACCGGCATCGGCGCCGGCCTTCGCCTTTTCGATCTGATTCCGCGTCACCAGGCCGGCGTCGCGCAGAATCTCCAGAATAAATTCGTCTTGTTGTGGCAAGCGGGCTCCTTCGGTGTGGGGGTGGAAATCGAAAAGGCAGGGTTACGCTAATCGCCCGACCGGCGGGGTGTCAACGGGACGGCATCGGAACACCGGCAGGCGGCGCGGCGATTTCACAGTCCGGCGTCGGTCACCGCCCCTTCGCTGGCGGAGCGCACCTGGGCGGCGTACTTGGCGAGAACACCCCGCCGGTATCGGGGAGTCGGCCGTTTCCACCGGGCGAGTCGCCGCGCGATCTCCGCCTCCGGCAGGCCCAGCTCGATCCGACGCGCCCGGGCGTCGATGGTGATCGGATCGCCGTTGCGCACCACTGCGAGGGCGCCGCCTTGAAACGCCTCGGGCGTGATGTGCCCCACCACGAACCCGTGACTGCCGCCGGAGAACCGCCCGTCGGTGATCAGCGCCACGTCCTTGCCCAGGCCACGGCCCATGACGGCGGACGTCGGGGAAAGCATCTCGCGCATCCCGGGCCCCCCCCGCGGTCCCTCGTAGCGGATGACGATCACGTGCCCGCTTTTCACGGTCCCCTCCAGGATCGCCTTCAACGCCGTCTCTTCGCTGTCGAACACCAGCGCCCGGCCCGCAAACCGAAGCCCCTCCTTGCCGCTGATCTTCGCCACCGCCCCCCCGGGCGCCAGGTTGCCCCGCAGAATCACAAGGTGGCTGTCCGGCTTGATGGGATCCGAGAGCGGCCGGATGATCTCCTGCCCCTTCGGATACGGTTTCACGCCGGCCAGATTGTGGCGCACGGTTTTACCGCTGACCGTGAGGCAATCGCCATGGAGCAGCTTCGCGTCGAGCAGCAGCTTCATGAGCGGGGTTTGCCCGCCGATGGCCACCAACTCCGACATCAGAAAACGCCCGCTCGGTTTCAGGTCTGCAAGCACCGGCACCCGTTTGCCAATCCGCGTGAAGTCGTCGATCGTGAGTTTCACGCCCGCGGAATGGGCCATGGCGAGCAGGTGAAGCACCGCGTTGGTCGATCCGCCCAGCGCGATGACGACCGTGATCGCGTTCTCGAACGCCTCGTGCGTAAGGATGTCGGACGGGCGGATGCCGCGCTTGAGCAGGTGCAGCACGGCGGCCCCGGCGTCACGGGCATCCTTGTGTTTCGCGGCGGAGACCGCGTTTTGTGCGGAGCTGTTGGGCAGGCTCATGCCGAGCGCCTCGATGGCGGACGCCATGGTGTTCGCCGTGTACATGCCGCCGCACGAACCGGCCCCGGGGATGGCGTGCTCCTCGATCAGGGCGAGCTCGGCATCGGACAGCTTGCCGGCCGCATGTTTGCCGACCGCCTCGAAACAGCTCACGATATCGAGGTTGACGCCGGCCAGTGCCGCGGCCCGTTCCTTGCCGAGCCGCTGGCGCGCGATCTGGCCGGTGATGCAGCCGGGCAGGATCGTGCCCCCGTAAACGAAGACCGAGGGCCGGTTCAGGCGGGCCATGGCGATCAGACAGCCGGGCATGTTCTTGTCGCAACCGCCGATGGCGACGAAGCCGTCGAACCCCTCGCATCCCACCACCGTCTCGATCGAATCGGCGATCACCTCGCGCGACACGAGCGAGTATTTCATCCCCTCGGTCCCCATCGAGATGCCGTCCGAAATGGTGATCGTGTTGAAAATGACCGACTTGCCGCCCGCGGCATCCGCGCCCGCGGCGGACTCACGGGCCAGCACGTCGAGGTGCATGTTGCAGGGGGTGACCATCCCCCAGGTCGACGCGATGCCGATCTGGGATTTCTTAAAATCGGCCCGCTGAAACCCCACGGCGTGCAGCATCGCGCGACTCGCCGCCCGCTCCGGGCCGTCCACCACCTGGGCGGAATACTTGCGGAGGTCGGGCTTGATCAAAGGCGGGCGGGTTCGGGGCATGGCGGGGAGCGGTTTTGGAACCCTATGAAATCGCAGGCGCGAGCGCCGCTTCCAAGAAAAAAGGCGACAGGAATTTGACGCGGTTGAGGCCGCTCACCCGGTCCCTGCCCGATCCACGCCACACCTGCACCGGGCCGACCCCGCCCGGCGACAATCCAGGACGGACCAACCCGGGCCGACCGGCCTGCCTGAACCGTCTGCCTGAACCGTCTTGACGCGGCGCGGACGGGGGCCGATTGCTGGATTCCGCATGCCCGACAACTCTCCACGCATCTATTTGCTGCCGAATCTCATGACCGCCGGCAACCTGTTCTGCGGGTTCGGGGCGGTCCTGAAGATTCTCGAGGGGGCGCTGTTGCATGCGGGGACGCACGAGGTCGAGGCCACCGGCAAATTTTATCTCGCGATCTGGCTGATCCTCGGGGCCTGCATCTTCGATCTGCTCGACGGGCGGGTGGCGCGGTTGGGCGGGACGGAGAGCCCCTTCGGACGGGAGTTCGACTCGCTCGCCGACATCGTCTCGTTCGGGGTGGCGCCGGCACTGTTGGTTTACAAGATCGTCCTGGTCGATTTCCCGCGACTCGGCTGGGTGGTGGCCATGGTGTATCTGCTGTGCGGAGCGCTTCGGTTGGCGCGGTTCAACTGCCTCGCCGCCGCCGATCACGTTTCCGCGAACAAGGAGTTCAAGGGGTTCCCAATCCCGGCGGCGGCGGGTCTGATCGCCTCGCTGACCCTGTTCATGCTCTGGGTGGCGGAGAGCGAGCGCAACCTCGGCCCCTGGCGCTGGGTGCTGCCATTGCTGATGGTGTTTCTTTCGTGGATGATGTTCAGCCGGTTCCGATATCCGAGTTTCAAATCGATTGACTGGCGCAGCACCCGGTCGGTGCCCCGGTTCCTGGCAATCGCCATCGTGCTCTACATGACCTGGGTCTACCGGGAATGGATGCCGGTGGTGCTGTTCCTGGCCTACCTTCTGTACGGGTTCATGCGCCCATGGCTGTCGCTGGCGTGGCGCAGGCGGATCGAAGAGGACGAGGAAGAGGACGACGGGCCCGACAGCGGGCCCGCTGCCGGCAAATGAGCGACTTCCACCAGCACGGGCTGGTGCCGACCCTTCACCGAATCGGCGAGAGCGATCCGGTGGCCATGGACCGATTGCTGGCGGGATTCGCGGCCGCCCGCCCGGTGGCGATCCTGCTGCCCTGCCATGGGCGGGACCTGGAGGCCCCACCCATGGAGCGGATGCTCGGGGTGCTGGCCGGGCTGCGGTTCCCGGGAGCCGTGGTGGTGGCGGTGAACGGGGCGGGTCCGGCCGCGGTGGAGCGGTTGCGCGGGAGGCTGCGGCGCTTTCGGTGCCGCACCGCGGTGTTGAGGTGCGATGCGCCCGGCGTGCGGGAGATCCTGCGTGCCCCGGAATTCGCGGCCTCGGGAGGCACGGCCGCTCCGGGCAAGGGCCTCAATCTCTGGATCGCGCTGGCCTTCGCCGAAGCCCGGGCCGGAGCGGGGGTTGTGCTGGCGCACGATACCGACATTGAATCGTACGGCCCCGATCTCCCGCTCCGGCTGGCGTTTCCGGTGCTCCATCCCGAACTCGATTATGCTTTCGCGAAGGGCTACTACCACCGGGTCGGCGACCGGCTCTACGGTCGGGTCACCCGGCTTTTTTTTCTTCCGCTGATCGAGGCGCTGCTCCGGGTGGCGGGTCACCTTCCGCTGCTCGATTTTCTGGCGGGGTTTCGGTACCCGCTCGCAGGCGAGTTCGCGATGGATGCGACGATGGCGGGGCTGTTGCGCGGCGGCAACGGCTACGCGATTGAGACGGTCCAGCTTTGTGAATTGCACCGGGCCGCGGACCCCGAACGCTTCTGCCAGGTCGGCATCGGGCCCAACTACGATCACCGGCATCAGGCGATGGAGCCGGGCATCGACGGCCCGGGCCTCACGGCGATGTCCGGGGAACTGGCCGCTGCGCTGCTCTCCGAACTCGCCGCCGAGGGGGCTCCGCTCGGCGAAAGGTCGGAGGCGGCAGTCCGGACCGCGTATGTGCGTGCCGCGACCGCGTTCGCCGGGAGGTATGCGCATGTGGCACTGCTCAATGGAATGGAACCGGCATTGGAGCGGGAACTCGATGCCGTCGCCCGGTTCGCGGCAAATCTTCCGTCGCTTCCGCCTGCCCCGCCCGTGTTGCTGCCGGCCTGGGCGACGGTGCAACGGTTGCTGCCGGGCGCCCGGGAATCGATCCTCGATGCCGCCCTGGCGTCTGGAACCGAGCCATAAAATGGTTGACGCAGGGGCGTCCGAAGCCGGAAAATGCTCCTCTTAAACATGAACGTTCTCTTACTCGGTGCAGGTGGATTTATCGGCGTCAATCTGGCGGAGCGGCTGCTCCGGGACGGGATCCACAAGACGGTGGCCCTCGACATTCAGGAGGATAAGATCAGCGAGATCAAGGCGATGGCCGGGATGGAGTATTACCACCTCGACATCTCACGGGATGAGGCAAAGGTGGATGCCTTGGTCAAGGATGCGGATGTGGTGGTCGATCTGGTTGCCGTGGCCAACCCGGCGCTTTACGTCGAGGATCCGGTCGGGGTTTACGACCTGAATTTCACCCAGAACCTCAAGGTGGTGGAACAGTGCCGCCGCCACAAGAAGCACCTCATCCAGTTCTCGACGTGCGAGGTGTACGGGATCACCGCCGCCAAGGCGATGGGGCTGGATTCCCGCACCCACCCGATCCCGTTCATCGAGGACGAGACCCCGCTCATTATGGGCCCGGTGAAGAACCACCGCTGGATCTATGCCTGCGCGAAGCAGTTGCTGGAGCGCGTGCTCCATGCCTACGGCCTGCGCGACGATTTCGGCTACTCAATCATCCGCCCGTTCAACTTCATCGGGCCGCGCATTGATTATCTCCCGAGCGAAGCCGGCGGCGGCAACCCGCGGGTGTTCAGCCACTTCATGAACGCCCTCCTCTACGGGACGCCCATGAAGCTGGTGGACGGCGGCGTGAACTTCCGCGCCTACACCTACATCGACGATGCCGTGGATTGCATGGTGCGAATCATCGACCACAAGGACGGAGCCGCCCGCAAACAAATTTTCAACATCGGCACCCCTGAGAACGAGACCACCATCGCGGAGTTTGCGGTGAAGATGAAGGAGATCTTCAATAAGCATTTCCGCCAGCCCGGCGATCCCGATCCGGAAATCATCAGCGTCTCCTCCGAGGACTTCTACGGCAAGGGCTACGAGGATTGCGACCGCCGAATCCCGAATGTGGACAAGGCGCGCGACTTGCTCGGGTGGCGCAGCCAGCACGACCTCGACTCGGTGATCTATCACACGATGAAATATTTCGTGGACAAACATCGCGCGAAGCAGCCCGCGGCTGCCGTCTGACCTTTCGCTTGCGGGCCCATCAGGGCGGGCGTTCGCCGCGAAATCCCCGGGACGAATCCGCTCGCCAATGGCACGCGCAGCCGAATCCTCCGCCGACCGCGCCCCCGCCCCGGACGCGCGAATGGCAGCCATCGTTCTGGGCGGCCTGGCCGTCGTGCTGGGGTTGGCGCTCTGGCCGCTGGACGAGCCTTGGAAAACACGCGCCGCCCGACGCCTGGCCAAGGGGATCGCAGAAGGCAGGGTTCCCGCACTGAAACCCGCGGACTACGTCCAGCTCTGGCTGTGGTGGGGCATTCTCGGCAACGCCGTTCTCTGCGCGCTGCTGGCTCGGCTGACGCCCCCGCCCGCCCGTCCGGGCTAGCTCGGGCCATCCAGTCCCGGACGACGATTCAGCACACGCCGATCACGGCCAGCATCCTGCCGGTCCGGCCCCGCTCGATCCGGTAAGAATACCAACGTCCCACATCACTCCCCGTGCAAAGCCCGCAATCTTCCACCGCCAGAACGCCGCACGCCGCCGCCTGCGCGCGGAGATCCGCGGCAAAATCCACCTCGTAGTGCGGTGGCCGGATGCACGGACTCAATTGCACGATCAGCGAGGCGGGATGCGTGCCGAAGCGGCGCTGCATCTCCCGAATCGCTGCGGGGAAAATGCCGAGCTCAGTTCCTTTTCGTCCGGCATGAATCAACCCCACCGCCCGATGAGTCGGGTCCGCCAGGAACACGGCGCAACAGTCCGCCACATAAATCCCAAGACAAATCGCCGGATCGGCAGTCAGCAAACCGTCCGTCCCTGGAACCGGAATGGCCGGGGTGCGGGCGTCGACGGTTGCCACGGTCGCTCCGTGAACCTGCTCGGCACGCAGCAAGGGCCGTCCGCCGAGCGCCGTCTCTGCAAGCGCCGCCGCATGGCGGGGGGCGAGACGCTCCACCACGGTTTCGCGGGAGGCATCCACATCCACCCCCGGCACACGTCCGATGAAGCCATGATCGAGCCATCCGAGCGCGGACAACGCCGAAAACCGCAGCCGCTCGGGATCATTCACGGCCGGCCGGCGGGGCGGTGGCTCACCGCCCGGATCGTCTTGTCCGATGGCGCGACTGGCTGCGGCGGAGGCGATGCCGCCGGTGGCGGCGTTTTGGAAGATTGCCTGCCCTTCGCCGGGGCCGCCGGTGCCGCGGTGTGGAACCGGGTCGTGCTGCCGGTGACCCGATCCAATTCCGCGAGCGCGGCGTTGTATTCGTACCGGGCTTGAAGTTCGGTGGTCTGCGCGCTGATCAAGGCGACACGGGCGTCGAGCACGTCGAGTTGGGTCCCCGCCCCTGCCGACGTGCGTTCCCGGGCCAGGCGCAAGGCTTCCTGGGCCTGCTCGACATTCTTGCGCTGACTGTCAATCAACTCCCGCGCTTCCTGAAGCCGGGAGACCGCCGTCTGCACCTCCAGTTCGACCTGTCGCAGCGCATCTTCGTAGTTGATCCTGGCCGATTCGAGCCGGGCCCGCGCCTGCCGCATTTTGCCGGTGGTTTCCATCCCGTCGAACACCGCCCACGTCCCCTCGAATCCGGCAAAATAACCGTCCACCACCCCGTCGAATGCATCGCCGAAGATCGAGTTGCGAAACTCGTATCCCGCCGTGGCCTCGATCCGGGGCAACGCCCCGCCCCGGGCGACGCGAATCTGTTGGATCTCCTCGAGGATGAGCTGCTGTTGGACCCGGAGAAACGGACGGCGCTCGACCGCCTCGGCCACGGCACGGTCGAGATCCACCTTGCGCGGCTCGAAGGGAAGTTCGCCGAGAACATCGATGTCCCGGTATTCCTGGACGCGCTGGTAGCTCAGGCCAACCAACTTCGCGAGTTGCAGGCGGGCCAGGCGGAGATTGTTCCTCGCGCGGATCAGATCGGGACGGGCGTTGGCCAGTTCGACTTCGGCCCGGAGCACGTTGAAGCGCGGCACGGTGCCGGCGGCCTCGCGCTTTTTCTGATCCGACAATTCCTCTTCGAGCAGCGCCACCGATTGTTCCTGCACGCCAACCAGGGCCCGGTTGAGGACGATCTCGTAAAACTTGCTGCGCACTTCGGCGATCACCCGGTCGACGACGTCGCGCAACTGGTAAATCGAGGTGTCTTCGGTGATATCGGCAATGCTGAGGGCGGCTTTGACCTGCCCGCCCGAGTAAAGGAGCTGGCGGACCTCCAGCGCGACGTTCCAGGACCGGTCCTGCGTGCCGCCCCCGGACCCGCCTGATGCACCTCCCGACTCGATGGCATTGGGGTCGCGCTCATCGTACCTCGCCCGGGCACCCACGCGCGGCAGCGCCTGCGCGCGCACCTCCACGATCACTCCGCGGGTGCGCTCGATTTCCTGGATCGCCTTGCGGATGTCCGGGTTCTGGCGCATGGCCATATCCACGGTTTGATCGAGGGTGACCCGAACCGGTTTGGGCGATGCCTCCTCCGCACAAAGACCCGCCAACGGCAGGCAGGCAGCGAGGGCGAACGCCGTGCAAGCGGCGACACGCGAGCTCATTTGCACTCGGTGCAGAAGGCGAAAATCTTGCGGTAAATCGCCATCCAGGCGCGCTGCTCGTCGGGCGAGAGCTGCGACAGGATTTGCCGAAGTGTCCCGACCACGTCGAGCCGCACCTTGGCGACCAAGGTTGACCCCCCCTTGGTGACGCGCACGAGCACCTTCCGCCGATCCACGGAGTCGTGCCGGCGGGAGACGTAGCCGAGCCCCTCGAGACGATCCACCAACCCGGTCGCCGCAGCCGTCGTATGCCCCATCTTCTCCGCGATCTGGCTCATGCTCAGCGTCCCCTGCTGCTCGAGATACTGCATCAGAAAATACTGCGGGAACGAGCTCTGACCCTTGGCAAGTTTCTGGGAAAGATTGAGAATAAAGCAACGCTGAAGAACCATTACGATATCGGCCAGTTCCTCGGGGTCGGCATGCAGATCAGCAAGCGCAGCAGGGTCTTCGGTAAGTGTTTGAGCAGGTAGCATGGGGATGGGGTTGGAAGTTAATCTGGTTAACAGTAAATGCCTTAAACGTTCTGTCAACACCCTCCCCCACTTTTTCCCCTTTCTCCTCGGCTTGCCCTGAAACCAGCCTTCGTCCAAGCTTGGAAACCATGATCCATCCCGAGTTGCTCCAATCCATCCCCTTCCTTCGGGAGGTTAGCCCCTCCCTGATCGCCGAGCTTGCCGGGCGATTCGAGGTTCGGCTTCACCCGAAAGGCACCCTCTTGGTCGAGGAAGGGGGCGAAATCGGAGCCTTGCATATCATCTGCCGCGGAGTGGTCCACGCCCGGCAGCGGTCCGGCTCGAAAGAGGTGCTCCTGGCGCGGATCGGTGTGGGCGGTTTTTTTGGGGAGGTGAACCTGTTCTCGGAGGGCAAGGCCACGGCCAGCATCCATGTGATGGAGGAAACGGAGGTCGCTTCCATCCCATACGCCGCCTTTCGCGACTTCATGGAGTCCCATCCGTCCGCAGGCTTCCGGATCGTCACCCGCCTGATGGAAGAGCTCTGCCACCGACTGCGCCAGACCAACGCCAAACTCGCCGGAAACCTTTTCTGGAGTCCGCGAGGCTAACCCGGGACCGCCGGCTCTCACGGCGTAACCGACGGGGGAGGCACGCGGAAAACCAGATCCCCCTCGGCCACCGCCCCGTCGACGATATCCGCGGTGACAAAGGGCCGGCGACGCTCGGCTGACAAGCGAAGCCGCCCGGCATCAGGACCGGTCTCGCCCGCGAGCAGTTCGGTGCCGACCGGCAACCGCAAGGCGTTGGGGGCGTCGATCAGCACGAAACCAAGCGCGCGATTCACGGCGGTCACGCGGCCGATGGGTCCCTGGGGCACCACCGGAGCTGCGACCTCCCGTTTCCCCGTGGAACGACGGGCCTTGGTCAGCGCGCAGCCCGGCAGGAGGAGGCCCAGGGCAACGAGCAGGAGAACGATCCGGAACACGCAGGGAACCTGCCCCAACCGAACCGGTCGGCCAATCGATTTGTTTGACGGACTGCGTCCCCTGGCTCTACGGTTCCCGGATCAGCGAGGTGAGGTGGCTGAGTGGTCGAAAGCAGCGCTTTGCTAAAGCGCCGTACTCCAAAAGGGTACCGAGGGTTCGAATCCCTCCCTCACCGCCATGAATCCCACGACCACCTCCGGCCTTCATCGGAGCCTGTTTCGTGAGCCGTCCCAACGCCGTGGAGGGAAAGCGCATCCAACCCTTTTGCCCCTCCCCTGCGCAATCCCTCCCTCACCGCCATGAATCCCACGACCACCTCCGGGATGCGCCGCACCCAAGTGGCGGCTTCCTCGGAAAGATCGGCCGAGAGCAGATCGGCCTGCCCCAGAAGGTGGCTGCCCACCGCGCGGGCGATGAGGTGCTTTTCGCTCTCGGGCAGCCAGGCTTCACCCAAGGAAACGACCACCCGCTGCCGCGGCTGACCTTCGGGGTTGCGGTAGGCTTCGACGAGCTGGACTAAAGGGGTGCCTTTGATGGTCTTGGTGCGGAAAAACATCGAGGCGACCATGGCGCCGCCGTGGGAGGAAATCAAGATCGAGACATACGAATCAGGCACTACAACGGGAGTCTAAAAATTTGCATCGTTGATTATCAATGACTTACGAATTTGCATACCGGAAAAATCACCGATTTTGCGCCAAATCGGCACGCTCCATCAGAAACTTGGGCTATGACAGAGCGAGCCCCGGAAGAACCCCGGCGAGCGTAAACGGGGATCGCACCCTCACGGCGGTGGTCTCAGTGGGTGTTCGTGGCGGCGGGGGCTCCAGCGGGCGGCCCTTTCCCATCGGCGAGGGTTTTCCCGTCCGTCGACGTGAAGAACTCTCCCAACAACACATCTCCGTCCATGACCCGCACGCCGTGACCCGTGATTCGTGTCCCGGCCGCCTTGAAATGCACCGACTTATCGCCCTCCTTCGTGGTGTGGGTGGGGGTGTAGGTGGCTTCAACGCTCTTCGATTCCACCGTCACTGTGGCTCCCGCCCCGATGGCCGCCGGCTTTTCATCCTGATCAAGCAACTGCAGACTCGGCTCGCCCACCGTGCGGCCGAAGAAGTAGAATTTGGCAACGGCGCCCGGAAACTCCTGACGGCTGACGTTGCGGATGGCGGCGGACACCATCTGTCGCTCCTTCTCTGCTACAACGTTTTTCTTTTTGTCGCGCGATTCCCGACGTTCTTCGTTCGTGGGTTTCGGCAGGGTATCCACCAATTTCGTGGTGAGACTGACCTTCGGGATCTGGGCGAAAGCGGCCGTAGTGGGAAGCAGCAACGCAAGGAGGATCGGCAGGAGGAAGCGCATGGAAGAATGGGGATGACTGGACCTTTCGTAGGCCCGCCGCGCACGCGCGTCAACGCCAACCCTCAATCCCGCGCGGATCTGAAGAGCGGCCCCGCCCGGCTCAAACAGAGGACGCTCCCGCTTCGTCGCGCGCCCGGCGGGCGGCAACCCGAACTTTCCACCCCTCACACCACCCGGCCGAACTTCCGCTCCAGCTCGCCGTGGGAGATCTGGATCATCGTGGGGCGTCCGTGCGGGCAACAGTAAGGCAGGTCGCAGGCGAGCAGGTCCTCGATGAGCCGGACGAGCTCGGGCCCGCGCAGGAGGTCGTGAGCTTTCACGGCGTGGCGACAGACCGTGGTGGCGATGAGATCCTCCCCCAGTCGAAGGCGCGACGTGGCGGAATCCATGCCCCGCAACTCCTCGATCAGATCGCGCACGAGCTGACCGGGATCGCCGCCGATGAGATACTCGGGAAGCGTGTCGATCTTGAGCGTGCCCGGCCCGAACTCCTCGATGCCGATCCCCATCTTGTGGAGATCCGGGATGCGGGAGCGGACCCAATCGAAATCGCGCGGCGGCAACTGCAACGTGGCCGGCATGAGCAGGCGTTGCCCGGGCACCCCCCCGGTCTCCATCTGACGCCGCATTTGCTCGAACAGGATGCGTTCGTGCGCGGCATGTTGGTCCACCAGCACAAGCCCCTGGGCGTTCTCGAGCAGGATGTAAAGGCGCCCGAGCACCCCAATGATGCGAAAGCCCGTGGGCGCATCCACCGCCGGAGCGGGACGTCCCGGCAAGGGAAGCGATTCCACCGACGCCGGTGAGGGGGGCGTTTCGGGAGGCGCGGGGGAGCCGGGAGCGGGCGAAGTGCGCGGGAACTCCGCCCAATCGTTGCGGAGCACGTGTTGTTGCGCCGGAGGAATGAGGGGCAAGGGCTCGGGAATTCCGGGCGATTGAGCCGACTCGGTGGGGACTGCAAACGGCGACGCGGGGGCCGGTGCCGGGAGAAACGAACGAGCCCATGCGGCGCGGCCCGATTCGAGGGTGATGCGAACGGCTTGCGCGACCGCTTCGCGGATGGCGGCCGGGTTGCGAAAGCGAACCTCCCGCTTGGCGGGATGGACGTTCACGTCGACCTGACCGGGATCGATGTCGAGAAAGAGATAGGTGATGGGGAATTGTCCCTTCATGAGGGCGGTGTGATATCCCTCGCGAAGTCCGTGATTGAGGGCCGGGTTCTCGACCGCACGCCCATTGACGAACACGATCTGTTGCTGGCGCGTGCTGCGGCTGACCCCCGGCTTGCCGATCAGACCGCGCACGTGGACCCCGCCGGTGTCGAACCCGGGCAGTTCGATCAGATCGCCGACGAGTTTGTCGCCGAGCAGGTCGCGCACCCGCTCGGCCAGACTGGCGGCGGGGGCGAGTTGGAAGGCGAGCCGGTCGTCGAGCAGGAGGGCGAACCCCACGCCCGGATGACCGATGGCCTGGAGATGCACCTGATGTTCGATGTGGCTGGCCTCCGTCGCCTCCGACCGTAGAAATTTGCGCCGGGCGGGGAGGTTGTAAAAAAGCGAGCGCACCTCGATCTGCGTGCCGGGGGCCTCGCCGCTGTCGCGCACGGCCTCGATGCGCCCTCCGTTCACGACGATCTCCGTGCCGCCCACCGCCCCGTGCTCGCGGGTTGCGAGCCGGAACCGGGAAACGCTCGCGATGCTCGGGAGCGCCTCCCCCCGAAACCCGAGCGTCGACACGGAGGCGAGGTCCAGACCCGTCCGGATCTTGCTGGTCGCATGCCGCTCGAGGCAGAGCAGCGCATCATCGCGGTCCATGCCGGATCCGTCATCCACGACCCGGATCATCGAGGCGCCCCCCCGCCGGGCCGCGATCTCGATGCGGGCGGCGCCGGCGTCGAGGCTGTTCTCGACCAGTTCCTTGATCACCGAGGCCGGGCGTTCGACGACTTCCCCGGCCGCCACCTGGCTGGCGACTTCCTCGGGCAGAAGCTGGATTCGGCTCATCGCATGTGCGTTTTCGGGGCGCGGGGGCTTTGGCCTTGATTCCCCCATGGCCCGGCGTAGGTTTTCTCACTCCATGATCACGGTCACCGAAAGTGCCGTCAAACAACTTTGCCGCATGCGCGAGGGGGCGCCTGCGGAAACCCCCCGCGCGCTTCGGCTTTCCGTCGAACGGGGCGGGTGCGCCGGCATGCAATACGGGATGGAGTTCACGACGCCGAATCCCACCGACCTCCCCATCGAGCAGGGCGGCATCGTTCTTTACGTTGACCCGGCCAGCGTCGATTTCCTGCGCGGATCCGAGCTCGACTACGAGGATGGCCTGACCGGGAACGGTTTCCGGCTGCGCAATCCCAACGCCACGCGCAGTTGCGGGTGCGGCACCTCGTTCGAGCCGACTCAGGCCGCGTGATCGTCCGGCCTCCCCGCATGCGTCCCCTTGCTGCCATGCGGAGCCTTCGCGCCGCCGCGGGCCGGGCGAATCTTTTCGCATGGGCCATCTTGCTGCTGCTGCTCACCGGGCTCGCCATCGCCTCGTGGATCGGGAGCTTCCAGGTATTCGGCCATCCCGAGCACCCGCTCAGCCATCGCATTCTCACTGCGGTCAAGAAGATCACCCCGCCCCGCCGGTTCGAACTGACCCGCGCGCCCAACGGCGACTTTGAAAGCGCGCGCGCGTTTTACGACCGGCACTCGCCGCTGACCGCTACTCAGTTGCTCGACACCAGTGAAGCGCTCCAGCGCAATTACATCCGGAACTACGTGCAGTTGAAGGGTCGGACGCCGTACCTGATCGGGCGATTCATCATCCTGGAAAGTCGGGAGCTCGAGGCGACCGACTTTTTTCCCAGCGGGGTGGTGGCCCTCGCACGATCCGTGGATCAGCCGGGCTTGCTCGTGGAGTATGTCTGCACGGCGGGCGCGGACTCGGTGCCGGTTCTGATGGACACGCTCCAGCACGGCATGGAATTGCGGTTCGAGCGCAGCATCGATCTGTGCGCGGTCGTTTCCGTGACGCGTCCTGCGGAGGGACGGCTGCTGGCGACAGTCGTTCCGCTGCTCTACGGAAGCTACGCCCGACCCGATGGAGAGGGGCACTTCTCACTCGAACCCCCGGCGTTCCTCCAGCCCGCGGGCGGGCTTCCCCTGACCTTGCCGGAACGGCTCGGCGAGGCGGAAACACGGTACGCGGAATGGGATCGCACCCGCATCGCCTCGACGCCCACCCCCACCCTCGCCCGGATCATGCGCGCGGCGGCGGTCGATCCGGAGGAGGAGGCGAAGGTGGGTCCCTCACGCGCGTCGAAACCGCGCCCTATCCC
>Ga0163154_10006379_pt1 | contig 14458 bp, 15 predicted proteins | sample OliLakLV19MP9P1_FD_148649 | JGI IMG/M metagenome (GOLD analysis project Ga0163154, IMG submission 148649) | Freshwater microbial mat bacterial communities from Lake Vanda, McMurdo Dry Valleys, Antarctica - Oligotrophic Lake LV.19.MP9.P1 | ecosystem: Environmental > Aquatic > Freshwater > Lake >... | reverse complement strand
CATCGATCGTGGCGTGCGGGCCGCCCTGAAAGCGTGTGCGCCGCAACGCCGCGATCCTATTCAGCCTTCGCCCCCGAACTGCGGACCACCCTCGCCCACAGCGCAAACTCGTCCGCCAGGATCGCGGCCGAGCGCCGTGGGTCTGCGCCCACCATGTCCATTCCCGACTCGCCCAGCTTGCCGATGATTTCCGGCTGCGCCACCACCGCTGCCAGGGTGTCGTGCAAGGTTGTGACCACTGCTGCCGGCGTTTTCATCGGGACCATGAAACCTACGATCAGGCTCGCATCCATGCCGCGCACCCCGGCTTCGGCGAAAGTCGGCACTGCGGGCAGGCCCTTGAAGCGGCGCTCGCCGGTAATCGCGAGCGGCCGCAGCTTGCCGGCGGCGATGTGGGTGCGCGCCGTGCCGGGCACGGCGAACATCATCGGCACCTGGCCGCCGATCACATCGAGAATGGCCAGCCCTGCCCCCTTGTAGGGCACATGCACGATGTCCAGACCGGCGGCGGACTTGAGCATCTCCGCGGCCAGGTGCACCAGCGTGCCGCTGCCGGCCGAGGCGTATGCAAGGTAGCCGGGCCTGGCGCGCGCCAGCGCCAGCAGGTCGGCCACGCTGTTGGCCATAAGCGTCGGGTTCACCGCCAGCACCAGCGGCGTGCGCCCGACGATCATCAGCGGCGCGAGATCGCGCTGCGCGTCGTAGGGCAACCTGGCATAAAGGGATGGATTGACCAGCAGCGCGGTATCGAACAGCAGCACCGTGTAGCCATCGGGCGCGGCCTTGGCCACGTAGTCGATGCCGATGTTGCTGCCTGCACCTGCGCGATTCTCGACCACGATCTGCTGTTTCAAAGCCTCGCCCCACTTGGGCGCGATCAGGCGCGCGACGAAGTCGCCGATGCCACCGGGCGGGTAGGGCACCACCAGCCGCACCGGCTTTGCAGGAAAGCTGTCCTGGGCAAGTGCCGCAGCGGCCGGCGCCAGCGCCAGCAGGGCGCACAACAGCGGCAAGAATCGATGCTGGCGTCGTACAAGACTCCATTTCATTGCTGACTCCTTGAACAGGGACTTCCTCGTATGGCAGGGCGAAACTCAGTCTGGCGTGCGCGCCATGGCCGCAGTGGCATAGATGCGGTCCTGCAAATCGACGGCAAACACGCAGTCGTCCACCGTGGCCGGTGGCGCCGCGCCCGCCTCGAATGCATCGAGCGCTGCGTTGACCATGATCTCATAGGCCAGGTGCGGTGTCGGCACTGCACGTTCCTCGATGGTGGCGCCGCGCCGATGCACCCGCAAGCGGCCGTTGCACTCGTGCAGGTAGGCAGCGGTGGCGGCGATGCGCCATTCGTAATCGCCGCCTTCCTGCTGGTTGGCATAGGTGTAGCCCGCTTCGAGCGTGGCGATGAAGCCATCTGCGGTGGCGCACACGGCGGCGGCGAAGTCCTCGATGCGGCCGTCATGGCCGGCATGGCTGATGCTTGCACCAGTCATGGTCAGGGGCCGCCCGGCTGCCAACTGGCAGATCGCGTCCGCGCCATGGATGCCGAGGTTGCGCAATGCGCCGCCGCCTGCGATATCCGGGTCGAGCATCCATGGCACACCATAGTCGATGTAGCGTGACGCTGGCCCGTTGATGGTGCGAAAGTGGGCATGCAGCAGTGTGCCCAGGGCGTCGTCGGCTACAAGTGCCCGATACGCGTCCCAGATGCCCAGGTAGCGGTTCGGCAGGCAGACCGAGGCGAAGATTCCGGCACGTCGCACTGCCGCAGCGGACGCGGCGGCCTCGCGCCCGTTGCGCCCCATCGGCTTCTCGAGCAGCATGGCCACGCCGCGCGCGGCCACCGCAGTGATTTCCCGGGTGGCAAGGTCGTGGCGCGGTAGCAGCAGCGCAAGGTCGGGACGGGTCTTCTCCAACAGGCGGTCCGTATCCGCTTCGAAAGCAATGTCGTAGCGCTGCGAGGCTGCGCGCCCGGCGCCGGCGTCGGCATCCGCAGCACCAAGCAGGCGGACGCCACGCGCACGAAGAATGCGCACATAACGCGGCGCATGCCAGTGGGTGATTCCTGCGATGACAGCCGTGAGCGGCAAGCGGGACTCCTTGAATGCGCAGATTGCGCTCCGATACCGGCATGAAGCACGACCGGCCGCTCGCCATTACACCATGGCGCGCAGCACCGCCAAGCCTCGTCGTGGGTCGGCGATCAAATCGCAGAGGTGCGCGCTGCAGCTCGCTGCGCACCGCGCTTGCGCGGGTCCGGCATGGCTGCGCTGATGTTGCGCTGATTGTCGCGGGTCGGGTGGCCGGGCGATACTCGCAGTCGATCGCCTGCTCGATTCGCTGCACCCGGCAAGAGTTTTGATGAGTTGCCATCAATGATATCATTGCAATATCCGGCACGATCCGAGTTCAAATCCGAGTCTGATGGAGGGGGTCCGAATGCACAGCATTGCAATACGCCAGATCGATGACGCCCTCAAGAACGGCCTGCGCCTGGAGGCCGCCCGTCAGGGCTGCTCGATGGAGGAGCAGGCCAGGCGCATATTGCGCGCCGCATTGATGGCGCCCAAGGAAAAGCCGCCCGGCGCGACCCGGCACGAGCACCTGGCCATGCGCATCCACAAGCGCTTCGCCGCCGCCGGCGGCGTTGATCTGCCAGAGGTGCCGCGCACGGCCGCGCGGCCGCCTGTCAAGTTCTGACAAGCGGCGGCAAGAGTGCCGACGGCGTACGTACTGGATACCAACGTGGTGTCGGAGTTGATGCGGGAGCGGCCCGATCCCGCCGTGCTCACCAGGCTTGCCAGCCTGGACGACAGTGCGTGGTATACAACCGCCATCACCGAAGCTGAAGTGCGCCACGGCCTGGCGCTGTTGCCGGCGGGGCGCAAGAAGACGCGTCTGGGCACGGCACTGTTGGCTTTTCTGGGGCAGGACTTCGCCGGCCGTATCATTGCATTCGACAGCCCCGCCAGTGCCTACTATGCGGACATGATGGTCGTGCGCAGCAAGGCTGGCAGGCCGATGCAGGTGCAGGACGCCATGATCGCGGCCTGTTGCCTGGCCAGGGTTGCCACCCTGGTCACACGCAACACGCGCGACATCGAGGGGCTTGGGCTTGACTTGTTCAATCCCTGGCCATGAGCGCGCGTGAAACGAGTTCGGTTCCGAAAGGTTTGCATGCGTGGCAGGATTTCGCGCCTGCGCAGAACGCCAGCACCGTCTGCAGGCCGTTTTGCCGAGCCACAGAGTTGCAGGACGCGCAGCGCGCTTGGCGGGGAAACACTGCACAAGTCCGTAGGTCGAGACGAGCGCCGCCAGGTGTGCCGCAGCGCAACCGCGCCGCTCAGGCGCGAAACGCGGTCTTCTCGGTGCCCTGATACAGCGCCTTGATCTGGCGCGCCATCGAATCGGCGTGCGTGGCAAGCGCGCCCTGATCGAGGTCCGCACGGGGCCTTGCCTCGTAGTCGAAGTTGTGGAATTTGTCGGTGCCGCGCACCAGCATCGCCGCGTCGCGCACCTTGGTCTGCCGCACATAGGTCGGGATGTAGCGGATCGCCAGGCCGATGCGGCGGTCATCGGTGTGGTTTGCGTCCGAGCCATGCACCAGCTTGATGTGGTGCAGCGACATTTCGCCGGCGCGCATGTCGAGCCCCACGGCTTTCGACTTGTCCACCTCGACGGCGATTTCCTGGCCGCGCGACAAAAGGTTGTCCTTGTGAAACGTGTCGACATGCGGCAACTGGTCGATCTTGTGGCTGCCGGGAATCACCTGCATGTAGCCGTTTTCGAGCGTCACGTCGGTGAACGCCACCCAGGCGGTGATCACCTCATCCGGATCCAGGCCCCAGTAGGTCGAATCCTGGTGCCACGACACGAAACCGGGGCTGCGCGCCTCCTTGATGAAGAAATTGGTGGTCCAGCACAGGATGTCCGGTCCGATCGCATCCTCGACCGCGTCGAGGATCTTCGGGTGGTGCACCAGTTCGTCGGCCCAGGTGAACAGCAGGTGAGTCTTGTGTCGCATGTTGCCCTGCAGCGGCTGGCCGGCATGGGCTTCGTGCGTTTCCAGTGCATTGCGATAATTGCGCGCCTCTGCGGCGGACATCACGCTTACCGGGGAGTAGAAGCCGTCGCGCCTGTAGGCATCGACGGCGGCTTGCGACAGAAGCTTCTGCATGGTGTGTATCCTTCACATTACGACGTATTTCAAGCGTAACATATTAGCAACATATTGAAAAGAAGCATGCAATGGAGAGCCTGCAGGTGGTGAAGAAGAAGCCTCCCTTGGCCGACAAGCGGCGCGTGGCAGCCGGACCGAAAGCACCGAGGAAGGCGCGCGCGATGCTGGCGGTCGCTGCCAGCGAACCAGTGCGCCAAGCAGGTGCGCCCGGATTGGCTGAGCAGGCACGCGCCCGCCTGGAAGAGATGGTCGTCACCCTGGAGTTGCCGCCCGGGAGCGTGTGGTCCGAGCTGCAGCTAAGTGAGATGCTCGGGATTGGCCGCACCCCGGTGCGCGAGGCGCTGCAGCGCCTGCAGGCCGAGTATCTGGTGAAGGTCGTGCCGCGTTTCGGGGCGCAGGTGAGCGAGATCAATGTCACCCAGCAATTGCTTCTGCTTGATGTGCGGCGCGTTCTCGAGCGGCTGATCGCGCAGGATGCGGCCCGGCGCGCCACGCCGGAGGAACGGGAGCGACTGCTGTCGATGGCCGACGGTCTCGAGGCCCTGGTGGAAGATGGTGTTTTGGGATTCCTGCGCTATTACTATGACATCAAGAAGTTTATTGCCGCCTGTGCGCGCAATCCCTACGCCGCCAGCGCGATAGGCCCGGCACAGGCGATGTCGCGGCGCTTCTATTTTCTTCACTATCGGGTGGCTCATGATCTGCCGGTCGCGGCGCGCCATCATGCCGATGTGGTGCGCGCAATTGCCCTCGGTGACGAAGCGCGGGCTGGCCTGGCTGCAGATCGGCTGATGGACTATGTCGAGGAGCTGACGCGCGCGACGGTGATGCAAAAGTTGTGAGCTTGCAGGTGCTGCGATGCAGCGTGAAATAAATTCCTTCGGTCGTTGACTGGGCGCGAATTCGCTGTGTAATATGTTACGGATATATTGAAACGTGACCGGACGCCTCGCGGCAACCGGGCTGCGCGGCCGGCACACGGCGTCCGGACCAGCGCTTGCAAATAACAGGCGCCGATTTCAGTTCCCAAGGAGACAACATGTCGATTTCGAGAAGAAAATTCCTGAGCACCGCTGGAGTGGGCGGCGCGATTGCGGGCGCACCGGCGATCGTCCGTGCGCAGCAGGCGATCACCTGGCGCTGCCAATCCATGTGGAGCGCTGCCGAACTGACTTACAAGTGCTTCGAGGATTTTTGCGAGCACGTGAAGGCGGCGTCCAACGGTCGGTTGGTGATCCAGCCCTTCGCCGCCGGCGCAGTAACCGGACCCTTCGAGACACTCGACGCGCTCACCGCCGGAGTATTGCAGGCGCATTCGTCGTGGCCGGGTTACTGGACCGGCAAGGATGCCGGACTGGCGGTGATCGGCGATCTCGTTTTTGGGTATCAGCATCCCTGGCAAGCCGAGGCCTGGTTTTATCACCGCGGCGGCCTGCAAATGCTGCGCCAGGCCTACGCCAGGTACAACGCCTACCCGGTGGGCGTGAGTTGGTGGGGCGTCGAGTCGGTGGTGTCAAAGAAGCAGATCGCGAAAATGGAGGATTTCAAGGGCGTGAAATTCCGCTCGCCGCAAGGCATGACTGCGGAAATCCTCACCAAGCTGGGCGCCTCGATCGTGGTTCTGCCTGGCGGCGAGGTCTATTCGGCGCTCGACAAAGGGGTGGTCGATGCCGCCGACTGGGGCACCCTTTCGATGAATCAACGCATGGCTTTCCATGAGGTTGCCAAGTTTCCGACCAAGCTGTTTCATTCGATGCCGGTGCAGGAGTTCACCGTCAACATGGATGCCTGGAAAAAATTGCCGGATGACTTGAAGGCGCTGCTGTCGATGGCGGTGCGCGAATGGACCTGGGACCAGGTGCAACGGGTCGCGGTGGACGACGTCCGCGTGGCCAAGGAACTGGTGGCCAAGAGTATCAACCCGGCTACCTGGCCGGAAGCCGAAATGGTCAAGATTCGTGTGCTCGCGCAACGTACCTGGGACGACTGGTCGAAGAAGTCGCCGCTTGCCAAGACCGCGTACGACTCACAACTGGCCTGGCTACGCGATCTCAAGGTCGTCGCCTGATGCTGCAGGATTCCGCTACCGGGGCGCAGGCTCATCTGCCCCCGGTGGGGCTTTCGTTTGCCGACCACTATTGCAATCTGGTCGATCGCCTCAACACCTGGGTCGGCCGTGGCTGCGCACTGACCATTTTTGTGGTGGTGTTCGCCGTACTCTACGAAGTGATCGCGCGCGGTGTATTCGGCCAGGCCACTATCTGGGCCAACGAGACCACGATCTATTTGTCCGCGGTGGCCTACCTGGTAAGCGGCGGTTATGCGCTCGCGCATCGTCGCCATGTGCGCATCGATGTGCTGTATGAGCGCCTGGCGCCGCGCACGCGAGTCAAGCTCGACTTCTTCACTTTCGCGTTTTTCGTGATCTACATGGGCGCGCTGGTGTGGGTCGGCACTACGCTGGCATGGGGCTCGTTCCTCGAGGCAGAGGGCACCGGCACGCCATGGAATCCGCGCATCTGGCCGGTCAAGTTCGCCATTCCGCTGGCCGGGCTCTTGCTGCTGCTGCAGGGTGTCTCCAACCTGCTGCGCGATCTCGGGGTCGCGCAAACGCAAAGTCGCGCGACATGAATATCGAACTCTTGAGCATGATGTTCGTGATGGTGTTCGTGGCCATCCTGTTGACTGGCCTGCCGCTGGCGTTCGCCACCGGCGCGGTGGCAGTGTTTTTCGCGCTGGTGTTGTTCGGCTGGCCGGGCCTGACGCTGATCGTCGGGCGCGTGTTCACCCTGATGGGCAACTACGTGCTGCTGTCGGTGCCGCTATTCATCTTCATGGCCTGCGTGCTGGAGCGGGCGGGAATTGCCGAAGCCATTTTTCGTGCGGCGCATGTGTGGTCAGGGCGCATCCGCGGAGGTTTGGCGGTGGCGGTGATCATCTCCTGCGCGCTGATGGCGGCGATGGTCGGCGTGATAGGCGCCGAAATCGTCACCATGGGCGTGGTGGCGTTGCCGGCGATGCTGTCGCGTGGCTACAAGAAGGAACTGGCGCTCGGCTGTATCTGTGCCGGCGGCGGGCTGGCGACGCTGATTCCGCCCAGTGTGGTGTTCATCATGTACGGCCTCACCGCCGGGGTGTCGATCGGCCAGTTGTATGTCGCCGGCGTGATACCCGGCCTGATGCTGGCCGGCATGTATATCGCCTACATCATCATCCGCTGCAAGATGCGCCCGGATTTTGCACCACCTGCGAGCGAGGAGGAACTGGCGATTTCGCTGCGCGAGAAATTCGCGCTGCTGCGCGAACTGATCCTCCCCGGGTTGGTCGCATTCAGCGTACTTGGATCGCTGTACCTGGGTTGGGCAACGCCGACCGAGGCCGCCGGCGTCGGTGTTGCCGGCGCGATCATCGCGATGTGGTGGAACGGCAAGCTGACCTGGGCTAAGTTGCGGCTCGCCGCCGAGGATACCGCCAAGGTCACGGTGATGCTTTACTGGTTGTTTTTCGGCTCTTCCGCACTGATCGGCGTCTACACGCTGGCCGGTGGCACCAAGCTGATCCAGGATGTCATGACCAGCCTGCCGGTGGGCCCGATCGGGGTGGTGATCCTGATCCAGATCATCTGGATCGTGCTGGGTTCCTTTATCGACTGGATCGGCATTTTGTTGTTGACCGCGCCGATCTTTGTACCGGTGGTGGTCAAGCTCGGCTTCGATCCGGTGTGGATGGGCGTGCTGTTCTGCATGAACATGCAGATCTCCTACATTTCACCACCCTTCGGGCCGGCTGCGTTTTACCTGCGCGGCGTGACCCCGCCCGACATTTCGCTGTCCGACATCTTTCGCTCGATCTGGCCCTACCTGGGCTTGCAGGTGGTGGCCCTTGGCCTGGTGATCACTTTCCCGCAGATCGCGCTGTGGCTGCCGGGCACCATGGCGAACTGAGACTCTCGGGATGCAACGCGCGCTCGATGCGGTGCTCGATGTCATGCGCGTTCCTGCGAGCGGCGAACCGGCAGTTGCAGTGTTGCCAGTACCTGACCTTGAAAGCGCACGCGACGCAGCCTGCGAGATCCTGATCGTTGGCGGCGGCACCGGTGGCGTTGCTGCCGCGCTTGCTGCGGCCCGCGCCGGGCGCCGCGTAGTGCTGCTTGAGGAAACCGACTGGCTGGGCGGGCAGATGACTGCCCAGGGCGTATCGGCGCTGGACGAGCATGAGCACATCGAAGCCTTTGGAGGTACCGCCAGCTACACCCGCTTCCGTGCCCTGGTGCGGGACCAGTATCGCGACCGCGCCGGCGCAGCAGGTCGCAGGCCCGACCTCAATCCCGGGGCTTGTTGGGTCACGCGTCTCGCGTTCGAACCGCGCGTCGCTGTCGAGGTGATCGAGCGCATGTTCGCGCCACACATCGCGGCGGGCCGACTCGCTGTTTACCGCAGGATGAAGGTGGTTGCCGCGACGACTGAAAACGACGAAATCAGCGAGGTCGTCGCAATGGGACTCGGTGACGCTGATCTGATCCGCTTCATTCCGCAACTGGTGATCGATGCGACCGAACTGGGCGACCTGCTGCCGCTGTGCGGAGCGGAATACGTGATCGGCGCGGAGACCGTCGCCGCCACCGGCGAGGCGCAGGCCCAGCCCGTGGCGCCCAAGCCGCATTGCGTGCAGAGCTTTACCTACACCTTTGCCTGCGAGCGCCGCGACGATGGTGAAAATCATGTGATTGCGCGGCCGCAGAAGTACCAGCACTATCGCGCCGCGCAGCCCTACAGCCTGTCGATCGAAGTCCATGGCGGCGAGATTTACGGTGAGGCCAGTGGCTGGCTCGACTATCGCCTCTACGACACCATGCCGGGCACCAAAGGTGGCTTGTGGACCTATCGCCGCCTGCTCGACCGCAGCCTGTTTGCCGGCGTCGTCAGCCACGATCTCACCATGTTCAACTGGCCGGGCAACGATTACCGCGATCGCAGCATCCTCGATGCTTCCCCATTGGAGGCCGCGCGTGCCCTGCAGGATGCCAAGCGCGTGAGCCTGGGCTTTTTGCACTGGCTGCAGACCGATGCACCGGCTTCCGGCGACCGGCACGGTGCGCCAGAGATGCGCTTGCGAACCGATGTCATGGGGTCGGCGGATGGCCTGTCGAAATTCCCGTACATACGCGAATCGCGGCGCATCCGCGCCGTCAAGACAATCGTCGAACAGGAAGTGTCGGCACACCACCAAAGCGGGCCGCGCGCCGCGCACTTTGACGATGCAGTCGGCATCGGCTGGTATCCGATCGACATTCATCGTTCCGGACCGGATGATGTCGGTGCAAGTTGCCGCACCAAGCCGTTCCAGATTCCTCTGGGAGCCTTGCTGCCGATGCGTATTGCCAACCTGATCGCCGGCGCCAAGAACATCGGCACCACCCATATCACCAACGGCTGTTATCGCCTGCACCCGATCGAATGGAACATCGGCGAGGCCGCCGGTTCGCTGGCGGCGTTCGCGCTTGAAGAGCGGCTCGCACCGGCCGATGTACGCAAGCGCGCAGACTTGCTGCAGCGCTTCCAGCGCCATCTGCTGGACCAGGGCGTGCCGCTCGCCTGGCTGATCGACGTCGGCCTGGATCATCCGGCATTCGTCGCCAGCCAGTTGATGTTCATGCGTGACGCGTCGGCGTTCGAGGCCGATCTGCAGTTTCACCCGGATTCATCGATCTCGGATGCACAATGGCGGCAAGCGGGCGGCACCGGCGAGGTGCCGAACAGTCGTGGCCAGGCGGCCGCGCGCTTGTTGCAGATGCAGTGATTTTTTTCAAGCCCAGCGAGAGCCAACATGACACCGGAACAGATACTCAAGATACCGCCCAGGGTCCTGACCCAAGCCCAGCGCGAGTTTTACTTCAACGAAGGCTACATTTGCCTTGAGCGCGCGATCGGCGACGACTGGATCGCCAAGCTCAGGGCGGCGACCGATGAACTGGTCGAACGCAGCCGCCTGGTTGCCAAATCCGACGCGATCTTCGATCTCGAACCCGGGCATCGCTCCGATGCGCCGCGCTTGCGCCGGGTGTCGAATCCGGTCGAGCAGCATGCGGTCTACTGGGAGTATTGCCTCGACTCGCCGATGCCGGATATCGTCGCTGACTTAGTCGGGCCTGATGTCAAGTTCCACCACTCCAAGCTCAATTTCAAGTGGGCCAATGGCGGCGAAGAGGTGAAGTGGCACTACGACATCAGCTTCTGGCCGCACACCAACTATTCGCCGCTGACAGTGGGCACCTATCTTTATGATTGCGGCATGGAGCAGGGGCCGCTGGCGGTGCTGCCCAGGAGCCACCTGATCGATCCCATGCTGTCGCAGTACGGCGCCGACGGCCACTGGACCGGCTGCCTGTCGGCGGCCGATTGCGCGAAGCTCGATCTGGCCCGTGCGGTTAGCCTGCCGGGTCCGGCAGGTTCACTCACCATCCACAACTGCCGCACCTTGCACTATTCGGCACCCAACAATTCCGATCTCGGCCGACCGCTGCTGCTCAACACCATGACCTCCGCGGACGCGTTTGCGTACACGGCGAACCCGATCAAGCCGAAGCACGATCAGGCGATCCTGCGCGGCAAGCGCGCGCTGTTCGCGCACCATGATCCGCGCCCGTGCCTGATTCCGCCGGACTGGTCGAAGGGCTACACCTCGATCTTCGCGTTGCAGCAGGAAGAAGGTAAAGAACTGATCGCGCGCTGAGAGATCAATCCGCAAACTCGGCCAGGAAAGCCAGAAGCCGTGCGGCCAGGAGAGCGGGCTGCTCCTCGGCAATGAAATGCCCGCAGTCAGGCAGTGCGCCGCCGCGCACGTCGTGCGCGATGGCGCGTAGCGACTCGAGCGGTTCTTCGCCGCGCCCGCGTGCCTCGGCACGCGCACCACCCAGGGCCAGCACCGGCATCGGCAAGCGGAAGCCGGATGCCAGCAGCGCGCGATTGTCGGCCGAATCCTGCGGGATATTGCGGTAATAGCCGAAGCCGGCGCGCAATGCGCCGGGCTGGCTGTAGCAACGCACATACTCGTCGATATCGGCGTTGCCGATGGCGTCGCGCTGCCAGCAGAACTCGCGGTAGAACCAGCTCAGATACAGGCGTTCGCGCCCTTCAACCAGGGCCTCGGGCAGGTCGGGGGTCATGTGAAAGGCATGATGCCAGCGCTTGCCGCCCTGCGATATATCCGGTCCTATGCCGGGAATGGTCACATCCAGGATGGTGAGTGTTCTCACCTCGGCAGGCAGTGCGCAGGCGAGCGCGAACGCAGTCGGTCCGCCCCAGTCGTGGCCCAGCAGGTGAAAACGGCCGAGCCCCAGGGCCTTGCACATTTCCACCAGATCGGCGGCGATGGTCTTCTTGTCGTAACCGTCTGTTGGCCGCGAGCTGTCGCCCAGACCCGGTAGATCCGGCATGATCAGGCGATAGTGGCCGCCAACTAGGGGGATCAGCTTGCGCCACTCGTGCCAGGTCTGCGGCCAGCCATGCAGCAGCAGCAGCGGTACGCCGCTACCAACGCTTGCCACATGTAATTGGACGCGCGACAGGCTCAGGGTTTGATGTTCGATTTGCATGCCGGGATTGCCTTTACAAGAGCCACACTGCCTGCAGTGCTCAGACCAGCGTGCGCCACTCCGGATGATCCGGTACATTGCCGCGCACCACATCGAAATAACACTGGCGCAGCATCGCGGTGATCGGCCCGGGCTTGCCGTCGCCGACCGGCAGCTTGTCGATCGAGGTGACCGGCAGAATCTCCTGGCCGGTGCCGCACACGAATGCCTCGGCGGCAAAATACAGTTCGCTGCGATCGAGCGCCATGCCGTCAACGGTGTACGCGGTCTTGTGGTGGGTACTGCGCCCGGTGCCGCGGTGGTCGTACATGATCACCTTGAAATGCTTGCCGAGCGGCTCGACCTGCGGCCCCCAGTAAGAACAGGCACCACCGAGACCGGCGATCAGCAACAGCGGCGGGCCGTCGCCATGGGTTTCGTAGTGGAACTCGCAATCGTCGAAGCTTACTTTTGGCATCGCGTGTTTCCCTCATTGAAGGTGCAACGACACGGCGCGGGAACGGTGCGAGTCCGCTTTGTCGCTGCATCCCGCCGGCGCGCTATCGCATTCGCGCCGATCTGGCAAGGCCCGAATTCCTGGTGGAGATCGCGGCGACAGCGCAGATCGGCTGAACGGTGCGGCGCGCGACGATCGCTCGCGCGCCGCCGACGCTTTCGGCCAATGCGTGCAAGTCCGCGATGCTTGATGTGAGCGGCGCCTGCCCTGTATGCGTGCCCTCAACTCACTCCGCCGCCTTGACCGCGTCGAAATCCTTCGCGTCGTGCCGCTCCGGCAGCTGGCTCGCCGGATCGCCAATGACGCGGTTGACGCGGCGACCGCGCTGCACCGCGGGGCGCTTGGCGATGGCATCGGTCCAGCGCTGCACGTTTTTGTATTCGTGGACGGAGAGGAATTCGGCGGCACCGTAGACCAGGCCCTTCACCAGCGCGCCGTACCACGGCCAGATCGCCATGTCGGCAATGGTGTAGTCGGCGCCTGCGATGTATTCATGTTCAGCCAGCTGGCGGTCGAGCACGTCGAGCTGACGCTTTACTTCCATCGCGAAGCGATCGATCGCGTATTCGATCTTGATCGGTGCGTAGGCATAGAAATGGCCGAACCCGCCGCCCAGATACGGCGCCGCGCCCATCTGCCAGAACAGCCACGACAGGCACTCGGCGCGCTTCGCTCCGTCCTTCGGCAGAAAGGCACTGTCAAACTTCTCGGCCAGGTACATCATGATCGCGCCGGATTCGAACACCCTCGTGGGCGTGGCCGTGCTGCGGTCGAGCAAAGCGGGGATTTTCGAATTCGGGTTCACCGCAACGAAGCCGGAGCCGAACTGGTCGCCTTCATTGATCTGCGTGAGCCAAGCGTCGTACTCGGCGCCAGTGTGACCTGCGGCCAGCAGCTCCTCCAGCATCACGGTGACCTTCACGCCATTGGGCGTGGCAAGCGAATAGAGCTGCAGCGGATGGCGCCCGAGCGGCAGTTCCTTGTCGAACGTCGCGCCGGCGATCGGCCGGTTGATCTTGGCGAAGCGGCCGACGCCTGTCTTGTTCCACACCCAGACCTTGGGTGGTGTGTATTCATTTGCGTCGCTCATCTCGATGATGCTCCAATGGTGAAACATGCATTCTAAGCGCAGCGGCGGTCGCATTGCTGCGCAGGCGAAGGCCAGCGCGTTCTTGCACGGGATGCGCAGCGTCACGTGCGTCCAGGCATGCGCCGCCACGCGGGCCGCAGTTGCGCTGGCGCGTGCTACAAGCGCAAAGTCCTGGTCTCAGCGCAGCAAGCGTCGCAGTCCCATCAACAGCGAACCGGCCAGCAGCATGGAGAGCATCGATGATTCGGGCACGCTGCCTACGGTGGTAAGTTCGGCCGGCCAGTAGCCGGGCAGCCGATCCCACGGATTGAGCGCGGACGGGTCGCCCGGCACATAGCGATCGTCGGTCACATAGATGAAGCCTATATTGCGCGCCTGCGCCCCGCCCACCAGGACACGCATGACGTCGGCGCTGGCGACGTTTTAGAAGAGGCTGGCCTGCTTTTGCGCGCTGGCAGTCGACATCCAGGGTTCGCTCGGTGCGCCGTCGTAGGTGCCGCTACCGTTTTTCAGCGTCACCAGCGTATGCATGTGGTGGTGTTGGAGCGTAGTCGCAATCCGCAGCTGGCATCACAACACCAGTCCATTGGAGCGCAACAGAAGTCGAACCAGCCGGGAGCCGGAGTTCATTCCGCGTTGAAGGCACGCGCCGCTGCGAGTTGGCATGCGGCATCGACGCGATTGAAATTCTCGTGTGCGCCGCGTGACGCCGCGCACGAGCTGCGGCATCGTGTTGCGCAACTCGGCGTCAAGAAGCTGCGCGCGCCGGCGGGCCTTGACCGGTCAAGCTTGCCTTCCGTTCGAGTCTCGTCGTCCGCGATATGCATCGTGCAGGTGTAGGCCGCTTCCTTTTCCGCGACAAGCTCAGGCGTTAGCGCCGCTTACATGCGTCGAGACGCAGCGGGGCTGTTAAAGTAGGGCGAAACACGGCTTTGCCGGGGGGCGGGAAAATCGGTGCTTCCGTTTCCCGTCTTGCCGTTCGGGTTCCGGCAATTCCCGTCCCGCCGCCGGACCGGCGACCACCATCATCCATGTTTCGCTCCTACAACCGCTTTCTCCCCCTGGTCGGCGTGCTGCTCGCGGTCCTGGTCGTGATGT
>Ga0163154_10006377_pt1 | contig 14463 bp, 18 predicted proteins | sample OliLakLV19MP9P1_FD_148649 | JGI IMG/M metagenome (GOLD analysis project Ga0163154, IMG submission 148649) | Freshwater microbial mat bacterial communities from Lake Vanda, McMurdo Dry Valleys, Antarctica - Oligotrophic Lake LV.19.MP9.P1 | ecosystem: Environmental > Aquatic > Freshwater > Lake >... | reverse complement strand
CAATTGCTCCTGCTGCCGAGGTGGAGATCGCTCCCAGGAGCGCCGCCGCGATGGAGATGGAACTCGATCCGCGCGTTCCAGACCATGCCTGCGGTTTCGTCAACTGCGCGGACGGAAACAGACCGTTGTACCTCGTGAGTGCGATCGTCAGACCAGCCTCTGTGATTGGGCCGAACGAGCCGTCGACATTCATCACGCGACCACCCGGAGCACAGATCCCCGCCTTGCGAAGAGCCGTCTGCAAGTCTCGAACGATGATGTTCGAGTCAGGAGACGCGCCAAACCCAGCGAACGCCTGCTCGCTCTCGTAGTAGCGCTCCTTGCCAACGCGGCGAGAAGCCGTGTTCTCGACATAGGTCGACCCCGCCAGCGGGTTGATTCCCCAGCGGCGCTCAGACGCCGTGCCGACGCTCCGGCCCAGGCTCCCGATCCCCATGAGACTCGACTCAGGGATCGTGTTCATCCACTTCCGACGTGCGCCCCAGTTCGTGACCTCGGTCTCGCCAAAACGAGTCACCGTCCAACGATCGTTGGGGCCACTGAGCGAAGACCGAGGGATCGAAGTCTGCCCATAACGACGCGACCTCCAATCCTTGACGGCAGTTGTCTCAGCCAAGCCCGCGATGGACTGACGTGACTTTGAAATAGACATGGTCATCGAAGATTCTCCCTGTGAGGTGAAGTCAGAGTAGCACGTGAACTATCAGTCGGATTCAAACTGGCCGCGAAGCCTCTTCGCGGCCGGATACGTGACCAGCGCTGTGTATCCGAGGCCAAAGACAACAGCGGCCATGCCTCCCCAAAACACCAAGTCTCCCACCATAGAGAGAGGGTCCGAGCCTGGTTCCATCGGCGGCGATATCTCGTTCTGCTGCCTGACAGCTTCAGCACGCAAGCGAATGATGTCGTCTGGAGTGCAAGGCGGCGACGCTCCCTCGCACGCAGCGAGTACCGTTCTCGTCGCTTGCTGCGAAGAGTATGCAAGGCGGAACATGTAGAAGATGGCAGTGACTGCGATTGCAAACACCACCACTGTCACTATGGCCGCTGCGGCAATCAGCAATCCACCGCTGGCCGGATCGCCGAGACCATGAATCGCAATGGCCGAACGGCCGCTCGTTCCAAGCCAGTCACGAGCCGTTCGGACTTGACCAAGCAGGCCAATGAGCGCCGTGAGCGTGTTCTTCGCCTTCGCACTGAGAAAAGAAATGCGAGCGATGTGGCTCGCTCCGTTTGGGCCATGAAGAATAGCTCTCGCCAAAACGAGATTGCCCTTGGAGGCAGCCAGCGCGTATCGACAGATCCCAGTGAACAGATCGTCGCCGATCTGAACGGTTACGTTGCTTCTGGAGAGATCACCAAGCCTGGAATACAACGACTCGAGCTTCGCCGACGAGATAGATGGGTTCTTCCCAAGAAGAGGCTGAAGCAGATCGAAGGCCTGTCGATACATGCTCTCGACCTCGGAGACGGTGTCGTTCATCTGCAAAACCTGAACGCGTCCTGACGTGCTCATACTCGGACCTCTGCAACGTTGTAAACGGTTGGTATCTGTGCCGTAACCCAAAGTTCTTGGGTCGTTGGCACGATGAACGTAGACGCGCCATCTCCTGTGTTCTGGATCGCAATGAGCATCGTGTTGCCGATAGAGTCTCTGCTCGGTGCGAACGCGGAAGGAGAAGGGGTGTCTTGCTGGACGATCACCGTCATAGGAAACGGGGTGTAGTTCGTAGCGATCTTCACCCTCTCACCAGCAGCAACCACAAACTGACTTGTCGGACGCGCAGCAGACCTGAACCTTCCAAACGCAGAGATCAAAGTCCGAACGTCTCGAACTCCAAGACCGTGCACTGGGCTATTCATACAGTCACTTCGGTCACAACGAGCGTTCCACCCGTGGCCGAGAAAGCGTAGAGATTCTCCCCAGGGAGAAGAATCTGCTCTGCGTCTCTGCCAGCATAGACAGCGATACCATTCGACGCGTTTGCCGACCTCGAGTCCCCACCGATGAAGTAACCGAAAGCAAGGCCAAGCTGCTGTGCGCTTACGAAAAGCGCGTAGCTCTTGTCGTTCTTTCCGATGAGAGAAACAGTGCCAGGCCGAAGAACGACCTGACGATTGAAGCCCTGCGAAAGCCGGAGCCTTCCGGCGATTCCAGCGATCAAGATGCGCCACTCTCCGACCGTCACATAACCAGCAGGCCTCGCAAATGGATCTCCAGAAACAGACGATGGCTGCTGAGGATGCTGATTCTGCGGAGGCACTTTCACGGGGTCGAAGTTCACGGAGTCACCTCAGAAACGTTGAGCGAAGGAGTGCCGTTGATAAACTGGGGCACGAAATAGAGCCTCTCACTTGGAAGAAGAAGCTGCTGCACCGGAGTCCCAAGCGAAGAAGCAATTACCCTGATCGCGCTACCAGAGAACAACTGCGGACCAGATCCAATAAGGCCAGTGATGGTCGAAGCAGCGGCAGCTTGAAAGCTAACGATGAGCACGTCGCTCTTGTCGTTGGCCGAAAGAAGAACCGGAACTCCGATGGTCAACCGAACAATCCTGGCAGCAGCCGACACACTGAGGCCGGAAGCGGAAAAGGCTGCCACGATGATTCTCTTTTCAACCTCGCTCAACTCGTCCGATGGTCGAGCATATGGGTCGCCAGAGTTATTCATCGCAGCAGCCTTCCTGAACACTTCAGCGAGGTGTCCCGCCAGGGCCTGTGATCATTGCGCCGCCTGGAAGCGTGCGCACGCGGAGAACGTCGCCGCAGACTGAAGCGATGAACGTGTACGTGGCGCCAGAAACGTTGAGCTGCGTTGGGTCGAACGACCACAGGCCGCGAAGGTTTGCGGCTGAGACGAAACGGTAGAAGCCGTCCCAGACGATCTCTCCAGCGTAGTTCCCGTTGTGGTTCGCGGTCTCCACGATCGAGATGGGATTCAGAAAAACCCCTGAACGTCCGCGTCCCTGATCTTCGATGTTGAAGGTCACGTGAGGCCCCGCGAAATTGATCTGAGCCGCGTCCGTACAGTGACCGACGATTCGGATGCGTCGAAGCGCAAACACGAACTCGGGATCGATCCTCTGTGGGTCGGTCTGAAACAGAACCGCGCCCTCTCGAATCTGAAGCTCGAAGCGGAGATGCTCTGTTCGCAACACCTCCGGTGCGAGGTTGTAGACATCCTGCAAGTATCCAGACACAGGTCCGATGTCACTTCGCGGCTCACCACCGCCAAGAGAAGAAAGACCTCTTGATTCAGAAGCGGCAAGACGAGCACCAAGCTCATTTACCGCCCGAGTCACTTCCTGAAGCTGCCTGTACATGGCATCGTTTCTATCGCTCATGGTGTTCTCCTGATCTCTTGGTTTTGAAACGACTCAGCCCGCCCCGCCGCCCGTAACCCACATGGTTCGGGGGGAAGGCGGGCTGAACCGCTCGAGCGCAAACGCTCAGTTCTTGGTGGAGGCCACCTTGAGGAGACCGTGGAACCATGCCTTCGAGATCAACGGATTCGCGAAGGTCGGCATGCGATCGGCGAGCACGGGGATTGCGGAGATCATGCCGCCGTTTGTGTCGCCCCAGTTGCGATCTTGGAACGTGAGCACGCCCTGGAACTGGTGTTGTGAGGTCAGCAGCTGCGTCTTGAGAAGCTTGCTTGCAGCCGCCGTCGAAGGAGTGCCGATCGACACAATGCCCTGACCAGTCTCAACCGTGTTGCCGTGCAAGCCGTAGCCGCTCGGGAACTTGAGAACCGGACCCTCGATGAGCACGAGGCGGTTGACCGTGAACGAGACGAACGCATTCTCGACGAACTTTTTGATGTCGCTCGGAGTGGGAAGCGTGTTTCCGGCAGCGCTCGCGACCGTGATTCCGACACGATCCACGATCATCTCCTCACCCTGCGAGAGCTGACGAAGCTGCTGAATGTTCGTGTCGATGAGCTGCTTCTGACCGAGGTACTCGGCGAAGAACAGCGCCTTCGCGTTCTCGGGAACAGCGCCAGCTTTGAACGCGACGGTGTCGTACTTGTCGTCCTCGCGGTAGTCGGAGATATCCAAAATCTCTCCGCTCACCGTATCGAGGAACTTACCGGGCTCACCCTTGATTGGACGCAGTGCCATGTTCTCTTCTCTTCTCTGCCCCATGTCATGTTTTGACCGTGAGGCTCATTGCTGGTTTCCCAGCGGACAACTTGGATTTAACAGGACCCAACAGAGTCCTGCAAGGAGAAACTCAGCCCTGCACCGAATGCAGGCACTCGACGATGAGCAAGATCGAGTCAACAACCTCGCCCGAGTAGTTGCGGACACCAGCTCGGGCATTGCCAGCACTGACCGGGCCAGTGGAGACCGCCAAAGCGCCAGCGGCGTTCGCCACGACTGTCACGTCAACGATGGCCTCTGCCGTGACGCGAAGACGGGACTGACCCGTCGGGCCATCCCAGCGACCGCGACCAGGACCGAAGTTCGTCGGGAGACCGTTCTCGTTCGCTGCGGGAACGCCGGTCACAAGCAGGCCGGTATCCGCACTCGCGCCAAGCGGCAACCCAGTGACAGTGATCCCGAGAGGAGGCGTCTGGTCAGTGGCAATAGCGATGAAGAGCGTGTCCACACGATCTGGCGTGTAAACCTGACCTCCAGCGCGCGTGAACGCAATGCGGCCAGCCGCGTCGTAAGACGCAGCCTGCTCGCCTTGGCTGTTCTTGATGAGCGCAAAGGGGATGAGTGCTGCGGACGGTCCAATACTTCCTGCGAATGCCATGATCTTCTCTTTCGTTCTTGGGTTGACAGCGCGAAACCTTTTGGGTCGTACGCAGGGTTTACTCTCGTCACGAACACCGAACTTGCTGCTCAGTCGTCGTGACGAGAGGGGAAGCAACGCTTCCATTCTCGAGCTGAACGGTTCAGAGGTTAGCTGATCCAGGTACCCACGTCAGACATCTCTTCGTCCTCTGGCCACGCAGGCTGACCGTCTGCTGACGCCTCTGTCGATCCAAGGCCGTTCGTCTGAAGGTAGTTCGCGCGAGTCACTTCCTCGCCGTGAAGCCCGTCGACAGCTCGCTCGGTGCCCCTTGGAACCGAAACCTTGTAGCGGTCATAGTACGGCTGAACTCGCGTCACCTCTGTTTCGCCGTTCAAACCGTAGCGACGGCCGCGACCAAACCCAGCCACAGCACCGCCACCCGCAGGCACCAGCGCCGCTGCCTCAGGCGCGACCTGGTTGTAGGCCATCATCGCCCCACCAGCGGCAGCCGAACCGGCAACCTGACCGGCGAAGCCATAGGCAGCCGGATGGCCACCTGGACCCTCGAAGTGGTAGATCGCCCGTGCCCCAGCGATGCCAAGAATGAACTGCGCGAGAGCGCGGAACCCTGGCTTCGCCTGGTTCGCCTCAGTGCCGTCACCCTCGAAGAAATTTCGAACAGAGTCCATCCCGAAGACGGCCTCCGTAAGAAGTGCGCCACCAGCGCCGCTCAGTGCAGCGATGCCGTGACCCTTGAGAACCTGCATGTCCATCAGCCCTGCACCCTCGCCGAAGAACTCGTAGTCCGCAGCCAGAGCGCCGATGTCGTCGTGATCAGCCATATTATTTTGCTCCCTTGGATTGTTTCTTACCGAACGGCGACGCCGCTCAGGCTGCCTTCTTCAGAACTTTGCCGCGAAGCTTGCCGCGGCCCCATTTGCAGCCCTTTTTGAGCCTGCCCTTGCCTGCGCCGCTCTGCTTGATGCAGGTCTTCTTGGCGACGACCTTGAAGACGGCCTTCTTCGGGCTCTTCTTCGAACTCTTTTTCTTGGACTTCCTCTTGGCCTTCTTCTTCTTGGTCCCAGAGAGTCCATCGTCATCGTAGCCTTTGAGCATCTTCGCCATCGTCGTTCTCCTGATGTCTGATTGATGTGTACCTGTGAACAGCACGCACGTCAACGACGGCGCGTCAACCGAGAAACCTGCGAACGAGGAAGTAACTCAATACTCCAACTCCCGCAGCCAGCCCGATTGAACCAGTTGGTGTCTCGTACCAATTTGGATTGAGACCGGATATGCCGCCGCTGTACTTTTTCGTCGGGCGACGCTCCGCAAACGTCATGTCCACCCGAGCGTCGCTGCCTCTCCAGAGGCGTTCTTGTGTCGATCCCGCAGGCTGGCGATTGAACATCGCCTCGTAAGAGCCGACGACCTCTGGAAAGAAACTCTGAGGGTAATCCGCCTGGTAAGCGGAAGGCATCTTGCCCTTGCCGTACCGAAGGCGTTGGTTGAATGCAGGAACCTGATCTTGCATCACCGGAGACACCGGACCGGCATACCCCTGAGAGGGGTGCCCGTACTCTTCGCCCGAGTACCACTTGTTCAAGTCCGGCGAGCCAACGATGTACGGAACCTCGGCCTCAGGAAGAGGTCGGGGGTACTCCATCGCCACTGGCGGGAGAAGAAGCGGATTGAACTCCTCTTCCGGTGTGAGTGCCCAGGTCATCGTACTCCGAATGGTTCAGGTTGATCAGCGGGTCTTCTTGAGGATCTTGCCCTTGAGGCCACCTCGGCCGTAGAAGCATCCCTTCTTGAGCCTGCCCTTGCGTGCTCCGCTCTGGACAGTGCAAACCTTCTTGGAAACAATCTTGACCTTGTTCGCCTTGAGGTGGGCTCTCACCTGAGCGGGGCTCACAGCGCTGAGACCAGAGGTGCCTCTCTTTGCTTTCTTGCGTTTCCGCTTTCTGTTGCACCACGCCGGAGGCTTCGCACTCGCGCAGGGATGGGTCATCGACGACCCCTCACCCCGAACACACCGCCGGACGCCTTGCGGGCATTTGCGGCAGCCTTACTGCGCTCTTCACGAGCCATGAACTCTTCATAGGCTGCCCTGTTTGCAGAGTTCTGAGAAACGGTCGGACGAGACCCCGCAGAGCACTGCATCGACTCGCGCTTCACACGGTCCATCTCTTTGATGTAGCGACGGTTACGCGGAAGCATGCTTCCGCTCGGGTTCTTCTTGGAGGGCCTTCCAGGAAGCTTTGCCATGTACTGCAAGCCCAAACGAATCTGACCGGCGATGGTGCGCATCTGCTGGCAGTTTCCTGCCTCCCTTGCCTTCTTGAACCCCTTGCGCGACAGAAGCAGCGCTTGAAACACGTTCATGTTGTGCTGAGCCTGTGGGCTCTTTGCAACGATGAACGGCATTCCCTTCCTGCTTCCTTTCTTCTTCTTCTTCGGAGAACGAGTTGAGCCGCCAGAGTTGAGCCGCGCGGCGACTGCTGGAGAGCAGAGAATGCGCTTGCCTTTGAAGCGACAGCCCTTCTTGAGCTTGTTCTTCTTGGCGCCGCTCTTGTGCAGTGCCTTTGCTTTGGGGACAGGAACAGTGGCGATGAGTGCGAGGTCTTGCATGAATCTCTCCTGAACTGTTGTGAACTCTACGACGACATCTTCTCAAATGCCAGTGTCAGAAATGTTTGTTCCATTTCCGATCTTCCGGCGAGTCTACGCGCCACTTAGCAATCATCGAAGCTGGCGCTTCCCATCCCGCAGGTTGAGCAACGCTTGCGTCGAGAGTCTTCCACTTCGTTGGTTTGCCAGGAGGCAGTCCGACCTGAAGATAGATGTGATCCCAGTCTTCACTGGTCTTCGTCTGAATCGTCTTCATCCGAACGGAATAGCCAATCGACATGAGAAGAGCGCCGAGAGCGATCGTGTAGTCGTCGCAGTCTCCCCCATGCGCCTCAATCGTTCTCTGGGCAGTTGCAAACGTGTCGATCGTAGACATGTCGCGGACATACCGAACGTTGGCGCGCATCCAGTTGAAGACGGCTTTGACCTCTCCCCAGTAGTCGCGCTCCTGAAGCGCCCAACCACCATCGCCGTTGTTCTCGTTGTGCTTACGAGAACGACGAGAAACGATCGACACAGCAAGCTGTCGAATCTGTGGATCTCGAATCGACACCATCATCTGACGAGCCACGCCCGCAAGCCGCTCGTCGATGCTGTTGACTCGATAGATTTTAGCAGACGACTGGCCGTTCTTTCCAGCCGTCTGCCCGGTAAGCTGAAGACGGCCGAGACCGTGAACTTGCCGATTCTTTCTTTTGAAAGCGCTTCGGAAAGACGAGATGCCAGCAATCATCGAACCGATTCCCATAAGGAACTGAGGAACGTCCATGGCGCCAGCCTAGCACGCCGAACGATTCAGCGAGACAAGCTTACGTGCTCAACGATTCATCTTCGGATTCGTCTTCGGATTCATCTGGTTGAACTTCAGGAACGTCTGGAAACTCAAGTCGTTGACGAATGAGATCCCAGTGGCGATCGAAGTCACCCTTGGCAAGCTCGGGAATGTTCTCGTCGAGCACCTTGTTGTCGGAGAAGAACTGCAAAATCTCTTGCAAGTGATCAAGAGCCTCGATGCGCCTGTTCTGCTTGCAAAGTCCGAACATCTTGCTGATCACCGGGCGGAAGTCTGCGCTCATCGCCAAAACCTGAAACCCGGTGATGATCGCTCCAATCCGCTCAGCATCAGTGGCCGCTCCGTTGATGTTCGGCAGATGAACGTTGAGGAACCCCTCCGGCACGTCAACCTCGCCTCCCTCTTCCTCGTCCTGCTCCTCCTCTTCCTGCTGAGGCTCTTCCTGCTGAGGCTCTTGCTGGGGCTCCTTGGTCGCTTCAGGCACCTGAGGCACTTCGGGAGCCTGAAGCGCTTGCTGGGCCTCCTTCTGAGCTATCAGCTGAGCGGACTTGGCACGCTGCGCAAGAATCTCTGCGTTTTGCTCGGCGAGCTGTCTTTGCTGAGAGGCGTGAGCCGCCCGACGCTGCGAAACTTGCTGAGCGGCTGTGTGCGCGTTCGTGGAACGAGCGCTCTGGCGCGTTGCGATTTCTTTACCGGCGCCTTGCTGAATGATTTGACCAGCAATCGATTTGCCGATGTCGCTCTGAAGCATCCCCTTCGCGAACGTCCAGAAGTTCTCCTCCGGCTTGTCAGGGGCCGATGAACGACCGCCATCGCCAAACTCTTGCTGCACAAGCCTAAGCGTGCGGAGATTCTGCATGGTCGTTTGAAACGAATCGTTGGGTGAAGCTTCAGAAGCCGTCATCGCCTTGAACTTCGGCATGAGTTCAAAAAGGTCTTTGATTGTAAGAGAATCGCTGTTCTTTGGATTGATCAGCTGAGCTATGTCCGCGAAGTCCTTGATTGGATCTCGAGTGACTTGTTGAGCGCGCATCGCCTCAACCATCACCTTCGTGTTCTCCTTCATGGCCTCCATGATGAATTCAAAAGGATGACCTTCGCTTTGCGAAGACGGTGGTGGAACCATCGACTGAGACATCCTGAACTCTTGCTCCATCGACTCGAGCCGATCTGACAGCTTCTCCATCAAACGCTGCGTCCCAAGATCCACCTGAGGCGCGGCTGGCTTCATCTTTTCCAGCAGCATCATCATCATCATGCTGCCCATGCCGCCGTCCTTCGACGATTCCCCAGACGACATCTTGTCCATCTGGGTCTTGACCATGGAAGCCATCATTCCTTCCATCTGAGACTCGAAGACGGTCTTGGCGACAGGCGCAGTCGCCTGATTCTTTTTCATCTCAGTGAGTTCGTGAAGCATCTCGGAAGCAGGAGACCTGCGATCGGAAGACGGGCTCGAATAACCCAGCGGTGCCTCGATGTTGACCATTCCGATCGGAGATGGCGCTTTACCAGGCTCGTAATAGTGGATGTGGAACTCGCCGTACCCATACTGTGGAACGACGTACCTTTTGATGAACGCTTCGATCGTTCCAGTTCCCTCGAGGTCTTGAGCGGAGTAATCGTTCAAGAAGCCAACCTTGCCGCTTTCCGAACCATCGGTCTTCTTCCGGTAGACGTAGACACGGTGAGAACTCGGAAGCATCCGAGCGATGTCCCTGCGAGGCTGAACCGGAACTGGTGGAGTGGCGGTCGTCACGCCAGCCTTTCGACGAGCCGACTGAAAATTGCCAGGGCTCTGACTTGGAGGAGGAGGCATCGGCTCATGTCGCAAAAGCACGGGAGTATCTTCTGTGGGCCTCTCAACAGGAAATTCCCTCTCGTCTGTAGAATCGTCGCTCTGGTCATCGTTCGGGATAAGAGCCCCAAGGGCTGCTGGATCAATCGACGAAACTGCTGCGGCTGCTTTTGCCTTTGCCATGATTCTTCCTCGGTGTTCTCGGTGTAATAACGATTCAGGTGTTTCTGACTAAAACGCCTGGGATGTGAATCTTCGCAAGCGAGTTCGTCAGAGAACCCATGTCGTGATTGACGTAGTGCTTGCTCGTGGTCTTGAGAGACGCGTGGCCCAAAAGCTGGGCAATCATCAGCGGAGACACGCCCATGCTGTCCAAGGTGGTCGTGTAGGTCTTTCTGAGCACATGGGGCGTCAGCTCCTCGATGCCGGTCTTGGAGGAGACGTGTTCGGCCCATTTCCGAAGAGTTCTGGTGGCGAGATGCTTTCCGACGTGGAAGCCAGGAAACAAGTAATCGTTCGGATGCTTGCTCTTAAAATCAGACCGCCACCCGGTCAGGTACGCGCGAAGCACAGGATTCCCTTGTTTGAGAAGTGGAACCGACCTTCGCTTTTGGCCTTTGCCAAGAAACGAGAATACCGTCCAGCCTTCCTTCACGCTCATCATCGAGAGGGAAATCTTGACGATCTCGTCCGATCGCAGTCCACAAAGTGGCATGAGAATCAGGGCGGTTCTGACTGGTTCCCCGAGGGTGTTTACGAAGTCGAAGTAGTGCTTTAGCTCGTCGAGAGACAGAACACGGGGCTCTCGGCTGATCACCTTCGGCAAGTCTGGCGAAGCAAAGTCTGGGACCGAGTAGCCGATTCTCTTGAGATGCTTGAGCCACGACTTCACACCCGTGCATCGAGACGCGACGGTCTGCGGCTGCGCTCCCCTCTTGATTGACCATGAAACGAAGTCATCCAACAAGAGATGGTGAGCCGTGGACAAGTCCTTCACGCCGGTCTCGACCAAGAAAGTCTCCCAAAGACGAACGGAATTGACATACGCCTCGGCCGTAAGAGGGCTGCGAATCTCGCATATCCTCTTGTGGAACCCGGCAACAGTGTCGTTCCATAGATTCAAGAGCCGAAAAATAGACCGGGCTTTCTCCCGCGTCAATCGGCAATACCCCTACCCGCGCCCCCTCAAACCAGCGAGACGGGCCGTTCGGCTTCTTCGTTCCACTTGGATCCAGCGTCATCGCATTCGATCTGTGCGAGTGACCAGGCTTGGATCGCAACAATCTTGGCCGAGTATGCCTGGGGTTCACCAGACCTCTCAGCCAGGATTGCTGCATTTATCGCTTCCGCAGCCTCGTTGGGCAAAACATCACAGGCCGGGACATAGTCGTCGCTCGACCAAAGCGCATCACCTGGCTCGGAGCGCAGCTTGTCGACTGCTGGATAGAGCGCCACGGCGACACGCTCTACCGCGTCTAACGCGTCGGATGTGCTCGGACCCGGAGATACGGTCGGCGCGGCCCCCAAGGCCGTCCTGCTGCCTCTGCGTGAAAGCGCGATGGCTCCACCGATCGCCATTGCTCCAATACCGAAAAGGTTTAGCACCCGGTCAGGCTATCCCAAGATCCCAGCCCCTGCCAGAGCAGAGAGACCGCCACCCAGATAATCATTGGAAAAGATAGCCCTGCACGACTCAGGCTTCTTGCCGAGAACTTCTTCAAAGAGCCATTTCGTCCACTCGTGAACGAGATATTGGCCTTGGGTGTTTCGCACGTAGACGAGCGTCGGCTTCTTGAGAAGAAGCTCTTCGATTCCGATGCCGTTCTCTTCGAGGAGCTGCTTGTTCAACCTCGTTGGGCACCCTTCGGAGTTGAACACGAAGACACGACGGGCCTGAAGCATGTTGGCTCTCCGCTCCGACTCTTTGCCGACAATCGAGCTTCTGGAACCGAGTGGCACGAGTGTCCTTCGACGAAGAAACCTGTGCAGAAGAACACGGTGGTATGCCTCGTGGACTTCGCGCTTGTCGGGGTTGGATCTAAGCGCCGCCTGATACGCTTCAAAGAGACCCATTGCCGATATAGACAGGGGCTGCAATTCGCCAACGCCAAGAACTTTCGCAGCTCCTCGAATACCAGGCTTTCTGACAACTTTCAGGGAACAGGACACCGTTCCCTTGAGGTAGTTTTGAACATCGAGACGAAGTTCGTCGCACTGGCGAGGTGGAACGCCTTTCTCGAGCGGAGGTGTCGCAAAATAGATTCCGAGCTTCGCTCCTTCGGTGACGAGCCATCCTATGCACTCAGGCTTGACCCAAGGAGTCCAGGCGAATCCGCCTCCACGGGCACCTGCCTGGAAGTGATACGGGTCGCCATCGCTCACCCATTGAGAGCGGGCCTCGAGCCAAGCTTTCTCACTGCTTGGGATGCGTTTGAACAGGGCAGAGAGCTTTGCCTGCGTACCAAAGTTTTTGCCTTCAATCTCCATCTCCGACTTCGCAGAGAGAACTCTCATTCGCCATCCACGGACGGCGAGTGATCGGCTACCACCTTCGCGCTTCTCTTCTTCGCGGAGCCTCTTTTTCCAAAGAGCGACCTCCGCAGCGTCTGACTCGGCCTTGGTTAGACGTTTCGCTTCAATGGGCGACTCTGGCTTGCTTTGAACGATTCGACGTTTCGCTTCAACGGGCTGAATCTTCTCTTCAGGTGGTTTCTCTGCTGGCGCCTCTCGGGCGTCTACTTCGGACCGGCTCTGAATGATTCGCCGTCGCGGGAGATCTGCTCCAAGGCCATCCATGGACCTGGACCTCTTTGGGCGTGCGGGAAGATCGTCACCCTCGCGGTCTCGCTGCGACTCGTGGGCATCGTCATATTCCACACCTTCTCCGGCGTGAACGTTGACGCTTCGGCCAGTGGTTCGATCTAGCAGAGGTCGCGACTTCGTTACTCCCGGTTCGATGTAGTGCCTAGTCAGAAGCACGATGTTGGCCTGCGGATACGAGGATTCGTAAAGGGTAATCCCTCTATCAACGAACTCGTAGCAGGGTGCAAACCACGTCGAATGAGCCACGCCGAACCGTACCTTCAGCGGGACGGGGGAGCAATGGGGGGTCGAAATACCTCTTCAGCAGCCAACCACCCATGTTTTCGGAACGGCTCGATTCAATGGTCTAAAACCATCGTAGAAACCGCTATAAACCGCAAAACAGACCTAACCCGCCGTAATCATTAAGGAAACGTCCATTTCTCCGATATGCCGACAGGTACCCGTAGACCTAGGGGGTATGTAGGGGGGTAGAAGGGTATTATAGTGATAAGGGAATGAGATTTCTCACACTACCTCCTTACTCCCTCTATTACCCCCTCCAACTACCTACATACCCCCTAGGTATACGGGTACCCTATGGGCATATCGGAAAACGGGGGCGAAAAAGGTACCTAACTATCCGTTATCATTAAGGAAAAAGACTCGTCGATGTCGTTTTCTACCGGCCGATCGACCTTTTTTGTTTGGGCCTTTAATCGACCTTTCCGAACCGGATATAGAAAAAGAATCAGGCGGCCTATTTTTGAGCATGGCACGGCGTGTGCCCTTGTGAGCTAACACATGCATGTCGTACAGGTATGTTTTGGCCGATTTGCGCTGCGTTCGGCTCCAGTATTTTCGGTGTTCCGCCGTCGCGTTCACGTGTTCTGGTGTTGCGTTCACGTTCTCGATGGTTTGACGGCCTGTGATTCATTACAGGTGTGTCCGTTTACCGCGTTCGTCGGCTCGCGTTTCCGCGTTGCTGTTCACGGTGAATATCGGGAAACAGGCCGATTGACCTGATTGAAGTCGTATTGACCTCCGTCCGTGTCACCCCTATTTATCGGATGAGGAGGTTCCTATGACCAGATCGAAAAAGCCAAGTCCGCTAGAAAACGCTGCTGACGCCGCCAGGACGCTTGAAGGGATCTTTGAAAAAGGCCACAAAGCGGTTCAGCTGCTTGATGAGGCGTCAAAGCTTCCTCCCGATCAGCTCGCGAAGCTTTTTCTCGGAAGCGTCGCCAGGGCGATGGCCAGCATCGAGAAACGGCCTCAGCGCAAGACGAAGGGCGGATCAAGATGATTCTTGATCCGCCCTTCGAGGTGCTGCCCATGGCTGGACGCTGAGACTCTGAAACGTTCAGCGTTGCCTGTCTACCTTTTTAGCGATCGGCGACGACTGGCTGACTTCCTGATGACCGCAGCGGCTGTCCCGAGCGAGACGCCTACAAGAAGCGCTTGCCACGGGAAGCCACCGGCCAGGATTACGCTGTCGAACAGTCTTTGGGCGAAGAGCCTGTATCCAGCGACCGAGAGGTGGAGGCCATCTGGCCTTCGGATCCCTTCCGTCAGTTTGCGCCCATCGAGAACACGCACGCCTTTGCTTGGTAGGTGCTCTTTCTGCCAGGTCTCCATTTTTCCCCTGGAGACTTGTCGCTCTTGGTCGGTGACTGGCAGGACGCTGATCCAGAAC
>Ga0163154_10006368_pt1 | contig 14478 bp, 11 predicted proteins | sample OliLakLV19MP9P1_FD_148649 | JGI IMG/M metagenome (GOLD analysis project Ga0163154, IMG submission 148649) | Freshwater microbial mat bacterial communities from Lake Vanda, McMurdo Dry Valleys, Antarctica - Oligotrophic Lake LV.19.MP9.P1 | ecosystem: Environmental > Aquatic > Freshwater > Lake >... | reverse complement strand
GTCAAAAGACCAAGTAAGGCCCCAGCCCCCGCCCCAATCGCCGCATCCCCAGCAATCGCCCCGGTACTATATTCGCGGGGGTCCTTCTCATCGAAGAGCACATCAGAACTCGCCTGGACTGCGTAGTATTGCCCTTGGACAACCACTGCATCGGCCTGGAACTTAAGGCCCCCCCGCACGGGCACGAACCGCCCCCGAATCTCGGAACCCTGGGGGATAGCGACTTGGTTATTCGTGTCGTAGATGTCATTGCTAGTAAAGATGGAGAGCGGCTTTTCGCCATTGGGATCGAGGTAGAGGGCACCTTCACTGGAGTTGGGACTCGCTGGCAGATAGGTGTTAGCCGCCAGCCGCGAGACTGTCACATCAAAGGTACTGATGTTTTCATCTTTGTAAGAATCGTAGACCGGAGCGGGGTTAGTACGGGGGTTGAGCGGTTCAAGGACAGGGATATCTTCACGAGGGGGCAGACTCCGACTCTGGGCCAGCACCGGAACCTGACTGACCAAAAGACAGAGCGTAAGGGTAACGAGTTTAGACATAATCAGGCTCCAAAGCATACTGTTTATTCTAGTATGCCTGCCGATTCACATACCCGTAGTGTATTTTGCCAGCAAGCGCAACTCAAGACACTATTCCTGCTAGTAGCTGAAGCCGTTTTTGCGGGTATGGACCCAGCTCTCACCCTCAGTGAGCAGAGCCCCTTCGCGGATTTCACCCACGACAACCCAATGGTCCCCTGCGTCCACCCGGCCCCGCACTCGTCCGGTGAAATAGGCCAAGGCCTCTGTCAAAATCAGGACCCCGTCCTCACCCAGCCGCGTCGTCAACCCGGTAAAAGCCGGTTCCCCTGGCTCAAAACCCTTCCCAAAATGTCCGGCTAATCTGCCCATGGCGCGAGTCAAGATATGGACCGCAAAGGGTTGGCCCATCTCCGCCAGGAGAGTTTCCACGGCGCGGCCCTTACGCACTGCCATCGAGAGAGCCGGGGGTTCAAAACCCGCCTGTTGTACCCAGGAAGCCAGCATCCCAGTCCCCGTTTCGCCCGTCCCGCAGGTGATGATAAAAATACCACTCGGAATTTTACCGAGCGCGACACTGAGTAGTTCTTTGTCCACATCCGTCCCTGCACTGTCCCCCCATGGTATCAGTGGGGTAGCTAAGACCACCCTTAACCTAGGGTTAATGCGCTTGGCCTAATCTAGACCTCTAGGACCGAGTTACCCCCATGCCACTGCTGTTGTTACTGTTTTTACTCCTGAGCCCGCCGGTCGCCGCTGATCCGCTCGTTCAATTCAATGACAAGATTGCCACTTTGACCCAACACGCGGAGCGTCTCGAACAATTCCGGGAGTGGCACTATTTCTATAACTATCCCTGCGACACGACCTGCGACCAAAATTACAATACCCAACGACTGGTGGTTCTCAGGACCCTCCAAGAAGGTAGTGCCCTGCGTGCACAGTTAGTCACAGACCCTAGTGCTACCGCCGCTATGATCCAGTGGGAAACCCTAGCCAAGCGTGTCAATACGCTACTGTTGGTGACGGCGCGACGTTAAATATATAGATAGCGCAAGTTGTCATGGTTGGACCAGAATGATATTATGCTGCGGAATATCACGGGCAAACCATGGCTGACTGGAACCTTTTAGCTGAGCAATCCCTAAGGGGTGAGTTAATTTCCCGTGCTGAAGCCCTCGGTGTCTTGACCGCCAGCGATGATGTTTTATTAGAACAATTAGCTGCCGCCTACCGTGTCCGCCGCCACTACTGGGGAAACCGGGTCCGGTTGCACTTCTTACTCAACGCCCAGAGTGGACTGTGTCCTGAAGATTGTCACTATTGTTCACAATCGCGGATCTCGACCGCTGAGATTGAGAAATATCCCTTGGTAGCAAAAGAAACGATCCTCAAGGCGGCGGCTCAAGCACAACAGTTAAACGCTGGGACCTTCTGTTTTGTCATCTCCGGTCGCTCCCCCTCAGAACTAGTTTTCAACCGGGTCCTCGAAGCGGTACGTGAAGTCAAACAACACCATGACCTAAAAATCTGTGCCTGTCTCGGGCTCTTGAGTCAAGACCAAGCCCACCGCCTCGCCGCCGCTGGGGTAGACCGGGTTAACCACAACCTCAATACCTCCGAGGCTTTCCACGCCAATATCTGCACGACCCACAGCTTCCAGGACCGGGTAAAGACGATCCAGCACGTCCAAGCCGCCGGGATCACCACCTGCGCGGGAGGTATTGTCGGACTCGGTGAGAGTGATGAAGATATTCTCGCGCTGGCTCTTTCCCTGCGTGGCTTAAATATCACTAGTGTGCCGATTAACTTTTTAATTCCTATCCCTGGTACACCCTTAGCCAACCAGACGGGTCTAGACCCGAGGCGTTGTCTCCGGGTGCTATGCCTGTTTCGGTTCCTATTACCCGCCCAGGAAATTAGGATTGCTGGGGGCCGCGAGGTTCATCTGCGCTCCCTCCAGCCCCTGGGTCTCTATCCCGCCAACTCGATTTTCATTGGCGATTACTTGACTACGCCCGGACAGGCGGCTCAACGCGACTTGGCAATGATCCAAGAGGCTGGGTTTGTCCTAGAACACCCCGACGGTTCGCCCTATCACTCCACGAGTCATGTCACCCACGTCCCCGCCACCGCTTCCTAGTCGCCCCCGGCGGCGTAACCGCTGGTCCTTGCCTACCCTGGCGGACCTGCTCTGGGCGGTTTTGGGGCTGGAATTGACTGTAATGGGTACCCTCGTCACCTTGGTCTTACCGGATCGCTGGCCTGAACAGGTCGTCTGGTGGCCCTTGGTGGTGAATTGGCCCTGGCAACCGGGCTATAGCTTTTCTTTGCAGGTTGCGGCGGTCCTGATTACAGGGATGGTGGGCGGGCCTTTTGCGGGTTTGGGGGCACAGGTGGCCTATCTGGTGCTGGGGCTTTGGTATTTTCCGGTCTTTTTTGAAGGGGGTGGTTTGGGCTATCTGAATCATCCGACCATGGGCTATCTACTGGGGTTTTTACCAGGAGCATGGCTGACCGGAGCCCTAGCCCTGCGCCAACGCTCCACCTTGATTGGACTGATGACGAGCGGACTATGGGGATTGCTAATGATTCATCTCTGTGGACTAGTCGGGCTTGCGCTACATTACGGTTGGGACTGGTCCTTAATTGATGCCGCCCTACGTTGCTCAGCCCTACCCTTACTGGGACAACTATTAAGTTTGTTGGGGGTCTCGCTAGCGGCTCTGGGCGTACGTCGACTCTTCTTCACCTGAGTGAAATTACTGAGACAATCTAGAACCCGTGAGAAAGTACTGAGCCTAACTGTTCCCAACCCAAGGAAAGTTAAATTAGATGGGGTCTCCTGGGACCGATAGCTCAACGAGTTCTCTGGGGATTATAGAGATGAGTCCCGCAGCGTCACACGGTCAGATCGAGGAGCCATGAGTTCAACAAAGATTTTGGTAGTAGATGATGAATTGACGATTCGCACCCTGGTGCGGCGTTACCTGGAGCGGGAGGGCTACCAAGTCGAAATTGCGGAGAATGGGGAGACGGCCCTGCGTATTTTTGACCAAATGGAGCCGGAACTCGTGGTCTTGGACCTGATGCTGCCGGATATTAACGGCTATGAGCTTTGCCAGCGGATGCAAAGCCGTACCAACGTCTACGTCCTGATGCTCACTGCCCGTGCCGATGAAGCCGACAAAGTCCAAGGCTTTGCCCTCGGTGCCGATGACTATTTGACCAAACCCTTTAGTCTCAAGGAGTTGAGTGCCCGGATCTCAGCGATTCTCAAACGTCAGCGCACCAGTACCCAGGCCACCGAGCAGGTCCTCAAGTACCAAGCGATTGCCATTGACCCGGTGCGCCGTGAGGTCCGCATGAGTGGGACTGACCTCATTGAGTTGACGGCCCTGGAGTTTGACTTGCTTTACCTCTTGGCCCAGGCACCGGGCAAAGTTTGGCGTCGGTCTGACCTCATCCGCGAAGTCTGGGGCTATGACTATGTGGGAGATGAGCGGGTGGTGGATGTCCACATCGGGCAGATTCGCAAAAAGCTGGAGAGTAATACCAGTGAACCCATTTACGTGAAGACCGTCCGGGGGGTCGGCTACAAGTTCGATGAAGGCACAGGTTCATGAAAAAGGCCTGTCCGCTTGAGCAGGCCCTTAAAAGGTTCAAAATGGTAGCCCCAAGGGGATTCGAACCCCTGTCACATCCGTGAAAGGGATGTGTCCTAGGCCTCTAGACGATGGGGCCGTGCGTCTGAACCTTTTAGATTGTAAAGACTGCCTGTGTACCCTGTCAATGGTTTGAAGTCCTGACCGGGGACCAGTAAATCCAGATCTCTAAATATAACATTTGCCCGTCCCGATAGATACAACTCTTTGCTAAGATAGGAAAGCCTCTTCAGGGATAGAGCATGACCGAGAATAAGCAGCCCGTTAAGTTCCTCAATCGCAAGATTGACAAGAAGGGTCTCGCAAAGCTGATTGCTTGGGCATTTACCAACTATGGCACCGCTAAGACCGCCCAGATGGCGGATTCCCTCAAAAACCTCGGATTTCGATTTGCCACCCGCGCCGGGGTCTCGATCTCAGTGGAAGACCTAGAAGTACCCCAAGGTAAGCGGGCCATCCTGGAGCGGGCCGAGTCAGAGATCGAACAGGCCGAAGAACGCTATACCCGTGGCGAAATTACTGAAATTGAACGCTACCAAAAAGTCATTGATACCTGGGCGGGAGCGACAGAAGAACTTACCGAACAGGTCAGGACCAACTTCCAGGACCGCAACCCCCTCAACTCCGTCGGGATGATGGCCTTCTCGGGGGCACGGGGCAACCTCTCCCAGGTACGTCAGTTGGTCGGGATGCGCGGTCTGATGGCTGATCCCCAAGGGGAGATCATTGACCAACCGATTAAAACTAACTTCCGCGAAGGTTTGAACGTCACTGAGTACATTATTTCCTCCTACGGGGCACGCAAAGGGCTGGTTGACACGGCCCTCCGTACCGCTGACTCGGGCTATCTGACCCGGCGGTTGGTGGACGTATCCCAGGATGTGATCGTCCGTGAAGAAGATTGTCTAACGACTCGCACGGTCTTGGTCACATCGCTCAGAGACGGGGAGAAGCTTGTTATCGGGCTACGGGACCGACTTTTTGGTCGTTACCTCGGCGAGGATGTCCTGCACCCGATTACCAAAGAAGTCTTGGGCCGCCGCAACGATGTGGTCTCGGCGGAGATGGTGGATCGGTTTAGCCTCTCTAGCGTGGAAGGGGTGCGTGTCCGTTCGCCCCTCACCTGTGAAGCTAACCGTTCGGTCTGTCGGCTGTGTTATGGCTGGTCCTTGGCTCACGGGCAGTTAGTAGATATTGGTGAAGCGGTCGGGATTATCGCCGCTCAGTCCATCGGCGAACCGGGTACTCAATTGACGATGCGGACCTTCCACACGGGCGGGGTCTTCACCGGGGGCGTAGCGCAAACGATCAAGGCTCCCCACGGCGGGAAAGTCTTGTTGGGAGCTAACTTGCGGACCCGGCCCTTCCGTACCCGACACGGCGACGATGCCCTTTTTGTGGAACAGGCCGGGACCTTGAAGCTCCAGGGCGGAGAGCAGGGCGAAAAAGAAATCGCCATGCCCCTCGGTTCCACCATCTACGTCAGGAATGGTCAGGAAGTCCCGCTGGGGGCGATGATTGCCGAGGTCGCCATCTCCGGGAAGACCGCCCGTAAGACCACCGAAAAAGCGACGAAAGAAGTAACGGCTGACCTTTCCGGGCAAGTCCGTTACGAGGACCTGACCCCAGAAATCAAGACCGACCGTCAGGGCAACGAAACCAATTACGCCGCTCGTCAGGGGGGCCTATTGTGGGTCCTCTCCGGTCAGGTCTATAACCTGCCACCGGGAGCCGAGGCGTTTGTTAAAGAAGGCGAAACCCTCCAGCAGCACGGGGTCTTGGCCCAGACGCGGATGGTCTCCGAGCGTGGTGGCAAAGTCCGTATCAAAGACGCCGATAACAAGGGCGGACGGGAAGTCGAGATTATCACGGCTTCCTTGGTCCTTGATAATGCCCAAGTGCGTGAGGAAAAATCCAAGGGCCGTGAGCAGATGACCCTCACGACCAACAGTGGGCAGTCTTTCCTACTCAAGGCAACTCCCGGTAGCAAAGTCTACAACGGTCAAGTCGTCGCTGAGATGGTGGACGACCGTTACCGGACCCGCACTGGGGGCATCCTCAAGTTCGCGGGCCTAGAGATCTCCAAATCGCGCTCCAAGCAGGGTTACGAAGTCCTCAAAGACGGGACCCTGCTCTGGGTCCCCGAGGAGACCCACGAAGTCAACAAGGACATCTCCTTGCTGGAAGTGGAAGATGGTCAGTTGGTGGAGGCCGGGACCACGATTGTCAAAGACATTTACTGTCAGACCAGTGGGGTGGTCGGGGTAGTCCAGCGCAACGATATTCTGCGCGAACTCATCATCCGTCCCGGTGAACTGCACCTGATCCATGACCCCGCCGACCTCAAAGTACCCCACGAGTCTCTGGCCTACCCCGGCACGGAAGTTCTAACCGGAGTGGTGGTCGAGGAATTACGCTACGTAGAACAGATTGAGACCCCCGAGGGGCCAGCGGTCCTACTGCGTCCGGTGGTGGAATATCCCGTTGCGGCCCAACCCGCTGTACCCAGTCAAGCCGTGGTCTCTCAAGAGGGTGCAGGCATCCGGCTCAAGGTCGTTCAACGTATCCCCTACCGTGATGGTGAGCGCGTCAAGTCTGTGGATGGAGTGGATCTACTCAAGACCCAACTGGCTTTGGATGTAGATGAACACAGTGCCCAACTCGCCGCCGATATCGAATTCATTGACGGGACAGATACCGCAAACCCCGACGGGACAATCAGTCGGACGCTCCTACTCCAGATGGTAATCCTGGAAACCCTACTCATCCGCAGTGACCACGTGGCGGACCAAGTGAGCGGCAGTACCCGGACCCGTATCCTGGTCCAGGATGGTGACAATATCCCGCCCGGTGCTGAAGTAGCCCGGACGGAGATCCTGGCAAAGGGCGAAGGCCGAGTCCAAGGGATTACTTATTTTGGAAGTGCGGTACGCCGGATCTTGCTCGTCACTGAGGAGGACCTGTTGCGGGTGCCCGTGACCAAGCTCGAAGCCCAGGCCAAACCCCACAAACTGGTCAAGCGCGGTGACAAACTGGGGATGCAGGAGAACCAGCCCATACTCGCTCCCATCTCTGGTGAGATCCAGACGGCTGCTAATGGTGAGGTCGTCCTACGCCGAGGCCGTCCCTACCTGATTTCGGGGGGAGCCATCTTACTCCAAGAGAACGGCGACCTGATCCAGCGCGGGGACAATCTTTCCCTGCTGGTCTACGAGCGGGCTAAGACCGGGGACATCATCCAGGGTCTACCCCGCGTTGAAGAACTGCTCGAAGCCCGCAAACCGAAAGAGATGTGCGTACTGGCTGAAGATGATGGGCGGGTGCAGGTGACCCAGACCAACGACGATGCCCTACAGATCCAGGTCATTGAGACTAATGGCAGCACCCATGATTATCCCCTACTCCCCGGTCAAAACCCCGTGGTAGTAGATGGTCAGGAAGTGCGAGCGGGCGAATCGATCAGTGATGGTCCTGCCAATCCCCACGACATCCTCCGCATCTTCACCGGAACCAAGACCTCGCTACGCGGGGTAAATATCCAGCGCGGGATTGAGGCTGTCCAGCGTTACCTAGTGGATGAAGTCCAGTCGGTGTACTGCTCTCAGGGCGTCGAGATCTCCGATAAACACGTTGAAGTAATCGTGCGCCAGATGACCTCCAAGGTCCGCGTGGACGATGGCGGCGACACAACCTTCTTACCTGGTGAACTCGTCGAACTCCGCCAGATTGATCAAGTGAACGAGGCGATGGCAATTACCGGCGGTGCCCCTGCCGAATGTACTCCGGTCCTCTTGGGGATCACCAAGGCCTCTCTCAACACCGACTCCTTTATCTCGGCGGCTTCTTTCCAAGAGACCACCCGGGTCTTGACGGAAGCAGCGATCGAGGGCAAATCCGACTGGCTCCGGGGTCTGAAGGAAAACGTGATCATCGGACGACTGATCCCAGCGGGGACGGGCTTCAACAACTTCGAGGAACCCCTGGATGAACTGGTGCCCCTAGGGGACGAGCCAGATAGTCTGGGTATCGAAGAGACCTATGTTGCACCGCCAACCTGGGCCAGCAAATTCGGCGAGGGTATTAAATCCTTAGATGTAGCCGATGATGACGATGACGAATAGTTGAATGCTCCCCCTGGACTTCACCCGTTACGCAGCGCAGGCTAGGGCGAGCTTCGCCCTAGCTCTGACGGACGGTCATCAGCGTATTGCTGTGGATGTACAGATTTTTCGCCGCACGGGTCCGGCTCTTTTTAAGCCGCTTTTACTCAGTCTGCCGACACCCTGGGTGGCTATTTTTGGCACCGGAAATGCAGGGTTGGGGACGATTGAGTGGGGTGAAGGTCCGTGGACCCTACTCGATAGTGGTGAGGCTCTGGACTATCTAGGCCGTATCGCCTGGGAAACGATGGTCTTGATGGATGCGAGTTCCATTGAGAACGCACCGATGCGGGAATTTTGGCGACGAGCAGGGGCTAAACCGCTCGTCATGGTCAGTTGTTGGCCCGAGGCACCGGGGGTCATTGGGCTGGGGCGCGGTCCTGAGAAAGAACGCACCTTACTTAGGGATCAACTCACTGTGGCCTATTACCTCCAGGCCTATCGGTTCCAGCCTCTAGTCGTCCACCGCGCCTACCCTGGACCCTGGGAACTCTGGCTGACCCAGGACACCCCCCAGTTATTACACAGCCAAGACACGCCCTTCACTCCTACGCAACTCCAGAAGCTGAGTCGCAATCAACCCAGCGTGGGAGCCAAGGAACGGTTCCAGGCTTTTTGGGCGGGGCCGAGTTTTTTTCAGGCTTGGTACTAGCAAATCTACACCGACGTTCGATTTCGTAGTTTAAAAAACGGCAGGGTCGTTAATAATATGTTCAATCTCAGTCAAATGTAACCCTGAATACAGTTTAAGCCAGCGTTAAGGTGTTTACTCGATTCCTAAGCTCCATGCAAGGTCGGCCTTGCATCTGTTGGAGACCGATAGGGAGTATTTCATGCACGACAAGCTTAGGAAGGGTTGGATAGGTCTGGCCCTAGCCCTAGGGATGGTAGCCCCGGCGATGGCCCAGGATGCCGCCCTTCCCATAAACTCGGGTAACACGGCCTGGATTTTAGTCTCGGCGGCCCTGGTCCTGTTGATGACCCCTGGTCTGGCCTTCTTCTACGGTGGCTTAGTCCGGGGCCGTAACGTTTTAAATACTTTGATGATGAGTTTTGTTGCCCTCGGGGTCATTGGTCTGGAGTGGGTCTTGATTGGGTACTCCCTCGCCTTTAGCCCTGGCTCGCAGTTCATTGGTGGTCTGGACTGGCTCGGTTTGAATGGCGTAGGCCAGGAGCCGAGTCCGGTTTACATGAGTACAGTGCCCCACTTGGCCTTCATGGTTTTCCAGGCCATGTTTGCGGTCATCACCCCGGCCTTGATCTCCGGTGCCGTGGTGGACCGGATGAAGTTTAAAACCTATGTCGTCTTCATCATGCTCTGGTCTGCTGTGGTTTACGCGCCCTTGGCCCACTGGGTCTGGAGTTTCGCGATGGTAGACGGCAAGATTGTAACGGCTGGTTGGCTGGGGACCCTGGGTGCCCTGGACTTTGCTGGTGGGACCGTGGTTCATATCAGCGCGGGGATCTCGGCTTTGGTTGCCGCATTGATCCTGGGTGCTCGTAAGGGTTATCCTGACCAACCCATGCCGCCCCATAACGTACCCTTCGCGCTATTGGGTGCGGGCTTGCTTTGGTTCGGTTGGTTTGGTTTCAATGCCGGCTCGGCAGGGGCTGCCGATGGTATCGCGTCCTTGGCCTTCGTTACCACCAACACAGCGACCGCCGCCGCGATGGCGACTTGGCTTTTAATTGAGACCATCTTTAATAAACCGACAGCGGTGGGTGCGGCGACGGGTGCGGTTGTGGGTCTGGTTGCCATCACTCCGGCAGCAGGCTTTGTCACACCTTTGGGAGCAATTGCGATTGGCGGTACGGCAGCAATTATTAGTTATTCCGTAGTCCAGTTGCGCTCCAAGCTCAAGTTCGATGACTCGCTGGATGTATTTGCCTGTCACGGGATGGGCGGGATCACCGGGGCTGTCTTGACTGGTGTTTTCTGTACCAAAACTGTCAATGCGCTAGTTGTTAATGAAGGTCTGGCCTACGGCGGCGGGTTCGCGCAACTCGGTATCCAACTGACCAGTATTGCGGCAACCGCAGCTCTGGCGGGGGGAGCCACGGCGGTCATTCTGTTGTTGTTGAAATTCACCCTGGGTCTCCGGCCTGAGGACCGGGCCGAACTGGAAGGTCTGGACATTAGCGAACACGGCGAAGAAGGTTACACCGGGATGGTCAGTGGCTACGCCGTCACCCAGGACATGGGCTATAGCTCCACCGCCCAACCCCAGAACATTCCTCGTCCGGCCCAACAGGAATAGCAGGACTTCTTTTTACGCAAAGCCCCGACCGGGGCTTTTGTTTTGGTTGTATGGCAATCTAGAAGAGAACTGGAGACCACCATGTCCACTGTCAGTCTGATGCGTACCCCCAGCTATGATGCAGCAGTGCTAGATGAGGCTCTCACCGGGGTCCTCGCTCCCCTCGGTGGGATGGGAGCTTTTGTCCAACCGGGGCAACGGGTCTTACTCAAGCCGAATCTACTGACGGGATCGCGGCCTACGAAAGAATGCACCACCCGGCCTGAGCTAATCCAAGCAGTGGCCCTGAGTGTCCGGGCCTGTGGTGGTAAACCTTTTTTGGGCGATAGTCCGGCTTTTGGCACCGCTCAGGGGGTAGCACGGGCTAACGGGCTGTGGGACCTCTGCCAGGAAATTGACCTACCCCTCGTCGAATTTCACGGGGCGCGGTATGCCTCTGTCGGGGAGTTTGCCCACCTCAGGCTCTCTAAGGAAGCCATGGGTGCTGATGTGGTCATCAACCTACCCAAGGTCAAATCTCACTGTCAACTTACGATTACCTTAGGGGTGAAAAACCTCTTTGGCTGTGTCCCCGGTAAACTCAAAGCTTGGTGGCACTTGGATTCGGGCAAAGATAGTCTGCGTTTTGGGACCATGTTGGTCCAAACGGCCCAGACGATTGCCCCCCAACTCACGATCATTGATGGCATTATCGGGCACGAGGGCATGGGACCGAGTAATGGTGAACCGCGCTTTCTCGGGTTACTCGGGGCAGCAGCAGATGTATTTGCCCTAGATCGAGTTTTTTGCGCCATTCTCAATGTAGACCCCGCGACCGTCCCGACCCTGCAAGCAGCCACGGTCCTCGGGGTGGGTCCGCAGCACTTGGGTGAGATTGACTTGGTGGGTGCAACTTTAGAAGAAGTGCGTTTGACAGATTGGCAGTTGCCCCCGACGATGATGCCCTTGGACTTTGGGGTACCCAGGGTAGCCCGTTCCTTCCTGCGGGACCTCCTCGTACGTTGGGTAAAAGAACCCTTGAGCCGCCCATGAAAGTTGGTGTAATTGTCTTCCCTGGCAGTAACCGGGAGCGCGATGTGGCCTGGGTGACCCGAGAGCTCCTCCAATGCCCGACGCGCTTGGTCTGGCATACCGAGACGGACGTGAGTGATTGTGACACGCTCATTCTCCCTGGTGGTTTCAGCTACGGTGACTACCTGCGCTGCGGTGCGATTGCCCGCTTTGCCCCGGTCATGCCTGCGGTAACTCGTCATGCCGAGCAGGGTAAGCCTGTGTTGGGAATCTGCAACGGGTTTCAAGTCCTGACGGAGGCGCACCTCTTGCCCGGTGCCTTAGTCCGTAACCACAGTCTTAAGTTTGTTTGTACCTGGGTCCACCTGCGCGTCGAACAGGTCCGTTTACCTTGGACCGCGCGCTATCAACCCGGCGAAGTCCTAAAGGTCCCAATTGCTCACGGGGAAGGCCGTTATTACGCTGATCCTGTAACCCTGGCTGAACTTGAAGGAAATGGTCAGGTCCTCTTCCGCTATGTGACGCCCACTGGCGAAGCTGCTCCCCAAGCCAACCCCAACGGTTCGCTCAACAACATCGCGGGCATTTGTAACCGAGCGGGTAACGTCCTCGGTCTCATGCCTCACCCTGAAAATGCCAGTGACCCAGTACTGGGGTTAACCGATGGGCTGCGATTATTTAAGGGGATGTTGACCACACTCGTTATTCAGTAGTTGATTGAGGACGCGCAATTACCCCTAAACTTGTAGACCCCGGGATTGTGAGTTAAGTTAGATTAAGAAATCTTAGTGAGACCCCGTCTATGAAGTTTTCATGGCGCATGTTACTCCTGTGGGCCGTACCCCTGATTCTGATTGGGGCACTGCTTTTGCCTAGCTTTACGGGTAGCCAGCAGTCTTCACCCTCTAACAGCAATGTGGCAAACAGTTCCAAGCAGTACAGTGAATTCATCGCTGACCTCCAGGCGGGGCGAGTCGAGGATGTAGCGATTTTAGAAAATGGACGCACGGCGGTCGCCACGATTCGCGAACCTAATCTGGGCGACCGGGCGACGCGTTTCCGGGTGAATCTGATTCCCTTGGACCTAGAAAACCTTTACCGCTTGATGCGTGAAAAAAACGTTAGCTTCCAAGCGGCTCCTGCCAATAATAACGGTCAACTTTTTGGCCTGTTGAGTAATATTCTGTTGCCGCTTTTACTGTTGGGCGGTCTGTTTTTGTTGCTGCGTCGTTCCAACAGTGGCGGTCCTGGTCAGGCGATGAACTTTGGTAAATCCAAGGCGCGCTTCCAGATGGATGCCAAGACGGGCGTTGGTTTTGCCGATGTCGCGGGGATTGACGAGGCCAAGGAAGAACTCCAGGAAGTAGTGCAATTCCTGAAAAAGCCCGAACGCTTCACGGCTGTCGGGGCCAAGATCCCCAAGGGTGTTCTACTGGTGGGGCCACCCGGTACCGGGAAGACCCTGCTTGCCAAAGCCATTGCTGGGGAAGCGGGTGTACCGTTTTTCTCCATCTCCGGTTCTGAGTTTGTCGAAATGTTTGTTGGGGTCGGGGCTTCGCGGGTCCGGGACCTCTTCAAAAAAGCCAAGGAGAACGCGCCTTGTATCATCTTTATTGATGAAATTGACGCAGTGGGTCGTCAGCGCGGGGCTGGGATCGGCGGCGGTAACGACGAGCGCGAGCAGACCCTCAACCAGTTACTCGTCGAGATGGACGGCTTCGAGGGCAATTCAGGGATCATCATCATTGCCGCAACCAACCGTCCCGACGTATTGGACTCTGCCCTGTTGCGTCCCGGTCGTTTTGACCGTCAGATCACCGTGGACCGTCCTGACCGGGCTGGTCGTCTGGAAGTCCTCAAGGTCCACTCGCGGGGTAAAAAGCTTGACCCGACGATTGACCTAGAGGTAATTGCCCGCCGGACGCCCGGTTTTGCTGGGGCGGACCTAGCGAACCTCCTCAATGAAGCGGCAATCCTCGCTGCCCGTCGTCGGTTAGACTCCATCACGATGAAAGAAGTGGATGACGCAGTGGACCGGGTAGTGGCGGGTCTAGAACGTTCACCGCTGATGGATAGCAAGAAAAAACGACTGATTGCTTACCACGAGGTCGGTCATGCGCTCGTCGGGACACTCACAGCGGACCACGATGATGTCCAAAAAGTAACGATTATTCCCAGAGGCCGCGCTGGGGGCCTAACTTGGTTTACGCCCTCGGAGGACCAGTTGCTTATCTCCCGGATTGAGTTGATGGCACGGATCACTGGCGCTTTGGGGGGTCGGGCAGCGGAAGAAGTGGTTTTCGGTGGGGATGAGATTACCACGGGAGCCAGCGGCGACTTCCAGCAGGTGACGAGCATGGCGCGGGCCATGGTGACGCGCTTCGGGATGTCCAAACTCGGGGTGGTTTCCCTGGAGAGTGAGGGCGGTGAGGTCTTCTTGGGAGGGGCGATGATGCGTCAGCAGAGTTATTCCGAGGAAGTGGCGGCAACGGTGGATGAACAGGTACGCCAGATTGTCCGCCAGTGCTATAGCGAGGCAGTGGCTCTCTTGACAGAACACCGCGACTTAATGGATCTAGTGGTGGACCGCTTGATTGAAGAGGAGACCATTGACGGCGAAGAACTCCGTAAGATGGTTGCCCAAGCCACCCAGTTACCCAACAAGATCAAATTGGCTCTGCCAATCGCCCCGTAGAGCTAGCATTTTCTGTAAGGAGCGGGGGCAACCCCTGCTCTTTTTTTATCAAGAGCGGCGTAAAACCCCTAGCTTTAGCTATGGAGATATAAGCCGTATCAGCCAACGGCAAATAGGATATCTAAGCGACAATTTTCAGCTTAAATAAACTATTGGGCACCTCGATAA
>Ga0163154_10006367_pt1 | contig 14482 bp, 10 predicted proteins | sample OliLakLV19MP9P1_FD_148649 | JGI IMG/M metagenome (GOLD analysis project Ga0163154, IMG submission 148649) | Freshwater microbial mat bacterial communities from Lake Vanda, McMurdo Dry Valleys, Antarctica - Oligotrophic Lake LV.19.MP9.P1 | ecosystem: Environmental > Aquatic > Freshwater > Lake >... | reverse complement strand
GGCTGCCTTGCGCTGGACGCGGCTGCCGGCTGAATTGCTCCGCCTCGTCTTGGGACCGTTCGGCAGCCTCGGCATGTCGGCGGGGCAAGTCGTTCGCCCGACCCCGCCGGCTCCCGGCTCGGGGATCACCCTTGATGAAGCCTTTGTCCGCCACCTGCAGGATGAGCGGAACAATTTCGAGCGGCTGTATCTGCTGGAGCAGTCGCGGGTCGACAACCTCCAGGGGCAACTCGAGCAACTCCAAAAAATCCCCATGGATGCGCTCACCGCGACCAAGGCCCTCGTCACCGCCAAGATCGTGCTGCGCTCGCCCACCTCCGGCAACGGCACGGTCGTCGTCAACCGGGGCGCGAACCACGGCGTGCAGCCCGGCACCGTGGCGGTGTATGACGGCGTGCATCTGATCGGCCGCATCACCGAGGATGTCTCCGCGGTGCAATCCACGCTGCTTCCGTTATCGAACAAGGCCAACCGCCTGATTGAATGCCGCGTGATTTCGCCTGACCAGCCAACGGATCGGCCGGGCGAAGCGATTCGGATCGGCCTCGAAACCACGGAGGACGGCACCTTCACCGCCGCGCCCGACGCCCGCGAACCCATCTCGGTGGGCGACATCGTTCGGCTGGATGATTCCTCCTGGCCGACCTCGGCCCAGCAGATGATCGTGGGACGGGTGGAATCGGTGGAGCCGAACGACCTCGATCCCCTGCGCAAGGTAATCATCGTGAAGCCCGCCTTCCAGGTTTCGCAGATCACGCAGGTGGTGCTGCGGATCGAGGAGACCGGCGACGAAGCCGGGAGCGGCGACCCATGAGGTGGCCCGTCTTCGCGATCTTCGCCTTCATCGTCATGGTGCTGCAACTCAGCCTGCGCAACGTGTTGACGCTGCAGTCGCTGCGTCAGATCTCCCCCGACCTGGTGGCCTGCCTGGCGGTGTTTATCGCCTTGTTTGCGCATCGCGGCGCGGCCTTGTGGGCGTGCTGGTTCCTGGGGTTGATGATGGATCTGGCGCCGACCGACGGCGATCCGGGCTATTTTCTCATCGGGCCCCATGCCTTGGGCTATGTGTTCGGCGGGTTTCTCGTGCTTCAATTGCGCACGATGGTGTTTCGCCGGCGCGCCGTCACCCTTGCCTTCCTGACACTGGTTTTTCTGGTCGCCGCCAGCGTCGTCACGGTGTTCATGCTTTCGATGCGAAGCTGGTATCCCGGCGGGGATGGGTTCTTCGCCCTGAGTGAATTTTGGCGGCGATTGTTGATCGCGGGGTATTCAGCCGCGCTGGCCATCCCGCTCGGTGCCCTGCTGAACAGCACCATGGCATTGTGGGGCTTTCAATCCAACGCCGCGCGGCGATGACAAAATGCGGAAATCATCAAACATAAAGCCCAAACGGGTTGTCGATGCGGCGTCTCGCGATTGAGAGTGCGCCATCGCGGTTTGGGCACTCGATTCCGGAACAACTTTGTGCTTTGTGCTTGGTGCTTTATGCTTTCCACCATGCACCGCATGATTGTGTTTGATGACGGGCTGGGCCAGTTCGGGCCGATGGCCGACTTGCGGGCCTCGTTCGAGATTCGCACCGGCATGTACACCACCGGCCGACGGATCGCGGTGCATCGACCGAAGTCGTTGTCGGGTTACTGGGTGCCACCGCATCTGCGCGCCCTGGTGCAGGAGCGCGCGGACGCGCCGGTGAATGTCTTGCCGGGCGATGAGGAAGTCGTGCTCGTGGTCAATGGCCGCTGGAGCATGCCTGATCCCTCCCAGCACCTTGACGTCGGCGACGCCTTGGTGGAGGAAGCCACCGGCCACGTGATCGCGGCGCGGCTCCGCCGCGCCGATGCCGAGTATTTTCTCAACACCAATCAATTGCACGAACGCATCACGGTGCTGAAATGCCCGAAGCGCGTGCTGTACAAGTATCCATGGGACATCATTGCGTTCAGCAGCCAGACGATCCCGCACGACATTCTCTCCATGCGCATCATGGACACGAAAATGCCCGACCACGGGGCGGTGATCATCGGGCAGCACCCGGTGGAGGTGCATCAATCCGCGCGGATATACCCCAACGTCACGCTGGATGCGGAGCATGGCCCGATCATTATCCACGAGCGGGCCACGGTGCGGCCGGGCGCGATTCTTTGCGGTCCGTGCTCGATCGGCGCCGACTCCACCGTGCTGGATCGCGCGCTCATCAAGGCCAACACGGTCATCGGTCCGCATTGCAAGGTGGCGGGGGAAGTGGGGGCGACGATCTTCCAGGGCTTTGCGAACAAGGCGCACGACGGCCATCTCGGCGATTCATGGGTGGGCAAGTGGGTCAACTTCGGCGCGGGCACGACCAATTCCAACCTCTTGAACACCTACGGCGAAGTGGTGATGCGTCTGGAGACCGAAGGCCCGCGCTTCCGCACGGGGCGGCAATTCCTGGGCGCGATCATCGGCGACCACGCCAAGTTCGCCATCGGCACGCGGTTGATGACGGGCAGCGTGATCGGCACCGGCGCGATGGTGGCGTGTACGCTACCGCCGCCGACCACGGTGCCGCGCTTTGCCTGGCTGACCGATGAAGGCGCGCGGTCGTTCCGGCTGGAGAAATTCATTGAGATCGCGAAGACCGTGATGGCCCGCCGTCATGTGGACGCCAGCGAGGCGTACCTGGCGGCACTTCGCGAGCTCTACGCGATGACTGCTTCGGAGAAGTCCACGGCTGTCGGCGGCACCGATAACGTGCGGGAGTCATGACGTGCGACGCGGCACAAGAACCCGCATCGGCGTGATCATCGTCAGCGGTTGTGTTGCCGCAGCACTTGTGTATTACATCATCGAGTACAAGGCGCGGCATCTGATTTGGATCGCCGCGCTGGCTGGGGCACCGGCTTTCTACGCCATCATTTCACCAATTCTCGAGTTGGCGCAGCGGATCTTTTGGCCTAAAGGCGTGGTCAGAGCGGATTCGAGAGGAGCGAAGGTGTGCATGATGGAGCTGTCGAGCCTTGATCCGCCGATGGCTGCTGAAGAACGGACTCGGTTGCGGGCCTGGCAGCGAAACAAACCGTTTCTGTGGCGAACATTGGCTGGGATGTTCGGCGGCCTGCTCGCCGTTGGCTCACCATTCGACTGACGAAACTGCTTCTGCCGCCGATCTACGGCGTCCCGCCGGTGTTCATTACGCTGCCTGTTGTCTCGATCGCGATTATTTGAATTGTTCGCGTGCGCTTCATCGGTTGTTCAACCAAGGCCCTGCTCGCCATCGGCCGCTGCGCTTCGTGCGGTCATACCATTGCCTTTCAACAGGCGGAAGCGGACGGCTGCGTGGTGTGTCCGGAGTGCGGGGCGGCGTGAAAACGTCCTGATACCGAGGCCGGCGCGGGCTAAGCCGCGAGCGGCGGTACTATCACTGTCCCGATGGTTGAACCTGCCGCCAAATCCCTGTACCTGATTGACGGCCACGCGCAGTTCTTCCGCGCGTATCACGCCATCCGTTCCGGCCTTACCAGCCCCGTGACCAAAGAGCCCACGAACATGACGTTCGGCTTCGTGGGCATGTTGCTGAAGGTGTTGCGGCAATACAAGCCGGATTACCTGGCGGTGGTAATCGACGCCGCCGGCGACAAGGAAACGTTCCGCAGCGACATCTACCCGGAATACAAAGCCAATCGCTCGCCCGCGCCCGAGGATTTGCGTCCGCAGATCGACCGTTGCCTGGCGATCCTGAAAACCATGGGCGTGCCGGTGCTGGCGATCCCGCGCGTGGAGGCCGACGACGTCATCGCTACCGTCGTGCGGCGGATGCAGCGCGAGCAGCCCGACCTGCGCATCCGCATCGTGAGCAAGGATAAGGACCTCACGCAACTGCTCAATCACAACGTCGAGCTGTTCGACGTTCACAAGGATCAGGCGGTGACTGCCGCCGAGACGTTCGACACTCCGGGTCTGGAGCCGCGGCATGTGATCGATGTGCTCACGCTGATGGGTGACAAGATCGACAACGTGCCGGGCGTGCCGGGCATCGGGCCCAAGACGGCCGGGCAATTGATCATGCAGTACGGCTCGATCGAGAACATGCTGGCGAACCTGCATGAGATCAAGGGCAAGAAGCGCGAGAACATCGAGGCGGCCAGGGCCACGCTTCCGCTCACGCGAAGCCTGATTTCGTTGAAGGAGGATGTGGAGGTGGATTTCGACTTGGAGCAGGCCCGGTGCATTCCGTGCGAGTTGCCGCTGGAACAATTGCTGGGCACGCTGCGCGAACTCGGGTTCGGGCGGTATCAGGATGAGCTGCGCGCGGTGGCGGGCGTGGGCGCGTCATCGGCGACACCGCCGCCGAGTTCGCACTTCTTCGAGGGAGCGCGTCAAGAGCCGGGTGAAAAGGAATTGCGCGCGGCCCCGTTCATGACGGGGACGGCGAACCGATCCCGATCATCGGACTCCGCCTCCCCCATGGGAGAGCGAGCAAGCAAGGCGGCTTCGCCGCTGGAGGGCGGACTTTTCAGTCATCTTGATCAGGATGAGGGTGTCCATGATGCGGCCGAGCCGAGTGCATCGAACGCGGTCAATGAACGGCCGGGCAAGTATGAATGCGTGAACACGATCGCGAGATTGGATGCGATCATCGCGCAAATCAAAGCCGTGGGCGAGTGTGCGCTCGACACCGAAACCACCGGCCTTTCGCCGATTAATGATGAGTTGGCGGGGATCTGTTTGAGCGTGCAGGCGGGCAGCGGGATGTACGTTCCCGTGCGCTCGCCTGACTGCGGTTCACATCTCGATGAGGCGGTCGTGATCGCGCGCCTGCGGCCGATCCTGGAAGACCCGGCGATCGCAAAGATCGGCCATAACCTCAAGTTCGACCTGAATGTGCTCCGCAAGGCGGGCGTGAACGTGCGCGGCCGCCTCTTCGACACGATGGTGGCGAGTTACCTGATTGATGCGGCCCGTTCCAGCCACAGCATGGATGTGCTCGCCCTGGCCCTGCTCAATCACACGAACATCCCGATCACAGACCTGATCGGCGCGGGAAGAAATCAGCGGACGTTCATCACCGTGCCGCTGGATCGAGCCACGGAATACGCCGCGGAGGACGCCGACATCACGCTGCGGTTGCGCGACGCGATGGCCCCACAACTTGAAGCCATGGGGTTGCGATCGCTGTTCGATGACGTCGAAATGCCGCTGGTGACAGTGCTGGCGGAAGTGGAATGGAACGGGATCCGCGTCGATCCCGAGGAACTCGACCGGCAGCGGGAAAAACTGGAATCGCGCGTGAGCGCACTGCGGCGGGAATTGCAGGACAAAGCGCCGTTCCCGTTCAGCCCCGATTCTCCCAAACAGTTGGCGGCCTTGCTGTTCAACAAACCTACGCAGGAACCGCCGGGGTTGGGCCTGAAGGTGATCAAGCGCGGCAAAACCGGACCATCAACGGATCAGGAAGTGTTGGACAAACTCGCGGGCGACCCTGCCATCGACTCGCCGATCCCGCGGTTAATCGTCGAGTACCGGCAACTGACGAAGCTGGTAAACACCTACCTGGTGGCGTTGAAGGAAGCGATCAACCCGCGCACGCATCGCATTCATTCCTCGTTCAATCAGACGGTGGCGGTGACGGGGCGATTGAGCAGCAATGACCCGAATCTGCAGAACATCCCGATCCGCACGGAGGTTGGCCGGGAGATTCGCCGGGCGTTCGTGGCGGAGAAATCGCAGGACAACTGGTTGAATCAGGCTGGGGGGACCGGACAGACCAGAGGGATCACCGCAGAGACGCAGAGGGCGCAGAGTGGGATGGGGGAGTTGTCTGCGAGCAGTCCAAACCAATCTCCCGCTCCTCGATCTCTGCGTCTCTGCGGTGAATTGCCTGAAGAGCCGAATGTGCTGATCACCGCCGACTATTCGCAGATCGAGCTGCGGATATTGGCGCATCTTTCCGAGGATGCGGCGTTGATCGAGGCGTTTCATCAGGGATTGGACATTCACACGGCGGTGGCCGCCGAGGTGTTCGGCGTGACCGTGGAGGACGTGACGAAATCGCAGCGGGCCAGCGCGAAAATGGTCAACTTCGGCATTGTGTACGGCGTGACGGCGTTCGGCCTCGCCCGCCGATTGCAGATGGCGGGCACCGACACGACCAATGAGCAGGCTGCGCGGATCATCGCCGACTACAAGGCGAGGTACATCGGGATCGCGGCGTTTCTTGATCGCTGCGTCCAGCAAGCCATGGAATACGGTTATGTGGAAACGATCCTCAAGCGACGGCGGCTCATCCCGCAGGTCCATGCCAACAATCCCCAGCAGCGGGCGCTGGGCGAACGGCTGGCGATCAACACCGTGGTGCAGGGCAGCGCGGCGGACCTCATCAAAGTCGCGATGATCGACATCGAGCGATGTCTGAAAGCGGCTCGTGAAGGCGATCGTCGCTGCGCGACGACGCCCACGCATTGCAATGCGTGGGCGTCGGGGACGTCGGATGATGAACGCGAGTTTCTCGCCCGCACCCGGTTGATCCTCCAAATCCACGATGAACTGGTGTTCGAGGCTCCGCAGTCGGTGGCTGAGCCGGTGATGGCGTTTGTGCAGCACCGCATGCAGCAGGCGATGACCCTGAAAGTGCCGCTGGTGGCCGGGGGGGCGTGGTCGAGCAATTGGATCGACGCGAAATAGGCCGCTCACGCCTTCGCATGCCCGTTTCACTTGACCCGCGACGCCGCGCTGCTACATTACTAAGTCCCTCGGAATGTCGGGGGGAACCCCACAATTGGGGCGGTAGCTCAATTGGTTAGAGTACCGGCTTGTCACGCCGGTGGTTGCGGGTTCGATTCCCGTCCGCCTCGCTGGATTCATCGTTTTTCTTGGGCCCACGATCAACGCCGAATCACCCATTGGTGACGCGGCGTTTTTCGTGGGTGGCCATCCCCGCCCGCTCGTTCCGAATCCATCACCGTCGCGAATCCGAATTCATAGGGGAAAAAGTCACGCAGGCCTGCTTGGTGGTACGCACGACGGACTGCGGCCGCTAGAATCGCGATCTGGCGGCTCATCGCACTGAAGCATCAAGAAGCCCGGCGATGAACATCAACCCATCGCGGTTCTGAGCGCACGCAAAGCTTGGCAGTTCACCCATGACGCGAGCACCTCTTTCCCTCCCCCAGCACCTTCCGCAGCCGCGTGGTTTCACGCACACCAATCGGCGCGATACCTGGTGGCTGTTCCCCACCATCACGGTGATTTATTTCCTCTCGTTCATCGTGTATTCCACCTGGGCAGCGTTCCAGGGGACGCACTACTTTCTCAGTGAAGGCGGAGCCAACTATCTTTCACCCATGTATTCGCCGGTGATCTGGGACGCGCCGGGGCAGGTCTCCGGCCACGCGTGGTTCGGCACCTGGCCCTCGTGGCTGACGTTCATCCCGGTGGCGTCGCCGGCGCTGCTTATCCTCTGGGCCCCGGGCGGCTTTCGCTTCACCTGCTATTACTATCGCGGCGCGTACTACAAAGCGTTCTGGCAGGATCCGACAAACTGCGCCGTGGGCGAGCCGCGCAAGGGATATCTTGGCGAGAACCGCCTGCCGCTGATCCTGCAAAACGTGCATCGTTATTTCCTCTACGTCGCGCTGCTGTTCATCGTGATCCTGACCTACGACGCGATCATGAGTTTCATCTGGGTGAACGCCGACGGCTCCAAGTCCTTCGGCATGGGCGTCGGATCATTGGTCATCACCGCCAACGCGGTGCTGCTGGCGGGGTACACCTTCGGCTGCCACTCGCTGCGGCATCTCATCGGCGGCAAGAAGGACTGCGTCTCCGCCTCGCCCGGTCGCTACCATGCCTACAAGTGCGTGAGCTGCTTCAACCGCGGCCACATGATCTGGGCATGGATCAGCCTGTTTTGGGTGGGCTTCACCGATCTGTACATCCGGCTTTGCTCGATGGGCATCTGGTCTGACTGGAGAATAATTTGAAGTTTCGAGTTCCGAGTTCCGAGTTCCGAGTGAGGGACGCCGTGAACGATGGACATGGAGTGCCGTCTGGTGTCCATTGAGAAATTCGAGGACATTATCGCATGGCAGAAAGCACGAATTCTGACGCGAGAATTGTATTGTGTCACTCGAGATACAGCTTGTGTTCGTGATTTCCGTTACTGCAGCCAGCTCCAAAGTGCGGCGGTGTCCATCATGTCCAACATCGCCGAGGGTTTTGAACGTCGGACTCCAAAGCAATTTGATCAGTACCTGGGAATCGCGAAGGCTTCATGTGCCGAGGTACGGTCCTTGCTCTATGTGGGGCTGGATGTGAGTTATTTGGATGAGGAGACATTCAGCGATCTGATGGGCCGGGCTCAGGAAATCGCACGACTAGTGAGCGGCCTTCGGAAATCGCTCCGGAACGCCAATACTCGGAACTCGGAACTCGGAACTCGGAACCCATCCCGTGGCTGACCTCGGATACACCAAACACGAACACGATGTCATCGTCATCGGCGCGGGTGGCGCGGGCCTCCGTGCCGCGATCGAAGCCTCCGCTCAAGGCGCTTCGGTGGGATTGGTCTGCAAGTCTCTCCTCGGCAAAGCCCACACCGTCATGGCCGAGGGCGGCATGGCCGCCGCCATGGCCAACGTCGATGATCGTGACAGTTGGAAAGTCCACTTCGCCGACACCATGCGCGGCGGGCAGTACCTCAACAACTGGCGCATGGCCGAACTGCACGCGCAGGAAGCCCCCGAGCGCGTGCGCGAACTCGAGGCGTGGGGCGCGGTGTTCGACCGCACCAAGGACGGCCGCATCCTTCAGCGCAACTTCGGCGGACACCGCTATCCGCGCCTCGCCCACGTCGGCGACCGCACCGGCCTGGAGATGATCCGCACCTTGCAGGATCATGGCATCCACCAGGGCATCAACGTGTACATGGAGCACACCGCCATCGCGCTCCTCCAAGATGGCACACCCGGCGATCCCAAGGCCCGCGTGGTCGGCTGCTTCGGCTACGACCGCGAACTCGGCCGCTTCCGGGTGTTTCAAGCGAAAGCCATCGTGCTTGCCACCGGCGGCATCGGTAAGGCGTACAAGATCACTTCAAACAGTTGGGAATACACCGGCGATGGCCACGCGCTCGCTTACAACGCCGGCGCGGACCTCATGGACATGGAGTTCGTCCAGTTCCATCCCACCGGCATGGTCTGGCCTCCTTCCGTGCGCGGCATCCTTGTCACCGAAGGCGTGCGCGGCGAGGGCGGCGTGCTCAAGAACAGTGAAGGCAAACGCTTCATGTTCGATGACATTCCCGACAACTATAAGAATCAAACAGCGAAAGACCCCGAAGAAGGCTGGCGCTATTGCCTCGGCGACAAGTCCGCCAGTCGTCCGCCCGAACTGCTCACCCGCGATCACGTCGCGCGCTGCATCAATCGCGAAGTCAAGGCCGGCCGCGGTTCGCCGCATGGCGGCGTGTATCTCGACATCGCGTGGATCCAAGGCCGCAAGACCGCTGATGGCAAAACCATCGACGCCGAGTACATCAAGAAGAAACTGCCCAGCATGTATCACCAGTTCCACACGCTGGCCGGGCTGGACATCACCAAGGAACCCATGGAGGTCGGCCCCACCACGCACTACGTCATGGGCGGCGTGAAGGTCGATGGCGACACGCAGATGTCCACCGTGCCCGGCCTCTTCGCCGCCGGCGAAGTCGCGGCCGGCCTGCACGGCGCGAACCGCCTCGGCGGCAACTCGCTTTCCGATCTCATCGTCTTCGGCATGCGGGCCGGTGATGCGGCCGCCAAGTTCGCGAAAGAAAACGGCGCGCCAAGATTGGACGAAGCGCAGATTCAAAACGCCGCCCGTGCCGCGCTCGAACCCATCGAAAGACAAGAACGCGGCGTGCGCGAGAACGCCTACAACATCCAATACGACCTGCAGGACATGATGCAGACCTACGCCGGCATCGTGCGCAACGAGGCCGACCTCACCACCGCCAAACAAAAGCTCGAAGGCCTCAAGGCCCGCGCTGCGCAGGTCGCCGTGCCCGGCAACCGCGAGTACAACCCCGGCTGGCACACCGCCCTCGATCTCCAGAACCTCCTCACCGTCTCCGAAGCCCTCGTCATGAGCGGCCTCGATCGCAAGGAATCGCGCGGCGGCCACTTCCGCGAGGATTTTCCCGCCAAGGACGAAGCCAACTTCGGCAAGCACAACACGGTGATCCGCCGCGACCCGCGCGGCGGGGGCGGGGGCGGCGCGATGCAGATGGAGCGCCAGCCGCTCAAGCCGCTGCGTGATGATCTCAAGCAGGTGGTGGAGGAGAACAAGTAGAGGAGTTCCGAGTTCCGAGTTCCGAGTTCCGAGTTCCGAGTGTGAACTGGGGCGTGCGAGCGGGGTACAATTGAACCATGATTTCCAAGAGCATCCGCGACCGTTTGCAGCGTGAGCCGTTCGAGCGGTTCATCATCCGGTCGAGCAGCGGCGGGGCGGTGCGTGTCTCCAGCCCGGACCTCGCGGTGCTGATGAAGTCGGAGATCTTCGTCGCCGCGCCGAATTCCGATCATGGGGTGCAGATGCCGTATCTGCACATCGCCGGGTTGGAGAGCGGAACCAACGGCCACGGTCGCTCCACCAAGCGCTCGCGAGGGCGGTGATTTCAATTGAATCGCGGGCTTGCGATTCGCAGGTGAACCGCACAATCACTGGATACCCGCCCCCGCCTTCGCTGGGGGCAGGCTCTGCGCGGGTAGGACGGCGGCGCCCTTGGGTATGACCGCGTGGGGGGCGCCGCACTCGGTGCATTGTTGGTTGGTGCCGATCGGATACGCGCACATCACGCACTGGCCGCGTCCCCCCCTGCGTCTGCGGATCATCTGCCGCAGCGCGAACGGGGCGAGGAACATCATCCACAGCACCGCCGCGTAGAACAGCGTGTTGACTGCGAAGCCGGGCCAGAGCACTTCAACGGGTAGCACGGCGTTCTCAAACGCTGACCTTGCTGACCGGAACGCAATACCGGTGTTTGGGGTAAGAACGGCCGCCTGCGGGTTCCACCACGCGTACGAATACATCGACAAAGCTGGCCAGCCTGACGCTTGCTCAAAGTGGTAGTCCGCATATTGAAAGCGGGGATTCGACGGCCGTCGATCAAACAACGACCATCGCGGAAGCTCCGCAAGTCCCGAGTTACGCGACTCCGAAAAGGGCCTCAACGGAAACCATCGCAATTGGACGACGCCGATCCCAACGTGTCGTTGCATCCGCCAGCCGGTTTCGGCTTCGTACCAGATTAGGTTTCCAGAGGGATCCCTCGGGAGCGAAACCAACCCCACGCCACGGCGACGTTGAGCATCGCGCCGGCCGCGAGCAGCAGGAGGGGGAACAGCACCTTGCGGATGGTTCGGCGGCGGGGGGATTTCACCGCATCATTCTAGAGGCTATCCCAGAACCCCTTGATCGAAAGTTCACCGCAGAGACGCAGAGGACGCAGAGTCGAGAATTGAAGCCTTTCTTCCTCCGCGCTCTCTGCGTCTCTGCGGTGAATTCGGGTTTCGGGATAGCCTCTAAGCATCGCCGATTCCATCCCGTTCTTTTCAAAGAATTTCCGTTCGCGGGAGCGGGGAAACTGTCCGCAAGACGCCTTGCCGCCTCTGCCGCCCGCAGGCCGCCTTTGGCGTCACGCTTCGTCTCCATCAGCCAGCGCACGGCAGCATTCGCCGAACGGCCGTTTTGTGCGGCGGCACGCATCGTCGTGTGGCTGGCGACATCGTGCGTCGGCTGCGCACGGTTTCGTTCGCCTCCGGACGTGCGGCGGCTCGAAGTTCCGATGTTCGGACGCGGGCCTGCGCGGTGTCGCCGCGAGATTGCGCGATGTCGATGCGAGGACGAACCGTACGGTCGTGAAGCGGAGCCGCATCGCTCCGAGTCGGCGATCCGTGGATGCGGGACGCAGCGGGCGGGATGTCAGACTCCATCGCTCAGATGCGAGGATAAATCACGAAATCGCAGGTCGGAATCAAGCGTTGCGCGTTTCCGGACGATTGGATGAGGCGGCCACACCCGAATTTGGGGGGGCGCGATCGGATAACCCCAGAAAGGACGCTGCCATGGGACGTCATCGCTTTGAGGATCACACGCTGAAGCAACTCCGTCGCCGCAAGTACCGCTTGCGTGGCGGCCAATCGGTGAAGTTCATCCCCGCAGGCGACAGCGACTTCGCTCATATGGCCCGCGTGTTCGCCAATGGCGTGGCGAAGCACGCGGCGAGGTTCGCGGTGGGGGCGGATCGGGTCGAGAAACTCAACTCCGCGGTGGAGGCGTATCGCACGGCGCTCGTCGCGACCATGGGGACCACCACCGCAGGGCCGCATGCGACGCGGGTGAAGAACACCGCGCGTCGTGAATGCGAGGCCGTGGTGCGCGCGGTGGCGCGGATCGTGCGGGTCTGCGCGGACTTGAACGATGCCGATCGGTTGAATCTGAACATGACCGCGCGGCCGGAGGCGGGCCGGATGAAAGCGAGATCGTGTCCGCAGGTCGCGCCGGTGCTGACGTTCATCGGCAACGCGGATGATGCGCGTGCGAGGGGGGCGGGCGGCGGAATGCACGTGCTGAGGTTCGGCAACGACTTTGATCGTGCCAGCAACGCAAAGCCCAAGGGCGCGGCACGGTTGGAGGTGTTCGTTGATCTTGTGCCCCCTCACAGGCCGCCGCAAGTAACGGGCGACATGCCGCGGCACATCGCGTCATATGATTCGACCGTGGGGGGACAGGTGCCGGTGCATCCGATGCAGACGAGCGGGCGGTTGTGGTATGTGGGTTCGTTCACGACGAACAAGTTCGCGGTGGAGTTCCCGGTGATGCGCGATGGCACGCCGATGCTGGTGTGCTATTGGGCGCGGTGGGCCGATGCGAAGGGCGGCGTGGGGCCGTTCTCGCAAACGTGCGTGGCGCGAGTGGAGGGAGGCACGCCGCTGTCGCTGGTGGAACCGATGTGGATCGGGACCGCCGGGCCGGAGATGGCGCCAGCGAACGGCGGGACACGGTTCATCGAGCCGAAACAGTTGGCCGGGGGGGCGACGACTGGGATGGTGGGCACAGACACGATTCGAATCGAGGGCCGGGGGAGCCGCCTGCTGCCGGCGTGAATCGGAAAAGGGTTGAAGGACGAATTCATCGCAGGGCCAGGGCGTTCCACAACGTCCATGCCATTGCGTAGAATCCTCCCCATGGTCTCTTCCACGATTGAACATCTCAAGCCGCCGATCTCCGAAAGCCTTCTCGAAGGGCGGGCCAACGCCTCTAGCGACGGAGCACGACGCCGGGCCATCTTCCGCATCTGGCGCGGTGATCGCAACGGCGGAAACTTTGTGGATTACTCGACCGAAGTCGGCGAGGGCATGGTGGTGCTGGATGCGGTGCATCAGATTCAGGCCCAGCAGGCCAACGACATGGCGGTGCGCTGGAACTGCAAGGCCGGCAAGTGCGGCTCGTGCAGCGCGGAGGTGAACGGCAAGCCGGCCCTGATGTGCATGAAGCGGTTGGATCAGGTGGACTTGAACATGCCGGTGATCATCGAGCCGTTGCAGGCGTTCCCGAGCATCAAGGATCTGGTGACGGATGTCTCGTGGAATTATGAGGTGAAGAAGCGCATCAAGAAGTTCCGCCCCCGGCCGCAGACCCCGGACGAGAAGAAGGCGGGCGGCTGGATGATGAAGCAGGAGGATATCGATCGGGTGCAGGAGTTCCGCAAGTGCATCGAGTGCTTTCTGTGCCAGGATGTGTGCCATGTGCTGCGGGACCATCACAAGCACGCGGAGTTCATCGGGCCGCGGTTCTTCGTGCATGCGGCCGCGCTGGAGATGCATCCCTTGGACACCGAGGACCGCATCGCGGAGTTGAAGGGCGAGCAGGGGATCGGGTACTGCAACATCGGCAAGTGCTGCACGAAGGTGTGTCCGGAGCACATCACGATCACGGACAATGCGATCATCCCGCTGAAGGAGCGCGTGGTGGATGAGTTCTATGATCCCTTGACGCGGTTGTTCAGGATGTTCAAGGGGAAGTAGGGCGGGCAATTTGCAATTGGCAATGGGCAATGGTGAGAATGCGGAATGGGCACGGGGCTTTGGGAACAGGCTGCATCACGATTGCGTCTTCGCCGTCGCTTGCGCCTTCGCATCTTCCTTCTGAACCTGGTTGGAATACGATGACCCCATGGCAGCCACGCGGCGAAAGCGAATCCTGCGGTGGGGGTTGCTGGCGGTCGTCCTGCTGCTGACGACGCTGGTGGTGCTGTATGTCGCGGTGCTGCCGGGTTATGTGGGTGGACGGATCGAAGTCGCGCTGCGCGAAGCGGGTGTGCAGGGGGCGAAGTTCGAGGTGGCAAGCGTGACGTGGCGTTCGACGCGGTTAGATAATGTTTCGCTCGCGAACAGCGCGGGTGGCGGCGGTCGCGAATGGCTGCGGGCGAAATCCATCGAGGCGGATTACGGGCTGAATGACC
>Ga0163154_10006366_pt1 | contig 14482 bp, 15 predicted proteins | sample OliLakLV19MP9P1_FD_148649 | JGI IMG/M metagenome (GOLD analysis project Ga0163154, IMG submission 148649) | Freshwater microbial mat bacterial communities from Lake Vanda, McMurdo Dry Valleys, Antarctica - Oligotrophic Lake LV.19.MP9.P1 | ecosystem: Environmental > Aquatic > Freshwater > Lake >... | reverse complement strand
TGTTTTTCAAGCGTGAGAAATATAAAAGAAACAACATAACTCCTTGACTTTCAAAATATAACATGCCCAACCTAATAAATTTCAATAAATACGAATTTTCGAATATGTGCTGGGAAATGACGGTTTAATGCTTGTTCCTAAGCCATTTCAAGTGTATATTTTTCAGCCACTTCTTGGAGTGTTTCTATAACTTCGGCAGGCGAGTCGGCTTGTACGAGTCGCATGCGGTATGGTTTGAAGTCAGTCAATCCTTTAAAATAAGGAGCATAATGCCTGCGCATTTCAAAGAGTCCTAATTTTTCGCCCTTCCATTGTATTGAGTGTTGAAAATGTTGCAGGCAAGCCTTCATTCTTTCGTCCAGTGTGGGAGCAGAAAGGAGTGTACCTGTTTGCAAATAGTGTTTTATTTCTCTAAAAATCCAGGGGTAACCAATCGCGGCTCGCCCAACCATAATGCCATCTACGCCATAGCGGTTTTTATAAGTGTGTGCTTTTTCGGGCGAGTCAATGTCGCCGTTGCCAAAGATAGGAATTTTGATACGCGGATTTTCTTTGACCTTGCCTATCAAATACCAATCTGCGTCCCCTTTGTACATTTGAGCGCGGGTGCGTCCATGTACTGTAAGTGCTTGAATACCAATATCTTGCAATCGTTCTGCTACTTCTCCTATGTTTTTGGTATTGTCGTCCCAGCCGAGTCTTGTTTTGACAGTAACGGGGAGATGGGTAGCCTTTACGACGGCAGAGGTCATTTCTACCATTTTAGGAATATCTTGCAAAAGTGCCGCGCCTGCACCTCGGCATGCCACGTTTTTCACGGGGCAACCATAATTTATATCAATCAAGTCAGGATTTACTCTTGTGGCTATTTCTGTGCATTGTTGCATGGTTTTTATGTCGCTTCCAAAAAGCTGAATGCCTACTGGTCGTTCGTATTCAAATATATCCAATTTTTGTATGCTTTTAGCGGCATCGCGTATCAATCCTTCAGAAGATATGAACTCTGTGTACATGAGGTCTGCGCCATATTCCTTGCATACGGCACGAAAAGGCGGATCGCTCACGTCTTCCATCGGCGCGAGCAATAGCGGAAAATCACCCAAGGCTATGTTACCAATCTTTACCATTTTTAGAACTTTTATTTTTTTTGTGCAAAGTTAGAGAAAATTAAGCAAAATATTTGTATGTTTGCAATTATGAAAGTTAAATTTTGTTTTTGCATTATTCGCCATTCGCGTTCTTAACTGCTTTTTATACATGTGGAAATTTTATTCTTTGCGCAGCCGTTTAATGTTGATTTTGCTTGGCTTTACCCTCATGACTACTTTGGTGGGGCTTATGGGGCTGTGGTTTTATCAAAAAACAAGCAAACTTGCTGCCATCACAGGTAGCATAGAGGAGTCGTTAATCAAAACACTTCAATTGCTTAAGATTGAACAAGACTTTTTCAATACGGAAACCGTAAACCCGCAGTTCTACCAAACAGGCAGTAGCCAATATTTGGTAAGACACAAACAACTGATGGAACAAGTTAAAGACAAACTGTACAATTTGCTCGAACTAGATGGTATCCGCGAATTATACGCTGATGATGCTGTATTGACAGTGGAAATCAAATGGATTATTTTTGAGTTGGAAAATTATGAGGACACATTCAAAGTCTTATCGAGTTATATTCGAAAAAGAGGTTTCTGGTCGGCAGGCATAGAAGGTAACATGCGCGATAAAATAAAAACACTCGAAACACTCAATACCGAACTAAAAGCAGAAGACATCTTACTTATACATAGATACGAAAGGGATTATACAGATAGGAAAGATACCATTTATGCACACGAAGTTGAAAAACTCGTGCAAAATATTAGGAAAAAACTAAAACCACTCCCAAAAAGTTCTTCGGTAGCCGCTATGTTACTCGACGAATATTTATTGAACTTCAAGGAAATGGTAAAACTAGACTCCATTATGGGCAATACAGGCTCTGACGGATTGCGCGGAAAAATACGCACGCACGCCAATAAAACAGCCGATTTTATGGGAAAATTGGTCAAAAAAATAAATACAGAAGTTTTAAAAGCTGAAAAATATGCTTTCAATCTTTTCATTTATGTTACAGCATTTATGGTTATCTTGAGCATAGTGATAAGTTATGTGGCTTCAGTTTTTATTACCAAACCGATTAGCAAACTCTCCGATGTGATGCACCTCGCTATCGAGAAGAAATTTAAAAATGTAGTAATGGAAAACCCAACAGCACGCGATGAAATAGGCGACCTTACACGCGACGTAAAAACAATGCTCGAAGAAATACAAAAACGCCTCCAAGAAGTACGCATACAGAAACGAGACCTCCTGACACAATACGATGAGTCAATAGAACAAACCCACAAGCTCAAAGATTCTGAAAAACTACTCATGAAGATGAACGAAGTAAAAGATACGTTCTTCTCTATCATTTCACACGATTTGCGCAGCCCACTGAATACCATGACTGGCTTCCTCCAAATCCTCGAACTCCAAGCAGAAGCATTCACACCCGAAGAAATCCGTTTATTCGCACAAGATACGCAAAAATCATTGAACAGAATTTTGGACTTATTAGAAAATTTATTGCAATGGTCGCGCTCACAAACAGGCGAAGTAGAATACCGCCCTATTAAATTAGATTTAGCCGAAATAGCCCAAAATAACGTAGCCCTCTATGCCAAAACCGCTCAAAACAAAGGCTTGCAACTGTCAAGCGAACTAAAAGAACAGGTTTGGGTACGCGCCGATGCCAATATGCTCAACTTTATATTTCGTAACCTTATATCAAATGCCATTAAATTCTCAAAAGACGGCGCGAAAATCAAAATAAATATGGAGCAAAACAGTAAAAACACAGTGAAAATCGCAATAGAAGATGAAGGTATTGGTATGCCTGATGAAGTATTGGACAAGGTTTTTAGACCTGAAGAACACTTAACTACACTGGGTACAAATGAAGAAAAAGGAACAGGCTTCGGACTATCATTGTGCAAAAATTTTGTAGAACGACACCACGGCAAAATGAACATAGAAAGCTCAGTAGGCAAGGGAACATCCGTGTTCTTTACCCTTGAAATGGACAATACTTAAAAATATTTATAAATATTTATAAAAAACAAACATTTATAAAAATACGCCGTATATTTGCACAAGGTACTATGCAAAACATAGTAGCTTGTTGTAATTAAATTTAATTTTTTATTCTTACATCCTCATGGAACCTGTACTTATTATGCTCATCATCATGTCTGTGCCACTTTCGGCTATCATAGGCTCTTACTATCACAAGATAGAAAAACTCAAAATTGACCGCGGACAAGGCAGCATGCCTTCTGAAGAACGACAATTGCTCAAGCAGGTGCTTGCTCAAAACTTAGAGTTGAAAGGGCGCGTACAGAATTTAGAAACTATAGTAACTGATTTAGACCGTTCTATAGATGACCAAAAAGCACTTTCAAACAAATTGTAGGCAAGGAAACCTACTTTCTGAACATTTGCCAAAAAAGCAAAACGCCTACTAAAATAGCTAAGACAAAGGAGGTAAGACTGAAAAAAACACTTACCTGCCACGTAAGAGCAGATGAGAGCCAGAAAATGCCCAGCAAGAATATCCAACTCAAGCGCGTAGTTTGTATTTCTTGCCTGCGTTCTCGCTCTTCCTGCCCTTTCTGCACAACATTGATGTTCAACTCGCCATGCCGCAACTGATGTAAAATAGATTTTATTTCAGCAGGAAAAGCATACAACAAAGAAATTCCTTGCGAAAGTGAATAAAATAATTCATTGCGTTGATTGCGCCACGAAAACTGCTCTCCCAACAGTTTCAACCCATACGGTTTGATGTGGTTGATAGTTTCAAATTCAGGGTCTAAGACCTTGCCTATCCCCTCCAAAATAGCCAACGCCCTCAATATCAAAAAGACGGCACCTGGCACTTGGAGTTTATATTGATAAATAACCTTTTGCAACGAAACCGTAAACTCCGCCAAGCCTGCTTGTGGGTCGCCAAATACAATAAAATCCTCTATCAATTCTTGCATAGCACCTTCGAAAGCAAGCATGTCAGGGATGGGACTTTCAGGCGAGAGCGCACGCATGTTACGTGCCATAGCCTTCGGGTCTTGGTTCGCAAAACCCACAAATACACCCGCGAAAGCGTATTTCTGATGTTTAAGCAACTTGCCTACCATACCAAAATCGATCAAGACTATTGTTCCGTTGGGGCGTACTAAAATATTACCTGGATGCGGGTCTGCATGAAAAAAACCATACTCAAATATTTGGGTGAGGTATATATTTAGCCCACGCTCAATTATATTTTTCGGGTCAAGCCCCCAAACTTCCAATTGCGGCACGTCTGTTATTTTGCAACCTTGTATATATTCAGTGGTAAGGATTTTAGAAGTGGAAAAATGCGGATAAGGAAACGGGATGTGGAAAGTGCTTTTATCTTTGTGGAGCTTGCGAAACTTCTCCATGTTGCGCAACTCTTGTGTATAATCGAGTTCGCGTTGCATGGTTTTTTCAAAGGTATCCACGATTTCGAGCGGATTATAAATACCGAAGTTCTTAAAATAATTTTCAGTAAGGCGTACTACATCGCGGAGGAGCGCGAGATCTGTAGTTACATGCTTTTTAGCGTCTGGTTTTTGCACTTTTACGACTACCGACTCGCCTGTAGGCAAGGTAGCGCGATGTACTTGCCCTATAGATGCAGTAGCGAGCGGTTTTTCATCAAAAAAACTAAAAAGTTTATGGACATCTTGCCCAAACTCTTGTTTAATAGTTTGTTTGATAAGCGATACGTCAATAGCAGGCGCTTGGCTTTGCAGTTTTTCAAACTCTGCAATAAGCCCTTCGGGTAGCAAGTCGGGGCGGTTGCTGAGTGTTTGGGCAAACTTTATGAAAGTCGTACCCAAATCTTCTATCACCATGCGCACGCGCTCCCAGCGCGAGTAGGCAAGGACTGGCTTTTCATCACGTTGCCAGTTGGTTTGATTGGGGATAAATTTGCGCAGGGTCGTATTCGCCACTAAATCCTCAAAGCCATATTTGAGCAAAATATTGATAAACTCCCGAATGCGATAGAGGTTGCGGACTGTTTTTTCAAACATTGTGTATGTATTTATTGGCTATCAGTCAAAACTATATTAAGCATTACTTTTTGGGTTTTCTAATTCATTCACCCTTGTTTGTAAGTTTTGTATTTGTTCTTGCAAGTCAAGGATTTGTTTGGTAGTCGCAAGGTGCAAATTTTCGGCTACACGCTCAAGTATTTTAGCTACTTGCGCCTCGAACTCTTCACGCCTTGCATCAGTGCTTTTGAGGAAGTCCTCATACATTTTTTGCCCTTCTTCAACCGAAATTGCTCTATTTTCAGTCAGTTGGGCTATAGTTGTTTGCAGGGTTTCTGTGCTACGGTTGACAAAATCAACTGCACTGAAAAAGAATTTAGAAAGTTGTTCTTGCATGAAGAGTGAGGAGTGAAGGAGTGAAGGAGTGAAGGAGTGAGGAGTGAGGAGTGAGGAGTGAACGTTCAACACTCAATACAAAGTTGTTTTTTTATTCAGTACATACCTTAAAATATACAACATAGCCAGATAAAAGGGTTGGTAAGGAATACGATAGCGTACCACAGAGCCGTAATTACCACTTGTAACAGCTACTGCTATACCCAAAACAATTGAAAATATAAGGCACAAGAGTAATATCGGGTGTTCTATAAAAGTATTTAATATGCTAAAAGGATTGTTTTGAAACAATACACGCAAAGTAAGCCACAAGAAAAAGGTAACTTCAATAGCGGACAAAAGCATAATAGGATTGCGCGCCTGCCACGGATGTGGCTGGAAAAGAGATAGCCAAATCGCTTGAGGTGCTTTAGACAAAATACCAGCAGGACTCCAATCTGTAATGCCCAAACTATAAACGGAGCCTTGTTGCTTATCAGCTAGGTACTCCAGCCACTCCGAACTAACACGGGCTGTGTCTGCTATATTATCAACATCATAACGTGCATCATTTTCAGTAAGTTGCAAAACAGCGACGTAGCTTGATACGCTTCCACCTACTATCATGACAGGCAACATCAAAAGGCGCAAAGCAGGATTGCGTATATTGGCACGGTATTCAAGGAAAAGCCATATCAAGGCACCTCCCATAAACGCAAACAATATATACGATTTGATATTATAAAGACACCAACTTGCTACAAGCATAATGATGACATTGGTTATTATTTTTTCACGCTTCATAAGTCCAAAATAAAAAGCATAAAAAACCCACCCCAAAGCACCCAAAGACAAGGAATCTTTCATCAAACCCGAACCCCAAAAATATACAGAAGGAATGAAAAAAACAGCATACGCCAAAGGACGATGCAACATAGGATACATGTTGTAAAACACACGATACATAGCCCAAACACCCGTAAAACTTGTTACGGCAAACAGAACTGCAATACCTGAATAAGTGTTCAAAGTAAATATACTGAAAAAAGCACTCACACGTATTACATTGTAAGTAACGCCATCTCCTGCCGCAAAATAGTAGATATTCTTTGTATAAGCATATACATCAGGAGATTTTGTGCCTACAGGTGCGAGAATGATTTTTAACCAAAGAGAGGGCGATTCTAAAAATGAGTTCCAAATGATGGTGCTATCTCTATAAAAATTGAATGTATCGCCGCCGCCATAATAAAACTGATAAACCAAACCAAGCGCAATAGCCCCTATAATTTTGATACGCAAAGCCCCCAGAAAATACGACCTCAACGTCTTATCTTTGATACGACCGCGAAACACCTGCGCAATGGTGAAAATAATCAAAATAATAAAGGGCGTTATAAACGCATCCCACACTGTCATTCTCATAGTGCGCAAAGATAAACGTTTTTTGAATAATTATTGCAATTTTAAAGTATATATAACGTTGTGAAAAAGTCAAAATGATAAGCCTATGCGCCCTATATTTTTCAGTTGCCTTCTTTATTTCTCATTTAGTACCTTACCTGCCATAGCCCAAAACGAGGCAAATATATGGTACTTTGGCGATAAGGCAGGCGTAAGTTTCAAACAACAAAACCCCGTATCGCTGTCCGACGGCGTACTTTCTACCGAAGAAGGTGTAGCAACTATTTGCGATAAAGCAGGTAATCTATTGTTTTATACAGATGGTGTCAAAGTTTACAATGCGAAACATGCCATCATGCCCGATGGACAAGACCTCAAAGGGCATCCTTCTTCCACACAATCAGGGGTAGTAATTCCCGTGATTGGTATATCCAACCAATATTACCTTTTTACAGTAGCGGCGGCAGGTGGCGTAGAAGGATTGTGCTATTCCATAATAGATATGGCTGAAGGATTGGGGAATGTACAAATAGCCACCAAAAATAAAAAACTGCATACACCCATTACCGAAAAACTCACAGCCGTAAAGCACCGCAACGGCAAAGATATTTGGATAATAGCCCACGAATGGCTCTCAGATAAGTTTCTTGCCTACCTCATCACAGAAAAAGGCGTACAAGAAACGCCCATTCTTAGTTTGGTAGGAAGTCCACACAAAGGCAATGACCTCAACACGCAAGGCTACATGAAAGCCAATGCAGACGGAACAAACATCGCCCTCGCACTTGAAGCAGACCAAGCCGTTGAATTGTTTGATTTTGATAACGCAACAGGCAAGCTCTCGCAACCAATACGCATAAATTTTGTCGCAAATTCGTATCCCTATGGCATCGAGTTCTCACCGAATGGCTCTTTGCTGTATGTTTCCGCAGCAGGAACAGGCAAGATATACCAATACAATTTGCAAACCTTGCCTGCCGACAGCATCAGCACCACACAAGTAGAGGTAGGCAAGTCGCCCAACACGGTCTGGGTTGGCGCATTGCAACTCGCGCCCGATGGCAAAATTTACTTCCCTATTTATAACACCAATTTTTTGGGCGTTATAAATATGCCCAATACGCAAGGTGTCGATTGCAAATATCAAAACAATGCCGTCTCACTTGGTACAGGCATAGCAAAATTGGGCTTGCCAACCTTCAACCAAAGCTTCTTCCAAGAAAAAATAAGCACCGACACACGGTATTTTGATGACAAAACAGTGAAAATAGGCGACAAACTTATCCTGAAAAATGTCCATTTTGATTATGCGCAATATTCTTTGCAACCTATTTCTTTTGCGGAATTGGATAAACTGGCAGGCTATTTACAACGAAACCCAACAGTTCAAATCAATCTTTTGGGACATACAGACAATATAGGCAATAAACCTGCGAATATCACGCTTTCGCTCAACCGCGCCAAAGCTGTAAAAGAATACCTTATAAAAAAACAAATCAAAGAAAGCCGCATCTCTTATGAAGGTTTTGGAAGCGGCACGCCTATCACAACCAACGACACAGACGAGGGACGCGCCAAAAACAGGCGCGTAGAAGTCCAAATACTCGAATAGCGTACTCACACAAAAAGCAGGCAATTTTGCGAATAGTTAAACCTATTCGCTTTTTTGTTTGTTACATGTCCAGTAAATTATCCTTTTAATATGCTTGCTGATTTAAATAAAATAAGAGCGGACTTCCCTATTTTGCAGGAAACTGTACACGGCAAACCGCTGATATATCTTGACAATGCCGCTACTTCTCAAAAGCCCCAAGCAGTGATAGACGCGCTCTCCAATTACTACCAACACTCCAACGCTAACATACATCGCGGAGCGCATTACCTTGCTGCCAAAGCCACAGGCGAGTATGAAGCCACACGCGAAACAATCCGCCAGTTTCTAAATGCCAAGAGTGAACGCGAAATCATCTTTACACGTGGCGTCACAGAAAGTATTAACTTGGTAGCCAATGCCTGGGGCAGGCAAAACCTACAAGCAGGCGATGAAATTATTATTTCCACGATGGAGCACCACTCCAATATCGTCCCATGGCAGTTGATAGCCAAAGAGAAAGGCGCGGTTTTGCGTATCATACCCATCACAGACGAAGGCGAATTGATAATGGAAGCCTTTACTGCCTTGCTCTCCCCACGTACAAAATTGGTTTCCATAGTGCATGCCTCGAATGCGCTTGGCACTATCAATCCTGTCCACGATATCATCACGCAGGCGCATGCGGTTGGCGCAGTCGTGTTTGTCGACGGTGCGCAATCGGCTGTTCACTTGCCTATAGATGTGCAAGCGTTGGATTGCGACTTTTTTGCTTTCTCAGGGCATAAAGTGTACGCACCTACAGGCGTGGGCGCACTCTATGGCAAAGAAGCTATATTGGAAATGATGCCTCCCTACCACGGCGGAGGCGAGATGATAAAAGAAGTATCCTTTGAAAGCAGTACATACAACGACCTTCCCTACAAATTCGAGGCAGGAACACCCAATATCGCCGATGTGATAGCCTTTAAAGCCGCACTTGACTACCTAAATGACTTGGATAAAACGGCAGTAGCCGCCCACGAAGCCTCTTTGCTGCAATATGCAACTACTGCCCTGCAAAACATGGGTGGTGTGCGCTTGATTGGAACGGCAAAGCACAAAATGAGCGTTGTTTCTTTCGTCTTGGAAGGCGCACCGCATAGTGATGTAGGCACATTGCTGGACATGCAAGGCGTTGCTGTGCGTACAGGGCATCATTGTGCGCAACCACTCATGGCGCGTCTGGGCATCACAGGCACAGTCCGCGCCTCGTTTGCTTTGTACAACACGCATGAAGAAATAGACCTATTCATACACGCCTTGCAAAAGGCACAAAAGATGCTTCTCTAAACCAACACTTTCAAACTCCCCAAAAGTAAGCCCACTTTTGGGGAGTTTGGTCTTATGTCCAAAATAATATACCTTTGTGTTATGGAAACTCTTGAAACTCTTGCAGAAATCGTAGCCAAACTCGATGATTTGCAAACGCTCCCTTTTGACAACGGCAACGAAAGCATGGCAAAGCTGTTGATGGATTTAATGAAGTATGCCTATCCACCCGCCATTATTCCTACTGAACAGCGAAAAGATTATATAAATGCACTCTCTGAAGCTGACAAAACCGATAATCTCGAACCATTTGCTATCTATGTAGGCAAGTGCTTAATTCACTCCCTCAAACTTATGCTAAAAACTGCCAAAAAAGAATGTACCGAAGAACCTGACGACTTCGATAAGAAAATAGCTCTGCTACAAGCGAAAATGAAAGAAACAAACACTATAGAAAAGTACAAGACAAACGATACTGTAGCAAATATAATAAACAATATCTTGACACCAAACATTCAACATAAAATTGTGGAAGCCAAAATAGACAAATTAGCCTCCCTATTCTTAAAAAAAAATTTAATATTCCACGCTAATACTCCATTAGAAACAAGTAATTTTTTAAATCTTGATTGGCAAATGAAAATTTGGAATATGTTTAATGAAAATAATCCATATACTTATGACAAAGTCCACTATATTTTTAAACTAAAAGACTTAAAGAAAGTAGGTATAAACACTTTTGATTTGGAAGGGAGCGTAAATGTTTTCTTTTATGCAGCTAAATACAATATAGCTTATAGTGTAGCTGATAATTTACCCAAAAATATAGAAAAATTATACCACCAAATACCCACAGAAGCCGAATGGAAACTCATAGCAGACACTATAGGCAATGATTTACTCGCAGAGATAGAAAAGAAAATAGTATAAACAATAAAACTTCTCAAAAGTAAACCTACTTTTGAGAATTTTTGTTTTATATATTAATGTATAATAATTTTTTGAATAGTACAACAAATTTATAAAGCCTATATCAGTTACTTTTTTTTAATCAATAGCTTTTGTATTGTGCATATTGCCATTACTTATAACATTATTTTTTATGCAAATGAATACTTTTACATACATATTGTCTATATTATTGTCAATACAGGGTACTTAAACGCTCTACTTGCCTATCTGAACGCCCTACTTGTCTACCTAAACGCTGTAGGAGGGTACTTAATCGTTATAATTGCCAACTTGAACGCTGTAGGAGGGTACTTGATTGTTATAATCGCCAACTTAAACGCTGTAGGAGGGTACTTGAGCGTTATAATTGCCAACTTGAACGCTGTAGGAGGGTACTTGAGCGTTATAATTGGCAAGTTAAACGTTTTTATAGGCAAATTAAGTGTTTTAGTAGGCAAGTTGAACTTAAATAATGAAAGTTAAAGCATTTATATACATATAAAAAAAAACCTGCACTACAAATGTGCAGGTTTTTAAGGCTTATAATCCTTTTGTTTTTGCTTCATTCCAAAAAACATCCATTTCCGCAAGTGTCATATCGCCTAATTGCTTGCCTGCCTCCTTTGCTTGTTGCTCCAAATATTGAAAACGGCGTGTAAATTTCTGATTAGTACGTTCAAGAGCGGTTTCAGGATTAATATTTTTGAAACGTGCATAGTTGATAAGAGCAAACATAAGGTCGCCAAACTCATCTTCGGCTCTTTCAGGGCTTTCGTGGAGAGCCTCTTTGAACTCTTGCATCTCCTCCTCCACCTTTTCCCAAACCTGTTCGGGCTTTTCCCAATCAAACCCTATTCCTCGTGCTTTTTCTTGCATACGGTAGGCTTTGAGGAGGGCAGGCAAGGAGTTTGGCACGCCTGCCAATACAGAAGTATTGCCTTCTTTGAGCTTTATTTTCTCCCAATTTTGTTTTACTTCCTCCTCTCCTGAAACTATAGTATCGCCATAAATATGTGGGTGGCGAATTATGAGCTTCTCACAGATGGCATGTATAACATCGGCTATATCAAAAGTATTTGTTTCGGAAGCTATTTTAGCATAAAAGACAATATGGAGAAGAATATCGCCCAACTCCTTTTTAATTTCTTGCATATCACCTTTGAGGATAGCGTCAGAAAGCTCGTATGTTTCCTCTATAGTGAGGTGTCGGAGCGAGTCAATGGTTTGTACTTTATCCCAAGGGCATTTTTCGCGGAGTTCGCCCATAATATCCAGCAGTCGTGTAAACGCTTCGGTTTCTTTTGTCATAAAAATAGTGAGTAACAGTTATTGATAGAAATTAACACCCATAAATATGCCTAATATAACCACAACCAAGAAGGAAATACCGATAGAAGTGTAAACTACAAACTTGATATAGTTGGCGGCGGTTTGGGTTTCGGCATATTTGGTTTCGCTATTGGCTACGTGTTGGTTGGTGAGGGCGCCTACTACGTGCACAAGCTCTTGAAAAACGGTAATACTCTGCCCTAAAAAGAGTTTTTGGGCATCTTTTTTAGTACCTTTACGGCTCAAGGCGAGTACTTTTTGCTCCAATTGTTTGTAATTGCGCCATTGGGTACGGTACTTGACTATTTGGTTAGTCGCTTCGCGGAGCGTATATTCATCATTGTATTTAACAAACAGAGAGTCTATGCGTTGATAATTCACATAGACTGCTGCTTCAAGTTTGGGGTAGTCTTGGTTATTTTCACTTACGATATGCTCCTCGATATAGAGTCTATTCTCGGTCAAATATTCGGCTATTTCAGTAGTTATGACGGCAGGCAAGAGCGTATTTTTGGCATCGTTCGACATACGCAAGAGTCGATTGATACCATAGATGCTTGTAAAAGCTACAATGACAACTAAAGCTATCAAAATGAGGAACGAAATAAGTAACGGGGCGCGATTGCGGGATATATCAAAAAAACGAGGCATTGTAGTTTGAAGAATATAGATAATAGTGAGAGAAATGTATTTGCAGGAAAGATTTAGGTAGTCCGCCTTGAGTATTTTGGTAGGCAAGGTCAGGGGCTGTTAGTTTCCATAGGCTATATCTTTGAATACTTCGGTTAGTTCTAAAAAACCCTGCGTGGTACGATAGCTTTTTATCAAAAGATGAAACATATCATGGTAGTTTTCAGCCAATGCTTCCAAGATTTTGGCTTGTATGATGGGCTTTTTTTCAAAAATGGTCTGAATATTTACTTGTGGGACTACATACAGCTGTGCCATAGGCGACTGTACAAAGGCATTATAGGTGCGTTTGGTATGGCGGAGCAAGGCACTATTGCCCAAAGAGCCTGCTTTTACAACTTGGGAGAGCGGCTCGAACTTATCACCTATGTCTATTTCGATAGAGATGCGTCCTTCTTTCACAATATACAAGGCTTGAGCAGGATCATTGCGAAAAAAAACGACTTCGGCTTGCTTGTATTGGCGCAAGTGTAGGTAAGGCAAAAACAAATCCAGCTCTGTTTCAGAAAGGCGTGCAAACAATTTGTTTGATTTTAGAAAATCGAACAAAGATACTTGTTCAGCGGAAAAACTACGTTTAAATAAGTTCATACTTTGCAAATATAGCGTCTTTTTTAGTAAAAAGCTATCACTTCTTTTGAAAAGATAACTTTTTTACAAAGTTCTAAATTATATTTGCACTATGAAAAATTGGTGGAAAATACTTACGGTTTTCTTATTGTTTTATACCTTGTTTATGGGCTTCTTGGGGAAAGCGCCACGCCTCGAAATCGTGAATGAAAGTATCCGCAACTTGTACTTTCACGTGCCAATGTGGTTTGGCATGACGCTCATCCTGCTCGTATCCAGCATCTTTGCCATACGCTACCTCCGCTCACGCAATCCTACAGACGACCTTTATGCCGTAGAATCGGCAAATGTCGGCATCTTGTTTGGCATCTTGGGTTTGGTTACAGGTATGTTGTGGGCGCAATTCACATGGGGGACTTTCTGGCATGGCGACCCGAAACAAAACGCTTCCGCAATCGGACTTTTGATTTACTTGGCGTACAGTGTCTTGCGTAGCTCACTCAAAGACGAGCAACAACGCGCCACGATAAGCTCGGTTTACAACATTTTCGCTTATGCTACTTTGATACCCTTGCTGTTTATTTTGCCACGACTCACCAGCAGCATGCACCCAGGCAATGGCGGAAACCCCGGTTTTAATTCGTATGATTTGGATAGCAACATGCGCCTCGTATTTTACCCCGCTGTTATCGGTTGGACGTTGCTTGGCTGGTGGTTGGTAACACTCAGGGTACGGCTTCGCCAACTAACACTCGCCTAAATTCACATAATTTTATACTTTATGAACAACATACTTAAAGCTACCTGCCTTTTTATACTCTTGTGCGTTACGCAACTTGCCTACGCACAGACTGAAGTAACCCGAAAACAACCCGAAATGGCAGACCTCATGCGCTCCAATGGAAAAATATACGTAGTAGTAGCCACACTTGCCATCATTCTGGCAGGCATTTTCGGCTACTTGATATGGATTGACAAAAAAATTAAAGGATGAGAAGTGGGAGATGAGAGGTGGGAGATGAGAGATGAGAGATGAGAGGTGGGAGATGGGAGATGAGAGGTGGGAGATGGGAGATGGGAGATGGGAGTTGATCACTCAATCCTCAACCAATCCTCAACCAATCCTCAACCAACACTCAACCCTCACTCCTCAACCCTC
>Ga0163154_10006364_pt1 | contig 14484 bp, 11 predicted proteins | sample OliLakLV19MP9P1_FD_148649 | JGI IMG/M metagenome (GOLD analysis project Ga0163154, IMG submission 148649) | Freshwater microbial mat bacterial communities from Lake Vanda, McMurdo Dry Valleys, Antarctica - Oligotrophic Lake LV.19.MP9.P1 | ecosystem: Environmental > Aquatic > Freshwater > Lake >... | reverse complement strand
CGCCAAGGTAGAGCGCGGCGGCTATTGCGGCAACGGCGACGGCCAGTGCAACTGTGCAGGCACGCTACTTTCTGAGCCTGCCCGACCCAGTGTTGTGCCGCCCTGGCGCATCAGCGCTCGAACCGGCGACGACAACGAATCCAGATCCGCGCACGAATAGTGATATTGGCCCTGGCATCTTCAGTGTCGAGACGATCTATACAAACAAGAACAAGCAGCCCTTCCGCTGGCGTTGGCGGAGGGTGCTAAACTCATCGCCCAACGGAACCCATAGTGACGCGATATATCGCGTCTGTACGCAGTCGGGCTACCCATCACATGAGGATGGACTACTAGTGACAATATGAGTATCCAGACGCACAATGATCTATTCATTTCATATGCAGACACCGACCGAGCCTGGGTCGAGGGTTATCTCAACGATGCTCTCACCCAGGCAGGCGTGAGCTATATCTCCGAGGATGCATTCGAGCTCGGTCGGCCACGCCTGCTTGAATTTGAACGGGCGATCGCGCAGAGCCGCCGCATTCTGATCATCCTCTCGCCAGCCTACCTTGCAGATGCTCTCGATCAGTTTGCGAATGTGATCGCGCAGAGCTATGGGCTGGAGAGCGCAACCTAGCCGGTTATCCCGCTCATGTTGAGCCATACACAGCTCCCGCCACGGTTGGCTGTGCTGATGGCGCTTGATGCAACAAACCCTGATGATTGGCCCAGGGTGATCGAGCGCCTGTGTGAGGCGCTGCAGCGACCGCCGCCTGGTGCATCGCCCCGCCCCAGTTGCCCATACCCAGGGATGAAACAATATGAAGAAGCTGATAGTGGGCGCTTCTTTGGGCGGGAGCGTGAGGTTGAAGAACTCACCGAGCGTCTACGAGTGCAACCATTCCAAACAGTCATCGGGCCATCGGGGAGTGGTAAATCATCGCTTGTGTTTGCAGGATTAATCCCCAGCCTGCGGAAGAGTGGCCTGTTTGGGAATGCAGCCTGGCTGGTGCGAACGATCAGACCCGGCGTTACTCCACTCCAGGTGCTGGCGTCAGCAATCGGTTCTGACCTGACTCATCCGATTGTGGCCTCGGATATCGAAGCATTACTGGCCCGAGAACAGGGTACACGCCAGTTCTTGCTGATTGTGGATCAGTTCGAGGAGCTGTTCACAACTGGAACTGCCGATGCCGTGCCCTTCCAGCAGGCAGTGCTTGCACTCGCACAGCTCCCCGGCTGTTATGTGATCCTAACAGTTCGCGCCGACTTTTATCCAGAGCTGATGGTATCGCCAGCATGGAGTGCGATACGTAATGGTCGCTATGAAGTGCTGCCACTCGATACCGATGGTATGCATCAGGCGATCACGCGCCCGGCTGAACAGATTGGCGTGTTCATCGAGTCAGCATTGGTTGAGCGGTTGGTGCTGGATGCCAGTGGGCAACCCGGTGCACTGCCATTGATCCAGGAGACGCTGGTGTTGCTCTGGGAGCGGCTGCAACGCCGATTTTTGCCACTCAGTGCATATGAAATTCTTGTGCTGCCACTCGGTGTCTATAAAGGTGTCGGCGGATCGAAGAGTACAGGGCTACAGGTGGCGCTGGCCCACAAGGCTGATGCAACGCTAGGCACCCTGACACCCGCCGAACAGAGGATTGCACGCGGCATTATGCTGCGCTTGGTGCATTTCGGTGAGGGCCGCGCCGACACGCGCCGACAACAATCGACTACTGCGCTACGCATTGTTTCCAACGACCCGGATGCATTTGATCGCACGCTTGAAGTGCTAACCCGCGGACGCCTGCTGACCCGCGGACAGGATGCCACAGGGACGCCGGTGGTCGACATCGCGCACGAGACGCTGATTGCAGCGTGGCCGGAGCTGCAGCGTTGGATAGCCGAGGGCCGCGCCGATGAGCTGAAGCGCCGACGGATCACCACTGCGGCCAATGAGTGGATCGAGCGTGGACATGAGAGTAGTGATCTCTATCGCAGCACCCGATTGGCCGAGGCGATTGAGTGGGCCGCTGCAAACTCTGCCGATGTTAGCACTCAGGTCGAAAGCTTCCTACAGGCCAGCCGCCAACGCGCACGCGCCTTTCGCATCGCCAAGATCGTGGCAATTGTGGCTGTATGTGTTCTGGCCAGCATCCTGCCACTATTCCAGGTGCGCGACAAGATCCTGCAACAGGCAGCAAGCGGCCAGACGGTTCCATTGGCTGCTGGCATGGCTTGGCTGGGGAGTGATACTGCCGATGAGCACACATCTCCGGCTCAACGCGTGCCTGTGTCGGCATTCACGCTCAACACGTACGAGGTTACGTACAGGCAGTATCGGCTGTGTGTGAATGCAGGGCGCTGCACACTTCTGCGCGAACCATCGGATGAGCATGGATTCGCTGGTGCCCCCGAAAACATGCCGATTATCTGGGTCGATGCATATCAGGCAGCAACGTTCTGCAGCTGGATTGGACGCGACTCCCATCTGAGGCGGAGTGGGAACGTGCTGCGCGCGGAACCGATGGCCGCCCATGGCCATGGGGTAGCGAGCCGCCGACGCCAGAGCGCGCAAATCTGATCTTCGATGCGCCCCCTCAGGGCACTGTTTCAGTCGACGATGCGGCTTTTCTTGGGGGAGCAACACCCGAAGGGTTGATGCATATGCTTGGCAACGTCAAGGAGTGGACGAACACTCCGAACACATGCAGATCCACGGCATACACATGCACAACCCCATGGGATGGCCGTCAGAAGATCCAGTCGCTGTATCTGCGCGGGCTTGCATGGACACAGGATCAGGCACCGATCACCGAGGCACTCCCCGCCGACCCATTCTCCGCAGCCAATGATATTGGCTTCCGCTGCGCTGGTTCCTAACCATCGGCTGCAATCCCCTGGCTCAATAGATCGGTGAGAAACAGATTTCGTCAGCGAATCCATCTGGTGTTGCTGAGCGGTTTCTGGATGGGTAGGGACTATGCTATACTCAGAATAGAGTTCCCTTGGTGCGTCTGTATACCGACTCACCTGATTGCTTATCTCTGAATTGCCCCCTCAGTAAATATATGGAGGAGTCATGACCGCCAGTGTCGAAATCACTGCCGCCCAGGCTGGCCTGAATAGTGATCGCCAGATCGAGATTGCTCTTACTGAAATTGTCGCACTTGGCGGTGAAGCCACTTCAGAACAACTCTATCATGCAGTTGAGCGCTACCTGCCTTCTGATGCAACTCTTTCGCAGCAGGGCCGTGCTACTCTGCGTTCACTCGTGAACCGCGATGCTGTCGCAGCAGGTTATATTGAGCCATATAGTGATGCACACCCTGGTTGGCGGATTACGCCTGCTGGAAGAGTATACTTGGATTCACTCACAGAATCGAGCGGTACTGAACAAGAGGATACTCTTCCAGATTCTGAAAGTGGCTCACCAATTATTGCCCCTGAAGCGAATGCCTCCACAAACATTCGACCCTTTGACCCGACCAGTATTCGTGTCGATCAGCGCATGATGAGTATCTTCGAGGTCATGCGCAAGATTCAGCGTAAATCAATCAATCTAGCTCCTGATTTCCAGCGCAATTTTGTTTGGAACGACACACGCAAGAGCCGCCTGATCGAATCCATTCTCTTGCGTATTCCGCTACCAGCCTTCTATTTGGATGCGGCGATCGATGATACCTGGTTGGTCGTTGACGGATTACAACGCCTCTCAACCCTGGATGACTTCCTGAACAAGGGAAAATTGGTTTTGAGCAACCTTGAGTTTCTGATCGAATTGGAAGGGAAACATTTCAAAGAATTGCCCTTCAATCTTCAACAGCAGATTGAGGATACCGAACTCAACCTGTATATTATTCGGCCCGAAACCCCACCTGAGGTTAAATTTACCATCTTCAGTCGCGTCAACACTGGTGGGCTTGTGCTTACCCCACAGGAGATCCGGCATGCCCTCTTTCAGGGGCGGGCTACCACCTATCTGGCCGAATTGGCACAACTCCCAGAGTTTCTCAATGCCACAACATATTCCATTAAGTCATTGCGCATGGATGATCGCGAGTGTGTATTACGTTTCCTGGCCTTTCATATGACTCCATACCAGCAATATGGTCGGCAAGCACAGCGTGACCGCAGTGGGCGTGTGATTCAAGCCAATCTTGATGGATTTTTGAGCGAGGCAATGCAACGCCTAAATGCTCTTGAGCATGATCCCGCAGCATTGGATCGTCTACGCGAGGCCTTTCGTACGAGCATGATCAAAGCCGAGGCGGTATTTGGGCAGTATGCCTTTCGCAAAATGTATCAACGCCAAGGGCGACGTACGCAGATCAGTAAGCCGCTGTTCGAGGTTTGGTCAACGTTGCTTGTTCCATACACTCTGGAACAGGTACTAGAGAAGCGCGATGCGATTATTGATGGCTTTATTGACTTGATGGGCGATGTTGAATTCAATAAAGCCATTTCGCTTGGTACTGGTAGTGCTACAACCGTGCAGCGGCGCTTCGCCAGGATCGAACAACTGTTGAAGGAGTGCATTGGATGATTGAGTCGCTACGACTGCGTAATTTCAAATGTTTCACCGATACAACTATCCAATTTGCGCCGCTGACTCTACTTGCTGGGATGAATGCAGCTGGGAAATCAACAACCATTCAATCGCTGCTCATTCTACGCCAATCGCATCTACGTGGCATGATCACCCATAGTGAATTATTGCTCAACGGCACACTGACGAATGTTGGTACTGCTCGTGATGTTCTTAACCAAGATGCTGCCAACAGCCAGATTGCATTTGATCTGACCGATACAGCAGGCCGCGTTGGGCATTTTCCTTTCCAGTTTGATCGTGAACAGCGTGATGCCTATATTCTCACAGCAGAAACCAGACCGCGCTACGAAACTGAGATCAACCTGTTCCTGCCGCAATTTAACTACCTTAATGCCGAGCGGGTTGGCCCACGACTGCTTTATCCCATGGCCGATTTGCGTGGTACAAGTATTGATGTTGGTATTCGTGGTGAGTATGCAGCCCATGTGCTGGCTCGCTATCGTGATGAGCCAATTGCTTGTAGCGATCTCGCATTGATTAACCCAGAGCGTGGTGAGGTTTCACGCACTGTGGAAGCACAAACCCGTTATTGGATGAGCACCTTTATCCCCAACTTCGATATCAAGATCGAAGAACTAACAGCGGCAGATCAGGTTCAAGTGATGCTACGCACTGGCTCGCGAGAATATGTTCGCCCAACCAATATTGGTTTTGGGATCATCTATACGCTACCAATTGTGGTCGCGGCACTAGTTGCGCCACCGGGATCATTGCTGATTGTCGAGAATCCCGAGGCACATCTTCATCCAGCTGCACAATCACGGATCGGCATGTTCCTAGCACAGGCCGCAGCGGCTGGCATTCAGGTTGTGATCGAAACTCATAGCGATCATGTGCTGAATGGCATTCGTCGGAGTGTGCGAAATGGGATTTTAAGTCCTGAACAGATGTCGATTATCTTTTTTGTTAGTGCAGGGCAAGTACTATTGCCACAAATCGACACTGATGGCCGAATTGAGCCGTGGCCCGATGGGTTCTTCGATCAAATGGAAAAAGATCTCATGGAGCTGTTCTAATGGAACAACACCTCCCAATCAATGAGCGTTCGTTCATTGGTCAAGCGACTACTTTTACAGCAGCCGACCAACTTTTGAGCGAACTTGCGCTCATACTACGGGAATTGATGAATGAAGCTCGGCGGCGTGGAGTTCAACCATTGGTATACAGCAGTTCAGATCTTGCTATGAGATCATGTTTGACAAGCAATCATGAAAACGCATCATTTTATATGCTCATCAACAAACTTCCTACTAATCGCGATGCACGCCTATTGTTACAGAAGCTGCTCACAAATTCGCCATATACTGAAAAGCGTCTCGTGCGGCGTATGCTTCAACATAGTTGTGTCATCGTGGCAACTGACGAAGATGTCACCGATTCATCGATTGCAGCAGCGGCAGCCTTTGGTGGGTGGCTCATCAGTCTGCAAGGGTGTGCAAACTACCCAGATGGTTCCTTGGAAGTACACTATAGTGAGGCTGATCAGCTTGAATTACCATCCCCACAACTGCGTAGTATAACCCATTGTGTTGAGCATCTCACTGCTCGGCGACTACGTCGGCGCTATATTCCAAACACGAAGCATCATCCCAATAAATTCAAGGGGCGTGAATGGGAATTAGCCACTGATCGGGGATCTCCCTCGCCAATGCCACTTGATGTCGATTATGACTCCATGGGGATCAATCGTGAGATTGAACTACGTGATCTCCAACGTGACCCACCTAACTATAGTGCCCAACAGCTCCTTGATGGTGCGATTGGCGATCCTGAAAAGAACCAATTGTATGCAATAAGCTACGATCCATTGGGCCGCGAGATCTTCTTTGAATTCCAACAGGATGGTTTGCGCGGTTATCATGGTTACCTGGTAGGTGCAGCTAGCGTGCCGCAGGGTATTCGCGAGCACCTTCGTTCACGTTCATCTACCAGATAATCATAGTGGAAAGTAAAGCGATTGAACTAGCTGATGAGGCGCACGACGCATCGCAATGCATATAGCATCCCGCTGATTGCTGAAATGGGCGCGATATATCGCGCCCGTACCTTGTATGAATCACATAGGTTTGCTATATCTGTTTTACGCTTTTTACGTCCGTGCTATCGCCTGAATCCAGGGTAGATGCTCGGCATAGTGTTCGTAGGTGTTTCCGCTGATGTACTGCACAATTGGATCGCCCGCCTGGCCGGTGAATGGGGCAACATAGCGATCATATGGCTCGGCCAGCCCAGCATCACCGATTGCCTCAACGGCGGCAGCAACTCGTTCATGGGCAGCAACGAGCCAGGCACGCGCCTGTGCAGCAGATCGATCACGATACTGAACGGCAATCTGCTCATTGATCAGATCATAGTCATGTTCCTGGTCTTCGGGTGGTGGCGTCGCCAAGCCCATGGCGCTCCAACGATCCTCACGATGTAGTAGTGCGGCGATGCCCTCCGCCCAGGCTGCCAAATGGGTGAGGTGATCGCGGATATTCCATCCAACGGCATCGCGTGGGATCTGCATCTGCTCATCGGTGAGTCGATCCAGTTCGGCAAGGAACGCCGCTAACCCAGCGTCCATGCGTGTGCGTAGCTCTTGAACGCTTACTATTGGTTCTGCCTTGCTCATGTGCTTCTCCATACTGCTGAAATCCGGTGTGAGTCAGTATACACGTAAGTGCTGGTCACTTTGTTGTTCTACATGTCCCTAATCAAATTTAACAATCAAACTCAGTCATGGTTTTTGGAGTGCGGCAGCCATGCTGCCGCAGCGCACACATGGCTGCCGCACTCCACACCGACAACCATGTGTTATGAGTTTTGATGAGCAAAATTCATGAGATATTCGTACTGCATACGCATGCTCCCAAAACAGCAGCGTCTGATCTTCGATCATGACCCACATGATCGAAGATCAGTACCTCGTGATCTAACAACATGCTCCACATGATCAAAGAACAGCACTGCATGATCGAAGAACAGCACTGCATGATCGAAGAACAGCACTGCATGATCGAAGAACAGCACTGCATGATCGAAGAACAGCACTGCATGATCGAAGAACAGCACTGCATGATCGAAGAACATGACCTGCATGATCTCAAAACAGCACTGCATGATCGAAGAACAGCAGCGCATGATATGATTACATGATTCGCCAATGGTTGTTGCCTGTGTCACTGCCCTGATAGCACCGATGATTGAAGTATTTGACATCACCCCTAAACTGATCGCAAGGTAAAATCTGCATGGTTCTTCTCGCCATATGCCGAACTGCGTACGGACGCGATATATCGCGTCCGTACGCAGTTTCGTTGTGCGATCAGTTTAGCACCTCGTCCAATCGCATCCGACGATCTTGTATGGGCGCGATATATCGCGCCCCTGCGGATCTCGACTGGTCATATGTGCCATGACAGACTTGTACTGGAGAGGGATGCCCACAGGGCAGCATGATGTCAAGCACGCTGCAAGCGAACGCCATATGGTGATGGGTGGTTATCTCTGGCCGCAGGCTAGATCTGTCCATGTGGACGCAGGCAGAACCAAAGGATCTTGTAAACATGAGTGATTCGTTCCGTATCCTGGCGACCGGCGAGCTGCACACCAGCGATCTGATGCTGTGCTTTATCCCAGCCAGTGACGATGCGTTCTATGCGGGGCAAGCGTTCCATGCAGCGCTTCAGCTGGCCAACACCCAGGGCGCAGTGCTGTATGAGATCGATGCCAACTACGATCCGAATGCTGAATATCACCAAGAGGATGACATCATCGATCTCCTGGGCAGCTCTATGACCTATAAAGAGTATTGGGGCATGTTCCCCGATGAGCGACTCGAACGGCCAGCGCCAGATTGGCAGGCCAGAATTCTCCTGCAGGTTAGCTCGCCGGTTGTACGCCTGCGCTCGCCAACGCTCGATTGCTATCTGGTTGCTGAAACTGGCCACGATCTGGGCTATGGCGATATCGGTATGGCTTTCTTCCTAGCATTGATGCCACTCGCACCACAGCTTCACTCTACACAAGCGGATATTCCCAGCGAGGATGGCACGCCAATGCTCCAGCCAGGCTATATCCGCCCTGGCTTAGCCGCTCAGGATGCAGCGCCTCATCCGCCCACAATCGAATGGCAACTGGGCGATGAAGCCATACTACAAGCAGCATCCTACCCGCCGAAGAGCCAGCGCGACTGGGCCTGGGCATGGCCACGCACCTATGGGCCGGTCTACTTCAATCTGTATGTCAATAAAACCGCTGATGAGTTGAACAACTGGCTCGCTCGCGTGTCATTCTATCGCTATCAGCTTGCTCAGGGCGTGCTGGTTCAGGGTGAAAAAGGCGGCAGCTTTGCCGATGGCTACCAGCAAAGTCAGCCGTATGCATATCAACTGTGTGAGCAAATACCTGGCTGGGGCCGCCTATACTTCAGCAATGGCCAGATTGCGTTTATCCGCAGCTACCAATCTCCGAGCATTGTACAGCAGGCGCTCGATGCGAGCCTGTTGGCAGCGATCCTGGCTGGTGAGCTGGGCGAGCTTGGCTGGGATGTGCTCGATGGCGATTATGTGTGCTTTCAAGCAACCGGTGATGGATTAGATTCCCTGAGATACTACCTTGATCCCTATTGCGATGAAGATCGGCTGCGCGCTGGCTGGAGCGCTCGATTGTCCAGGCATCAGGTGGACGCAAGCATGGCCGAAAACTGGGATCAGGTTGCCGAGGCTGTGGGTCGGCATTTTCATATACCCGGCCAACAGTTCGCTGCAGCCAGCAACCTGGAGGCATGGCTTCGCAGCACTCCGATCACCGAATTGCCGCGTGAGGCTCAGGTGGCTGTGAGGCAGCTAGTGTATGAAGCCGCTCAGGAAGCAATCCGCCGCCTACAATTGACAAATAACCGCATCTTGTGGTCCTGGCGGCTGGTTCAAACCACAGGCTGATGATTATTGCCCCACGGCTAGATATAGTGCCACAGTTAATGCGAACAAATGTCTTGACTCTCAGTTGGCTTGAGGGTTATAATCGGATCGCATTGAGGAGTTGAAACGGAATAAGCATACGGAAGTTTCGATGCAGATTAAATTCGTGAGCCTGATGGTCGAAGACCAAGCACATGCGCTGGGGTTCTACACATCAGTTCTGGGCTTAGAGAAGATGGCAGATATTCCAATGGGTGAACATCGCTGGCTTACTGTCACATCGCCCGATGGAATCGGAGGTGTTGAACTTGTGCTGGAGCCAATGGGTTTCCCGCCTGCGCGTGAGTATCAAAAGGCGCTGTTTGCGGCTGGCATTCCAGCCACTGCATTCACCACGAATGATATTTATAGCGAGGTGAAGCGCCTACAGGCCAGTGGTGTTACATTTCATGGCGAACCCGAGCATATAGGCCCGATCATTTCCACCATCTTTGAGGATACCTGTGGCAACCTGATCAATCTCGTGCAGCCGGTAGTTTAACTATTTTGAATCTTCGTACAACTACAATGCTTGCACAATAAAACCTGCAATATTGAGGGCCGTAGAGACGCAACATCTTTCGTCTCTACGGCCCAACAATGCTCAATCCAATAGAGATCATGTAAACCTTAGTACTGTGTAAGCTACACACTTTCCGGTATTCTTTTTCTCACCCTGCTGTGCTTCCCCTCTCCCATTGGGAGAGGGGAAGCACAGCAGGGTGATGGCAACGCCTAATCAATGATTCTGCACTTGGCTATAGTATCGACAGCCTATTCTCCATGCTTATAGTTTACCGCTCAACCAATGGCAGGTATACATGATACTGGTTGGCTGTCGTGCCTTCATTGCTTGGGAGGATCTCGACAAGAGCAGTGACTGGAGCCGACCAATTCCCTTCGTTATCCTGTACCGTCAAGGTAATCGTATGCAGGCCAATGGAGAGTCGTGTTGCAGCGATATGCAGCTCTGCTGTTGAACCCAGAAAGCCATCAATATCTGAGAGCCATTCGTAGGCAACGATGCCATTACCCGCTTGATCCGTATCGTATGGTTCAATAGCAGTGAAGTGAATCTGCGTATCTCCAACTATCGTACGATCCGGAGAGACCGAAATTCCCGTCGATGGTGGCCCATAGACTTCGCCAAGATTCAATACCGGTTGTTCAGCACTTGGAGTCGTTGCGAGAGGCTGGTTCTCTTGCTGCGTTCCCTGGCTGAGTCCTGATGGATCTTTGCCGATCGGATCTGGTGGCAGCGGGACGAGCGGAACAAGCGTTTCATCAGCCTTAGTGGTCGTATCGGGCGGCACAGTCGGTATGAGGGCACTCAGGGTGTTATACACCTCAATTTCCCAGAGCGAGTATCCAAACTGCTGCCAGCCATTGTGGGCATAGCGATGGCGGCCTTGCATCAGGACATAGCGAGCAGTCGCCATGCTGAATGTAATCGTATCGAGATTACCGTCGCCACTGTTGGTACTATAGACCTGACGCCAGCTGGTTTCACTTGTTGATCGAACATAGATATCGTAGCGGTCAGCGAAGGCATTCTCCCAACGCAGAACCACCTGATTGATCGACCGGTTACTCCCAAGGTCAACATACAGCCATTGATTGTCACTGAAGGCCGACGACCAGCGGGTTGTGAGATTACCATCAGTTGTACGTATGGGGGTAAGATTAGAACTGTTCCCCTCTACCGATGAGGCGTAGGCAACTGTACCTCTCGCAAGGTTGCCGCCTGATAGTGCTTCAAGTGCAATCGTATAAGCACCACTGGATGATCCATTGTAGCTACGAGCAACAATACGATAGTTACCTGCAGATGGGAGCGATGCGACAAGCCAGGAATTGAGATCGCCACCACTATCATCATTCTCAGCAATCTTCGTTCCTGCTGGATCATATAGCTCAAGATAGCTATCGAGTGTAGATACACGCTTGTTCATGCGTAGACTGATCGTTCGCCCGGCAACGGCACTGAAGTAGTATGTGTCGCGGTCGCTTGATGGAGTAACTGTTCCTGCTAAAGATTGCCCTAAGCTTAGCCAACGTCCATCGTCGCCATCACCAGATGGCGCAGCGCTCAGCGTCATCCGAATACGATATGCTCCAGCAGTGTTGTGAGCATAGCTATGTGCGAGAATACGATAATTCCCCGTCTGTGGAAGTATCATCTCCATCCGGCTATTGAGCGAGCCTGCGCTATCGTCATCGTATCCGACTAACCCAGTTGGCCCGAAGAGTTCAATATAGCTATCAAGCTGTGAAGCATCGGTACGATCCATGGTAATGACAGCAACCTGCCCTTGGGTACCAGCGAATGTGTAGGTATCATCCTCATTCGGTGGATCGATGCGAGCATCAATTGTTTGTGCATTGCTGATTGATTGTGGGTCAATTTCGCTATTATTGGGTGGCTCAACACGGAAACGTCGAACCGACCAATTCGGGCTGAGTGGATTGGCAGTTCGAACACCCCAGTAGAGATCGTGGTTCTGCCATTGTGCAGCGATAGCACTTTGGATTGAAGTAGATCCTACACCAGTATCGACAAGAACGGTGCCGCCTTGCTCCATTGAGGAACTATCCTTGATTCGGAATGTATAGCCACTGAATGAGCATCCGGACGGGGCACTCCAACTGAAGATAATATTTGGATCTTGAATGGTCGCTCCATCAGCAGGCCCTGCAAGCAGCGGTGCTGGGCAGGCTTCCGCACTAGTGCGGCGCTCAATACGCATCGAAGACACAGAGTCATTGCCAATAGTGTTATCCGTGAGGTTGTTGTCGTCGCCAGTGAATATCTCACTTCGGCCAGCAAACGCACCATGTTCATACAGAATAGCGCGCACATTCGTGCCAACACGAATGGACGAAACGGCATCGTTGGCAAAGTTCATCTGGCCCGAATCGCTATATTGGTCAATTCCCAGCGTGACACACTGGCCGCCATAGCCCGCGTTTTCGAAGATAGTCACCTGATCCGCGCTAGGTGTGCATGCTGCTGGTAGAGGGGGAGAGCTTGGTTCGATACGAAAGCTTCGCACCGCCCAGGTTGCACTTTGGGCATTGGCAGCGCGCACCCCCCAGTAGAGTGTACGATTGAGCCATTGCTCAGGAATATCAGCGGTTCTGGATAGTTCACCAATGCCTTGATCAAAAATCGTTGTGCCACCCGAATCCATGGACGATGTGTCCTTGATGCGTAGGGTGTATCCATTGCCACAGGTGAGTGCTTGCCAGGAAAAGGCGATGCTTCGATTATTGAGCACCTGGCCAGCGGATGGAGTATTGAGGGATGGTGCTGGGCAGGTCGAGGATCCACCATTATTCTGCGATATCTTCCACCCTGCTTGCTGAATAGTAGCCCAGGAATATTCGTCAAAGTTAATCTCCTGGAATGTTGTCTGCCATATAGGAGCCCGTAGATCACCAACATCACGAGTTCCACCATATGTGGATGTAACTTGAATGTGTAAGTGAACTGCCGTAGCCCAGCCTGTGTTTCCTTCAATTCCAAGAATCGCACCCTGATCGACAGTGCTACCTTCCTGAAGGCTTACTGGAATTGAGTTAGGAGCAATATGCATGTACCAGACATATTCATTAGGTGCACTCTGGATGACGATCATGTTTGCGTATTGCCAATTACATGTTGGCGGAGTTTGCGAAGTTGGAGGAATACATGAAGTCCGGCTTGTGTCCTTTCGAAACACAATCCGCCCGCTTTTTGCCGCACGGATTTGACCAGCTGAACCGCTTCCACCAATATCAAAATCCAGTGCTAGCTCACCATTGTGTCCTGATGATCCGCTCGTCATGTAGGCTTGTTGACCAGCTGGCCAAGGCAACTTATATCCAGAAACTGCCGCTTGAGCCGATGGAGTCTGCTGGAGTGTACCGATGATTGTCACAATCATTATAATGATCATGATTGAAGAGCTGAATCGGCCTTTCATATTGCGCCTTTCTTTGTATAGGCGCGATATATCGCGCCCCTGCGGATCTCGACCAATCTGATATACGGGCGCGCTATAGCGCGCCCATGCGGAACTTGAAGCACATCACGAATGTCTTCCTAACGCCTCATTTTGTGGAGGTCATAACGATGCTTCGCTCGTATCTTTTTGAGCGTTTGTCGATTTCGATAGACGGTGATAAGCACCAGTTCTGCGTTGGTGACACGCACAACCAGCACAGTTCCTTCGAGATGCCTGAAGCGCTGGTAGATTGCTCGTTGCTTTGGGAGATCACGCCCTCCCAGAAACACATGCATCGCACCAGCGCTAAAGCGCCGTTGGCCATACTCCAGAACAAATTGCACATCTGCATCCGAGAGATTACGGCGCGCCTGCTGTTGGCGGGCGTGATGCGAACGGTGTAGGATGGCCATATTCATGGAGCTCCTCCTCTCAGTTTCAATTCCGTTGCAATACTGTGGTATTGCTCTCCTAAAGCAGATGCACGCGATTTTCCGGACAGAATCATGCGGCGATGTTCTACATCGCCGCATGATCGATAGGTGTTTGGATTTGCAGATGTTTATTTGCTTGTATTCTCGTGGAGGATCAGTGGCAAGAATGCATGGAATGGTTCGCCCATTCCCTGTATCGCAAAGGTAAAGGGGTTGGGCTCGTAGCTCTCTGATGCAAGGCCTATTGTCGCACTGCGTAGGCCGAATGCAGTAGGCCTAAATGTGATCGTGATGACTACCTTTTGCTCGTCTAGTATGCTTGGCGATTGGCTGATCATGAAGTCACCTGCAGCTGGTTCACTGATGGTAATGCGAGGAGTAGCACTGCTGGTGATCGTAAAAGTATGTGTCACGCTATGTCCTGGCTGCGTACCTCCAAAGTCGGTGCCCTCGCTTACACTGGGAGTGGTATCGTCGGCTGCGATGGGTTGCCCGTTACTGGTAATAATTGGGCGTGCAATAACCAG
>Ga0163154_10006362_pt1 | contig 14487 bp, 21 predicted proteins | sample OliLakLV19MP9P1_FD_148649 | JGI IMG/M metagenome (GOLD analysis project Ga0163154, IMG submission 148649) | Freshwater microbial mat bacterial communities from Lake Vanda, McMurdo Dry Valleys, Antarctica - Oligotrophic Lake LV.19.MP9.P1 | ecosystem: Environmental > Aquatic > Freshwater > Lake >... | reverse complement strand
ATTTGATTCCATACCATTCACGCACCAGTGCCTCGCCATACAACAGATCAACCGGGATTTCCACAAACACCGGCCCCGGCACACCACTTGCAGCGACCGAAAAGGCCTCGGCAAGCATTGACGTCAGATCGCGCACCCGCTGTACCCGCCGATGCCATTTGACAATCGAGCGCACCAACGCAATCTGATCAATATCCTGGAGTGCGCCCCGCCCACGCAATGCCGTCGCTGCTGCCCCACCGATCAGCACCAGCGGCGATTGGGCCATCTGGGCATTCTTCAGCGCAGTGATTGTGTTGGTGACACCTGGCCCTGCTGTAACGATAGCAACACCCGGTTTGCCCGTCAGGCGTGCAACCGCATCGGCAGCAAACACAGCCGTGGCCTCGTGGCGTGTATCGATCACCCGAATGCCACGCCGCTTCGCACCAACCAGAATCGGCGCAATATGCCCGCCCGTCAACGTAAAGACGAAGCGAACACCCTGCGCGAACAGTGCCTCAGCCACCCAATCGCCACCATGCTCATATGCTGCCATTGCCAGCCTCCCGATCTGAAATAGCCGATATTCGATAGACCGATAGCCGATAGCGCAATGTAATTGCCCTGTTCGTGTCTGCAATGTGCAGCGCAGTTGCATGGGTCTATCGAAAAAGTCAGGAGTCAGAATGCGGAACCAAGAACCAATCTTGAGCAATTCATCGGATAGGTTTCGCCTCCACGCCGCAGGCTGAAGCTACGCAGCTATGGATATATCCTCATCTTGCCGCAGGCTTCAGCCTGCGGAACCAAGAACCAATCTTGAGCAATTCATCGGATAGGTTTCGCCTCCATGCCGCAGGCTGAAGCCACGCAGCTATGGATATATCCTCATCTTGCCGCAGGCTCCTGACTCCTGACGCCAATCTCACAATTTTCGGCTATCGGTCTATCGGCTATCGGCTATTCCCGCCGGTGTCAGCCAATCGGCATACTTCGGGTTCTTGCTACGCACCACATCATGGAAAATCTGCTCCAGCTTGGCAGTCACAGGGCCAATTGCACCATCGCCAACCTGATAGCGATCAACCGAGCCGATTGTCAGGATTTCGGCAGCGGTTCCGCACATGAAGATCTCATCCGCCACATACAGCTCCGTTCGATCAACCGGTCGCTCGACCACTTCTAGGCCAAGTTCCTGGCGGGCGAGTGTGATCAGCGATGAACGGCTGATACTCTCCAGGATCGAGTCGCTCGACATTGGTGTGACGAGCACGCCATCACGTAGCAGCATGATGCACGATCCAGGCCCTTCGGAGACTTTGCCAACCGTGTTGAGGAAAATGGCGGTATCATAGCCATCAATATGCGCCTCTGCCATCGCTAGGTTGGAATTGCGATAGTTCGCAATATTCTTAACCCTCGGCGGCATCACGTTATCGGCGATGCGTGTGTAGGAAGAGACACATGCACTGCGAACCCAACCCTTCCCAAGATGCGATGCATTTGGGCGGGCAGTGATCGCAATATCGACGGGTTGCGGCGTGGCGCTGGTGCTGCTCTCAAAATTCCCGCCACCCTTCGGGTAGCAATACGGGAAGATATAGGTATCGCTGGTGGCATGCAGGGCCTGCACGAGTTCGACGACAGCATCAGTCAGTTCGGCCACACTATAGGGCGATGCCTGGCGCATGAGTTTCTGGGAGCGCAACAGCCGTTGCAAATGTGCATCGAGCTGCCAGATATACAATTCGCCCTGCTCCTCATTCCAGTAGGACATGATCCCTTCGAAGATCGCGGTGACGCCGCTCCAGAACGTACTGGACAGATGAACCGTTGCGCTGGCCCATGGCACACGCTGACCATTCCACCACAGATAGGCCGGTGTGCTCGTATCATAATCTTCCGCAAAGGTTTGATGTAGGCTTGTGGCTGCCACGGTAGTCCTCTTTCAGATATATTATTGTCCATAGCTGATTGTACCGTATCATCAGAGATCTGCTGCGGGCTTGACCACGACCCAAAATGCGTTTATCATTCGCCAATCCCAATAGCCTTTCCCGTCTGCAATGGCGCAGCGCGCATCCTGCCGCTGTGCTTGTTCATATGGCATATTCGGAGGCCAAGCATGTTTCTAACCCCCCGCGAGCAAGAGAAGCTGATGATCTATGTGGCCGCCGAGATCGCCCGTAAACGGCGTGCCCGTGGCCTACGGCTGAATGTGCCTGAGGCAACCGCGCTGATCTGTGAATCACTGCTCGAAGGTGCCCGCGATGGCAAAAGTGTCGTCGAACTGATGGAATTAGGCCGCCACGTCCTCAGCCGCGATGATGTGATGGACGAAGTGCCTGCCCTGCTTTCGGTTGTACAGATCGAGGCAACCTTCCCCGATGGCACAAAGCTGATCTCCTGCCATGATCCGATTGTGTGAGGGGTGACTTTCTTGACGGCGTGACATGGTGAGGGGGTGGCACGGTGAGCGTGCTGCGGAGTGGTACAACCTTAATCAAGCATCTGTCACCGTGTCATTATGTCATTATGTCATTATGTCAAAACAATCAGGACAAAGACCATCGAACAAAAAAGGAGCACCGCGTGGCATCTTCCAGCGACCGCTACATCCTGCGTGATGAGCCAATCGAACTCAATGCTGGCCGCCGAACCGCATCCGTAACTGTACAGAACACCGGTGATCGGCCAATCCAGATCGGTTCGCACTATCATTTCTTTGAGGTCAACCGCGCCTTGCAGTTTGATCGCGCTGCAACGATTGGTATGCGCCTGAATATTCCGGCTGGCACAGCGGTGCGTTTCGAACCAGGCGATACCCGCGATGTGGAATTGGTGGTGTTTGGGGGATTGCGCCGTGCAATCGGGTTCAATAACCTGACCGACGGCGCAACCGATACGCAGGCAGGCATTCGCGCATCGCTGCGGCGTGCCCGTGAAGAGGGCTTTATTGAATAACCAATAACACAGATTTGTACAAAATAACTAAGCATAGAAATCCAGAGCAGATCCGTCAGCTGCATAACATGTCTGTAGCTCCAATGTTGCCTCTGTCAAGCCTGGTAGGTTTTCAATGTCGATCACTCGATCAAGCCAGATTGAAAGCATACGAAACGACAAATGTCTCGCTCGTGCATACTGAAAGCTGATAGCTGATGGCTGATAGCATAGCTCTTGGTTACAATCATCTACGTGAGAATGATCTGGTGCGGCGCGGGATTGGCCGCAAGTTCCAGACGCCAACGGTGTTCACCAGCCTGACGGTTGCTCAGAATATTGAAGTAATGCTCGGCCTTCTATGATCAGAGCCAGATCCTGAGCGACATCTCGCTCACGATTGCATCTGGGCAGGCCGTGTGCTTATTGGGCCGTAATGGTGTTGGCAAGACGACGCTGCTGAAGACGATTATGGGCGTGCTGCGCCCGGTTGGCGGCAGCCTCCGCTTTGGCTCCCGTGATATTACAACTACCGCGCCGCACGAGCGTGCCCGCGCTGGTATTGGCTATGTGCCACAGGGCTGCGGTATCTTTCCGTATCTAACCGTCACCGAAAATCTGCTGATGGGGCTTGAGGCCGCTCGTGCTCGGCCTGCCGATGCGCTTGATGAGGTGTATGGCTACTTTCCGGTTCTGAAGGAGATGGGCCGCCGCACGGCTGGGGTGTTGAGTAGCGGGCGGCAGCAGCAGCTCGCAATCGCCCGTGCCCTGGTGCGCCGCCCGCAATTACTATTGCTGGATGAACCAACCGAAGGGATTTAGCCATCGATTGTGCAGCAGATCGAGGTGTCATTCGCGATCTCGAAAAGCGCGGCGATATGGCGATCCTGCTGGTTGAGCAGTTCCTCGATTTTGCCGTCAGTGCGACCAGCTTCTACTGCATCATGGAAAAGGGGCAGATCGTCGCTCGTGGCCCGACGGCGCATCTTGGCGAAGCGGCGATTAAGCAATATCTGGCGGTGTAGTGGTCAGGATTCAGGAGTCAGGAGTCAGAATAGAGACGTTCGCGGATCATGAAGATTGAGGAAATAATTGGGGAACGATGGATGCCTCTCCATGCGCAGGCTGAAGCCTGCGGCAAGAGGATGGTGGCCCAGCGCATGGTGTTGCCCATAGCCGCAGGCTTCAGCCTGCGGGGCATCGTGCGATACCCGATTAAAATAGTAAAGATCCATTATCCACAGATGACGCAGATTGCGCAGATTGGGCTGATGGCCAATAGCTGCCTAGCGATGGGTTGTGACGCCGACCTGCTGGCACATATCGAGAATAGGGCAGCTTGAACATCTGGGCTGGTTCCCTGTACAGATATGCTTGCCAAACGGCACCAGCAGTTGATTAAGTTCGATCCAGGATTCGCGTGGCACGATTGCTTCGAGCGCGAGCAGCGTACGCTCAGGAGTTGTTGCTGCCACATAACCCCAGCGGTTTGTCACCCGATGGACATGAATATCCACCCCGATCCATGGTTCAGCACAGGCAATACCAAGGGCAAGGTTTGCACATTTCGGCCCAACACCATTGAAGGAGAGCAGGACATTGCGATCACACGGCAGTTGGCCATCGTACTCCTGCACCGTGCGTTGCGCGATCTCGTGGATCTGCTGGGCTTTGCGTTCGTGAAAGGAACTCTCCTGGATCAGTGTGTCGATCTGGGCTACGGTTAACTGGCCCATAGCCTGCGGAGTGCGGGCTTGGGCAAAAAGCCGCAGCGCCGTTGGCAGCATCACTTCGTCATAGGTTCGTATCGATATGATGCAGGCGATCAGTTGCTCGAAGAGTGATGTATATCCGCGCTCGGCCAATTCGAACATTGCGGCCTTGGGCCACGGCGCGACCGCAATACGCAGCCGCGACAGCACAATGGTGAGGTCAAATGGTTGTTTTGCTAATGGTTCGTGTTTCACTATTGCGTTTCCTAGAGCCATCTTGATCATTCAGATCCTATTGTATACTACACAATCAGTGAATAGCAAAAAGTGTTCCGCAAAGAGCTTGAGTCGGTCAATAATCGAGTCATCGGCAATCATCAAGCAATAATCGAGTCATCAGCAGTCATCAAATAGCGGGAGCTTGTCATGGCCTTCATATCACGCCAGCGCTATGCCGCACTGTATGGCCCAACCGTCGGGGATCGGGTGCGATTGGCCGATACACAGCTCCAGATCCAGATCGAACGCGATCTGCTGACCCACGGCGATGAGGCGGTGTTTGGTGGCGGCAAGACGATCCGTGATGGTATGGCCCAGCGTTCAAACGCAACCCGCGCATCTGGTGCGCTCGATCTGGTGATCACCAATGTGATTGTACTCGACCCGATACTGGGGGTGGTCAAGGCCGATATCGGCATTCGCGATGGGCGGATTGTTGGCGTTGGCAAGGCTGGCAACCCCGATATGATGGATGGCGTCAGCCCGAATCTGGTGATTGGCCCTGGAACCGAAGTGATCGCTGGTGAACACCTGATCGCGACACCCGGTGCAATCGATAGCCATATTCACATGATCAGCCCCCAACAGATCTATGAAGCGCTCTCCAATGGCGTCACGACCATGATTGGTGGCGGGACTGGCCCGGCAGATGGGACGAATGCGACCACCAGCACGCCAGGCCCCTGGTATATCCATCGTATGCTCGAAGCCGCCGAAGCGCTGCCGATCAACTGGGGCTTGCTCGGCAAAGGCAATGCCAGCACACCAGAGGCATTGCGCGAGCAGATCGAGGCGGGCGTGTGTGGACTGAAGGACCACGAGGATTGGGGCACAACGCCAGCGGTGATCGATTGCTCGCTACGAGTCGCGGATGAGTATGATGTGCAGGTTGCTATTCATACCGATACACTGAATGAGAGTGGTTTTGTTGAGGATACGATCAGCGCGATTGCGGGACGGACGATTCATACGTACCATACCGAGGGTGCCGGCGGCGGCCATGCGCCCGACATCATCAAGATTGCGGCACTGCCCAACATTCTGCCATCGAGCACCAACCCGACCAGGCCATACACGATCAATACACTTGCCGAACACCTCGACATGCTGATGGTCTGCCATCACCTGAACCCGCAGATCGCCGAAGATGTGGCCTTTGCCGAGAGCCGTATTCGCAAGGAAACAATTGCCGCCGAGGATGTTCTTCACGACCTTGGCGTGATTTCCATGTATTCCTCCGATTCACAGGCCATGGGCCGAGTTGGCGAGGTGGTCACACGTGCATTCCAGACGGCGCATAAGATGTTGGTGCAGCGTGGCAAACTGCCAGAAGATAAGGCAGAACACGATAATGCGCGGGTATTGCGCTATCTGGCCAAGCTAACGGTCAACCCGGCATTGGCGCATGGCATTGCCCACGAAGTCGGTAGCCTCACGCCTGGGCATCTGGCCGATATTGTGCTATGGGATCCAGCCTATTTCGGGGCCAAGCCCAAGATGATCATCAAGGGTGGCATGATCATCTGGGCAGCCATGGGCGATCCGAACGCATCGATTCCGACACCACAACCGGTGTTCTATCGCCCAATGTTTGGAGCGTTTGGCAAAGCCCTTGGCCGCACCTGTGTCAATTTTATGTCCAAAGCAGCCATCGATCTTGGTGTGCCCGAACGGCTTGGCCTCAACCGCCGCTGTGTTGCTGTCCAGGGCTGCCGCTCGATTGGCAAGCAGGATATGGTGCGGAACAATTCCATGCCAGCTATCGAAGTAAATCCTGAAACGTACCAGGTCTTCGTTGATGGCGTTCTGGCAACCTGCGAGCCAGCCGAGACACTGCCACTGACTCAGTTGTATTATTTGGTGTAATGATCAACCTCCTATCAACCCTCCAACTCGCCGATTCCTTCTTCCCCAGCGGGATGTTCACCCAATCGCATGGGCTGGAGCGGTTGGTTGAAATGGGACTTCATGGCGAAGATCAGCTCGGCGCAATCCTTCAAACCTGCCTGCTGCATGTCGTTGGCCCTGCCGATGCACTCGCAGCTCGTTGGGTGGTTCGCTGTGCTGCTACCAATAATCTTGAAACGATTATGTCAATCGATCAACGATTAGAAGCAACTAAACTCGCAGCCGAGGGCCGGGTTGCATCGCGGCGTTGTGGCGGGCGAATCCTACAACTTGGCGCAGAACTCTATCCCGATGGCCTATCGGCACGCTACAGCCAGCTAGTTCGTTCTGGACAAATCCCTGGGCATCAGGCGATTGCGCTGGCATTATTGGCTGCCTCTGCTGGCTTGGATGAACAGACCGCTGCGCTGATTGAGCTGCATGCCTTCAGCGTCAGCTTGCTCAGTGCTGCTGTACGGCTGAGTGTGATCGATCATATCGGTGCCCAGCGTTTACTATTGCACGCTCAACCAATTATGGCCGAAGCAGCCAGTGCCCAATTCGATTGGCAGGCGATTGGTGGGTTTGCGCCAGCGATTGAACTCGCCCAATTTCAGCATCGCTATGCGCTCGGGCATATGTTTGTGTCGTAGCCCTCACCCCTGGCCCCTCTCCAGTGGGAGAGGGGTGCCCGTAGGGCGGGGTGAGGGCATTAAGGAAACATCAGCATGCATTATGATCATCCTGAACCATTACAGCTCCCGCAGCGCCGTGATCACCGCACACATATTCCACGAATCGGGATCGGTGGCCCGGTTGGTAGCGGCAAGACGGCACTGATCGAGGCGTTGGTACCGATGCTGCTGGCCGTCATCCGCTCATTATCACCAATGATATTGTCACCCGCGAGGATGCCGAACACGTTAAGCGTACCTTGGCTGGCACACTCGATCCCGCACGTGTGGTGGGGGTTGAGACCGGTGCCTGCCCGCATACTGCCGTTCGTGATGACCCAACCATGAACATAGCAGCGGCAGAAGAACTTGAGCAGCAATTTCCTGATGGCGATCTGTTGCTGCTGGAGAGTGGTGGCGATAATCTGACCCTCAGCTTCAGCAGGGCACTTGTCGATGCGTTTATCTTCGTGATCGATGTTGCTGGCGGCGACAAAATCCCACGTAAACGTGGCCCTGGCCTCATTCAGGCCGATCTACTGATCATCAACAAAACTGATCTGGCTCCGCATGTTGGTGCCAGCCTGGAAGTAATGGAGCGAGATTCGCGCATGGTGCGCGGCGAACGGCCATTTTTGTTCACGAATTGCCGGGCGGGCGAAGGGCTTGAAGCGGTTCTAGAATGGGTGTTGGCGGTGGGCGAGTGAACCGAGTAATCAGGAGTCAGGAGTCAGAATGTGGAACCAAGAACCAACGTTCACGAATCCGTAGAGGCGCAAGATATTGAGTCTAGGCACGCAACCACCAACGCATGTTGATCGCAGCCGCAGCATAACCAACAAACCTGGGCATACCAATAACATCCATTACGGGCTCATTGAGTTATGTCATACTGCGAAGGGACATCATAAGGGGTAGGGGCGATTCGCCCATTATTTCAATCAATGACGATCAAGAGCCTGAATTGATTATCTGCGATTATATCAGGGTGGGTGGATCATGATCCGCCCCTACAATTGCTCGTTCCAAAGAAAGCCCTAGCTGCATGACAACCCCTGCTCTCAAAGGTCAGCCACGCTCTGGCCGCCTCGATCTGTTACTTGCCAGAGATTCAAGCGGGCGAACACGGCCCATACGAACCCTGGCCCATCCGCCGATCCAGATCTCGCGGGTGCGCTATGATCACCCACACCAACCGGATATGGCGATTCTGACACTCCTAACCCTTGGCGGCATTCTATCTGGTGATCGGAATACGCTATCGGTTGAACTGACTGAACATGCCAGTGCTACTGTTACCATGGCTGCGGCTACACAGGTTCTCTCGATGCCAAGTGGCCATGCCGAACAATCGCTGACCATGCATTTGGCAAGTGGAAGCCAACTCTTCTGGCTGGCCGAACCAACGATTCTGTTTACCAATGCAGATTTCCGCCAGAATACCAGGATTGTGCTGGCTGCCGGGGCACAACTGGTACTGCTTGATGTGCTTGTTCCTGGGCGGTTGGCCCGTGGGGAGGTGCATCGCTTTCGGCGCTATCAGGCCACATTCGAAGCCCATGATACAGATGGACGACTGCTGGTTGCCGAGCGAATCGCCATTGAACCAGGGCGTCATCAGCTTTCTGTTCCTGGCATGTTCGATCCACATGCGGTGGTGGGCAGCCTGTACATCCTTGACGACACCATCGACGCTGAACGGCTGGCTGCAACAATTGGCGCATCTGGGGATCGTGATCTCGGGGCGACAGTTCTGCCGAACAATTGTGGTCTATTAGTGCGTGCAATTGGGCCAGCAGCAACGGCGGTGCAATCGCGCCTGCGTGCCATTCTCGCGCTGCTAGCTCTTCGTACCACCAGCCACGATAACGGCCAAGGCAACCGGAACCGTCCTGTATAGGTTGAGGTAGAAATCAGCGCAAAACTGACCTATTATAATGTTTGCTCGATCAAAAGTTGGATCACAAATCAATACACTTGTGCTACACTTCACTATGCTAATAGGCGCATCCTGCACTCGAAAGGTGCCCGACGATGGAGTTTCGACCACGACAAGTCACGGATCAACATGATCTCCAGCGCATACGGGAGCTCATCCAGATGTCGCACGGCTCTATACGCTGTGGATTGCCGATTGTGCAGCGCGATTTCCTCTACCAGATGCCGATAGACAGCGGCGATGCGCCAACACTACACTGATCGCCAATGAAATCCACAACCAAGCTGACTATAGAAACCCAACTCAGCACTCCCGATCAATCTGCGTCATCTGCGCAATCTGTGGATGAATCACGCTACTGTTCTAATGGGAGATGACCATGCCCTATGATCCGATGCTCTATTGCGGAAGTGCAGCCTATTATGTGCGTGGGCGGCCGCGCTACTCGCAGGCGTTGGCCTCCACACTCGCTAGCGAAGCGAACCTCGATGGCTTAGGCCACCTGCTTGATGTCGGATGCGGCCCTGGCATCCTCAGCATCGAGTTGGCTGCGTATGTTGCAGCGGTGATCGGCCTCGACCCAGATGCGGGTATGTTGGCCGAGGCTGCACATCGGGCGCTTGCAGTAGGGATCAATACTATCCGCTGGGTGCAGGCATTGGCCGAGGATATTCCCACACTCAATCTTGGGATGTTCAGGCTCGTAACCTTCGGCCAATCGTTCCACTGGACCGACCGCGAGTTGGTTGCCGAAGCGATCTATGACATGCTCGAACCAGGCGGCATTCTGGCGCTGATTGGGCATACCCACGCTGGCCGCCCACAGCCCGCTGACCCAGGCTTTCCGCCCATTCCTCACGACGCGATTCGAGTGCTGATCGAGCGCTACCTCGGGCCGGGCCGACGTGCGAGCCATGGATATGCACCAAACCATACCGATCGGCATGAGGATGCGCTGGCGCGTACACGCTTCGGCAGGCCCCACAGCATCTTCTGTCCAGGTCGTGCAGATATCGTCCAGGACATTGATGGCGTGGTTGCCAACTATCTGTCAACATCATTCGCCGCGCCGCATCTGTTCGGCGAACAGATCAACGCATTTACTGCGGATGTACGTCGAGAACTGGCCACGTATTCGCCAAGCGGTTGGTTCTGGGATTGGCCAGGCGACACGGAGATTCTGCTGGCGCGCAAGCCAAACTGAGCAATGAGCCATATGCAAATGTCATGCTTGGTAGGCAGCGCTGTTGGAAGGGGCTGTCGTGATCGATTACACCGCATCGAAAGGAGCAACACATGGAACTCGGTGCATTTTCAATCAGCCTGACCGTCAAGGATCTTGAGGCTTCGCGGGCATTCTACGAAAAGTTCGGCTTCACCATCCTCGGCGGCGATGCCACACAGAATTGGCTGATCTTGAAGAACGGCGACCACGCTAATGGAAACCCGCTTCTTGTTGATCAGCACGTCTGAATCAGGAATTAGGGCAAGGAGCAGATTCATGCTTTCACCAGATTGGGCCGTTTTTATTGACTATTATCCGCGCTGTATGCAGGTCTATCGTAAGATTGCCAAAACCGACTGGTTTCAGCAGAATCACTGGACAGCTTTTGTTGGCCATTACACGCATGGCATTTTTTTGCAACTTTCCAAACCACACTGGTACAACTACGACTTTGATGGCATTCATGTTGAACTTGCCCTTGATTGCTCCTGTGCGGAACGGCAGATCGCAAGCCTGCAGTTGCACATCACCCGCAAAGCCGTCCTACCCGATCGGGAAGCCTTTAATGCATATACTATCCCACGCATACAAACAATGGTCGCCGCATGGCATGGGCCATTTGAGGTCTCAACAACAAAACCCTCAGAACGAGTGAACTGCGCAATTCCGTTCACCCCCACAACATTTGCGCCAAAAGTTTCCGATGCGATCACCCAGATCGCGCAACTCGACACAATCATTGATGAAGCGCTGCAAACACTCTGGCCACCAAATCGGCAGTTCGAATAATGAACATATGCGGAGTTGTGATCAGCACAGCAATGGTGGCCCGATGAAACCAATCGTCACACAGATACGCACAGCGCACCCATCAGAACGCGAGTTGGTCTTCATAATCCCCCACAGTTTCCAGGGATCGGTGATGCTTGAAGGGCTATATATCTTTGGTTTTGCCTGGATTCTGTTCCTGGCAAACCTGCGCGTGCTCGAACCTGCGGGGAATAGTGCAGTTGTCGCAGGGCTCGGCGTAGTGGCAATAGTGGCAACCGGGGTGCTTGGCCACGCCTGCTGGACGTGCTTCGCCGATGGTGTGCTGACGCTACGCGCAGATCAGGTAGTATGGGAACGCACATGGCAGCACTGGAAAAGCACACGCCGACTTACCACGCTCAACATTGATGCGATTCAGATCATCCCATCATTGTGGGCAAATAGCCGAAAAAAGACGCTACATGGCATAGAAATCAGGGCTGGTCGGCGGTACATTCGCTTTGGGTGGTATTTGAGTTGGGAAGAGCGCTATTGGCTTTCGCAAGAAGCCAAAGCATTCCTTACAGCCTTCGCCCCATCGCTGCAGGAAACAAAGGCTATGATGATGCGCGCAGAAGATGGTGATCAGCACTAACCATGTTCGATATTGGCAAGGTGGGTGCTACACTGCGTCTACCCTCACCCCTGATGAACCTGCCCCTCTCGCAGTTTTAGGAGGGCAGGGAGGGGTGAGGGGAATGTGTGAAGAGCATCCTATTCGGTCTTAACCGCCTCTTTGAGCGTACTGCTGGCGCTAAAGCCAGGCGTTTTGGTTGCTGGGATCGTGATCTTCGCTCGCGTTTGTGGGTTCACCCCTTCGCGCTCATTGCGCTGGCGCACCTCAAACGTCCCAAAGCCGGTGAGCGTCACCTTCTCACCCCGTGTGAGTGCATCGGCAATCACATCAAGCGCGGCATTTACAATTGTTGAGGTATCGCGCTGGGTGGTGCCAGCCTTCTCAGCCACGGCCTTGATAAAATCCGTCTTCTGCATGGTCTATTCCTCCTGTAATGGCGTTCCCTACGCCTCGATGGGGATTATCGCACATGTGTACGATATGTCAATCCTCAATTCGCATGTTAGCTTTCAGCTCTCAGCTCTCGACAATCGACGCTAGTTTGACAACAGAAGTTATAGTTACCGAAAGACCTTCGCTTGCGCCAAAAAGCTGACGGCTGACGGCTGAAAGCTCGTTCCTGACGGCTGATGCCTCACACACGGCATATCAGCAGAACTTCATCGATCTCCGTAGCCTGTGCATCGGGATGTTGCGTGCCTTCATCACAGATCGTGAAGCCACATTTCTGTAGCACGCGCAGCGATGCCAGATTGTGTTTGGCAGCATATGCATACAATGGGCGTACAGCAATCTGTTGCAGAAATGCCGTGAGTGCCTGGGTGGCAATGCCCTGACCCCACCAGTGTTTGCCAATCCAATAGCCAACATACATACTGCCAGCATCGGGATAGCAGACGATATTGCCGACGATGTGCCGATCAACCAGGATCGTCTGTTTGATGAGTGTTGGATCGGCCAATAGCCTGGCCCAATGGGCCATGAATGCCTCACGCGTGCGCGGCGGAAAGGCAGCCATCTCGGTTGCCTCTGGATCGAGTTGATGCTCAAAGAAGATTGGCAGATCATCGGCGATTACATCTCGTAGGATCATGTTGATCATAGTGTGTTTCCTATTGTAGGAGTCAGGAGAATGGTTCCGCTGATTGTGTGTAAAAACGGGAAAAGGAATATATTCTAGCTTCAGAATGCTGAATCCTGCATTCTTGGTACTTGGTTCTTAGCTCCCGTTCTTGATTCTTTTGTTCAAGGTCTCGGTTGAGTATTCTGACTTCTGACTCCTGAATACTTCGTTCATTCTCGCACCCACAGAAACGAGGCCAGCAGCGGTGGCCGATTGCGATCGGATGTATGCCACCATTCGCGTAACTGCTGGAGTGCAAAGCCATGTGATGCGGCGCTGCCAAGGTAATCGGAAATATGGTGGATGAAGGCGGGGATGATCACCTGCCCATCGTCGCGAGTAAAATGGGCCTGCAGCCCCTGGTATTGGCGGGCGGGGTGCAGCTCACACAGAAATATTTGCCCGCCTGGCATGAGGCAACGCTGCGCTTCGGCGAAGATAGTATCGAGATCGGCGATATGTTCAAGCACCAGATTGCCGACGATCAGATTGAATGACTGATCATCACAGGGCCAGCGCGTGGTCAGATCGGCAACGGTAAATGTCACATTCGCGGCGCTGATCTTGGCCCGTGCCTGTGCCAACATCCCTTCCGAGAAATCCAATGCCTGGATATGCCCGCCAATCTGAGCCAGGAGCGCTGTGTTCTTGCCCGTCCCACAGCCAAGTTCAAGAATGTTTGCACAACGAATATGGCCAATACTCTCGAATGTTGCTGTTTGATCCAGATCACGGGTTGGGTTTGGATCAGTATCATAGGTTGCCGACCAGTTGGTATATGAATCGCGGACATTCATGGGTGGTTCCCCTTCAGGGCGGGAAACCCAGGAGCTTCAGACGCCCAAGGGGCACCCGGAGGAACGCCTCTGGCTTCAGCCCGCTTCAGCGAGTATTTGCACATATGTTCGGATTGTAGTACAATGCCCTTATGATGAATACAACCTCCACGCGAACCGTATGCTGCAAACTGGCGCTTGATACCCAGGCGGATACGGCGCTGCGTACCACCCAAGCCGCCTTTAATCGGGCGGCGACGTATTGTGCAGCGGTCGCGTGGGCGCAGAAGGTCACGAACAAGAACAAACTGCACCACCTCGTGTATGGCGAAACCCGCAGCACCTACGGGTTGGGCGCACAATTGGCCTGTTGTGCCAGAGACAAAGCGGCAGAGTCGGTTCGCGCCGTGCGTGCGGCTCCTGATCGCGCTGATCGGACAACGAACGAACTGATTCCCAAAACCTGCCCGATCTTTCGTGATGATCGTTCGATTCGCTACGACGCCCGCTCGTTCAAACTGAAAAGCATGGATCGGGTCAGCCTGAGTACTATGCACGGG
>Ga0163154_10006360_pt1 | contig 14491 bp, 12 predicted proteins | sample OliLakLV19MP9P1_FD_148649 | JGI IMG/M metagenome (GOLD analysis project Ga0163154, IMG submission 148649) | Freshwater microbial mat bacterial communities from Lake Vanda, McMurdo Dry Valleys, Antarctica - Oligotrophic Lake LV.19.MP9.P1 | ecosystem: Environmental > Aquatic > Freshwater > Lake >... | reverse complement strand
ATGGCTGGCTGAGGGTATCATGAAACCCGTAGACAACGGGTTTTCCGCGCAACCGGTAGAGGACAATCGCGAAAAAAGCAGAGAAAGGCGTCCTGAGTGACGCCATATAAAAGACAGCATGTCCGCGTGCGGCGCGCAGCGTATCGCAGTTCCCCAACACGAGTGCCTTGAGCTGCGCTGCGCCCTCAGAAATCGAGCGTGGTTTTCGCAGTGTGGGCCAGTCGGTTTTGTCACTGAGGAACGAGTACGAGATGCCGGCTTGTTTGACCGCATCCAACACGGGCAGGCTCAAGCGATAGGTCGTATATGTCATGAGAAAATGCGCTTCAATCTCAGGCTGAAGTGTTTCAAAACGTTCAATGACCGATTTTTCCATTCCATAAAAAAATGGAGTTATGAATGAGACGAACACTTTTACAGTTTTTTGATTTCTCACTGAATTACCAGATATGATTCCATATGGCTCATCGATATTCGCTCAACCGGCGGAAAAAACCAACCCAGCGTTCTCTCAATATCTCCGGCGCGTAATACTCGTCATAGCGCGCGTGCGCCTGTCGAACGTAGGTGTTTCGCAAATCAGGTTGATCCAGCAGCAGCCCCATCTTCTGTGCCAGACAGTCAGAGCTTTCCTGATCGCAGATCAGTCCTGTTTCCTCATGAATAACATGCTCTGGCAGCGCGCCGCTGCGGAAGCAGACTGACGGAACGCCAGCCGCCATCGCTTCGACCACCCCTCTACCAAAAGATTCCGCAACCATGGAAGGGCGGCTAGGTTGAACAAGCACGTAGGCGCTTTTGAGAAAGTCATGGGCATCTACCCGATAGCCCCAAGCGACGATACGTGCTTCGGCGCGGAGGGCATCCCGAAATTCGGCTTCAAAATCGGCATGAGGAGCACCGACAAAATGCAGTGTGACATCCGGGTAAGCGTCCTTGATCTTGAGGAACGCCTCAATGAGCAGGTCGGCGCCTTTGTATTTCGCAATCTGACCAATAAACAGGATTACGCGGCTGTCGGACGGCAGTGGACTGGGTGCGGCTGTCGGCGTGTATTTGACGGTATTCGGAATAATCGGTGAATTTCGGCTGACTGCCCAAGGGTTATGGGCTTCAAACTGCTGCTTGGCGTAGTCGGAATGGAACACATAGTGCGAGATGAGCGGTCCCATCAACTTGAGCAAGCGTGATGGCTGGCTGAGGGTATCATGAAACCCGTAGACAACGGGTTTTCCGCGCAACCGGTAGAGGACAATCGCGAAAAAAGCAGAGAAAGGCGTCCTGAGTGACGCCATATAAAAGACAGCATGTCCGCGCGCGGCGCGCAGCGTATCGCGGTTCCCCAACACGAGTGCCTTGAGCTGTGCTGCGCCCTCAGAAATCGAGCGCGGTTTTCGCAGTGTGGGCCAGTCGGTTTTGTCACTGAGGAACGAGTACGAGATGCCGGCTTGTTTGACCGCATCCAACACGGGCAGCTTCAAGCGATAGGTCGTATATGTCATGAGAAAATGCGCTTCGATTTCTGGCTGAACTGCCTCAAATATCTCGATGACTGCGCGTTCCATACCATACAGATAAGGGGTTACAAATGAAACGAATACCTTTATTGGTTGACGCCTATTCATGAGCGACAACCTGATCCAATACCTTAGCTAACCGCTCAGCCATGGCGCGTGCTGTATATTGCTGGAACACGTCCCAATTTGTTGTAGGAATATACGTTGTTGGAAGTTCAAGCATATTCGTCAACGCTCTATATAGTTGCTCAATATCCAAAGGATGATTGGCATCGAATGAAACAAGGCTTCCTGAGTTGGTTTGTGTCACCGTATCTATCACATTGCTCAGTGTATGAAATATTGCCAAGAAAGGACGTTGAGACAAGATGTACGGAAATATCTTTGAGGCTGAATAGTGCAGCGTATCTGATCCTAGGGCAAGCAAAGCATGGGAATCCAGTAGGATTTGAAGAGATTCTAAGTATGCTACGCGGGCGGGGTGTTCGTCGACAAGCGTCTCGATACCTATTTCATGCGCCAAAGGCAGCACCTGTGGTTGTGCTTGTGCTTCAGGTGCGTAAGTTGTACCCACAAAATGCAAGCGTATTCGATTGAATAGGTCTGGCTGACGCTCAAGTCCCAATTTGACTGCATTGAATACTGCTCGCGTCGTGTCAAAATAACGTGCATTGAATGTGCCTATATAGCAAAAATGCAGAAAGCCATCGGTTCTATCAAATATGGAATTCTTTCTCGGATTTTTTCGTAAATGTTCAAAATCGCTGATTTCACCACCGTACGGAATTTCCGTTGTCATTGCTTCTGTAAACCGGAAATGTGGGTAGCTCGCCCGCACCATATCGGTCGTTGCTTTGGAAACGGCGGTTAAATGGGCTGCCTGTTTGACAGCAATCGGCTCCAATAGCCGAGACAGCCTGTCGGCAATCCACCACTTGGATGGGCGCTGTGATTTTGGAATGAGGCGATAGAAATCGCTCACCCAAGGGTCAATATAGTCAACTACATAGGGGATGCGAAAACACATATAGGCTAGTCGTCCCAACAGCATAGAGTAGTACGGAGGAACTGAAATAAAAATCAGGTCAACTTTCTGCTCATGGCAGAGTTTTGCCAAAGCTTTCCAATGAAACCAGAGACTGCGAAGGCTTAAGTCGCCTAAGCCAAATCTGCGAGTCAGAGCCGCAGAAAATGCGGGAGTCCGTATCACCTGTAAAGCGGGCGAAAGCAGTTTTTCATTTTCAGGATCAAACGCATTCTCGTAGAACTCAGGTTTCGTACTAATAATAATGGGTTCCCAGCCAAACTCGGTCAAGTGTGAAGCGAAAAAACGTACACGGAGCGACGGCGGCATACTGCTTGGTGCGAAATCAGGGGCGATGATGACCACGCGCTTCAAAGCGTTTTCCTAGGTGGTAGATGTTGACCGAATACAGAATTGACCGCTTCTACGAGTTTCTGGCTTTCAATTTCCCAGTTCCATTTATCACGCGCCGCCGCGAGAGCAGCTTCTTTATGATGTTTGAGCAAGGCTGGATGTTCAATTAGATTCTTTAGTATATTGGCGAGAGCAGCATAATCCCCAACTGGGTAAAGATAGCCAGCGTCGGGAATGCTTTTCATCACGTGCAGCTGACCAGGAACATCAGTAGCTGCAATGCATAACCCTGCCAGCAAGTAAAGAAATAGTTTATTAGAGGATGTGATACCATTATTGGCATCCTTAAAAGGTTCAAGAGCTAAACCAATATCATGTTCCACAGCGCGTGATAGTAGTTCATTTGGTGATACTCGTTCATGAAAATATAATCGATCGGCAATGCCATTTTGAGTAGCTAAAGTGATCAAGGTTTGCCGAACATTATCTGATAATGCCCCCCGTAAATGGATTTGTATGGGAGCATCAATAAGACCTACAGCACGGATTGCATCCTGAATTCCGCGATCAAGCCCAATGGTCTGAGAATACCAGTAAATAGATAATGCTTCACCACGACGATCTTTGATTTGACCATCAAGAGATGATCTGTCGGACCAAGGAAACACATTGTGAATGACTGTAGGGCGTTTGACACGATAACGCTTCTCGATTTCGTCTGCGATGAGAGGCGATACAGCGGTGATATAGCTGCATTGCGGAAGGTTTCGTTGTTCGATAAGCTCTGTACGGTAGCGATTCTTGAGATCGCTTCCTTCACCGATGTGAAAATCTTCAAAATCATATCCGAGTAAAGCCCTATGATATTTAGCCGCATATGCAGCGGCTGCGAGTCCATCGGGGTAATGCCCAATATATAAATCAGCTCTTTTGAAAGCCGCAACACGTGCTAATTCGGGATAGACTCGACCTTGAGCTATTTCAGCAAGATTTGCATATTGATATAGAGCAATAGGTAATTTTCGCGCCAATGCACATCGGATGCGTGAAAAGTGGTATAGGTTCCTCTCATTGCTCCTCTCCGATGACCATCCAAACGTTGTATAAGACCACAATTTTTCGACAAGTAATTCCTCGTCAAATACCCGTATTTTCTCCAAGTTGCCTTGGGAGAATACGACACGCACCGAAAAACCAGCTTGATGCAATGCGTCTGCTTCCTTCACAACACGTGGTGTGCTAGAAATGTAGTTCGGGCTAACAATGCAAATAGACGGAGTTCGGGACATTAAGTTGATCGCCTCTGAGCAGCCTTGAGGTGAATACGGGATGGCCATTCCGCGCTCGGCAGAAGTGATTTACCATTCAACTGCGACAAAGCGTAACCCGCTTCAACTAGTAAATTTTCTACACATTGGTTAAATCTGGGTCGATCTGCTTCCGGCACAGAAAAGGCGTGGACTTCTACGATTAGAATCTCCGGAGTCTGAGTCTCAAACAATCCCTTCATTCCATCTAAGGCGCGCAGTTCAGCCCCTTCAATATCGATTTTCACGATATCAGGATAATCATCTAGTAAAGCGAAAAAAGTATCAAGTCTGACCATCTCTACCGTTATTGAGCCTAACGCCTCATCGGCAAGATGTCCTACTTCGATATTATATCCGCTTGCAGCACTCTGAAAGCGCGCAGTGCCAACGTGATCTGCGACTGCTTTTTCTATTAATTTGACGCGAGGAATCAGGTTTGGATTCAATACGAGATTGGACTTAAAGCGACTTGCAATAATGGGATCGGGTTCGAAAGCGTAAACATGAAGATTTGGACAAGCATGGGCTAAAGCTAGAGACACTAAACCAATATTTGCATCGACATCCGCCAAACATTGTGCTGAAGTACAAAGCTCAATTAGTATATCAATTTCGTCACCTGAATAATCGCCCAAGAAGTATGGATAGAAGCCATGTACCTCGCCAGGATTAACGATTATATCTACTCCACGCCACCTGATTTGTTCGTGTCCCCAAAACATACGTGGCAGCATCCAACTATACCGTGAAAACGGAATTCGAGTCGCCAACAGCTTCAGACGGTCAGGGCTCATTTTTAAAACCCGGCGTAATATGCGGCGAACAGCAAAACGCAGGGGAGCAAGAAAGACATAGCTCGTGTTCATATAGTTACCGGGCAACGAGTGAACGGTAGAGCGATTCATATTGTTCAACTATGACGTGAGCAGAATACCGCTGTTCGGCAAGCTGACGACAAGCAGCGCGATCGAGACGATCAACTTGGTATACCGCCGCAATCATGTCATCGATGGTTTGACAGACAAATCCGGTTGTTCCATGCTCGATTAATTCGTCTACAGCTCCCCGTTTAAAACCGATAACCGGAGTTCCACAAGCTAACGCCTCTGCAATAACGATGCCAAAAGGTTCTTCAATGTCGATCGGAAAAAGCATCGCCGCCGCTTTCCCTAAAAGCTCATTCTTTTGTTGATCATTAACCGGACCCACATAGAATATTTGTTTGTTATCACAATGAGGAAGTATCTCACCCTGAAAATAGTCGGCATCCGGACCCGACGTGGCGTGATTTCCCGCAATCACTAATTTGCGATTGGTTGCCTTAGCGACAGCAATGGCAGTATGTGCTCCTTTGATCCGCTCAACTCGTCCCAAAAACATCAACGGAGCATCGGGCACGACCTGCGGTGAAAAACTATAAAAATCTGTATCCACGCCGTTATAGATAATCTCCCAACGTCCGCCGAACTGACGTACTGGAGCAGCATTGTAGGAACTGCAAGTTGTAAAACACAGACTCTGTCCCCCTAGTAGCGATCCGTAACGTACACTTCGGGGCGAGATGGCACGCTGGTAACTCTGAATCTTCGGAACGCGCAGCGGCATCCACGGCAAAAGGTAAATCAAACGAGCAAAGCTATGAATCACATCAAAGGGCCCATGCTGCTGGATATATGACCAAATGTAGCGCGTGTTATTGATAGTGTCGCGTATAGAGCGACTGGTACTTGCTGGATAAGGCGCGAGGTGTGTTTCTATCGTGGACTGGGGATTGGCAAATAAGTGGACTTCGTGACCACGTTGTTGAAGTCCATGCACTAACATATTCACGATGCGCTCAATACCACCATAATGTAGCGGTGGCACAGGGATTTCAGGATCAACCGTCATAGCGATGCGAAGGGAAGGTTTTTGCATTAGTTATGCCTATTTGACAGCGGTTAAGGAAATACCTAATTTTTTACCCAGTTTTTCGCGGAAATCGACCCGAACGTCTATCCATGAATGCGTTCGCGCAGTATCGACTGCATGTTGGCGCATCTCGGATAGTATCTCCGGATGTTCAGCACACGAAACAAGAATTTCGGCTAAAGCATCTACGTCTTTGGGCGGGATTAAGAACCCATTTTTGCCTGACTCGATCAAATCAGCAGCACCCGCATTGGGTGTTGTAATTACGGGAAGTCCGTGAGCCATGGCTTCAGTAACAACGAATCCAAATCCATCAAACAGTGTTGGGAAGACTAATACAGAACACTTCTTATATTCGTCAAAAAGCTGCGTTTGCGCGACTGAACCATGAAAAAACACATTGGGAGGAGCGGTGGATAGCCACAACTGTGGTAGTTGAATACTTCCGAAAAAGTGAAGCTCCGCGTTATTTAACTGCTTATGAACCTTGTTCCATGCCTGTAGTAAGTAATGTGACCCCTTGTGAACGGCTACATTGCCCACATACATAAACTTTACTGGTCGAAGAGGGGGATAAGCAAATTTATCAGTTATAGAAGTAAGAAATCCGTAGGGTACGGTGATAATCTTGTTTGGCTCAATATTGGCGTCGATGAGCGTTTGGGTCGTAAAACTCGAGTTGGTAACGATGATATCCGCCAAACGGGCTTCTTGATCGCGTCGCGCATTTCTTGCGACCGCAAGTTGCATCAGCCGTTTTGTACTCGCGGTAAGCAACTCTGGAAATGCTTCGTATTCTGTATCGACCCATTTCTTTTTTGCACTATGATGAGGACTTAAGTAAACCAATATAGCGGGTTTGCCTATTCTTCTTGCAACGCGTAGAGTCGCTAGACAGCTATGATCAGTTCCAATGAACGCGTCAAATTCCTTTCTCATGATTAGTTGAGCCGTCATCCGATCAAGTCGAAGTTCGCTTTTTTCCCAGAACCAATCTGATATAGAAGGACTGCAGCCCAAGCGAAAAGCCAGCGTTCTTAGAAACTCCCAAGACCAATCTGAATGGATAAATTTATCTGGTATAAGAGAAATGTGCCGACGTCGTAATTCACTGTCCAGTTTGGGCATAAGAGTGGTGATACGTTCTCGAAGTTTTTGTAGAAGAACTGTGCGATAGTGATCGACACCGGTTGAATAGTATGCCCCCAACGCATTGACTTCATAAAATGCGAGTGCTTTATTCTGTATGTCTTGATTATAAGCTGGTGAGCTTAGTAGGAATTTCATTAGTCTTTTTCTTATTCATTTTATTACGGTGGGTATAAAGGGTTTCAGTAAGGGGGGTCGACGCCACCGTGCCCGTCAAGTTTGGATTAATCTGCTCAGCTAAAACTTCCATAATGTTTCTTCCGAAGTTGTTACAGACCTTTGACACATATCGTTCCGTTTGATGCAATGGTCCACCAGCATGTACAGGTAGATAGGCACGAATTGCAAACGGTACATTGGTTGTGATGGTACTTCAAGTTTGCTACATGTTCTTTCTTTTTGCCAACTTCATTTCATATCAAGCGTTTTATATAACCAAGCAACATAGTGTGAATAGGTTCAAACTGTGTTGCTTTCAAAAACAGTGCCACAGAATCATAAATAGAGTATTTTATTTTAAAAATGCAAATTTTGCGGAGTATAGTTGCTATATCATGATTAATTATATTAATTACATTTTTGTTAATATAATAATGTGAAACATAGTTATAATATAAATCCTCAATCAATTGCTCTACAAGATCACTATCGTCTATAGACAATTGTGTTTTTGTGCGGTTTATCTTCCAAAGTAACTCTACTTGTCGATAATTGACCTTTTTATTCAAAAACCGGGAAATATGTCTGTGTGCTAAGTAAATCGCAGATGCTAATATTTCTTCTTCATGAACTTTAGAAACACTACCATTCCAAGCCCGATAATGGAGAAGTACATCAGATAAATTAGCAATTTTCGTTATAGAGGACGCACGCAACCAAAGATCGTAATCTTCTGCTGTTATATCTGGATCATAAAAATCTACTGCAGCAATTGCCGCACGTCGAAACATAACAGAGGGATGGGCAACTGGGCATCCAAAGAATAGAGCCCAATGAACATAATCTGGAAGGCTGGGGTAAATTGAAATACCCTTTAGAAAATCTTGTTCATCAATATTTCCAATTGAAGTTCCTAATACGCCAACTTCGGGACACCGTTCCAAATACCCAACCTGTTCTTTAAAACGGTTTGGTAAACTTATGTCGTCAGCATCCATACGAGCAATATACTTTCCAGTTGCAATCCTACACCCTGTATTTAGCGGTATGCTTACAGTTCCACTATTATTATCGTGACGTATAATGCGAATACGCGGATCTATTTGAGAATAATGGGAAAGAATAGAGGGGGTTTCATCCGTACTAGCATCATCCACAATAATAAACTCAAAATCCTTGATAGATTGAGATAGTACACTTTCTATAGCACGCCCAACGGTGCTAGCTCCGTTAAATACTGGCATAACAACACTTATCAACGGAGATGTCATGGGAGGCATTATACTTGATGCCAATTAGAAGGAATCAGATCAGAAACATCTTTGCTGGGATCATTAAACCATTGTTTTGGAGAGAAAACTAGTTTAGTTGGGTGAGAGCCGAGCCATGCTCCCCACCAACTAAACGTACTATTTGCGATAATATGATGTTTGCATAAACTCATTAAGCGAAGGTCTTCATAATTGCGGTCTGCTTTATTATGGTCAATATAAGTCGCTGGATAGTCTATTGCAAAATTTTGGCGTACCCAATTGTGATCATCTGAGAAAACATAAAAGCTTGGGATCCCAATCAACTTAACAATCTGACTAATTGAAGCAGAATAATATTGAAGTGGCGTGAGTCCATGAATCTGATTAGTTACAGCATTAGAAGCATAATCACCTCGTCGAACATGAATGCTAACAGCATATTCATCAGCAAGAATTTCGTTAGCTATGCGCTCATTTTCATGGTCTGGAAATGTTTTTATTGTTAATTCATGTCGCAAAACCTGCTCGACATCTTTGAAGTATCGTTCACTTTGCCAATATCCATCTAAATAGACATCACTTGCAAGTTTAAGTATAGCGGGATCAAAATGATAATGTCGTTCTACTACCCATTTTTGGAAACGGTATGGTAAGAGTTTACTCAAAGCTCTTTGTGGCAATATAGTGTTTTGGTAATTAGCGATTTCTTTTGTAGTGGCAAAGTCTTCAAGAATGTTGAAATGGTTTAAACTATAATTATGGAGTTTATAATTCTGGAAACCTGACTTATCTAGTTTTAGGGGAACGTTATGCTGGATAGAAAGCCTTCGTGCAGTTGCATATTGAAATAACTGATTACCAAGTCCACCAATAAGCCTGACGATGATCATCGTACTTTCTGATCCAATAGGTAATAAAATAGGCTAAGCGTTACTAAAATTAGTGTTCTAATATCGCTTGAGGCAACTCAACAACGTCTGCAAGTCGATTTCAGTTAGCTCCGGATAATTCCCACAATAGAATCCATTATTGTGTATCATATCGGTTCCAGGCAATGGAAGAAAGGTATCAACATACTTACGATAGAATGGCTGTCTCTGGATATTTCCTGCTATCATAGGACGGATTTCAACGCCTGCTCCTGAAAATTGAAACATGTATCTTGCGCGCAATTCTGAAGTACGACAAATAACGGGAAAAGAAAAACTTGACAATAAAGAGATGTGATTATGGTCAAGTAATAATAAATCCGGGTTGTCCATTACTGCACGTTCTAAGAATAAATAGTTTTCTTCTCGTCGGCGAACATTGGCATCGAGATATTGTAACTGGACTAATCCTAGGAAACCGGTAATTTCAGTCGGACGAAGATTGAAGCCAAGATCGTAGAAAGTGTATTTTGCTTCGAATTCGCTTTGCACGTTAAAACGTTTACGCCATTTGAACTGTTGGTCAGCCGTTAAATTACGATCCCATCCATTTGCTCGAACGATCCGTAGCATTTCCGCAATATCATCGTCATCAGTGCAAACCATTCCCCCTTCAATTGTTGACATATGATGGGCAACAAAAAATGAGAAACTCGCAGCAAGACTGAAATTCCCGGCTTTGCCAGCAGGTAGCTCCGTTCCGAGTGCCTCACAATTATCCTCTAAAAAAATAATATTGTGAGCGTTGCAGAGATTGCGTAAGTTTTCCAAATCCCCTGTGAAGCCTAGAGCATTTGTAATGAACAGAGCTCGAATAGGTGTGTGTTCCAATGTTGTTTCTAAATTTCGGGACATCACATTAAGGGTTGTTGGTTCGCAATCTACAGCCACAGGTTCCATATTCATTTGAATAATGGGCATAGTATTGGTCGACCAAGTTAATGCCGAAAATCCAACCTTATCTCGGTTGGATAAGATCCCTAGATTTTTTAATGTTTGTAAAATCGCCAGATTAGCACTACCCCCACTATTAAATAGCACAGCATGTTTACGCCCCTGATATTTGGCAAATGCTTCCTCAAATTCAAAGCACTTCACATCCATACTTAATCGTCGTGCTTGTGAGATAAACTCAGCTAGTGCAACCTTTGTCTCCGCTTCATGCAAGAAAGCGCTTTTCATCAGAGGAATCATCGCTTGCCCTCAACCTTTACACTCACTTATAGATTCCGATCTTGCAATGAACGGTATTCTTGGATTACTCGATCAATACCGTCACTTAATACAATCTCAGGTCGCCAGCCTAAAGCGAAAAGCTTTGATACATCCAAACACTTTCTGGGCATCCCATCTGGCATTGAAGTATCCCAAACCATATCACCAGTGTAGTTTACCTTCTGAGCTATCGTTTCGGCTAATTCTCGAATAGAAACATCTTCACCCGCGCCTACGTTGATAATTTCAGGCGAATGCCAATTGTCAATCAAGAACAATACTGCTTTTGCGAGATCGTCGACGTGAAGAAACTCTCGACGCGCGTTACCCGTGCCCCACATTACAACTTCATGTCTACCCTCAGCAACGGCATCTGAAAACTTCTTTACTAATGCAGAAAGCACATGCGAATGCTGCGGATCGAAACTATCGTTAGGACCATAGAGGTTGCAAGGCATTGGTGAAATAGACTTCATACCATACTGTCGATCATAATACTGAGCTAACCGCAATCCAGCGATTTTTGCCAGTGCATAGGCTTCATTGGTTGGCTCTAGTGGTCCGGTAAGTAGGTATTCCTCTTTCATTGGTTGAGGACACTCTCTGGGGTAAATGCACGAGCTTCCCAGAAAGACAAATTCCTTCACACCGTATTTATGTGAAGCCTTGAGGACATTGTTTTGAATTTCCAGATTGTTGGCTAGAAATTCAACGGGACAAGAGCGGTTTGCCTGAATTCCGCCGACCTCCGCGGCAGCCAAAATTACGTATTCAGGTTGTGTTCGCTCAAAGAAGGTTTCAACCGCACACGCATTTTGCAAATCAAGTTCACTACGTGTAGCTGTAATCAAGTTCATAAAGCCAATTGCTTTGAGAAGGCGCGTTAATGCAGATCCAACCAATCCACGATGACCTGCAACGAATATGCTATCACTGAAATTCATATTTTGCTTTCCTCATAATGTTGCGTTGGTAACAATAGCAAGTTGGTTGCAAGATAATATATATAACCAATGGTGCGGTTCTCTAAAGCGAAAACTGGGCGATAGAAAGTGGGACAAAGCCGTCCTCGTCGGCAGGCAGACCGTCCCATTGAACGCTTTTGTTTGATGTCCGGTGGCTAGATCATTTAATCCACTTTGAGTCGCCAATTCTCCCAAATAAATTTATACTGATAAGTTAGATAGTGAGTTTTACTAAGTTCTTTCTGGATTAGCAACATTCGAGTCATACTATTAGGTACAAACTGGTGAAATTGGACTTGAATATTACTAATATTTTTAGTTAAACCTGTTTCAAGCAAGTGCTCAAGTAGTTCATATTCTGCCCCTTCAATATTGATCTTCATTAGATCAATTAAATTAATATTGTGTGCTTTTATAAAAGCACTCACTTCGACTAGCTCAATATTAATGTTTGCATTTTTACTGAACAGGGAAGACGCATTAGCTTCAACAGAGATTTGACGAATTTCATCTTTCGAACTAAGCCCAACACTATGAACATCTATTTTATGGTTACGTGAAAATCGCATCCTTATCTGATCTGCAAACATAGGAACAGGTTCAAATACATGTATAAAACACGTATACATACTAAAGATATCACTTGCCCATTGTCCTTCATATCCACCTAAGTCAAATACAATGGAGCCAGAATTCAGATCGTAAAATAAGCGGTGAGATTTATCACCATTATCTCTGCACCATCGATCATATGATTCAGAAAGCAGTTGATAAGTTGGATGTCTTAAATGATTGAGAATTGAGCGTCGAACTCTATTGAAAGTGTTCATTAGGCAAACCTTGTTGAGACCAATTGGGGGTAAGGAAAAGTAATCCGGATTGACGTGGAAGATGCCGCATGGTTAAATGCCCACCGTTAATAATGGAAAACGAGATACACTCCTTCACATAATCGTATGTATCTGTGCTGTTAATATCGCCAGCCCATAAATTTATATAGTAAGTGTCTGGATAAAATCTAACGTCATTAAGACGTACAGTTATACTCTCGACTGCATTATTAGCATTCAATTGAAATCGGCAGTCAGTATCCGTAATATTGGCAATTGCTAAACCATCAGATGCATATATTTCAAGCGCAAGTTTTATTTTGGTCGGTTTTTCGTAGAACTGAATAGCTATAGCTAGAATTATGTCATCACCAATAGAGAATTCTTGCGCAATTTGACCTTGTTTGTCGCGTATTTGTACCCAAGAAAATCGAGCTTTTCCACTACCTTTCCTGTTACTAACTTGTGTTAAGTCGACTTCACTCTTCGCTATACCACCAAGTGACAAGTATGATTTGACAACGGAATAGGTATTGTTATAAAACCTGATCTGCCCGGCTTCAAGCAAGATTGCCTTTTGACAAAGTTGCTGCACGGCGGACATGTTGTGACTCACGAACAGCACCGTGCGTCCATGACCCGCCACGTCACTCATCTTGCCGAGGCATTTCTTTTGAAACTCGGCGTCACCGACTGCTAGAACTTCATCAACAACGAGGATTTCGGGTTCTAAGTGAGCGGCAACGGCGAATCCGAGTCGCAGTCCCATGCCGCTTGAATAACGTTTCACAGGTGTGTCAATGAACTGCTCCACGCCAGCAAAATCAACGATTTCGTCGAATTTACGGGTGACTTCGGCGCGGGTCATACCTAAGATTGTGCCGCTAAGGTAAATATTCTCGCGTCCAGTAAGTTCGGGATGGAAGCCAGTACCGACTTCAAGCAGCGCCCCTATCCTACCCTTGAGGTAAACAGCGCCTTCAGTTGGTTCTGTGATACGGGAGAGGATTTTGAGGAGTGTGCTTTTACCTGCCCCATTACGTCCGATGATGCCTAGGACTTCACCCTGTTTGACTTCGAAGGATACATCTTTGAGCGCCCAGAAGGTATTGCTCTCATTGTCGCGGCGTGCAGCTAAGCGATCTAAGGGAGCACGCAGGGTGCGAGTGATCGCTTCGCGGAAGGTCTTATAGCCCTGCTGCTTACCGCCGATGCGGTAGCGCTTTCCTAATCCATCAACGCGAATAGCAACGTCAGACATTACACCACATCCGCAAAGGATTTTTCCATCCGACGAAAGTACATCGCGCCTGAAAAGAGCAGCAGCAGCGCGGCGACAGCAGAAACTAACAGCATGGGCCCCGGTGGAGTTGTGCCAAGTAGCGCCCAACGAAAGCCTTCGATTACACCGACCATGGGATTGATGCCATACAGGGTACGCCAAGGCTCTTCAAGTAGGGTACTAGAGTAGACAACGGGTGACGCAAACATCAACGCTTGAACGAGAAACGGCACGGTGTAGCGAATATCGCGGTACTGGACATTTAATGCACTGAGCCATAAGCCAACCCCCAAAGCCGTCACAAGCGCGAGCAGCAGGAATAACGGGAGGAGGAGTACTGCCGCTGTGGGAACAATACCGAATACCACCATCATCAGCAGTAGGACAATAAACGCGATCCCGAAATCCGCTAGACCGCCCAATGTGCTTGCCAACGGGATGACGAGGCGTGGGAAGTAAACCTTGCTCAAAAGATTCGCATTACCAACCAAACTGTTCGAAGATTCACTTAGCGCATTGGCAAAGAATGTCCACGGGAGGAGAGCGGCAAAGCTAAATACAGGATATGGTACGCCGTCGGAGGAAATCTGCGC
>Ga0163154_10006357_pt1 | contig 14497 bp, 9 predicted proteins | sample OliLakLV19MP9P1_FD_148649 | JGI IMG/M metagenome (GOLD analysis project Ga0163154, IMG submission 148649) | Freshwater microbial mat bacterial communities from Lake Vanda, McMurdo Dry Valleys, Antarctica - Oligotrophic Lake LV.19.MP9.P1 | ecosystem: Environmental > Aquatic > Freshwater > Lake >... | reverse complement strand
TGTTGCGACCCGGTGGACGAGTGATCGTCGCTGTCCCCGGCGCGCGAGACCTCACCGAGCTGCGCGAGGTCGCTCTCGCCGACGCGCGCGATCTACCCGGCCTCGCACGCGTTCAAGTCGAATTCGCGGCCGATTTCGAGCTCGTTGCGCGACGCGAGACGATCGAGCGCATCGAGCTCGACGCGCGCGGACTGCAGGACCTCTCGCTCGCGACCTATCGCGCCGGGCGTCGCTCGGAAGGTAGTCGCGTGGAGGCACTCGCCGGACTCGTCGTCACCGTCGCGCACGAGATCGGTCTCTTCGCGCGCCGACCCTGCTGACGCGGCCGCTATCCTCCGCGCGTCCAATGCCCGAACCCGAGTCCGAGCACGCTGTCCGATCCTCCGCGTCGTCGGGACCCGCGCTCGTCCGCAACGTCAGTCTCCTCGGCGCGACCGCGCTCGTCGTCGTGAACATGGTCGGTTCGTCGATCTACACGCTGCCGGCGTCCATCGCGGAAAAAGTCGGACCGCTCGGGATCGTCGCGTGGGCGCTTACGGCGCTGGGCTACCTCTTCATCGCGATCGTCTACGCGCGCCTCGGGACTCGCTATCCGCGCACTGGTGGGCCGTATTCGTACGCTCGCACGGCGTTCGGGGACCTCGCGGGCTTCGTCGTCGTGTGGACGTACTGGCTCAGCGCGACGATCGGCAATGCCGCGATCGTGCAGAGCGTGGTCGGTTACGCGCCGGATCTTTGGCCGGAGCTCGCGGGAGATCGCGTGCTCCAGTTCGCGCTCGCACTCGTGCTCGTGTGGATCCTGTGCGCGATCAACGTGCTCGGCGTCCGCTTCGGCGTGCGGCTCCAGGTCGCGATCCTCTTCATCGGACTGCTGCCGCTCGTCGTCGTCGGAAGCCTCGCGCTCGCGCATTTCGATGCGGCGAACCTCGAGCCGTTCGCGCCGCACACGTGGAGTGCCCTGCCCGCCGGAATGGCGCTCGTCGTGTGGGCCTACTCCGGCGTCGAGTCGGCGACGGTGCCGGCCGAAGAAGTGCGCGAGCCGGGCACCACGATCCGCCGCGCGACTTACTGGGGCTATGCGATCGGCACGGTCGTCTACCTCGCGCTCGCGATCGGCATCGCGGGCGCGCTCGAGAACGAGGCGATCGCGAGTTCGACGCGACCTCTCGCGTTGCTGGCCGAGAAGACCGGCGGCAGCGGGCTCGCGCTCGTCGTCGCGATCACGGCCGTGATCGCGTGCCTCGGCACCTTGAACGGTTGGCTCCTGATGGCTGGGCGCATCCCGGTCGCCGCCGCCCAGGACGGAGTGTTCTTCGGGCCGCTCGCGCGCATCCACCCGCGTTTCCGCACGCCGGCGTTGGGCCTCGTCGTGGGCGCGCTGATCACGAGCGCGATGCTCGTCTTGCTCCTGCGCGAGGAATTCCTCGACGCATTCGGATTCATCGTCTACCTGGCGCTGTTCCTCACGCTCGTCCCGCACCTGCTCGCGGCAGCAGCCGACTGGAAGCTCGGCCGCGGGAGCCAGCGCGTCACAGCCGCGGTCGCGTTCGTCTTCGTGGCATTCACGATCTATGGCTGCGGTCCCATCGCCGCTGGATGGGGGCTCGCGCTGATCGCGCTGGGACTGCCGCTTTTCCTCTTCCTGAGACGGACGCGCGTGCCGCGATACTGACGTTTCACGGCGGGCCTGTCGTTATCCTGCGGCCGCTCACGTCCCCCGGAACGAAACCATGCTCAACCTGCTCCTTGCCGTCGCGGCTTCAGCCGCGGATCCGCACCCGTTCTCCATCCACGACATGCTCGCGATGCGTCGCGTCTCGGATCCGGAAGTTTCTCCGGACGGGAAGTGGGTGCTCTACACCGTGCGCAACACGGATCTCGACGCGAACCGGGGTCGGACGGATCTGTGGCTCGCCGCCATCGACGGTTCGACGACGCGCCAGCTCACGTCACACGTGGAGAACGATTCGTCGGGCCGTTGGACGAGCGACGGGAAGTCCGTGTTGTTCCTGTCGACGCGCGGCGGCAAGTCGCAAGTCTGGCGTCTGCGACTCGACGGTGGAGAACCGACGCAACTGACCGATCTGCCGCTCGACGTCGAGGGATTCGTCACGGTCGCGGGTAGCGAGCGCCTCGTGCTCGTGCTCGATGTGGTCCCGAACGCGGATGGGGCGCGGGAGATTCCCGGCACGGTCGAGCACGATGCCGCCCAGGCGAAGGCGAAGAGCAAGGCGCGGGTGTACGAGAGCCTGCTCTACCGGCACTGGGACACCTGGGAAGACGCGAAGCGCGCGCACCTCTTCACTTGGGATGTCACGAGCGGTCCGCGCGCACTCATGGCGGGCATGCCGATCGACGCGCCGACGAAACCGTTCGGCGGCACGGAAGAAATCGCGGTCTCGCCGGACGGCAAGGACGTCGTGTTCACGGCGCGCGTGCCTGGACCCGAGCAGGCTTGGACGAACGACCTGAACCTGTGGCACGTGCCGAGCGATGGTTCGGCCGCGCCGAAGTCGCTGACGGGTGACAATCGCGCCGTCGACAGCGTGCCCGTGTTCGCTCCGGACGGGAAATCGCTGGCGTATTTGCGCATGGAACGGCCGGGCTACGAATCGGACCGTCAGCGCGTCGCGCTCATGAGCTGGCCGCCGACGGGCGCGCCGAAAGTGCTCACCGAAGCCTTCGACAGGTCCTTCGGCGAGATCGCTTGGTCGCGCGACGGGCGTTCGATCCTCTCGTCGTGCGACGACTTGGGCCACAAATCACTCGTCGCGATCGATGCGGCGAGCGGCGTGGTCACGAAGCTCGTCACGACGGGCTCGAACGGCAGTGGTCGATCGACGGGCGAGCGCATCGTGTTCGCGCAAGACACGTTGTCGAGCCCGGCCGATCTCTGGTCGTGCAAGCCGGACGGCCAGGACGTGCGCCCCATCACGAAGCTGAACGCCGACCTCGTCGCCGCGGCGAAGATGGGCGAGTACGAGCCCTTCACGTTCGCCGGTTGGAACGGAGAGACGGTGCACGCTTGGCTCGTGAAGCCCGTCGGATTCGACGCATCGAAGAAGTGGCCCGTTGCGTTCCTCATCCACGGCGGACCGCAAGGCAGCTTCGGAAATCACTTCCATTACCGCTGGAATCCGCAGGCTTATGCCGGTGCGGGCTTCGCAGCGATCATGGTCGACTTCCACGGATCGACGGGATACGGGCAGGCGTTCACGGACGCGATTCGCGGCGATTGGGGCGGCAAGCCGTACGAGGACCTCATGAAAGGGCTCGACGCGGCGCTCGCGAAGTATCCATTCCTCGATGGCACCCGCGTCGCGGCGCTGGGAGCGAGCTACGGCGGCTACATGATCAATTGGATCGCGGGTCAGACGGATCGCTTCAAGGCGCTCGTGAACCACGACGGGAACCTCGACGAGCGCATGGCCTACTTCGACACGGAGGAACTGTGGTTCCCCGAGTGGGAGCACGGCGGCCCGCCGTGGGAGAACCCCGAGGGCTACGGCAAGCACAACCCGATCGACCACGTCGGGAAGTGGAAGACGCCGATGCTCGTCATCCACGGCGCGAACGACTTCCGCGTGGTGGACACGCAAGGCATGAGCACGTTCACCGCCTTGCAGCGCCGGGGGATCCCGTCGAAGTTCGTGCACTTTCCCGATGAAAACCACTGGGTTCTGAAACCGGCGAACTCGGTGCTGTGGCACGAGAACGTGATCGAATGGATCACGCGCTGGACGAAGTAGTACCGCGACGAAGTCGTACCGGAATGAAGTAGCCCGGCACGTTCCGTCTCGGAACGTCGCCGGGCTGCCTCACCGAGTCGAGCTCGGCCTCCTCTAGAATCACCGCGTCAGAGACGCGACGCAGCGAGGTCCCGCACGCCCTCGGAGCGTGTGGAGAATTCACGGGCGACGCGCCGCGGTGCAGAGGGTTTCACACGCTCTCAGGGTCGAGCGCCGCCCTGAAAGACCTGACCGACCGGGATCGTGATCACGTTCGCGGCCGTGATCGAGAGCGGCCACGCGGCGATGATGGCGTCCTCGGCCGTGACATCCGCGCCCTTCACGACATCCTTCGGATAGACGACGGGTGTCGGCGTGCCCGACGTGATCGCGGTGGCGAGCCCGGCTGCATCGTTCGTCACGGCCGTGAGGACGAGGTCGTCCGTACGCATGTGCTTCGCGATCGCCGCGTTCACTTCGTCGCGCGTCACAGCGTCGAGCATCGTGCGGAAGCGGGCCAAGTGCCCGTCGACTCCGTAGAAGCGGTCGTCGATCGCGTAGCCCAAGCGATCGTGCGTCGACTCCGCGAAGTGCGTGGTGTATCCGCGCAAGAAGTTGCGCGTGTCCTCGAACTGCTCCTCGGTGAGGCCGTTCTTCGCCAGGGTCTCGACCTCGCGCAGCGCCGCGCGGATCGCGAAGGCCGCGTTCTCGGTCGAGATCGTGCGGATCCAGACCTCGAAGAGCTGATGCGCGCGACCGACGCCGGTCGGCGGCATCGAGCGACGCCCGCCGCGCGGGAAAGCCTCGATGTAGGAGTAGTTGCCGTAGTTCAACCCGCGTGACTCGCGGATGACTTGATAGAGGTGGCTCGAGCTGTTCCTGTGCTCGCCGAGCCACGAGTTCGCGATCCACAGTGCGTAGAACTCGCGCGATCCGCGATGCACGTCGAGCGGCGTGCCGAAACTGATGGATGTGCCGATCGCACTCGGATTGTCGACGAGCACGACGTGCCGACCGCGAATCGGTTCAGGAGCGACCGCGACTTTCACGCGCAAAGCTCCGGCCTTCACGTGGGCCGCGATCGTCGAGGACAGCGCTTCCGCGAGGTTCGCGTCGTAGCCGCCACCGACGCCGACGACCATGCCGCTCCGCGACCAATGCGCGGCGTGGAAGGCCTTCACGTCGGCGAGCGTGATCGACTTCAGCGACTCGACGGTGCCGAGTTCGACGTGCGCGTAGCGCGTACCGCGGAAAACGCGCTCCAGGAGCGACGCCTTGCCGAGTTCCTCGCCCGAGGCGAAGCGCAGGTCGTTCTCGATCGCCGAGATCGACCCGGCGCGCAGGCGCTCGAAGTCCTCGACGCGGAAAGCCGGCTCGGCCACCGCCTCCGCGAGGAGGCGCGCGAATCGCGTGGCGAGATCACGATGGACCTGTCCACCGACGATCGTCATCTCGCGATCCGTGGACGCGGAATAGCCGGCGGCCATGGGGAACAACGTGCGCAGGATCTCGTCGTAGGAGCGGTGCGCGGTCGCGCCTTCGGCGACGAGTGCCGCGGTCAGCGAAGCGAGGCCTTCCTTGCCGACCGGATCGTCCTGACTGCCCGACTGGACCCAGATCTGGATGGAGACGGTGGGATCGCCTACGACCGGCATGAGCACGGGCGGTTGATCGAGTCGCGCCGAGCCCGAGACGGTGATCGGTTCGACCGGCAGAGCTGCCTTCGCGGTCGCCATCGGCCGGATCGTCAGCTTGGCGGTTGCCCCGGGAATCGTCGTGCCTTTCGTGAACAGCGTCGCGACGGTGGCGCCGTCCCGCACGAGCCAGTGAGCAGCCGCGCGACGAACGTCGTCCGGGGTCACTGCGTCGAGCGTCGCGTACTGACGATCGACGTCGGCGAGGTCGCCCGTGTGCGCGACGATCCGTGCGAGAGACGAAGCGACGCCGTCGGGCGTGGTCAGCGTCGTGAGGAAGGAGTAACGGCGGTTCGAGCGCACGGCATCCAGTTCGTGCTGGGCGATCGGCGTCTTGCCGAGTTCGTCCACGACGGCCCACAGCTCGGCCTCGATCGCCCGCACGTCGGCGGGATCTTTCACTTGGGCGTACACGCTCCACAGGCCCGGGTCGCGCGACGCATCGAAGGAAGCGCCGAGCGATTCGACGCGCTGCTCGTCGAGCACGAGCTTCTTGTAGATCGGGGAGGTTCCGCCGAAACCGAGTTCACCGGCGATGCTGCCCGCGACCGCGAGCCTGTCGTCGGCGTCGAAAGCGGGGCCTTTGAAAGACAGGACGACGAGCGGAAGCGTCTTGCCGTCGAATGGCACGTCCACGCGGCGCATCGCCGTCTGCTTGGGCTCCCTCGGCACGGCGGGTGCGACGAAACCAGGCTTCCACGGCCCGTATTTCGCGCGAATCTCGCGCAGGGTCTCATCGGGATCGAAGTCGCCGGTGACGACCACGACGACGTTCTCCGGCCGGTAGAAGCGGCGGAAAAAGCCCTTCGAGTAGTCGTACTGCTTCGGCATCGCGGCGATGTCGGCTTCGAACCCGATCGTCGTGTGCTTGTAGGTGTGCACGTCGAACGCCGTGTTCTGCAGCGACTCGAAGAGCACTTCGAACGGACTCGAGCGGCCCTTGCGGTACTCGCCGTAGACGGCGCCGGCTTCCGTGCGGAACTGGTCCTCGACGTACTCGAGGTTCTGGAAACGATCCGACTCGATGTCGATGACGGTCGGAAGGTCCTGCGTGCCGACGGAGAGGTGGTACGCGGTGTAGTCGTCCGTCGTGTACGCGTTCGCGTCGGCGCCCATGCGGGCCACGATCCCGTCGTACACGTTGCCCGGGTGCCGCTTCGTCCCGCGGAACATCATGTGCTCGAAGAAGTGCGCGAAGCCGGAGACGCCCGGCTCGACCTCGTCGCGCGAACCGGTGCGCACGATGGTCCAGTACGACGCGAGTCCATCGCTCGGCATCGGGACGAGGATGACCTTCAGCCCGTTGTCGAGCGTGGCGCGCTCGACCTCGTAGGGGAACGTGGCCTCGGAGCGGGTGGCACCGGCGCCGTCGCGCGCGGTCTTCGAGTCGGCGCCGGGCGCGATGCTCGGTTCGGCGGTCATGGTCGTGGAGCAGCCGGCGAAGATCGCGGCCGTGAGGACGTGGGAGTACTTCATCGAGTCGGTGTCGTTTTCCGCAGGGATTCCGGCACAACGGGGGCCGAACAAGGTACTCGCCCGGGCGCGGAACGGCACGGGGTTCAGCGGAGGCGGCGTTCGATCCCGGCGGCGAGGCGTTCCAGAGCTCCTCGGTGCTGTACGAGGAACAGCGAAGGCTCGACGAGCTCCAGTTCCATGACCCGCGGCCGACCTTCCGGATCCCGGGCGACGTCGACGCGCGCGTAGAGGAGGTCGTCACGGTGATCCGAGAGCACGGCTTCGCCGAGTGCGCGTTCGTCGGGCTCGATCGCGATCGCCTCCGACACGCGCTCGGGGTCCTCGCCGAAGCGCGGTGACTTGCGCACCGCGTGCGTGAACTCGCCGTCGATCCACACGAGCGCACGCTCGCCGTGACCTTCGACGGAGCGTTCATAGGGCTGGACGAGGACGTCGCGTTCGCGCACGAGACTCGCGAAGTGACGCTCGCCGGCCGCGCCATCTTCGGCGCGAAATCGCAGTGTGCCGAAGGATCCGGCACCGACAGCGGGCTTCACCACGACGTCGTCCCAACCGCGCGCACGGAGTACATCCGCCAGGAGCCCGCGCGATCGCGCAGCGACGAGTTCGGTCGGGACGATCGCGATCCCGCGCCGCTCGAGCGCGAGGAGATAGCCCTTGTGCAGGTTCTCGATCACGATGCGCGCCGGATTCCAGAGCGGCGCTGCACTCGCTGCGCATTCGATCCAGGCTCGGAACGCGGTGAGGTCGTGGATGTAGTCCCAGGTCGACCGAATCACGGTGGGAACCGGCTCGTCCCAACGCTCGCGCGGGTCGTTCCAAGCCGCCATCCGCACTTCGATCCCGCGGGCGCGCAGCGCCTCGAGCAGGATCTCCTCGTCGACGTCGGGTTCGGGGAGGGGACGGCAGGTCGCGATGCGGAGGCGCATCGTCGCGATCCTAGCGGCGACTCGCCGGGCTGCGCTCGAGGGGGCGAATCCCGTATCTTCTGCTCGGCCAGGAACCCCACGTGCGCATCCTCTTCGTCTATCCGAACCTCTACACGCAGATGGGGTTCAACCACGGGCTCGCGTCCTTGTCGGCGGTGCTCAAGGTGAATGGGCACGAGACGCGGCTCGTCAATCTGAACGAGAACTTGCCGCCGATCCCGACCGCCGACGACTTGTGGAGGACGATTCGAGAGTGGCGGCCGGGCCTCATCGGGTTCTCGTGCCTCACGCAGCAGTATCGCGCGGCGCTCGAGATCGCCGAGGACTTGCGCGCGCGCGCGACGCGTGCAGGCGTCGAGTTGCCGCCGCTCGTCGTCGGCGGGATCCACCCGACGATGGTGCCGACGGACGTCATGGCCGACGGGGCCTGGGATCACGTCGGCGTGGGTGAGTGCGAGGACGCCTTGGCGGAGCTCGCGCGGCGTATCGAACTCGGGGAATCGCCCAGCGACGTGCGCAACTTCGTCTCGTGGAAGGACGGTGCGCGCCCCATCGCGGCCGCGCGCAACTCGCACGGCCCCGACGCATTCGTCGCGAACCCGGTGGGGGAGTTCCCCGACTTCGCGCGACTCCCGATGCCGGACTACGAGCTCTTCGACGTCCAGCGCATCACCGACCAGAAGCATGGTTGGTTCGGCCTCATCACTTCGCGCGGTTGTCCGTACCGCTGCACGTACTGCCTCAATCACAAGATCGTCGATCGCTACAAGGCCGAGCTCGGCCGCAGCGTGAAGGACATCGGTTTCTTCCGCTTCCGACCGGCCGCGGCGATGCTCGAGGAAGTGCAGTTCGTGCTGTCGCGCTACCGCGGCGTCGGCACGTTCATCCTGGACGACGACCTGTTCACGCAGAACGTGCCGCACGCGCTGGAGTTCTGCGACCTGTACGCGAAGAGCGGCATCGGCGTCCCTTTCGTCGTCAACGCGCACGTGAAACAGCTCGACGAGCGCGTCGCCGAAGCTCTCGCGAAGGCCGGTTGTCGCATCCTGAAGCTCGGCATCGAGTCGGGCTCGCCGCGCGTCCGTAAGGAAGTCCTCAAGCGTCACATGACGCAGAAGGACATCTTCGAGACGGTCAACGCGGGCGAGCGACACGGGCTGCACACCTCGGGCTTCGTGATGGTCGGTCTGCCCGGCGAGACGCACGCGGAGCGATGGGAGACCGTCGATCTGCTCGCCGAAGCGCGCATCGGTCGCTACCGCACGTCGTTCTTCTATCCGTTCCCGGGCACCGATTCCTACCGACTCGCGATCGATGGCGGCTACTTCGATGCGGCCGCGCCGCGCGAACTGGCCGACTTCACGGAAGGCTCGCTCCTCGACTTCGGCGAGGACGAGAACCTGTTCATCGACAAGCTCGGCACCCTCATGCCGTGGTTCGTGAACAGCCGTCTGTCGCGCTTCCGTGAGTCGCCGGCTTCCGAGCGCTATGCACCGCTCGTCGAGCGCGTGCTGGCGATGAGCGCTGCAGAATGGGCTGTTTTCAAGCCAGAAACGCGTCGCCTCGACGGCGAGCTCGCGGCCATCTGCGTCGCCGCGGGCGAGGAGCACTACGCCATCCGCTACAACGCGTTCATGGGCGTTCGCAGTGACTTCTACTTGGCCGAAGAGCGCGGGCTCGAATGGACGACAGCGGCTGCCAAGCCTTCGATGGAGCTGCGTGAGGCCGCGCGCGAGACGGCGACGCTGCGTCGCGAAGCGTCGCTCGCGGCTGCGGCCGCCGAGGTGTGCTGAGACCGTGGATCGCGCGCTCTCGTCCACCGCGGCGTTCGCGGGGTTGCGCATCGCGGTGCTCGGCGACTTGATCGCCGACCACTGGCTCTACGCGCGACCGTCGCGCTTGTCCCGCGAGGCGCCGGTGCTCGTCCTGCGTCACGAGCGCGAGGAACTCGGTTGCGGCGGCGCGGCGAACGTCGCACGCAACCTGCGCGCGTTGGGGGCCGAGGTCGCGGTCTTCGGCGCGGTCGGGCGCGATGCGACAGGCCGCGAGCTCGCCGCTGCACTGGCGGCCGAGCGCATCGAGATCGGTTCGATCGCCTCGGTCCCGGGTTGGACGACGCCGACGAAGACGCGCGTTCTGGCCGCGGAATCACGGCGGAACCCGCAACAGATCCTGCGCATCGATCGCGAGCCGAGCGAACCGATTCCGGCCGATGTGCGTGCCACGGTGGCGTCCGCTCTGCACCGGCGAATCGCCGAGTTCGACGCGGTGCTCGTGTCGGACTACGAGTACGGCATCGTCGGGCGCGAGGCTGCGGATCTGGCACGCGCGTTCCTCGCATCGGGACGTACGGCCGTCCTCGATCCTCGTCGCGGCCTCGAGATGTTCACCGGCAAGTTGACTGCGCTGACGCCGAACGTGGGCGAGCTCGCGACGTTCGCGCGTCGATCGGTGGACGACCTCGTCAGCGCGGACGCCGTGCGGTCGGCCGCGCGCGAACTGCTCGAGCGTGTCGCGTCACGGTGGTTGCTCGTCACGCGTGGAAACCTGGGCATGGCGCTGTTCGGCGAGGGAATCCCGCTCGAAGGGTTGTGGATCCCCGCGTCGGGCGAAGGCGAGATCACCGATGTCTGCGGTGCCGGCGACACTGCGGCAGCGGTGTTCACGCTCGCACTCGCGGCCCGCATCGAACCGGGCGAAGCCATGCGGCTCGCGAACGCGGCGTCGGGCGTCGTCGTCATGGAATCGGGCGCCGCAACGTGCTCCAGGGAGCAGCTCGAGGCTGCGCTCACGCGCGCGCCGAGTCCCGGCCTCGCCGTCGTCGAGGAAGCGTGAGTGCGTCTCCGCTGCGCGCACGGGCCGAACTCGCGCAGGTTCTCGCTGGATTGCGCGCCTCGAAGAGCGTGCGACGGGTCGTCCTCGCGAACGGCTGCTTCGACATCCTCCACGTGGGTCACGTGCGCTACCTCGCCGACGCGCGCGCACGCGGCGATTGCCTCGTCGTCGCGCTCAACACCGACGAATCCGTCCGCGGATTGAAGGGTGCGGGGCGACCGCTCGTGACCCTGGCGGACCGCGCGGAGGTTCTCTCCGCGCTGGGCTGCGTCGATTTCGTCACGAGCTTCGCCGAGGCGACTCTCGAGGCGACCCTGCGTGAGTTACGACCCGACGTCCATGCCAAAGGCACCGATTACACGGCGGAAAACGTGCCCGAAGCCGGGATCGATCGCGAACTCGGCATCGAGATCGCGATCTGTGGTGACGCCAAGTCGCGCTCGTCGAGTGAGCTGGCGAACGCGCTCGCCGCGACGCCCGGTTCCTCGAGATCTCCGGCCGACGACGATTCCCCGGGCGCCATCGCGTGAGCGACGAGACGCCGACTCCGGCGCGACCGAGCCTGCTCGTCCTCGCCGGCTTCCTCATGGGTGTCTACAGCACCTTGTGTGGAATCGGCGGCGGCATCTTCGCCGTTCCGCTCCTGCACTACGCCTACCGTATGCCGATGCGCCGAGCGGTCGCGAACTCGTTGGCTCTCGTCGCGGGTTCGACCGTGGGGGCGACGGTGCTGGAAGCGCTCCACGCGGAGTCGGCCTTGCGCTGGGACCTCGTCGCGGCGCTGGTGGTCGGCAGCCTCGTCGGATCGTGGATCGGATTCGCGCTCGCACGGCGCGTGCCTGCGCGCGGATTGAAGGTTGTCTTCACGATCTTGCTCGTCGTGGTCGCGATCCAATTGATCGTCGGTCCCGACGCGAGCGGGAAGTTCGTCGCGGGGAGCGTTCCCGTCACCTGGAGCGACTCGACCCTCGCGCTCACCGTGGCGATCGGCTTCGTTGCCGGCATCGTGGCCCCGCTCCTCGGGATCGGCGGAGGTCTCGTGGCCGTCCCGGCACTACTGCACCTCGTGCCCGGGCTCGGATTCCTCGTTGCCCGCGCATGCAGCATGGCGATGTCCACGGTGAACTCGTGGCAGTCCGTTTGGCTCTACCGGCGCGACGGCGAGATCCGTGGACCGTTCGCGATCCGACTCGCTCTGGGTGCCGTCGTCGGGGCCGCGGTGGGCGTGCAGCTCGTCCACATCGAGGCCGTCACCCGTTCCGCGCGCGTTCTCGTCGCGTTCGCCCTCGTGTTCGCGGCAGCGCGTTTCGCCTGGGACCTGTGGCCTCGGGCGCGCTCGAGCGCGAGCCCGGAATGACCAGCGCCCGGCCCTCGTCGTCGAGGGCCGGGCGCCTGTTCCCTCGCAGCAGCGGTCAGTTGTGGACGTTTTCGAGCGACAGGAGCTCGCCGTCGTTCGGGTTGATGCCCGACGTGAAGGGCAGGTTCGCGGTCGTCTCACCGCGGAACGATCCGATCTGCACGGCCAGGATGCCGGCGTTCGTCAGCCCGTCGAATCCCGAACTCCCCGTTCCGCCGTTGATGCGGTACCAGCCGGACTCCAATCCGAAGTGGATCTCGGCATTGTCGCTGACCATGTCGAGGAAGGAGTTGTTGAACATGCCGCTGATCGAATTGAGCCGACGGCGCGTCCAGCAGCGGAAACTCGTCTGAGCCGAGTACTCGTTCTCGTTGTCGTTGTAGAGCAGGAAGTTCGCGATCACCGTGAACTGGCCGGCGCCGGTCACGTTGATCAGCACGAGATCCGACTGCGCGAGCGGCAGAGTCCCACCACCAACGACCGGCACCTCGTCTTGCTCGCCCCAGAAGTGCGGGACCTGGATGCGGTCGAAGACGCGCTCGTACTCGCCGCCATTGAAGTCGCGAGTCGTGTCATCACCCGGCGTCGGGTCGAGGTTCGCGCCTTCGACTTGGCCTCGGCCGGACTTGAACACGAACGGATTCAGCTCGTAATAGTCGGTCGGCGAGATGACCGCGGAGCTGCCGATGAGGTAGTTCCAAGCGATCGCGGCGCCGGTGGTAGGGCTGCGCGCGTACACGTAGACGTAGCCGCGATCCCACAAGAGCGCCTGCGAGTCGGTGTTGATCGTGAGCGTGTCGTTCGGCGTGAGGATCCGATTGAAGTCCGCTTGCTCGCACAGGAAATTGCCTTGATCCGTCGTGCCGTTCACGAGGATGAAGTGGACGTCCACGCTTCCACCGAACAAAGTGCCGCCGATCGGAACCATGTTGCTGTTGGTGTTCGTGACCGTGATCAGGGTCACATTGGCTCCTGTATTGTCCATCACCGGGAACACGAGGAGACTGCCCGCATCGGGCGCACCGTTGCCTGCGAGAGCAGCAACGGAGAGCGCAGCGGTAGCGAGTGTCGAGAATGCGAGTCGAATCGGACGCATGGTGCGAATCTCACATCAGGGTGGGGACCGGCGGGAGCCGGTGCTCCGCGACGCGCTGGCGACACGCGACCCGCGAAGCACAGCGGAGTCTAGAAGTGCCCACCGTGCCTGCGAGGGGGCATACGCGGCGGGGCTCGTTCGCACGGAATGCACGTTCCTGAATACCGAAGGTGCAGCGGATCTTGGACCCGACAGTTCAGACGCCGAGAAATGTCCATGAAAAAAGGCCGCGAGCCTGAGCTCACGGCCGTTTCGGCGCGTTCTCCGCGAATCGAATCAGGCGTAGATCCCGCGCAGTCCGTCGGCTTGACTCACGCGTTGGACCGCGAGCATGTGCGCCGCCATGCGCAGACTGACTTTGTGTTCGAGGCGCAGCTTGTGGACCTCGACCCAGGCGTTCGTCATGAACCGCAGGAGTCGTTTCTGGACGGTCTCCGGCGTCCACGCATACCCCGCGCGGTTCTGCACCCACTCGAAGTAGTTGACGACGGCGCCGCCGCCCGTGGCCAGGATGTCCGGCACGACGTGCACGCCGCGATCGAACAGCACGCGATCCGCGCGTGACGACACGGATCCGTGCGCGCCCTCGATGATCAGCTTCGCGTGGAGCGCGCGCGCGATCCGCAGGTGCACCGTCCCCGCGACCGCGCACGGAATGAGCACGTCGCACGGACGGACGAGCATCTCCTCGTTCGTGATGCGCTCGAAGGATCCGATCGCGCCGCGCAACGAGCCGTGCTCCGCGCGCCACGCGAGGAGCGAGCGGATGTCGAGCCCACGCTCGTCGTAGAGGGCGCCGTGCACGTCCGACAGCCCGACGATCTTGTGCCCGTCCAGGACGAGGAGGTTCGCCAAGTTTCCGCCGCGCATCCCGGCGCCTTGGATCACGATGCGCGCCCCGCGCTGCGGCAATCCGGCGGCTTCGAGGGCTTCGCGCAGCACGGCTCGAAGGCCCTGCGCGACCGAGTCGGCATGACCGTGAGTGCCGCCGAGCGCCAGCGGCTTCCCCGTTACGGCGGCATTTTCCGTGTGGCGCGCGTGCATGGAAACGGTGTCCATGACCCAGGCCATGACGCCTTCGTCGGTCGCGACGTCGGAGGAGAAGATGTCGCGCTCCGGCCCGATGTCCGAGAGCAGCGCCGCGACGTAGCGCCTCACCGCGCGCTCGACTTCACCGCGGCTGTACCGCGACGACGCCATGCGGATCCCGCCGGCTGCGCCACCGAACGGCACGTCGAGGACCGCGCATTTCCAAGTCATCCACCCAGCCACGGCGCGCAGTTCGTCCATGCGCAATCCGGCTTGGATCCGCAGCGGTCCGAAGTAGGGACCGAGCCCGGCGTTGTGCTGCACGCGGAAGCCGTCGAGCACGGCCATCACGC
>Ga0163154_10006356_pt1 | contig 14500 bp, 16 predicted proteins | sample OliLakLV19MP9P1_FD_148649 | JGI IMG/M metagenome (GOLD analysis project Ga0163154, IMG submission 148649) | Freshwater microbial mat bacterial communities from Lake Vanda, McMurdo Dry Valleys, Antarctica - Oligotrophic Lake LV.19.MP9.P1 | ecosystem: Environmental > Aquatic > Freshwater > Lake >... | reverse complement strand
GATCTCATTTCTTTTTGGGTCGATATTGGGAGAGTTTGGACACTTGGCAAGCAACTAGAGAAGCGATCGAACAAGTTCAAACCGATAAAGGCAGCGTTCTCACAACCGCAGAAATTGCCCCCCATCTCACCCATCGGGCTTTGGTCAAGTTAGCGATTACCGAGCCACCACCCACCGATCTAACGAGATTCCAGCATATTTTGCTCAATGTCAAACATCCTGGCTGGCTGAGTAATGCTGAGTTTGCCCAAGGATTGGTCGATCGACTCAAAACCACACCACAGTTTCGGTTAAGCTATCAAAAAGATCAGGTATATTTATTCGATCGAGTTTAATAGTGAATTCTCAGCATTGATATAGAAATCCTAAATCGGTTGTAAAATGGCTAAATTTACTGTGCAAAGACTCTAGGCGCAGACCTTTTTATGAATCAGATAGGATTTCTGCATCTTGTAAATCTTCCCACCAGCCATCTTCTCCTGAGAATCCTGCAACTCTAATACATTCTTCACCAGATCTAATAGATTCAAAAGAATCAATAGCAATAGCATAGATATTAATATGAGTATCATCTACTTCTTCATTTTTGTCGATAACCATATAGGCAGCTTGTTTTGCTAGTTCAAACGAAGAATATACACCGCTAAGTCCCTCACCTTCACTAGAAATATCTTCCAGAACGAACACTACTTGATTTGACATATAGTCTATAGATAGTAGAATAGATAAGACTCATTAATGACATATCCTACACAAAAAAGTAGTCAGGTGCAAGTAGAAAATATTTAGACATAGTGATCCTTTTGCTGTACTAATCAGTCTTTAATTTTTAAATTACGTGAAATTTTCTGTGAATATATCCGAAACTACAATGAATGAAACTTGTTTGCCTGAAAAATTTACGTCTCCGCGCAGATCACCACAAAAAAACGACATTTTACGTCCTTTCCTAAAGTGGGCAGGAGGAAAGAGGCAGCTTTTACCATCTCTAAGAAAATATGTACCTAAAAATTTTAGTTCTATCAACTATTTTGAGCCATTCGTAGGGGCTGGTGCTTTTCTTTTTGATTTACGACCTAGAAAAGCGGTGATTAATGATGCTAACAAAGAGCTAATTAATTGTTATTTGACAATTAAAGATAATCCAGATGAACTCCTGTCTTTAACTAGAGAATATCAAAAGAATATATCTAAAGACCGTTACTATGAATTGCGTGAACTAGACCGCAAATCAACCTTTAATGAGCTTTCTAATGTCCAAAGAGCAGCTAGAATTATCTACTTAAACAAGACCTGTTTTAATGGTTTGTTTCGAGTTAACAGTCAAGGTCAATTTAACGTTCCTTACGGTGACAATAAAAATCCGATGGTTGCTGATGAAGTTGTTATCAGAGCAATAAGCAAATATTTAAATGAAAATAATATTGAAATTACAAACCTTGATTTTGAGAAATCGGTTTCTAATTCAAAAAAAGGAGACTTCATATATTTCGATCCTCCCTACGATCCTGTATCTGATTCATCATCTTTTACAGGTTACGATTTAAATGGCTTTGATAAAAATGAGCAACGACGTTTACAGCAAGTTTGCGATAAGCTAGTTGATAAAGGATGTAGGCTTCTAATCAGTAATTCCGCAACAGACTTCATAAAAGAACTTTATGATGATCGAAGCCGTTATACGATTACTGAAGTTACAGCAAATAGACATATTAATTCGGTTGGAACAAGTCGAGGCAAAATAAACGAAGTATTGATTTTTAGTGATTATGATGTCAAACAAAACAAAAAATGATATTGCTTGGGAAAGTCTTTTTGAGACATACAATATTCTAGATGAGATTAATGAGAAAAGCTTATATAAAATTTCTGCAAAAGATATAAATAAGCTACGTGAAGCTCGATTAATGACCAAATTCGATCATCATATCCAGCTACCCAGTATTTTCAGACAAAATCATCTGACTATTCAACCAGACTCACGAGGGACATATGTTATTGGAAGATTTGAAAGTTATAAAGATCTCCCCCAAAAACAATCTCAATCAATAAGTATTCAAGCAATTCCTTTCCCAGAGAATATTGAAACTCTTAACCCAATAAATATTTACTCAGAAGCATCCTCTATTCTCTGTGCTTATAATGCTGGAATCATTGATGATCTGCTCGGACAGGAAGTCTGGTTTACTGTTTCAGGACGAATGTCAACAGGTAGATTTAGCTATTTTATTAAAAATTTTAAAGAGAATACCCATTGTGAGATAAGTGTAGATAACTCTCAATGTGAAATTGATGGAGGTTTTGAAGGTGATGATATTTTTGCAATTATTGAAGCAAAAAACCAAGATGTAGATGATTTTTTGATTCGCCAGCTTTACTATCCCTATCGACTTTGGACTAAAAAAACTGGGAAAAAAGTTATTCCGATTTTTCTTTCTTATTCCAATGATATTTTTTCTTTTTATATTTATGAATTTAGAGATAATAAGGATTATAATTCGATTGAATTAGTAGAGCAAAAAAAATATCAAATAGGTTCAAATGATATTGAATTAAAAGATGTTATAAGTATACTTGAGCGAGTCAAAGTTTCTCCAGAGCCATTGGAAGTACCATTCCCTCAAGCTAATGTTTTCACTAGAGTTATAGACCTACTTATCCAAATTTACTCTAACGGTCTATTATCTCAAGAAGATATAACAACCAACTATGCTTTTGATATTCGACAGTCTCATTATTATACTAGTGCGGCAATTTATCTTGGTCTCATAGAAAGCTCTAAACAACAAGGTACGATATATCTAGCGACAGAGCGAGGCTCCAATATTATTCAAAAGACATCCAAAGGAAGAAATCTAGCTCTAGTTGAGCGCATTCTTGAGAAGAAAGTTTTCAATAAATCTTTACAGCTTTATCTTCGACAAGGAGAAAGACCTAATTTAGAACAAGTCATAGAAATAATGAAGATAGCAGACATTAAACTTGGCTCAGAAACTATGACACGTCGCGCACAAACCGTGATTGCTTGGATAGATTGGATAATGAGTATTACTCAGCTATCATAAGGAGATTAAGTTAGTGATGACTGAGTAGTCTGCTAACTATCAAAATCAGTGTCTGTTCAAATTAGTTGTTGCTCTCAACTTTACTATGCGATCGAGATTTATCCAATCCCATTTTCTATTTTTGGCATCATTGTCGATCGCATATTTATTTAGCTCGATCGAAATCTCAGCACAGACCAAAAAAGATTCCCCACAGATCTGTCCCGCAAATCTCAGTGCCGAAATTGCCAAGATTAGACAAGCTCCACAATTAACCTATTCGCGCTTGGGCGTGGTAGTCTCAACTCTCTCCCAGCCACCGCAAATCTTGGTAAACCTTGATGGTGATAAGTATTTTATTCCCGCTTCTAATGGCAAGCTATTCGTCACTGCTGCGGCGTTGAAATTATTCAAACCTAGCGATCGAATCCGCACCAGTTTATTGTCGATCGATCCTCCCACAGCGAATGGCGAGATCGGGGGCGGGCTATATGTAGTCGGGCGTGGCGATCCAAGTTTTAGTAGCAAATCCAGTTTGCGATCTCTGGTCAGTCAGTTAGTTGCGAAGGGAGTGAAAAGGATTAACGGCGGTTTGATTCCTTTGGGTCAATTCCACGGCTCTGGATTAGGAGATGGGTGGGAATGGCAAGACTTACAAGAAGATTATGCCGCGATCTCATCCCCATTTTCGATCGACGAGAATGTAATCGACTGGACAATCAATCCTAGTAAGATCAATCAACATGTCAAGTTTACTTGGGATAGCCCCACTCTAGCCGCAGGTTGGCAGATCCAAAATCAAGCCACCACAGGCAAAATCGATAGTGCCTTCACCCTAGAAGTGAACCGACCGCTAGGACAAAAGCAGTTAATCATCACAGGTTCAATGCCTGAGAACGCCCAGCCAGAATTGGGAGCAACTGCGGTTCCCGATCCTGAGGCTCATTTTTTGCGCCTATTAGCAGACGAAATCACCAAGCAAGGGATTCGGATCGATCTTTCCACCACGCCATTAGCTGATCTCAAACAGGGCTCTCAAGCTCAAGTGGAGTTAGCGGTAGTCACATCACCCCCGATCTCGGATTTAGTCAAGATCACCAATAAAACCAGCAATAATTTTTATGCCGAATCTTTATTGAGAATTTTAGGAACGCGATTTAATCGATCCGATCGAGATGCTTCTCACACAGGAATTCAAGTTGTAACTGATACACTCCACCAGCAAGGGATCTCAGCCAATTCTTTTTTACTTGCAGATGGATCGGGTTTATCGCGAAAAAATTCGATCGCCCCGATCGCAATTGTCCAGCTTCTCCGCATCATGTCAGTCGATCGAACATTTTGGGATTCCATGTCGATCGCAGGGGTGGATGGCACTTTAAAAAATCGGTTTAAAGATACACCTGCCGAGGCGAATTTGCGAGGGAAGACAGGTAATCTAAGCGGTGTTGCGGCTCTATCGGGTTACATCAAACCTGCTAATTTCGATCGACTAGCTTTTAGTATCGCGATCAACAATAGCAATCAGTCTGGCAAAGAATTACGACAATATACCGATTCGATCGTTTTACTGCTAAATCGCTTGAGACATTGCTAGCTCAAGATTGGAGGTTCAACCGCAACTTGACGGCATGAAGGTCGGTAACGACTACGGTGTAACATGAATAAGTAAAGGATACCTAGAGCAAGATCGTGTCAGAACAACAAAACCCATTCCAATTTCTCAGTAAAGAAGAGTCAGAAGAAGTCGATCAGGCGATGTTATCGATGCATGAGAAATTTCTCACCCGCATTACGATCTCATCGCTGCGATTGGTCAAACATATTGCCACAGATTTGGATGTACCAGTTGAAGATTTGAGTGCCAGCGAATTGGTGGCTTGGTTTGAGCAAGATGCCAAAATCAAGCGAGAACAGGGTGTTGAGGCAGCATTTCTGAAATGGTGAGCTTATCAATTTCAAATCGAACAATTAGCGATCGACTGCCAAGTTCGATCGATCCAAGACTAGCTTTGACCGCTCTTGCTCCTATGCAAGATGTCACCGATCTGCCATTCATGCAAGCGATCGACACTTACGGTAGTCCCGATTATTTCTTTACGGAATACTTTCGGGTCTATCCCACTTCCCGACTAGAGAAACATATCCTTCGATCGATTACCGAAAATACTACTGGTCGTCCCGTTTTTGCCCAACTGATCGGCGAGAGTATTCCCGATCTTGTCCGCGCTGCGAAGGAATTAAACCACTATTCGATCGCTGGTATCGATCTAAATATGGGATGTCCTGCGCCCAGAATTTACCGTAAAAATGTCGGTGGCGGACTGTTGCGCGATCCTGACAAAGTCGATCAGATCCTCGGTGCATTGCGAGAAGTTATAGCGATTCCATTTACGGTCAAGATGCGGATTGGGTTTGAAGACACATCAAATTTCGAGCAGATTTTGCACCTGATTAACAAGCACGATGTCGAACTGCTGAGCCTTCACGGTCGCACAGTCAAAGAGATGTATCGCAGCGAAGTCCATTACGATCGAATTGCCCACGCCGTCCAACTGGTAAAATGTCCGATCTTAGCGAATGGGAATGTCAGTTCTGCCGCTTCTGCTGCCAATGTCCTCGCAACTACAGGAGCCGCAGGGGTGATGGTCGGTCGTGCCGCGATTCGCAATCCTTGGATTTTCCGACAAATCCGTCAACATCTCAGTGGTCAACCAGTTACCGTTGTGACTCTAATGGAAGTACGTCAGTATATCGATCGATTGCACCAAACCTTAACTGCGCCAACCTTACCAGAACGATCGCGCGTTAACAATTTAAAGAAGTATCTCAATTTCATCGGTCAGGGTGTCGATCCTGTCGGAGGCTTTTTGAATGAGATGAGGCGCGTTAGTTCGGAAGCCGAATTATTTGCAATTTGCGATCGATATCTATTGACCGAACCAGATCGAGCATTTGCCTCAGAGCCTTATCCTGGTTTGGTTGCACGTCCCAGTTGCGAAACTAGTCTTGAAACTGGTTGTGAACTTTAGCTCCCTTTAAGTTAAGCTCCTAGACTTTTGAGTTCATGGCGCAGACGGATGATTTCGGCACTATTACCGTATTCTTCGCCCATCTTGCTGAATTGGAGTTTTTTCTGGGTGAGTTTGGCAGCAATGTGTAAAAATTGGCGAATTTGAGCTGGAGTCATGCCCAATTTTGATAATGCTTTTTTGGCTTGTCGATCGCAGATCGCGGCATAGGCTTGGGCTGAGAGGACATTTGGTACTTCATCTTGCAGACAGGTTTTGAGTCTACTGCGCTCCACAAAACCCGCAAGTAGCCATAGCAGAAACATGACAAACACCAGTACGGTGTAGTTGACCAGAGCGATCGCAATCGTTGCGCCCTCGGTAGATTCAGCTAACACCAATGCGCCATTATGAATCAGATGTCCAGCGATCGCCACAATCAGACCACAGGCAATCGTGAAAACCTTGATCGCTGTGCCATGCATATACCGCGCTAGACCGAAACTCGCCCCAGTGATGGCAGTCCAGAAACCATGTAACCCACCAAACACGATCGTGCGGAGAAAAAATAATGCCCCCCACTCTGACCAAGAACTCGTACCCATCAAATAGAGAATATTTTCGACATAGGCAAAGCCAAAACCAGCCACACCACCATAGACGATGCCATCGACCCAACCATCAAACTCGCGCCGACAGGTTAAAAAGATAATCATCACGGCGAAGGCTTTGACCACTTCTTCGACTACAGGCGCGCTGACCGCAGTATCAATCAGTTGAGCGCTGAGCGTCTCTTTACCCAAAATTGCCGCGACGGGAATCGACAGTATCACCTCCAAGATTAAAGCTAAAATCACCGCAGGTAAGGCTCCCCAAGCAAAAGCCGCAATCAGATAGCGCACGGGTTCTTTTTCAAATCGATCGATCGATCGAATCAACCAAGTATAAAAATAAGCTGGAACAGCTAGAGCCAGAGCGGTGATTACAAACTTTTCCATGTTCTCCCTAACAAACGAGGATCTTTTCGGCAATATCTACAATACAGCCTATTCAAATCGCTGATGTGTCAAAGTTTTAGGCACAAGAAACAGTCTGCACTTTGATATCGACTTGAAGCTTTTTCCGAAGAACACTGAGAATAATAGTTAGATTATCCATCGTAGGATTACCTTTTGCCGATAACATCCGATGAAGGCTTTTGCTTGGCTTAGATGTTTTAACTGCAAGTTCTTCAAAGCCTACAGTTGCATTTACAAGATCTCTCAAGATAAGTCTTGCAGTTTCTGGTTCACCATTGAGGAAGAGTGAAACAGCTTCATCAAGTAGAGCGATCGCAAAGGCAGAATCGCATTGGACTCGTGCCTTAACTGTCTCTTTAAAATCTCTTGTTAATTTCACACTCATCATCTCCTGTCATTCAACTAACCATAATGGATTATTCCGATGCGGCGACTTGTTAGCTTGTGACTATACATCTATCTTCCCTAATATTCGAGCAAGATTCTCTACTTGGTCAATTGAAGTAAAGAAACCTTTATACCCACACCAGTCTTCAGAAGCATTGGGACTGTACTCCCATATTTCACTACCTTGCGGAAGTGCAACCCTAAGTTCATCTTCATTTAAACCGAAGTACGATCTAGCTCGAATTGCATAAAGATAGAATTTTAATCCATCTAATTGAGAGCTTTCCATGGGACTTAAATTTATGATTGCACATCGGCTACTTCCCAAACGACCAACAAAATTAATATTTGAACGAGTAGTACGAGTTTCATGAAACAGTGGTTTAAGGATCTCTATAAAACGTTGATACAATTCACCAATGCCATTTTCAAATGTAATATCTTTAAATTGCTCGTAAGTCAAATTAGGGTTTCGTTTATTTCCTCCCATGGTTCTAGCTCTGTTGAGAACCTCTTCTGGTTCCAGCAAAAACACTCGTGTTAACATTTCAACATCCTCTGAAGAACGAAAGTATTGGAATGTCACGGCATTTATATTAACGCCGTGTCTATTAGAAAGGTAGCTAATGATCCGTTCTGAGCTTGAGTCAATTTTTGATGCTACAACGATAATTTTGTGATTACTGTTTATAGTTTCTGGCAAATCTATATGAAACCGATTTTGAAAAATGCCTTCAAAGGATTGATTTAAATACTGAGTGGCAGCTTCAGATATTCGGTCATGGGATAATCCAACAACCCATGATGCATAGTCTAAGGCTTGAGCAACAATATCACGTGGGGTTTTATCCCGTTTCAACTCAACAACAACTAGATCTCCTTCTGGATCAATGCAAAGTAGATCGATATATCCACCAAAATCAGTTGGAACTTGTCTACCAATAACTAAAAGCTTCTCATCAAGGATATCTATATCGTCTGCAATCCAATTTTCGAGCCTCTCCTCAAAGTCTAATCTAGTAGTCTTAATCTCGACTAAGCGATCACCTGTTGTTACCTGCCAAGCCCGAACATTGTGACTCATTCTACTACTTGTAAGTTCAAATGGATTAAACAGAAAATTCCTTTCTAACATGACTATAGGGCGTTTATACAGATTGTCAAATTTCTGCCTAATCAACGATCGACTTCTCACTGCTGATGAGATGAATAATCAGATCGAGAATAGATAGGATGAGCGCGATCGAACAAACCCCATGCCATTGATAGAGCGACCATGCCGTTGCTCCCAGAAACGATCCAGACGCGCCGCCGATAAAATAAGACACCATATAAACCGTGTTCAGACGGCTTTTGGCATCTGGAATCAGGGGAAAGATACGGGCTTGATTGGATACCATATTTGCTTGCGTGCCAACACTGAGCAGAAAAATTCCCGCCGCCATTCCCCACAGGCTAGAGCCGAAAATCCAGAAAGTTAAAAATGCCACGATCGAAATGCTAATGCCCACGCCTACCATTAATCTAGAGCCGTATCGATCGGAAATTTTCCCCACCACAGGCGCAAATGCAGCAGCAGGGATTGACATCAATGCCAACAACCCCAAAATTGAGCTGTCGTAATGGGCGGGTAAACTGCTGAGATAAAATGTCACCGTTGCCCAGAACGCACTGAACGCCGCAAATAGTAACGCGCCATTCAACGCCGCCTCGCGTAACTTGGGCTGCGATCGAAATACCTGCCAGAGAGATCGCATTAATTTGCCATAGTCAAGCTTTACCTTCGTCGGAATATATGGGATTTGGCGCGCCAGTATTACGGATAACAGCAACATCAAACCCGCCGCCAACCAATATAGCGATCTCCAACCCCAGCTATGCCCAATAATGCCCCCGATACTGCGTGCCAGCACCGCCCCGACAAATACCCCACTCATCACCGTCCCCAACACTTTGCCCTGTTCACTCGGCTTTGCCAGTAGAGCCACCAACGGCACAATAATATGCGGTACGACTGTGGTAATCCCGATCGCTAAATTCGCCACTGCCAGCCAGTTAAGACTGGGCGAGAGCGCGGCAGCCACAAGCGCACAGATCACTAATCCCAACATCACATTAATAAATCGCCGCCGTTCCAAAACGTCTCCGAGCGGTACGATCATTAGCAGCCCTAAAGCATAGCCAAACTGCGCGAACATCGGAATCAAACCCGCTTCGTTCGGTGACACATTAAAGCTGCGTGCCATATCTGCCAATACAGGCTGGTTGTAATACAGATTTGCTACACCCAACCCAGATGCAATCGCAAACACGAAAACCTTGCCCCGTCCTAGTCTCGTCTGCTCGGTTCCAAGTATTTGCATCTAACTAATAAGGACTCGCCTTAGAATCACATACTCCAATCCTAGTATGCGCCTTTGCCGAATAGGATAATTCGGCATGTTTCGACCAAGATTTCTAAATCGAGGTTAAACGACCAGTGATCGATGTAATAGAGGTCTAGTCTTGCTGCGTCGTCGATCGTGTCGAGGTCAGAGCGTCCCGAAATTTGCCACAGTCCTGTAATTCCTGGAACCACCAGATGTCGGGTATGATGCCAGTCGTCAAATCTTGCCACATCCCTTACAGGTAGAGGTCGCGGCCCCACCATACTCATTTGTCCTAACAGCACATTAAAAAGCTGAGGGAACTCATCAATGCTAGTACGTCGTAAGAACTTACCAATTGGAATAATGCGAGGATCGTGCTTAATTTTAAACATCACGCCATCTTTGCTTTCATTCAGCTTTTCTAGATCGGCTTGGCGCAACTCAGCATCGCTAAACATACTGCGAAATTTCCACATCCGAAAAACCTGACCGTGTAGACCGATCCGCTCTTGGGAATAGAACACAGCCCCAGGCGAACTCAGCTTAATTCCGATCGACACAGCCACAAATAAAGGAGCTAGCACGACAATTCCCACCAACGCGCCCACAAAATCTAGCAGCCGCTTGAAGCGATATTCCCAAGTACTAAAAAGCTGCGAGTCAATCCGAATCGTCGGCATCCCTGCAAAGATCTCAGGTGCGCCGCGTCGATGCAGCATCACCAGACTAGAAGGAATTAGGCGCAAACCGATCTGAGCGTTGCGTAATCGCCAGTAGAGATTAGAAGCTAGTTCAGTTTCGGGTAAATTTTCTGCCAACACTTCTCGCGCCCCCGATAGCAAAATCTTGGGCATGGCTGCGTCAGAGTAAGCCAAATCGGATACTAATGTACCTACAACCTTATAGCCTGTACGATGTTCGATCGCTTCAACTAGCCAAGTCAGACGCGACTCAGGCGCAATGATAAACACTGGGGTTTGGGTGCGGGTAAGGCGCAATTGATCTAACAACAGCGTCACTACCAACCGTAAAAAAGTCACGCAGACTATGCTGCCAAACCATGCCGCAAAAAAAAGCGATCGAGGCGCATCTAGTTTAGGATCGTAGAAATAGCTCACTACCAGAGACAGCAGGTACACCCAACTGATTGACTGGGCTTGTTTAACGTAATTGCGCCACTGTGACTCCGCCGAATAAAAATTCTGATAAGCAAACCAGATCACGGTAATGCAGGCAAACACCCAGAATAGACTTGATAAGCCCAAAAACTCCCACCAGTATAGATCGGTGGGCAAAGGCGAAAATGATTTATTCAACTTCTCGGCAATTTGCCAAGCGATCGCCAATCCCAGTACATCACCCAGCATCAGCACTACGGCTCGAAACCAGCCAATCTCAGGTCGATCGATTAGTTGGGGCTTTTTACTGGCTCGAATGTCACGCATATCATTCGCTGGCTCAAATTTTCGTCGTTTTGGCAGATCGCTAATCACATCTAATCACCTTTATTTCCCCGCGATCTCATCTTGCCCAAAATCTCTCGATCGTAAGTCATTTGTCCCAATAGAAAATCCCAGATCTATTGCTAAAACTGGGCAAGTCAGATCGAATTAGGCGGTTTCTGGTAAAAAAATTCCCCGTTCCGAAGCCCCTAAATCCCCAATTCTGGGGACTTTGATTTTCAGAACCCCCAGAATTGGGGGCAGGGGGCTGGGTAGATTCTTTTAAATCTAGTCGTGCTTATTACGGTAGATCGACTGCGAGATATTGTTGAGGCGAGCATCGATCGCGGCTCTTTCCCTAGCCGTAAGACCATTACCAGATTTGCCATAGCGATAACTCATTGCGGCAACTGAAGCTTCACGTCGCTGTAAATTACGGTATTCAGCACCGCTAAGTGTGCCATTTTTAACGCCTTGGTAAACGCGCTGTTGTTGATTTACCAGTCGATCGCGAATTTCACCTGCGGAAACTGAGAGGGGAGCAACAATTAAGCCAGTCACAGCAGTAGCTAGGATCGTGCAAACTAAACGTTTCATTATCGTATACCTAAATAAAGTACTCAATTCTGCGGTTAAGACCCCATTGCTGTGAGGAAGGTTCAATCGGACGAGGAAAATATTTGGTAATCAGCACAGAAATAAAGTGATAGCTTTAAGGACAAACACTTCCTTTACACATGCAGTTATCTTTTAGTTCAATCACGCTCCCAACCTGGATCACGCTATCTCGCCTTATAGCTGTGCCTGTAATTTTGGCGATCTTTAGCTGGCAGGATGAATCAACCGCAAGAATAATCGCCTCGATCGCATTTCTGATTGCCGCCTTGACGGACTGGTTGGATGGCTATCTGGCGCGTAAACTCAACCAAGTGACTGAGCTAGGCAAGTTCCTCGACCCATTAGTCGATAAGCTGCTGATCATTGCGCCTCTGATCGTTCTAGTTCAGTTGCGGCAAATCCCAGCTTGGGGTGTGTTTCTGATCGTGGCACGGGAATTACTGATTACAGCATGGCGTGGCAGCCCCGATCAGCCTAAAGTAGTAGGCGCAAATTTGTTGGGAAAGGTAAAAACCGTGGTGCAAATTGTCTCGATCGCCCTCTTGTTACTACAATTACCTGGAGCGTTGCTATTATTCTGGGTGGCGGTGGGTTTAACTTTAGTGTCGGGAATTGTCTATGTCATCCCTGTTCGTAACGTTTGAAGGTGGAGAAGGTGCAGGTAAAAGCACACAGATCGCACTTACTTATGACTGGCTACTCTCTTTGGGATATCAGGTTATAACTACCCGCGAACCAGGTGGAACGGAATTGGGTAAGGGGATTCGGCAATTGTTACTGCAAAGTGGTGATGCGGTCGATCGAGCTGAACTCCTCCTATTTGCCGCCGATCGATCTCAGCATGTCGAAACTAAAATTCGTCCTCGATTAGAACAGGGATTTATCGTACTGTGCGATCGATATTCCGATTCAACGATCGCCTACCAGCACTACGGACGTGGACTAGATTTAGACTTAATCTCATCGCTCAATTCGATCGCTACCCAAGGACTCAAACCAGACTTAACGCTTTGGCTCGATTTGGATGTCAATATCGGTTTAGATCGAGCTAAGCAAAGTTCGGGTAAACCAGATCGGATGGAACGTCTCAGCATTGAGTTCCATCAACGTGTCGCTCAAGGATTTCGTGAATTAGCAGAAAAAGAGATCGATCGAATCGTCCGTATCAACGCCAGTGAGAATATCGATAACATCCAATCCCAAATCCAAACCATCCTAAAATCTCATCTTGTCTATAGGTAAGAATTAATACAAAATCTCATTCTGTAGGATTTAGATACAAGTATCGATTTACCTCTGCCAGAAAAAAATCAATTCCATCCAGCAGTGGGGCTTTAATAATACTTCGATTTGTTAATTCTTCAAGTAACAAGTAGTTTCTTTTAACATCGAGACTCTCAATGTCTAAATATTCAAAATCAGGTATAACTGATTTCCCACTAAGACAATTTTGAAGGTGCAGTATCCAATCATTGGGATAGCTAGGATTATCCTTTAAATTTTCACGAAACACAAAAGTAGAAGCTCCTGCAAATATATCAGCAATTTGTATCCCAGGATAACTTTGAGAACCAACTAATTGAGGTAAGCCAGTAAGATTAAATGTGATTACATTTTCTTGCTCACATAACTCCATAAATATTTTTTCCTCATTATTAACCATTGCTTGATAAACATCTGTCTGTTCTTTCAGAGGTTTAGACGCATCACAGAATACGTGTAACTGATCGTATTCCTGTCCCCACTCTGACAAAAGTGCAAAAAGGGATGAGTGAGTAAGATCTAAAATCCATTTACCAACTCCCGTTCCTTTTAGAGAATCTAATTCTGCATTAATAACTTCCCGTTGATGAATACAAAATGTTCTAACTGTATCGAGTAGTGGTGAGATGCTTGGTGGAGCGATCGAACTAAAGAGATACAATAGTTCATCATCGTCTTTTGTTTTCATTAAATTGTAAAAATCCTCAAAGATCTTCTCAGCATATTCACTTTCTCCCTGAAAATGAATATGCTGAGAAGATTAGATATGAACCGATGAAAATTGATATTGTAGAAAATAGTGTTTTTACTTGCTACAGTTGGTTCAAATATATATTCGTAGAATTTACAAGCAAGACTAAATTTTTTGTCATTCACCAAAACCTTAGCACGGGTGCTAAAAGCTTGTAGAATGTGTGTGATAGCTTGTCTCCCTTTGCTATGTCTTACTAAATTCTGAAACTTTAGTTCATTGCCCTGAACTTGGTAATCTTTAATTACTCTTTCAACAAATACCATTGCTTCTTCATGACTGACAGCTACAGTAGCGTAAGCGAAATACGGCGTAGCTCTATCAAGGAGATTGTTTCCTGTAAAACCTGATTCATCACAATAGATTTCTTGAATTTCTTTTTGAGAGTCATTCATGCTAATTTAACAAAGCTAGGAGATTTTGGTATGATATACCCTTGATGCTTATATTTTGAGAAATTCAAGTGAGTGAGACTGTTTACATTGAGACGAGTATTTTTGGTTATTTGACTGCTAGATCGACTAAAAACCTGATTCTTGCTGCAAACATTGAGGTAACACTTGATTGGTGGAATAATTATCGGAACTCATTTGAAC
>Ga0163154_10006351_pt1 | contig 14508 bp, 26 predicted proteins | sample OliLakLV19MP9P1_FD_148649 | JGI IMG/M metagenome (GOLD analysis project Ga0163154, IMG submission 148649) | Freshwater microbial mat bacterial communities from Lake Vanda, McMurdo Dry Valleys, Antarctica - Oligotrophic Lake LV.19.MP9.P1 | ecosystem: Environmental > Aquatic > Freshwater > Lake >... | reverse complement strand
GCAAAACCATGTGCCGGTGGGCCGCAGACCGAGACCACGGAGGACTCGCAGGCAAACAACCACGCGCGTGCCTACACAGATCGCAACTCTCACGAACAGACCCACTCCCCTACTAGGAAGGAAGGCCAGCATGAAGACACCCAGAGCTCCAAGGGTAAGCGTTGAAATCACTGAGCAGGTGATAGCGGAGTCCAAGCTCCGCGACTCGTCCCATTGCATGATCGCTGAGGCGGTAAGGGCCTCATATCCCGACGCACAGCGTGTTGCAGTTGATCTCCAAACGATCAGGTTCACCGACCCCAAGAGGGGGCTTCGCTTCACTTATCTGACGCCACGGGTCGGTCAGATCGCTCTGATCCAGTTCGATCAGGGGGTGCATCCAGAGCCTTTCTCAATGCAACTCCGGGGAGGGCAGGTCACAAGAGCAGCACAGAAGACGCTCAAGAGAAGCGATCTGAGCCCCAAGCAGATTCAACAGAGAGTAAACGCATCCAAACTCTCAAAAGCCCGACTGGTTCCCGCTCGAGATAACGAGTCGGTACCCGACAAGATAGGCGGAAAGACGCCACCCACAACGCCGTTCGCTCGACGTAGAGCATACGGTCTTCGTGCGCTAGAGCGGTAGGTTAGTAATGGCATGGCTCCGCGTCGACGACGGCTTCCCCGAACACCGAAAAGTGCTCGCCCTACCCCGCAAAGACCGCTGGACATGGCTCGAACTGCTCTGCTACGTCGCACGCCAAAACAACGGCGGCCACGTCCCAAACGGCATCACCGACGTCCTCCGATGGGTCACCCCAACGTTCCTCAAACAATGCGTCGACGCAGGACTCCTCGACCACGAAACCAGTACCCAACCAGTACCAAACCAGTACCACGTCCACGACTGGGACATCTACAACTCCACGACTACTCCAGAAAAAATCGCCTCCATCCTCACCCGAAACCCAGACAAAACAGCCAACGAAATCCACAAGATGATCGGCGGCAACAGAGGAGCAGTCCTAGCCGAAGTAGCCAAACAACGAGGAATAACTGGTACCGAACCAGTACCAAACGGTACCGCCACCGGTACCCCCTCGCGCGCGTACGCGTTCCCGTCCCCTACCCCTAAAGAACTAACAGCAGCAACAACGTCTGTAGTAGACGCTGCTGCTGATCTCAACCGACTACGACACGCCGGCTGGACAACCCGCCAACTCGAGCAAGCACAAGCGAACCCAGCCCGGGCAGTCGCGCTCCTCGAGGAAGCCGAGCTCGACCCGACATGCTCGAAGCCCGCCGCCCTCGCCTGGACGAAATACGAAGCCGGCGCAACGCCCACAACCGAACGCACCAGCATCGCCCAAGGAGCCACCGGCACCCGCAGCTCCAGCCCGTCGCTGCCCGACCGGCCGCCCGCCCCTGAACCCGAACGGATCCAACCGCCCGCTGACTTCCTGGCCCTCGTCCGTCAGCCCGGCGTGCCTTCGTTGCCGCCGCGGTTGCCGTTGCGCCCGCGCGTCCCCCGCCCTTCCGACCCCCAAAAGGAGACACCATGAGCACCACGTTGGTCGTGAACCGTGAGCAATTCCCCAAGGTCGTGCCAGTCGAAGCGAAGGTCGGTGACACGATCACGTTTTCGCTCACCGGTGTTGTTCGTCGTGTCGAAGCAGACCTCGTGGACGTGTCGTCGCTCGGTGGCAGACTCAGTTTTGCGTTGGGCGGGGTCGACGTCGAAGTCACCGTCACGAGGCTTGAGCGGAAGGATGCCCCGTGAGTGAATCGCCGTTGATGACCGTGGCGGAAGTCGCCGAGTTGCTCGGTTGGTCTCGCGCTCGCGGCTATCGCAGCGTGGCGGAAGGACTCATCCCTCATACCCGGCTGTCAAGTGGCCGCATCGTCGTGCCCCGCGCAGCGTTCGAGGCGTGGCTCGAGGCACAGACCATCGCAGCGCTCGCTAACGTAAAAACCCCGGACGCCCCGTGAGCCTGTCTCGTTTCGACAGGATCCTGATGCTCGCGTGGTCGCTCCCCGACGCCCTCCGAGTCCTACCAAGCCGCTCCCGCGACGAACGCCGAATGGCCCCAGCCACATGGCATCTGTGCACGCCATGCGACGGCACCGGCAACACACGCGACCGCTGGTCGAAAGCCACGGTGTGCGAAACATGCGGGGGCGCCGGCCGCTACCGCACAGATCCGTATGCGGACGGCCAACCCGTGTCAGGACACGCCGACCGTGCGGCACCCACACACGCGTCGCGCCGCGTGTCGTGCGACCGATGTTCCGGCCAAGGCGTCATCCCCGCCAGATGGTTGGAACCCGGATCGCATGGGCTCGCTGCCTGCCCGACATGCGACGGCACCGGAGGCTTGCATTTGCCGTTGGTCGAAACGGGCACGGGAGAGCGTGGCGTCCAACTGGACTCGGTTGCGTGGACGATCGCAGGCGGAGACTGGCCGGCGCTCGACACCGCGCTCGAGCGAATGCGATGCAACGGACGACGGCCCCTGTGGCGGGCTTTCGTCGCCGCATATGTCGAGGAACCATATGAAACGAACGCGCTGTCGACGTCGGCGCTCAACCAGGTTTCCGAGCTGATGCCGGCACGTGTCAGGGTGCCCAACGACGTGATCGTCGCCTACCGAGACCGAAGCACCCGAGCGCAAGCAGCGATGGCCGCACGGTCGAAACGGATGGGACGCGACCATCGGAACCGCGACATTCGTGAGGCCCTTCGGCTGGGTCATTCGACCGAGGACGTGGCTCGCAGGTTCGCGCTCAGCGAACGCACAATCAGGCGGGTCGCATGAGCATCATCATCCAAATTAAGGAGAGTTACTATGGCGACATTTAAGAACGTAAAAATCTGTATCGAGGGTGTTGACCTCGAAATTATCCGGATCAAGCGGACGTGGTTAGGCAGGTCCGTTGTCGTGATAAAGGATCCGGATGGAACCGTCTATCAGCTGTGTGCAGGTGACACACTCAGCCTCGAGGTTAGCTTTGCGATGCAAAAATGAGCCGTGGCCGCTTGACATCCGTCCGCTGCGTCAGGCATCATCACACACGTGGGGCCAATAAAGGCTCTTTCGGCCATGCCGACCTGCTAGCCCCACCGACCCCCAATATCGGATCCTGCCCGCCGGAGGTGCCGATGACCACGATCACCCCAGGCCACGTCGGCCGCCCCTCGAAGGCCGAGGAGCACCGCCGCACAGCCCGGTTCCTCACCCTCGCCGCGACGGGTGTGCGCCTCGACCTGGCCGCCCGTCAAGCGGGTGTGAAAGCCGAACGAGCGTTGCGTCTCGTGTCCGACCGTGACGAGTTCGACGCCGCCCTACAGGCAATGGGAACCGCGGCATGACATCCGAACCCCTGATCGTGGACGCGGAAAAGCTCGTCCGAGGACGAATCGACGGGCTGGTCGAGCACAACGGCTACAGCGACGTCAGAGTGACATTCCCGGTTTCATCTACAACCCTTGACCGGATAGCCGACGCGCTAGAACGGATCGCAACGACGCTTGAGGCCGACTCCTGATGAGCCTCCAGCATTCCGACGGCCACCGCCATTTGGCCGTCCGTTTGTGCGATCTGAAACCCGAAGTCCTCCGCCACGCTGCCCTCGCCGCAGCCCGGCAGGAAACCGATCCGACAATCGTCGACCTGATTTTGCACGCAGCCCTATGCCCGTCAGACCACGTGTTCTACGTTCACGCATCCGCCGCCCCCATCCTCCGGCAGGCCGCAGCATGACCACCACGCTTGTCGCCGCAACCGAAGCCGCACTACGGTGCCTCGCCCAGCGCGACCGGGGCAAACATCAGTTGCCGCTCTCGGAAATACATCGGATTTGGGTTAGCGAATACGCGTTGAATGAAGCGGCTGCAGCCAAGCTCGGTGCCGCGCTCGAGCACGCTGCTGCAGCCCGAACGCATCGGAAGGCAGCATGAGCCCGGCAGCACGTGCGAAAATGCCGGCGAAACGAGAGACGTTCACGGCCGCGAAACGACAGCGGTTCCTCGACGCAATCCGTGACGGCAAAAACCGGCAGCAGGCCGCAGCCCTCGTCGGTCTCACCGGATCTCGCGTCCGGAAATTCAGCCGCGAAGGCTCCACCGCCTACGACCCCGTGTTCGCCGACCTGTACGCCGAAGCGCTCGAGGACGGCAACGCCCACACCGCCGAAATCCTTGCCGAAGAAGGATTGCGGAGGCAACTCGGGTCGGATCCGGCGTCGAAGTCTGATCGTGGTTTGCACAACGAACGGATCTTTCGGGATCCCGACTACCGAGCGGCACACCGGCAGGCTCCGAGCGTGTCCGTCACGACCGAGATGGAAGTGACCCATGTCCACATCGCCCTCGAACAACTCCGAGGACAACTCGCCGAAGTCGTCGACCTTGACGCCGCGCGAGCAACGGTTAGTCGCGCAGCGAGCGCTGGCCGAACTCTCACCGGCTGAGCTCGCCACCTTCCGCATCGGCCTCAGCCAGGGAGACATCAGGCCCGACGACGCACAGTTGCAAGCGCTCGCGGGATGCTGGGAACTCGTCGCCCGCGAAGCCCAGCTCCCGCCAGACGGCGACTGGCTCGTCTGGTACATGCGCGGCGGCCGAGGGTCTGGCAAAACCCGTACGGGTGCTGAAACGCTCGCACGCTGGATTCGCGCCCACCTTCACGACGGCACCGCCGGCGACTGGGCGATCGTCGCACCGACGTTCGGGGATGGCCGCGACACCTGCGTCGAAGGCCCCTCCGGACTCCAACGAGCGTTGGGCGGCGAGGGCGGAGGCATCATTCGCCCGGACGGCTGGAACAGGTCTCACGGCGAACTTCATTTGGTTGACGGATCCCGCGTGTACATCGACGGCGCCTCCGACGGTGCAGAACGGATTCAGGGGAAGAACCTGCGGGGCGCGTGGTGCGACGAGATCGGCTTGTGGGACAAATGGGACGTTTCGTGGAATGAGTCTCTCGCGTTCGCCGTCCGTCTCGCCCCCGGTTTGATCGTCGCGACAGGCACACCAAAGCAGGGTCATGGTCTCGTGAAGCAATTGCTTGACGACTCTCGGGTTGTCGTGACGCGCATGCGGATGGCCGACAACCTCGCGAACCTTCTGCCGGCGGTTGTGGAGGCGCTCGAGCGCAGGTGGTCGGGCACCCGGCGTGGCCGCCAGGAGCTCGAGGGCGAATTCCTGAACGAAGTCCCTGGAGCGTTGTGGACGGTCGCGATGATCGAAGTCCATAGGCTCCAGGTTCCGCCCGAGTTGGGTCGCACGGTTGTCGCGGTCGACCCTTCCGGATCCGCGGACGAAGACACAGGCACCAGCGAGTGCGGCATCATCGGGGCGGCCGTGTCACCCTTAACAGGTCACGGATACGTGTTGGCCGACCGATCACGCCATGCGAGCCCTGACAAGTGGGCGCGAGCGGCCGTCGACCTGTACCACCAGCTTCAAGCCGATTCGATCGTTGCGGAACGCAACTTCGGCGGCGAAATGGTGCGCTCAGTCATTTCGGCTGTTGATCCGAACGTCCCCGTGAAACTCGTGACCGCGTCACGCGGGAAACGCTTGCGAGCCGAGCCCGTCGCAGCGTTGTACGAGCAAGGCCGTGTTCATCACGTCGGTTTGTTCGCCGAGCTCGAGGAGCAGCAGACAACGTGGGTTCCTGACGCCGGTATGCCGTCCCCCGACCGTGTTGACGCTGTCGTGTGGGCGTTCACGGAACTGATGATCGACCAGCGGGGCGGCGTCCAATATCAGGCGTACGGCGGCCACTCCGAACCGGTTGTGCGCGTGGGTGATCTTCGCTTGGTCGGTTCCCGCTACGTCGACAGAAAGTAGGCGCCGTGTGGGACTCCTGGGAAGGATCAGAGCGGCTGTGAACGGCAGCGAGTACGTCGGCAAAGACGTTCAGGACTGGTTGGACGACTGTTGCGACATGGGATCCCGGAAGTCCGACTACACGTTGTACACCGACTTTTACGACGGCAAAGTGGGTGCCAGGTTGCGCGACCGGGCACGAGAGTATTTGGTTCGTCACGGGGTTGAGTTCTCCGAGAACTTCGTGGAGCCTGTCGTCGACTCCGCGGCGGAACGTCTTGAGGTTGTCGGATTCGTGACCGACGGCGCGACCGTTGACGAAGCCTCGGGTGCGACCGTCGATGCGGCCGCCGAGGTTCTCGACGACTGGTGGCAGCTGAACCGGATGGACGGTGTGGCCGGCACCGTCCACACGCGCACACTCATTCAGGGTGACGAGTTCGTGATCGTCGACTATGACGCCGACGTTGGGCGCCCGCGCTTCTATCGGCAGCAACCCCATCAGATGAGCGTCGAGTATTCTCCTGACGATCCGGACGTCCTCGATCGGGCCGTGAAGGTGTGGCAGTCTGAGGAGGAGTCCAACCAGAATCCGGCGGGCCGGCCGATCACACGGTTGAACGTGTATTGGCCTGATCGGATCGAGAAGTGGTTTCGGCTGTCGACGGGCACGGAAGGGAAGGGCGGCTGGGGAAAGTGGCTCGACGACGACGACGTGTGGCCGACACCGTGGGTTGATGCGGCCGGCGAACCATTGGGCGTCAACGTCATCCATTTCCGCAGCAAAGCGTTGGGTGACACGTACGGGCGCTCGAGGGTGCGAGCCACCATTCCGTTTCAGGAGCAGCTGAACAAATATTGTGCTGATCTGAACGACCTTGTCGACAATCATGCGTTGCCGCAGGACGTCGTCACCGGCGTCGCGGGAGATTCGACGTTCAAACGGGTGCCGGGCGATGTGTGGCAGTCGCCGTCGACGGAAGCGAAGTTCGACCGTCTCGAAGCGTCACCCGTCAGCAATCTGCTCGAGGCGATCGAGGGGGTGCTGTCTCGGTTGGCTCGACGTTCTCGGGTGCCGATGCATCTGTTGACGGGCGGCACGCCTCCGTCGGGTGAAGCTCTGAAAACGTCGGAGTCGGGGTTGGTTGCGGTCGTGAAGGACATGCAGATTTCGTTTGGGAACTCGTGGGAGGACATGATGGCGGTCGCGGTGCGCCTGTCTGACGTGTTCGGCACCACCAGTTTGGGTGACCTTGTGATTTCGACGGAGTGGGCGAACCCCGAAACAAGGTCGGACACCGCCGATCTCGAGATTGCGTTGAAGAAACGTCAGTTGGGTGTGTCGGATCACACGATTCTGAACGAACTGGGTTACGACCCCGTGAAGGAAAAGGAACTCGTGGTTGAGGAAACGCGGGCGAAGGCTGACGCTCAGGGCGCTGTGTTCGACCGCGGCGGACTGCCCGTCTAGGATGGGGTCGTGAGCGACGCCGTTTCGTGTGATGGGCCGGATTGTCCGAACGTCGGCCGCTTCCCGTTTTTGGGGTGGGCTCATGTGACGATCACCGGGGGTTCTGCTCGCATGGACTTCTGTTCGTGGGGATGTTTGGGGGCGTTCGTGATGGACGCGTCTGGAACCGTGAGTGCGTTTGAGCAAGAGTTGGCGCGACTTCGCGCCGACCCCGACACGCTATGACGCCGTCGGAGCGGCTCGCGTCGCAACGAGCGGCACAACTGGCAGCCGACGAAGCCGCCGCCCGCGAGCTCGCACGACGATACGGAGTTGCGTGGGCACGAGTCAAAGCCGATCTGGAACGGCTGACAGGCCAGATCGCCGCAGCACGGTTGGCCGGCGAAACCGTCGACGAAGCATGGCTGATCCGTCATGGTGTCCTCGAGCGCCTCGAACGCAGGGTGCTGACGGAAACGCAGGTGTACGTCGACTTTGCCGAGGGACGCATCACGGCCGACCAGGCACGGGCGTTCGCTGCAGGTCATGCGGACGCGTTCGCGTTGGTGAACGCAACGACGCCGGCGGCGTTTCTGCCGTTGCAAGCGATCGTTGCCCGCACGACCGTGGGTGCTCCGTTGCGCTCTTTGCTGGAGCGGATCGCCCCGGACGCAGCGTCGGCGGCAGCTGACATGCTGGTGGAGGCTGTCGTGGCGGGCACGGGGCCGCGCGAGACGGCCAGAGCACTGCGGGACACGTTGCAGGCTCCGTTGTGGCGGACGTTGCGGATAGCGCGTACGGAGACGATCGGCGCCTACCGTGATGGTGCGATCGACACGTATAAGGCGAACCGGGATGTGCTCGAAGGTTGGGTGTGGATCGCACAGCTGTCGACGCGCACGTGTGCTGCATGCTGGGCGTTGCACGGAACCGTCCACCCTGTTGACGAGGCGTTCGCCTCGCATCCGAACTGCCGCTGTTCGCCGGCGCCCCGGACGCGTTCGTGGGCTGATCTCGGTTTCCCCGGTGTTCCCGAAACCCGGTTGGACGTCACACCGGGCGCGGAACGCTTCGCTGCTTTACCTGGCTCGTCCAAACTCCGGATTCTCGGGCCCGGCAAGCTCGCTGCCTACGAGGACGGCAGCATCGCGCTTGACGATCTTGTGCAGAACACGTTGTCGCCCGTGTGGGGCCCTGGTATTCGCGAGCGCTCCTTGCGGGACGCGCTCCTCACGAGCTGATCGATTCGGCCACGCTCGAGGCCGTGGTAGGGCGGGTTGGCGTGTTCCGGTTCTTTTCCTCCTTTCCGCCGGGCAACGGGCCCTCGGGCAACGTGCGCCACCGCCCCTCTTCTTTGCACCACCATCCAAGCCGCGAGAGCGGCCCCTATCAGGAGGCGAGATGCCACCCACCCCGAAAACACCATCGTCCGAAACGCTCGAAGCACCCGAACCGCAAACGGAAGTCGACGCGCTCACGCTGATCCTCGAACGATTCGACCAGGCCGACCGCAGAATCGACGACCTCGAACGCCTTGTCCGATCGCAAGCGCAAGCGCACACAGACAGCGAGTTCGTTCCCGCCCAATACCGTGACGACGAACCGTTCGACCCATCTGGGCCACCACGGCAGCCACGCAACATTGGCCGCCAAGCACGCGCCCTTTGCGTCGAGTGCGGCGCGACGCTCCCCGCCCATTACGACCAGTGTTCCGACTACAAGACGCCGAAAGCCGCAGCATGAGCGACGAGACGCCGGCGGTTGTGTTGACGGTCGTCGCGGAATCCGATCTCGAATGGTCGTCCGTCCCCGATCATCACGGCTACACGCTCGTGAAGGGGCAGGAAATGAAGTTCACGTCTGTCGACACTTTGTACATTCGGGCCAAGGCGCCCAGTCAGGAGAGCCGAGATGGCTGAAGACCCCGACCCGACCCCGGATCCGCTACCTGACCCGGAGCCTGATCCGTCGGCGGCTGATCTGCCGGAGGCGTTCGATCAGGAACGTGCGATGGCGACGATCCGCAAACAGCGCGAAGAAGTCAAAACGTACAAGGCGCAAGCGAAGGAAGCGGAGGCGCTTCGCAACCGGTTGCAACAGATCGAGGACGCCGACAAAACGGAGTCGCAACGCCTCACAGACCAGGTTGCCGACTACCAGCAGCGCGAACAAACGTGGGCAGCCGAGAAGAAAGACACGTCGCTACGTTTGGCCGTCAGCGAACGCGCACAAGAACTCGGGATCACGAGCCCAAGGCTCGCGGTCGCCGCACTCAAAATGGACGGCACCACGATCGAGTGGGACAACGAAGACAATCCCACGAACCTCGACGACGTCCTCGCCGAGCTCATCGAGAGAGAGCCCGGCCTGAAAGGCACACCCGCCCCACCAAGGAAGCCCGCCACGAACGCAGGCGACGGCGGCAAAGAAGGGCCGCCTCCTGCACTCACGGCGGAAGAGCTCGAAGCGGCCGTACGGTTCGGCAAGACGCCGGAACAGTACGCCGCGTTGAAGGACGTCAAGTCGTTCGACGACTGGACGTCCTTGCAAGCAAAGCAGTAGCAGCAAAGCCCCGATCCCTCCAAGGCGAGCGGACGGCACCAAGCACCATCCCACCGCAACGTCAACAGAAGGGATCTGCTCATGGCAGGTTTCACGATCGCAGGACGTCTCTCCGGAGGCGCCCCCACGATCATCACCATGAAGGCGAAGGACACCGAAACACTGTCCTTCGGTGACATCGCGAACGTCGAGACCGGCGAGATCGATCTCGGAGCGACGGCCGACACACAGCTCGTTGGCCCGATCGTGTCCGCGACCGTCGCCGCTGTCGACTCGACAACCAACATTCAGGTGTGTGTCGACCCTGACGTCATCCTTCAGACGGCAGACGCGAACGCAAGGCTGGCAGGAGCCACACTCGACCTGTCCGGCGCAACCGGCGCGCAGACCCTCGCGGCGAGCTCGAACAAAGAGTTCATCGTGCTGCATGCGAAGTCGGCGACCATGGAGACCCAGGTGCTGTTCAACGTGGGTCATCACCTCTTCAACAAGGCCCAGTAGGGAGGCTGAGAAATGGCTGTTTCTTCCCATTGGGCAGACCTGCTCACCCCGGCTCTGTCGGACGCGTTCTACACGAACTTCGGCAGAGTCCAGTCCTCGATCCCGTCTTTGTTCTCTATGCGTAGCTCCGGCCGCGCAGACGAACAGTCGATCGGTGTGGGGGCTCTCGGAGCTAAAAACTGGGCGTTCGACGGAGCGAACGGCTCCGGACGCGTCAACTACGACGACCTCAACAAGGGGTTCCGAACGACGTTCACGCACGTCCAGTTCGCGAAGGGCTTCTACGTCGAACGGAAACTCGTCGACGACAACCTGACCGACATCGCGTTCGACTCGTCCGCACAGTTGGGCGACTCGGCATTCCGCAAGCGAGAGCTTTCGGCGGCGTCGGTCTTCAACAACGCGTTCACGTCGACGACGAACGCGGACGGCAACTCGACGCTCGGCGCCGACGGCGTCGTCCTGTGCTCCGCATCACATCCGTACTCGGCAGACGACGCCACAACACAGTCGAACACCGGGACGGCCGCCCTCACGAAAGCGAACGTGTCCGCGGCCCGCGTATCGATGATGAGGCTCACAGACGACCGCGGCGACATCATGAACATCATGCCCGACACCATCCTTGTTCCCCCGGACTTGGAAGACGCGGCGCTCGAGATCACGAAGTCGCTTCTCGACCCGACGTCGGCGCAGAACGCGATCAACCCGCAGGCAGGCCGCTACCGGCTGATCGTGTGGAACTACCTGACCGACACGAACAACTGGTTCCTGATCGACTCGACCGCGATGCGCAACGCATTGCGGTGGTACGACAGGATTCCGCTCGAGTTCGGCCGTGAGGAGGACTTCGACACGTTCACCGGCAAGTACCGCGCGTACATGCGGTACTCGTACGGTTGGACGCGTTACGAGTGGCTCCTGGGCCAGAACGTCGCGTAGGGAGGTGCTTGGCTGATGGCTGAGTCAACATTCCCGAACGGCGTGTCTGTGTCGTCGGGTCATGTCGGGAACGTCGCTCCGATCGTGACGGCGACGGGCCTTCGGATGGCAGCGGGGTCGGCGGTGCTGTCTAACGCCGGCACCGTCGACGTCGCAACTGGCCTCACGACCGTCCTGTATGCGCAGGCAACACCCTCCGGGCTGCTGTCTTCGACTGCAGGGACGATCGCGGGCTTCAGTTCGGTGACGGCGTCAGTGAAGGCATCCGGTGTTCTGATGCTGAAGGGCTACGACCAGATGGGGACGGCGTCCGGTGTGATCGGCACCGCTTTCTGGATGGCGATCGGCACGTGACGTGTTCGCTTGGGCTCGCTCCTGCTTCGGTGGGGGCGGGCCTTCGCGTGCCCGGGCTCGCCCAATGAGTTCGCTTGCCGACCGGTATGAGCGCCGTTATCCGGGCACGGGGATTTCGGAGGCGCACAAGGAGGAGCGGCAGGAGCGCCACGACTTCAAGGCTGGCAGGCGTTCGACAAGGCTTCGCGGCATCGTCATCCCGGCGTCCGCCGCTTTCGACACTACGACCGGGAGGTTGCGACCGTGAGCGTTTCCGTCCATAGGCTTGTGATCAGCACGAACGCATGGGGCGGCGGCACGGCTTTGTCGGTGCTCCCGTTGTCCGGCTACATCCTCGAGATCAGGGCTCCGAACGCGGCGTCACAGTTGACGGCCGGCGGCACCGGAGATTTCACGTTTACGCGCCTCTCGGATGGCGGCACCGTTCTCGACGTGACGAACCAGGCGGCACCGTTTCAGTATCAGCCGCGCCCGGTGTTGAACACGACGGCCGGGGGTACTGCTGCGTTGCCCGCATATCTGAATGAGGGTGTGCCGATCGACGACCATCTTCGGCTTACGGTTGCGCAGGCGGCTGTGTCGACGTCCGGCACCGTTTTCGTTCACGTCGACTCGCGCGACTGACATGCGCGGCGTGACCAAACAATGACAAGGGAGTGACACGATGACTACAGGTATTGCAGCGGCGTCGGCGAACGCGATTTTGGATGCGTATTGCCGTTCGGTGACGTACACGGATCCGGTTGGGTTTTTCGTGAAGTTGCATTTGGGTGATCCGGGCGCGTCGGGTGCGTCGAATGCTGCGTTGGAGACGACTCGGAAGGCTGTGACGTTTTCGGCTGCGGCGTCGGGTGCGATCACTAATTCGGCGGCACTCACGTGGACTGCCGTTTCGACAACCGAGACGTACAGTCACGTGTCGTTCTTCGATGCCGTGTCTGCGGGCACGTTCCTCGGTTCGGATGATCTGAATGTGGCGCGGGCGATGACGGCGGGTGACACGTTCGAAATCGCGATCGGCGACCTTGACATCACTTTGGGTACTTTGGCGGCCTGATGCCCAGGTATGCGGTTGCCGAGAGGTCTGCGGGTGCGGGTTCGACGACGTTGCCGCTCATGTCGATTTTTGCGGCGGCGGCGGTGTCCCTGAAGATCCGTGAGATCGGTGTGTTCAACACAACGACGACGGCTGTGGCGATTGCGTTGCGCCGGTATACGGCGGTCGGCACGGTGGGTGCTTCTCTGACGGAGATGCCGTATGACAAGGCGTCTGCTGCAGCAGCGGGTACAGCGGTGAATACGCATACGGTGACGCCGACGTTCGAGACCGGCAACATTCGGGTTGCCCCACTTGGTGCTGCTGTCGGTGCCGGTGTGATTTGGACGTTCGGTGACACTGGCTTGGTGATTCCGGTGGGTACTGGGAACGGCATCGGCATTTCGGTGTTGACGGGCACAGGCCAAATCTGTGACGTTTATTTTGATTGGGACGAGTGATGCATACCACTGCTACTCTCTTCGTATGGCACGATACGGGCCTAAACCTCGGCTTGCCGAGGAACGATTCTGGGATCACGTCGAGGCGGGTTCCCCTGACGGATGCTGGGAGTGGGCTGGGGCGAAAGTTCACGGATACGGCTTCCTGCGCGGAGGGATCGGACGGCCCCGTTGGGTCAAGGCGCATCGCCTCTCCTGGGAGATCGCTCACGGCGAGCCTGTTCCCGAGGGGAGGCAGGTTCTTCATCACTGCGACAACCCGCCCTGCGTCAATCCGGCCCATCTGTATGTCGGAGGATACGCGGAGAACATGCGAGACCGGGCCGTCCGTGACCGGGGCAAGGAGCAGCGGGGTTCGTCCAACACGAACGCGAAGGTCTCCGATGCAGACGTTGCCGCGATCCGTGAGACGATCAAGACTGGACGGTCTCAGGCGGAGGTCGGCAGGATGTTCGGCCTCTCTCAACCCCAGGTGTCTCGGATCGTCCGTGGAGTTAGCTGGATCTAGCCTCGGTTGGGACGAGTAGTGGCGAACAATGATCTGACGGCGGCGGCGTGGGCGGAGCTGATGCTGTCGACGATCAGCGGTGTGGAGTGGTCTAGAAGGGTTGAGAACGGGTATAAGGGGCGGCCGTACAACTCGGCCAACACGGCGTATGGTCGGGCGAAGGTGCTGCTCGACCAGGTGGAGGATTGCCCGGTTGTCGTTCCTCCTCCCAAAGATCCTCCGCCTCCGCCTCCTCCCACCTCGGGCGGTTTGTTGCGGCGCCCGCCCGGGTACGCGGGAGGAGACCCCCGCGATCCTGCCAACTATCCTGGTTTCCGGGTCGTTGATGTCAGCTCGCCCGGCGTGTATCCGGCGTCGCCGGATGACAATGCCGACTACTTCTTCCGCGTCAACGTCGACGCGAAGGCTCCAACGTCTGGCGGTCGTTCTGCCGTCTACTTCCGGGGCGGCAGGCACCGTGTTGTTGTCGGCGGCAAGTCACGCATTCTGTCGCAGGTGACGTCGGGTGACCCGTCTGATCCTTGCGCCATCATCATCGATGACGGCAACCCTGCGGGTGTCACTCACATCGAGGGCATGGATTTGCAGTCGACAAACGGTGTGACGGTTCGCACGAAACAGCGGGTGCAGATCCAGTGGTGTCGGATTGTCGCGAGGGCGTTTCAGGACAATCATTCGTGGTGTCATCCTGATCTGATCCAAACGTGGGATCGTGGCCCGTCTGCGGGCATCTACATGGACTATGCGTCGTGTGCGTCCGGCTACACGGGCTTGTCGGTTCTGATGCCTCCGAACCCGGTGCGCTTCGAGATCAACCATTTGGACATGCGTAGGGTTCCGAATCACAGCGGCCCGTGCGTCTATTACGGCAACGAGAAGAAG
>Ga0163154_10006346_pt1 | contig 14517 bp, 13 predicted proteins | sample OliLakLV19MP9P1_FD_148649 | JGI IMG/M metagenome (GOLD analysis project Ga0163154, IMG submission 148649) | Freshwater microbial mat bacterial communities from Lake Vanda, McMurdo Dry Valleys, Antarctica - Oligotrophic Lake LV.19.MP9.P1 | ecosystem: Environmental > Aquatic > Freshwater > Lake >... | reverse complement strand
GTGGCAGAGCTTGCGAATGGGCGGGTCTTGATCAACGGTACGGCGGGTGTCTACGTGCATGACCCGGTCGCGGGAGGTGTGACCCAACTCAGCGCCGGCGCGGGCGCGTTCATCGGCGTGCGGCGCGGCGGGTTCGTATCGACGAGCAACTGCGCGTCGAACCCGAACTCGACGGGCGTCGTGGCGGGCCTCTCGGGCACGGGCTCGAACCTTGTCGCGAGCGACGACGTGCGTCTCACCGCGACGTCGCTGCCGTTGAATGCGTTCGGCTACTTCCTGACGAGCCGTACCCCCGGCTCCATCGCGAACCCGGGTGGCAGCCAAGGGGTCCTGTGCCTCGGGGGCTCGATCGGGCGTTACGTCAGCCCCGGCCAGATCATGAACTCGGGCCTGGCGGGCTCGATCGCGCTTCAGATCGACCTGACGAGCATGCCGCAGCCCACCGGTCCGGCCGCGGTAGCTGCCGGCGAGACGTGGCACTTCCAAGCGTGGTTCCGCGACGCGATCGGCGGCAGCGCGACGTCCAACTTCACGAACGGGCTGACCGCGGCCTTCCAATAACGCTCGCGGGCGTCGTCAGCGACCCACCCAAGCGTCGAAGACCTCGATACCCGCGAGCTTCGGGGTCCAGGTCTCGACGAGCGCGCGGTGCTGTGGGTGGACCTGGTATCCGTCGTGGGCGGCGCGGTCCTCGAAGAGCACCCACAGCGCGACGTCGAACGTTTGATCGTTGCGCGGCGTCTTGAACTCCGCGCAACGCTCGCCGACCTCCAACAGACGGACCCCAGGGATCGCCGCGAGGCGCTCGCGACACTCGCGCATGAACGCCTCGCTGTCGCGCGAGTCCTTCAGGTCGAAGTAGACCGCGTGCGCCATGTTGCCGGCGGCGGCGAGCGGCGTGGCCTTCGGGGTCGTGACGCAGGCCACGAGCGTGACGGCGAGGGCGGCCCCGAGGGAGAGCTTCACGAGCCCGTGGGCTCGAGCCGTGGAGCAGGCGTGAATGGTGGACGTGCTTCGCATGGTGAAGAGGGCCTCTGCTCGGGGCATTCCACCGCGGCGCGGGCGATCGAGGCAACGCTGGACACGTCGGGACTTCCGGATCCGGAAGCAAATGAGGGCTGGCCGCAGGCGACGCGACCTGGGACAATCGCCGCCCCCCGACAGCACCTGTCCGCCCCCCGAGGATCCCACAGTGCCGCTGAAGATCGCCGTGACCAAGGAGACCCACGCTGGAGAGCGGCGGGTCGCGCTCATCCCACAGGTCGTCCAGGACCTCGTCAAGGACGGGCGCGAGGTGCTCGTCCAACGTGGCGCGGGCGTCGCGGCCGGTTTCACGGACGAGGAGTTCACGGCCCGCGGCGCGCGCCTCGTCGACGACCGCGCGCAGCTCTTCCAAGAGGCCGACGTCGTCTTGCAGGTGCGCGCCCTCGGCGCGGACCCGGCTGGGGGCGCGGACGACCTCGCGCGCATGCGCTCGGGTCAGGTTCTGATCGCCAGTTGCGCGCCGCTCGACACCCCGGGCCCGCTGCGTGACGCGGCCGCGCGTGGGGTCACCGTGTTTGCGCTGGAGCTCGTGCCGCGCACGACACGCGCGCAGAGCATGGACGTGCTCTCGTCGATGGCGACCCTCGCGGGTTACAAGGCGGTGCTCCTCGGGGCCAGCGCCCTCCCCAAGATCCTGCCGATGATGATGACCGCCGCGGGCACTTTGACCGCGGCTCGTTGTTTCGTGCTGGGGGCCGGCGTCGCGGGCCTGCAGGCGATGGCGACCGCGAAGCGCCTCGGCGCAGTCGTCGAGGGTTACGACATCCGGCCCGTCGTCAAGGACCAGGTCATCAGCGTCGGCGCGCGCTTCGTCGAGCTGCCGCTGGACACGGCCGGCGCCGAGGGCGTGGGCGGCTACGCGAAGGAGCAGGGCGAGGAATTCCTGAAGAAGCAGCGCGAGCTCCTGAAGGGCGTTGTCGCGAAGAGCGACCTCGTCATCACGACCGCGGCGATCCCTGGCAAGCCGTCGCCCGAGCTCGTCACCGAGGACATGGTCAAGGCGATGCAGCCCGGGTCGGTGCTGGTCGACCTGGCCGCGGAGCGCGGCGGCAACTGCCGCCTGACACTCGCCGGCGAGACGGTCACCCTGCACGGCGTGACGATCATGGGCCCGCTCGACCTGCCCTCGACCGTGCCCGCGGACGCCAGCCGCATGCTGGCGCGCAACGTGCTCGCCTTCCTGCGCAACGCGTACAAGAAGGGCAGCCCGACGCTCGATCTCGCAGACGACATCGTGCAAGGCACCCTCGCTACCCATGCCGGGGAAGTGACCCACGCCCGCGTGCGCGAGTCGCTCGGCCTCCCCGCGCCCGTCACGGCCTGATCCCCCCGCGCCATCCCCCCCAGAAGTAGCGCCATGCTCGTCCTCTCGCTCACCATCTTCACGCTGGCGATCTTCGTCGGCTTCGAGATCATCAACAAGGTCCCACCGACGCTGCACACGCCGCTGATGTCGGGGTCGAACGCGATCTCCGGGATCGCGGTCGTCGGTGCCATCCTCGCGGCCGAGATCGCCCAGGGTTGGTTCGCGAACACGATGGCGGTCATCGCCATCGCCCTCGCGATGATCAACGTCGTCGGCGGGTTCATGGTCACCAACCGCATGCTGTCCATGTTCAAGTCGAAGCCCGCGAAGGGCGCCGGCTCACAGGGCTGAGGTCACGTCCATGCCCCAGGAAACCTCTGACTCGGCGACGCTGGTCCAGCTCGCGTACCTCCTCTCGTCCATCCTCTTCATCCTCGGGCTGAAGGGGCTGACGAGGCCACGCACGGCCGTGCGCGGCAACCGGCTCGGCGCCGCGGGCATGCTCGTCGCGGTGCTCGCGGTGCTCATTGCCGCGGACGTGCACATCACGCTCATCCTCGTGGGCCTCGCCATCGGCGCCGCCATCGGCGGCTTCATGGCCGTGCGCGTGAAGATGACGGACATGCCGCAGCTCGTCGCGCTCTTCAACGGGTTCGGCGGCGGCGCCTCCGCCCTCGTGCCCGCGGTGTTCATCGCCTCGAAGGGTGCGATCGCCGGTGACGCGGCGTCGTCGCTCGCGGGCGGCCTGTCCGCCTTCATCGGCGCGGTCACGCTGACCGGCAGCACCATCGCATTCGCGAAGCTGCAGGGCCTCAAGTGGGGTGACGTGCGCATCCCGTCGCAGCTCATGTGGAACGTCGGGCTGACGGTCGTCTCCGTCGGGCTCTTGATCTACCTCGCGGTGTCGCCGGACGCGGCGTTCGGCTTCTGGGTGCTGATGCTCGTGTCACTCGTGCTCGGCGTCACGTTCGTCTCGCCGATCGGTGGCGCGGACATGCCGGTCGTCATCGCGCTGCTGAATTCGATGTCGGGCCTCGCGGCCACCGCGGCGGGCTTCACGCTGCAGAACAACGCGCTCATCGTGTCCGGCTCGCTCGTCGGGGCCTCGGGCCTGATCCTCACGGGGATCATGTGCAAGGCGATGAACCGCAGGCTCTTCGACGTGCTGTTCAAGCAGTTCACGGTGACCGGCGACGGCGCGAAGGCCGACGACGTTTATGCGGGCAAGATCAAGTCCACGTCGGCCGAGGAGCTCGCGATGCTGCTCGAATCGGCGAATCGCGTCGTCTTCGTGCCCGGCTACGGCATGGCCGTCAGCCAAGCGCAGCACGCCGTACGCGAACTCGCGAACGCGATGGAGAAGAACGGCACCGAGGTGCTCTTCGGCATCCACCCCGTCGCGGGTCGCATGCCCGGCCACATGAACGTGCTGCTGGCCGAGGCCGACATCGACTACGCGAAGCTAATGGACCTCGACACGATCAATCCGATGTTCAAGCAGACGGACGTCGTGATCGTGATCGGCGCGAACGACGTAGTGAACCCGCTGGCGCGCGACGACAAGTCGAGTCCCATCTACGGCATGCCGATCCTCGACGTCGACCAGGCGCGGACGGTCGTGACGGTGAAGCGCAGCCTCTCGCCGGGCTTCGCGGGCATTCCGAACCCGCTCTTCGCCCTGGACAATTCGTTGATGTTCTTCGAGGACGCGAAGAAGGCGATGGCGGACACAGCGGCGGCGTTGAAGGGCAACTGAGGCCGATCAACGACAGCGGTTCTCCAGCACGCGCCACGACCCGACCTCGAGGAACAGCAGTTCCTCGTCGCCGTCCCGGTCCAAGTCGCCGGTGACGAAGGTCCTCGTCGATTGGACACCTCCGCGCAGGTAGCGAGGCTCCTCGAACGTCCTGTCACCCCTGTTGGAGTAGACCACGAACCCCTCGACGTAGTGCCCGCCGATCAGGTCGACGTCGCCATCACCGTCCCAGTCGAACACTTGCAGGCGTTCGACCCGCGCGATCGGGAGGGACAACGGCGCGCTGAATTGGTTCACGCCGATCTGCCGCTGGACCCTGATCGCCCCGAACTCCAGCATCGTCCACGTCACGAGGTCGAGGGCCCCGTCGCCGTCCACGTCGCAGAGCAGGAACGGAAGGGGCGACGTCGACTGTGTGTTGAGTTCGATGCCCGGCCCGAAGGCCCCTCCCCCCAGGTTCTCGCGGTACCAGTAGCGAGACGTCGAGGTGTACACGAGGTCGAGGCGCCCGTCGCCGGTCACGTCACCGAGGAGCACGTTGAACGCGGCACCGGCCGGGAAGCTGCTGAAGACTGGCGCCTGCAGTTGTCCCGCGCCCAGGTTCAGGAAGGCTCCGACACGTGGACTGGACTGGAACGTCGAGAACAGCAGCACATCGACGAGGCCATCGTCATCGATGTCGGCCACATGCAGGATCGAGAGGTCGTTCGGCACGGCGAGCGAGGGCCCTGAGGTGAACGTCAGTGGCGGCCCCTGCAAGTGCATGACGAGGCGCGCGGGCGACGCCTGGGCGTCGAGCTCGACAATGTCGAGGTCGCCGTCGCCGTCGCCGTCGACGTCCCCAAAATCGAAAGAGGCCAGCGGCGTCGCCGTGTCTGCGCGCACCACGTGGGGCGCGTCCCACCCCGCGGCGAAGTGGAGGAACTCGAGCGCCCCAGGCGTACGGGTCACGAGCTCCTCGCGGCCATCCCCATCGACGTCCAGCGTGCGCACCGGCGTGCCTGAGATCGACGCGACCGGCGCGTCGGGGTATGGCGCGACCTGGGCTGGGCCGGTGCGCGGTCGCACGCTCGCCCAGCGGCCAGAGAGCCCGGCATCGAAGGCCTCGAAGCGGCCGTCCCCGTCGAGGTCGACCAAGCGGGTCGTCGTGTGCGGGTACCCGAGCGCGACCGACCCCGTGGGGTAGAACACGCCCGTGCCATCGTTCCAGAGGATCTGCAGTTCCCCATAGGGCAGCATGAACACCAGATCGACGTCCCCGTCGGCGTCGACGTCCTCGTGTCCCTGATACATCGCCCCTGGGAGCGAGGAGTAGCGCTATTGTAGCAGGGCGAGCGTGCCCATGCCCTCGTTGCGCAGCACGGACGTATAGGAGCCCGAGGGCGCGACGTAATCGTCATCCCCGTCGCCGTCGACGTCGATGAAGTGCATGGGTGCGACCCCAACGTTGCGCGTCGCCGTCAGGACGAGCCCGGCGCTCACGTTCCACTCGTACACGTCGAGCGACGTCGGCGAGCGCGTCGCGTAAAGTTCCTGGGCGCCATCGCCGTCGAGATCCTCCGCCCCGATGCTCGAGAACCAAGTCCCGACGGGCGGGGTGAGAGACTGCACGGCGATGAACGCACCCGCGCCGTTTCCGACCAACACTTCCAGGGCCTGGCCGTTGCCAACCATCGCGACCAGGTCGGGCGCCCCGTCTCCATCGAAGTCGCCCGCGAGGATCCGCTGGGTCGAAAGGGTCGACGAGAGCAGGATCGGCCCCGCGAAGTCCCTGGGCGACCGCTGGGAGAGGAGGGTCGGAAGACCACTCGAGGAGGTGCTGCTGGTGCTCCGTAGCAACAAGTCCAGAAGCCCGTCGCCATCGACGTCAACGATGGCATCGAGCACCGCCCCGCCCCCGGACAGCGCGGTGGCGCCATGGGTGACCGCCCGTTCGTACCTACCCGACGGGCGGCCGTAGAGCACGACGAGCTGGTTCCAAGCCAGCGCGATGATGTCGCGTGTCCCGTCCCCGTCGAGGTCGATGGCCCGTGAGAACGTCGATCCGACGGGCAGGGAGAGCCGCTCGCCCGCGTACGGCGGCTCGGCGCAGAACGTGATCGAAAGCCCGCTCGACAGCCCCGAAGTCGCGGCTCCGGTCGGCAGCGCGTCGCGGAACCAGAGCTGGAAGTTCAACGTGTCTCCCCGCACGAGGGCGAAGGGCTGCGAGGGGTGCGGGACCTGCTGTGCGTCGAAGAGGAGCGTGACGTTGCCGGTCGGGTCCGCGGCGGTGAGCTGCACGAGGTGCCGCCCGATTGCGCCGCCGAGGCACAGGGTCGCCGCCGTCCCCGCGAAGCCCGGCAGCACGGCGCGCTCTTGGCTGGAGAGCAGCAGCGTCGCTGCACCCGGCGGCAGCGCCGAGCCATGCAGCGTGACGTCGTTCGCAGCCACATCGGCGCTGCCCGTGGCAGCCAATGCCGCCACCGCGCCGGTGCTATTCGCGGCGGAATGGCAGTGTGTCGCGCCGAGTTGCGCGGGTGCGAGCGGCGCGAGCGCGGCCATCGAGAGTGCGAACGAACAGGCGTAGCGGTTCATGGCGATCCTCGCTCAGCGGGCGACGAAGGAGAAGCCGCTGGTGTAGTTCACCGTGCAGCCGATGGGAGCCACCGCGTCGCGGTAAGCCGCTTGCAGGTAGAGCGTCTGACCCGCAAGGAATCCGCTGGCGGTTGGATCGTACGCGGGCATCACCGCAGTTCCGGCCGGGTCCGCCTGCACAGGACCCACCCGCACCGCGCCCGGCGCGATGCACGTGAGGCCACCGAAGCTCGGCGCGGGCGCCGCAGCTCCGAGTCCGACGAAGCCCAGCGCGAAGGTACTGGGCGGCAAGTCCTCGAGCGTGACACGCCAGCGCCCGCGCTGCAGGTGGTCGAGCGCGATCGCAGTCGCGCCGCGGCCCGTGGAGTTGAGGCAGCCCATGCCGCTGCGTCGCGGCGCGTCCCCGAGGCAGCCGCAGGTCGTAGCGCTGCCATCGGCGTGGCAGAAGCTTTGGTACGACTGTCCCTGACCGACTTGCAGGCGGAACCACAGCGCTTCGTAGGCCAGGCGCTTCGTCGCCGTCGCGCGCGTGAGTGAAGCGCCCCCGCCTGCGGTCTGGACGACGAGCTCGATGTCGAAGTTACGCGCGATGCTGTTGCATGCGAGACCGCCCGCGAAGTCGAGCGCGATACCGGACGTCACGGAATCGATCGCGCTCGGAGGCGAGTGGGTCGCCAGCTCGTGATCCGTGACCGCGACGTAGTAGAGACCCGGTGGCGCGTCGAAGGGCAGCAGTACGTCGAGGCTGCCGGGAGCACTGCCGTCGAGCGCCGCGTACGGGAGCGCGTTGAACTCCGCGTCGAACACGTGCAACTCCAGGTCGGTGGTGTTGGTGAGCGGCCGCGCGACGAGTTCCAACGGTTGCGCCGCAACCGCGCCCAAGTCGGCCACGGTCGCCGCGGTGACGACGAAGTCAGCGGAGCCTGGGCTGTAGATCCGCGGTTGCGCGAATACCGAGAGCTCGACGCTGGTCAGAACCTCCTCGGACTTGCCGAAGCCATACCAAGCGAGGAACGCGCCGAACGATTGCGGCGGGCCGAGCGTCGCGAGCGGGACGTCGCTCGCGGGGTCGACCGCGTCGGTCATGGCGGTCCGACCTCGCAACGTCAGTGTGCCGCTCCCGAAGAGCGGCCAGAGCTCGTAGCGATAGACCGCGAGGGGGGCGTCCACAGCGCGGACCCTGAATTAGCTCGGGAAGGGAAAACTCGTGGTGATGACGTCGCCGCTCTGGAAACCGTCGACGAGGGTGGCCTCGGCCTTGCTCTGGTTGGGCTCCTGGCCAAAATAGATGGTCTGGGCCGACACGTGCGCGAGTGACGACGACGCGACGAGCAGCAGCGCGAGGGAGGGCCGGCGGTTCTGGCGACCGAACGCGCTGGAATGGAACATGGCAGGTACGACGTCGAGAGGCCTATCTCGTTCTGCGGCGAGGTCGCGCGCAGGCGAGTGGAGACGGGCGGCGACAGAGGCAGAGGGTAGTCCGTCGGCGGCCAGGCGTCGAGGCGCGCGCTGGCGCTTGGGTGGGCGGCAAGCTGGATGGGGCCCGCACCGGAACGCCTCGCATTGCCCCAAAGCGAGACACGCCCACAGCCAGCAACGGACAACGACGTCCGCATCACCCTCGCTGGAGCACCGGTCCCCTCGGTGTTGACTTGGACCTGCATAACGTTTTGCTCCGGCGCTTGGACATACTGATGGATCGGCCACGATCATTCGGGCGACTGCTGAATACCAGCGAAAGAGAAGCATGTCCGCACCGAGTCGCCCGAACTCCAGACACGTCTCTCCTCGCAGATTGAATCCGGCCCAGTACCCGCGTACGATGACGAAGAGGATTGGCTAGACCGCGCGCCGGTTCGTCGGCGGCGGATGGAGGAGCTGTCAACCAGAGAGGCTGTTATCGTGCCGCCGCGTCTGATTCGCGTATTTAAAATCACCATGGTGACGACGCTTGCAGTGAGTGTCGCCGCCGTAGTGCGTACGGTCTTTAATACGGCTTTCAACGAGACCATTCCCTACACGCCGTTCTACCCTGCAATCGTGGTGGCGACGATGTACGGCAGGCTTTCAGGGGGCGTGATCGCCACCATCATGGCCACATTTGCCGCATCATTTTGGCTGTCGCCCTTTGGTCAGCCGCTGATACAGGAGCCGACCGACTTGATCGGCCTGATTCTGTTCATTGCGGAGAGTGGTTTGGTGGTAGGGTTGTGTGAAGCCATGCGCCGCTCACAGCAGACTGCTGAGGCGGCTTTGGAGGAACAACGCCGAGCCGTGACTCGCGAGTCCGCCGCTCGCATTGAGGCGGAGGAGGCGAATCGGCTCAAGGACCAATTCCTGGCCTCCGCCTCACATGAGTTACGAACGCCCCTTCAGGCCATTCTTGGCTGGACACAATTGCTAACGCAGGGGAATGTTGACACCAAAGAACGCGCAATGGGGCTGGAAATTATCGCACGCAATGCGCGGGTTCAATCGCGGCTGATCGAAGACATGCTCGATATAAGCCGCATGGTCGCCGGAAAAATGCGACTGACGCCTCGATCATTTGATCCTAAGTTAATCATCGAATCTGCCATCCAGACGGTCGCAATTGCGGCTCGGAGCAAACAGATCGCGATCGTTCGGCGTTACGAGAACGATGGACTTCAGCTGTGGGCGGACCCGGACCGGCTTCAGCAAATCATATGGAACCTGCTGTCCAATTCGATCAAGTTCAGCCCTACCTCAAGCACTGTCTGGGTGTCGGTCCGCTCTCAGCCGCGGCATTTGGAGATTGAAGTATCGGACGAAGGCCAAGGAGTCGAGGCCGAGTTTTTTCCGCATTTGTTTGAACGCTTTCGCCAGGAAGATATGGGAAGTAGCCGACGGTATGACGGCCTAGGTCTGGGTTTGTCGATCGTCAAGCATCTTGTGGAGCTACATGGCGGCACGATCAAGGCGTCCAGCGCCGGTGTCGGCCAAGGCCTCAGCGTTACGATGATGCTGCCGGTCGTCGACGAGATCATCGCTTCGCAGTCCGTAGATCGTGCTGCGAGCCCGGCGTCGTCGAGTTCTTCCGCTCGGTCGGCGCACTGAGCGCCCCCTATCCGTCCGAGAGCGCCCCGGTGCGCCATCCGCATCGACGTCGACGTCGACGTCGATGCGGATGGCGAACAAGGGCCGCGACCGCTTGACCCATGCCGGGTCGCGCCACGGGACAGTCCATCCGGCTCAGGTGTTACCCTGCGTCGCTGATCTCGTAGACCCGCTTCGATCACAGTCCGCTCGTCCACAGCCCAGATGTCCGTGCGTACCCTCGTCCTCGGCACCCTTGTTTCGCTCTCATTCCTCGGTCCGGCGGCGGAACGCGCCCAGGCCCAGGTCGTCGCGCTCTTCCTGAAGGACGAGAAGGCCGCAAAGAAGTTCGAGGAGCGCGTCGTCATGATCAACGGTCGTCACGCGGTGCTCGGCGAGCCCAAGGTCGGCATCTCGGTCGATGGCAACACCATCAACCGCGACCCGAAGGTCATGATCGAGCTCTGGGTCGCCGATCCAGACGACCCGTCGATCCCGGCTTACGAGCTCGATCGCAAGGGAGAGGTCCAGCCCGGGTCGAAGAAGACGATCCTGCGCGTGGACGGGTCGGCCCTGTCGACCGAGAACTATGCAGCGATCGTGATGCGCGACGAGTCGGTGCCCTCGCTCTCGCGGGAGTTCGTCCTGCGCCGCAAGATGATCGACGATTTCCGTGCCGAGCGCGACAAGCTCGACCGCACGACGACCGAATGGGCGGCGCACCATACGCGGGTCGTGACGGAGATGGAGGGGCTGCGGACGTGGCTCGCGAACACACTCTGGCCGAAGTTCGCCGAGAAGTACGACAAGGAGATCGCGAAGGAGGCCAAGGCGCACAAGGGTCAGGCCGTACGGGCGCGGCACGACAAGGCGCTCGCCTCGCTCGCCACAGTAGAGACGCCAGCTCAGCTCGTGGAGCTCTCGCAAGAGCTGTCGAGCGGCGCCGACCGATTCCATGTGCGCGAGACGCAGCACCTGCGCCTCACTTTCATCGACTCGATCGAGCCGGAGGCGGCGGAGGCGGCGCTGAAGCTCGGTGAAGAGGTGATCGAGGGCTTCCGCACGCGGTTCGTGGACCCGTACCTGGGCGACGACTACGAGGACCGGATCCCGGACGGGCTCTTCATCGAGTTCCTTTTCACGCCGGACGACGCGGAGAAGTACATCGGGTACACGCGCGGGCTGTGGAGGATCGATTGGGGCCAGAACCAGGAGGAGCGGCTGACCAACGCCGGCGGACGCACCGACGGCAGCACGAAGTCGCCGTATCGTTCGTACTGGAAGACCCGTGAGAACCAGGACCTGGAGGGCATCGTCTGTCACCAGCTCGGGCACGCGCTCGCTGGCCTGCACTACGGACCCTCGGGCAGCATTAAAATGGATTGGCTCTCGGAGGCTATGGGCTACTACTTGTCTTTCGAGGTCCTTGCGCGCAACACTGTGACCTGCAAGGGGTTCGACAGCACGCGCTCGGGCTATGTCAAGAAGGAGCGTGAGCGCACCGAGGGCGAGAAGACCATCGGCGAAGGGCGGCGCGACCTCTATAACGCGATCGCCTTGGAGCTGGGCCGCCCGATCGATCAGTTCGCGCGCAAGACCCTCTTCGAGCTCGATGACGCTGACCTCGCGAAGTCGTGGAGCTTCTTCGACTACATCGCGCGCGCCGAGGGCAAGCCGGGCCAGCTCTGGTTGCGCGCGGCGGGCGAGCACTCGCAGAACGAAAAGACGTTTCTGACAGAATGGCGCAAGGACGCCGCGGCGATCCTGGGCGTGGGCGAGGCCGATGCATTCAAGGCGGTCGAGGAACGCTGGCGAGCTTTCGCCGAGGCCAAGGGCCACAAGGGCGACAAGTGACCGGTGCGCATCTGACGAGGCGCGGCGTCCTCGGTGCGACGCTGAGCTTTCCGATGGCGCTCCCGCACATGCGCTGGGAGCTGCAGGAGCCCGCGCAGGAAAGTGTGCGCGGTACGGGTGACCCGCCGAAGCCCCTCGAGCGTATCCGCGCGTTCGAGCGCATGGCGTTCGGCTTGTTCCTGCATTACGGCCTCTACTCGCAGCTCGGCGCCGGGGAGTGGGCGATGAACATGCAGCGCATCCCGAAAGAGCGCTACATGGGCCTGATGCAGTCGTTCCACGCGAAGGAGTTCAGCGGTAACGAGCTGGGCCGGGCCGCGCGGCGTGCGGGGATGCGCTATGCGACGCTGACGAGCCGCCACCACGACGGGTTCAGCCTCTACGACACTCGTGGACTCTCGCCGCTCGATGTGACGAAGACGCCGGCGGCACGGGACCTCGTGTTGGACTTCGTCGAGGGCTGTCGATTGAACGGCGTCGTGCCGACGCTCTATTGCACGACGCTCGATTGGAGCGACGAGCGCTTCGAGCAGGACTGGGACGGCTATCAGCAGTACCTGCGCGCGTCGCTCGAACTGCTGTGCACGCAGTACGGCGAGATCGGCGGTTTCTGGTTCGATGGGAACTGGAGCAAGCCCGACGCGGATTGGCAGCTCGATGCGCTCTACGGCGTTATTCGCAAGCACCAGCCCGAGGCGCTGATCATCAATAACACGGGCCTCGAGAAGGGTGGCGTGCTCGGCCACCCCGAAATCGACAGCGTCACGTTCGAGCGCGGTCGCGCCGAGGCCCTCGACCGCACCGGCATGTCGAAGTACGTGACCGGCGAAATGTGCCACACGTTCAATTTCCACTGGGGCATAGCGCACAAGGACTTCAACAACCTTTCCCCGGCGCACGTCATCGAGGAGCTCTGCATGACGCGGCGCGCCGGCGCGAACCTGTTGATGAACGTCGGCCCGGAGGCCAGCGGCAAGCTGCCGGATTACGAGCGCGCCGCGCTGGCGCGGGTCGGCGACTGGATCGAGCTCATGGGCGGCTCCAAGGGCCCGGTCTACTCGGGCGAGCCGTGTGGCGTCGCGGGCGAGGGCCGTGACTTCGGCCTCTTGGTCGGCACGACGCTCTACTTGTTCGTCTTCGACCTGACGCCCACCGCCGATTCACGCCACGGCGTGCCCGCGCGCGGTCCGGGCGAGCGTTTATTCACGGGTGTCGTCGGCGAGTGGGGCACGCCGCGCTGGCTCGACAACGGCGGGGAGCTGGCGGCGAAGCGCGAAGGCCAGCGCCTGACGCTGACCGCGACGAAGTATCCCTACGGCACGAACACGGTCGTGCGCGTGGCGCGCCTCGATCGCGTCTAGCGCGCCAGCGCATGCGCGCGCCGTCAGGAGCGCTCTCAGCGCCCACAGAGCCCACAGCGCGCCCACAGCGCCCACAAGCGCCCAGAGAGCCCACAGCGCCCAGAGAGCCCTCAGCGCCCAGAGAGCCCTCAGCGCCCAGAGAGCCCTCAGCGCATCGGCTCGACGTGCACGACAGCGTCGGCGATGCCCAGCGCGCCCTCCAGCCGCTTTTCCACCGCGTCCGCGACGGCGTGGGACGCAACGGCGTCCAAGCTGGGGTCCACTCGCACCGTGATGTCGGCCACACGCTGGCGGCCCTCCCAGCGCGAGCGCGCGCGGCCGACCTCCTCGACACCCTCGACCTGCAGCGCAACCGCGCGCAGCTCCTCGGGCTGCACCGCGGCCCCGTCGACCAGGATCGGCACGGCGCGGCGGAACAATCGATACGCCAGCACCAGCACGAAGATCGCGACCAGCACCGCAACCGCGCTGTCGAGCCACGCGAAGCCATAGGCGGCGAGCTGCCACCCGATGATCGTCGCCACCGTCGTCGCCGAGTCCGAGATCGTGTGCGCCGCATCCGCGCGCAGGATCTCGGAGTCGAGGCGGTTCGCGGCGCGCATCTGCCAAATGGCCAGGCCGATCTGGAATACGAGCGAGACGATCATCACCCCGAGCGCCAGCGGGTTCGTGTCGACCACCTCCGGCGCGCCACGCCGCACGACACCTATCAGGATCTCGACAGCGAGGACACTAAGGAGCGTGCCGAGGACAAAGATGGAGAGCGTCTCGAACTTGGCGTGCCCGTACGGGTGGTCCTCATCGGGCGGCTGCTCGGCGATGCGCATCGCGAACCACGCCAGCACGTTGTTCGCGAGGTCCGTCGTCGAGTGCAGGGCCTCCGAGATGAGCGCCATGGACCCTGTCATCAACCCCGCCGAGAGTTTCGCCAGCGAGACGACGAGGTTGCCCGCACCTTCGATGATCAGGACCCTGCGGATCGCGCGTGAGCGAGCGTGCGGCATCTCACGGCGACCGTAACCGACAACGAGGTCCGTATCCCACGCTACGGGTCAGGGTGGGGGGGCGTACGCGCCCGGAGCCCCCGTGGCGGTCACGGCAGGCCTCGACGAGTCGCGACATCCCGCCCTGGGTCGCACCGGATCGCGCGCGGGACTACAAGAGGCGCCGCGCTACCTTCGACCTCCGGACACCGTTCGTGTGGGGACCGCGCGAGCGCGCTGAATCACCCGCGGCCAACCCCGCGCTCTGCTAGAATCGCGCGCCAATTTCCCTCGCCCGATGGACTCCCCCGAGACCCCGACCTCCGCCGCCCCGCTCGCGAGCGCCCCTGCGCCGCAGGACACGCTCGCCAGGCCCTCGGCCGGCCTGCCGATCCGCGCGCCGAAGCCGCCGTGGTTGAAGGTGCCGTTGCCAGGCGGGGAGGGCTTCAAACGGCTCAAGGAGCTCACGCGCGAGCTCGGGCTGAACACCGTCTGCGAGGAGGCCCGCTGCCCGAACATGGGCGAGTGCTGGAAGGGCGACCACGCGACCATGACGATCGTGTCCGGCGCGTGTTGACGGAT
>Ga0163154_10006340_pt1 | contig 14537 bp, 13 predicted proteins | sample OliLakLV19MP9P1_FD_148649 | JGI IMG/M metagenome (GOLD analysis project Ga0163154, IMG submission 148649) | Freshwater microbial mat bacterial communities from Lake Vanda, McMurdo Dry Valleys, Antarctica - Oligotrophic Lake LV.19.MP9.P1 | ecosystem: Environmental > Aquatic > Freshwater > Lake >... | reverse complement strand
GCGTCTTTACCTCACCCCCAACCCCTCTCCTGATACCCGAACAAGTTCGGAGGAGAGGGGAGTCCATACACGGATGGGTGCGTCTGAAAGACGCTTGTTTTTTCCAGACGGGGGTTTAAAACCCCCGCTGCGAGAGGGGAGTTAATACGTTGACTGGATAGGAGCGACGTGCTGACGCATGATGTCCCAATCCCGCGCACTGATATTGCCCGCATTCATTGCGAGACGATACCGTTCTTCGTTTTCCCGAAGTGCCGCCTCGCCCCGCGCCCGTTCCACTGCGTCCCATGTCTGCTGCGCGGCGTCTTGCGCCAGAGCGATATCTGTGTCTGTGCCGAGGATAGTACCGAAAATATACTCATAGTAGCCCGCTGATCCTGCCGCGTTTGTATCGGTCTCGTGCCTCAGAAAAAGGGCGGCAGGGCTTCGGCGGGGAGGAACTGCTGTTGCCCGTAGGGCGATAGAGGCAGGAACTTCTCTGTCTTTCGCACCGATGCAATCCCGGCAGGGCGACTGCGTTGATGCGTGCCATTATTTGGCATATTTTGCGATTGCGGCAAGAAATTCCTGCTAATAGAGAAATCGCTTAAACTCCGTACATTCGTAAGATCGGGGGTTGAAAACCCCCGTCTGAAATGGCGTTCCGCCAAGCGTCCTTCGGACGCGGATATGTCCGATGTTTGAGTGGTTTGTCTATTAGCGAAGATGCAATTTTAACCGTTAGGTTGTGCGTAGTTTGAGAAGCCCCATGATTTATCACTGGGGAGTTGTCACAAGTTGGACAGGTCGCGGTCAAAGCGGGCGAGGCTCGATGCCCGTTCCTGATTGCTGTGCTTGAGGTGTGCTGTCAGTGTATCATACACGCGCTCGCAGTCGGAGGTCTGCGAACCGCTGTTGAGGAAGAGGGCGTTGAAGAGTTCGCGTGTTGCTCCATAGAGATCACCCTGCTGTGTCAGCAAGCGGGCTAAATCTTCGCGGGCGTGCGGATCATACGGTTCGCCGTCAACGACAACACTCCAAAGCGGCGTGCGGCGGGTCGCTTTTTCGGCATAGTTATCGAATTGGCGCAAGGCATCGGAAGCCACTTCGTAAATTTCGCCTTCGGGATGATCTTCGCCGAGATTCCAAGCGTAGGTGCGCGTACACAGCGGAATCAGGCGTTGAACCGTTCCCCACCACCCTTGAACCGCTCTGTCGAATTTCTCCTTGACCCGATAGGTGTCCGCTGTGAGATACATTGCGTCCCCGAACCAAGGGGCGGCTTCGGCTGCCCGATGGAAATAGTCGAGGGCGCGTTCGTCGCGGGCTTGCGCTCGACGTTGACATCCCATTTGGCAGAGGCTCATGGCGTCCTGCGGGTCGGATGCGGTCAATCGCTGATACAGTTCGGTTTCGTTGCGCGGTACGCTTCCTGTTAAAATCTCGTCGGGCAATTGCAGCAGATGCCCCAAAGTGAGCCGTGTCTGCTCTTCTGTATCAGGGACGCCATGCAAATCATCCTCGACCTCATAGCGACCCACCAAGATACAATAGCGCAGAAACGCCTCGAAATCCGAAGCGACGGGGCGCAGATACTGCTCGTCCTCATCCCAAAAAAGGACAGGCCATTTGCCGCCTTCGTTGTCGGGCGTGAGATAGAAACCAAACAGCCCACCCTCGCCGACAATGCGCCCGAACGGAAGGAACGTCGGCAGCATTCCGTAAAATCGCCCGACGCCCTCGCCAATCTCATCGAGTGACAGAAATTCGCATGGAGCCACAAATGGATGAACAAAATGGGTATAGAGACGGCGAAACGCTTCTGGTAGGCGTGCCTGCCAGAACGCTTCGACCTTCTGAATCCCTTGTGCGGCGCGTGCCGCGCTTTGCTCTTCTTTTCGGCTCATCGGCGACCTCTTTCGTGTCAATTTTTCAGGGCGGGTTTCTGCTCGGCGGGCTTCTGTTCCATCGGCGTTTTAGGCAGATCAGGATCAGTCGTCGGGGCATCGAGCGGTTCGCCGGTATGAACATCGGCGGGCGTCGGCAATTCCGGCTTCCCTGCCGCGATCCACGCCGAAAGCCACAGACTCGCCAAATGCGTACCGCTCTCTTCGAGTGCCGCCACCGCAATCGGGCGCGACTTTTCGCCCAAAAGTTTATAGTAGTCATCGCCGAATTTTGCGTCGGTAGTGACCGCCTCTTTGTCCGATTTTAGCACGTCGAAATGGCGTTTGAAGCTGAGTTTTGCCCATTGAAACATCGAACCAACAGGATTCGTGATCATTTCCGGCGTCTGCGCTTTCAACTCTTGAACTTTGATCTGCTTGTCCACCATCACGCTCTCGAACCGCGCATGAATCCCTTTTTGCCCTGTGAGCTGCCCGTCATAATTGGCAACAGCATGAAACGGCACATGAATATCGGCGACATAATGCCCCATAAACGTCGAGATTTCAATGATTGCCCGCGCATCGCGCTTCTTGAACGCCGCCACCAGTTTGTGATAGTATTGCCCGACACGCCACGGCACGATTCCATTTTTGTCAACCGCCTCTTTACCGAAGAGGCTGCACGCGACCCAATAATCTTCGGGGAAATCTTCAGCGGAAACTTTGGGTTCTTTATCCTGCCATGTATCCAAATCAATAAAATGGTAAGGAGCTTCCGCTTTGTTCTTGTTGCGCCACTTATCGGGGTCGGAACTGTGTTCGACAATCCATGCCCGATTAGCAAGGTAAAGCGGTTTGAGTTCGGCGGGCAGACTGTCTACCGCCAACCCATTGGCATAGCGATGCCCAGTCACGCCCCATGCGCCCGCCAGAATTGGCAGACTCAAAAGCACGGGCGCAATCAATGCGATAATTCCCACTTTTTTCTTGCTTGAAACGATCAAAATCTGTTCCTCAAATCTCTATTAGACCTCTTGCAAGAGTTGCTGCTCTTAACCGGGGGTTTTAAACCCCCGTCTGTATGGCGTTCCGCCAAGCGTCCTTCGGACGCGGAATTCTCGCGCAAGAGTAACGCATCCGAAGGGTGCTTGTCCGCAGGACACGGTGCCGGGTATTTGCAATGCCCGCACACCCGGCAAAATCTCAGCAACGAGATTTGGACAGCAACAATGAATGTCTGCGTGCAGGTCTCGTTCCGCCGTGCCGTGCTTCACACTCTCAAGGAGCTAGGGAATTTCGTCCGTAGGACGCCTGTTTTTCAGTCGGGTACGTTCTTGTACCCGACTCTTGCAAGAGGTCTATTCTTCTTCGGTGGTATCCGTTGACTCCTTGTCGGCGTTCGGCGTATAGCGCGAACTGCGGTTTCGCACTTTTTGGCGCGTTACCTGATCGACGACAACCTCGCCATTTTTGAGAATGCGGACATAACTCAGCGTTGTCTGAAGGCTCCCGATGCTTGCAGACCCCATGTGAATTTCAACAACCGCTGTCTCATCAGGGGCTTTTTGCGGAGGGATACGATACACAAGTTTGTCACCCAACTGCTTGACGGTTCCGCCGCAGTCTACCGTTGCCGAATCAGCGAGATAGTCCGGTACAAGATCGGTCAGTTTGGCAGGATATTTGCCTTTGTGATCGGCGCGATACGCTTCAATAGCAACACTGACGGATTCCATACTTTGCCCGCAAACCTGTGCCGAGACGGTATTTTTGATGACGCCGCCAAAGCCTCCGCCTCCGCCTTTGCTTGCCGAGTTTGCCAACGCCACGATAAAAATAACGCCCAACAGCAGACAGATGCCGCAACCCGCCAGTCCCCAGATGAGACAGCCGTTTTCACTGGATTTTTTCGCGCCGACCACGCCGGGCTGCTGCGGTGCGCCGTAGTATCCGGGACCTCCTGCCGCCATATCGCCTTGCTCCTTTTGCAAAGAAGAGGAGAAAAGGAGAGAAAGAACCACAAGGGACACGGGGGACACAGGGACAATTCAACAATCTTTCTTTAGGATTCGCTCGTGAATTGTTTTTCGTGTCTTTTTCGTGTTCTTTCGTGGATCACTGTATTGGGTTTTTGTCTCCCCTTCTCCCTCTCTCCCTCTCTATTCTCCGCCTGTTGCCAAATGCATGATTTTCTCTTGAGTGGCTTCGGCGCGGTTCAATTCGCCGGTAATGCGCCCCTCGTGCATGACTAAAATGCGGTCGCTCATACCCATTACCTCTGGCAGCTCCGACGAGATCATGATGATCGCGACGCCCTGCGCGGCGAGTGCGTTCATGAGTTTATAGATTTCGCTTTTCGCGCCTACGTCGATTCCACGTGTCGGCTCATCGAAAATCAGGATTTTGGAACCCGTATAGAGCCACTTCGCCAAAACCACTTTCTGCTGATTGCCGCCGGACAGATTCTGAACCGCCTGTTCGATATGCGGCGTTTTCACGCCGAGATCGGAGCGGTATTTTTCTGCAACTTTGCGCTCTTCCCTGCCGTTGATAAAGCCCAAGTTCGCCAATGCACCGAGATTGGCGAGTGTGGTATTTTCGCGCACCGCCATTCCCAGCACCAAACCTTGCTGCTTGCGGTCTTCGGTGACCAAGCCGATGCCGTATTTGATGGCGTCCTGCGGCGATTTGATCTTGACGGGCTTGCCAAAAACCTCGATGGTTCCGCTGTCAATCGGGTCGGCTCCGAAAATGGCGCGTGCCGTCTCCGTGCGTCCCGCCCCGACCAATCCGGCGATGCCGAGAACTTCTCCTTGTTTTACCTCAAAAGAGATGTTATGTAACACTCCGGTACGATTCAGATTTTTGACGGCAAGGGCGACTTGTCCCTGTTCGGCGGCGACTTTGGGAATGGCGTCCTTGAGTTCGCGCCCGACCATGAGGCGAATAATGTCCTCGCGGGTCAGATTTTTCACGTCTTCGGTTGCCACCCATTTGCCGTCGCGCATAATGGTTGCCCGGTCACATACCTCGTTGATCTCTTCAAGGCGGTGCGAGATATAGACGATGGCAACGCCTTCGGATTTCAGTTGGCGCATGAGGCGAAACAGGGCAACGAGTTCGTGAGCTGTCAAGGTCGCGCTCGGCTCGTCCATCACGATAATTTTGGATTTGCGGCTGGTGGCTTTGGCGATCTCGACCATCTGCTGCTGCGCGATACTGAGGCGATTGACAGGAGTTCGGGCGTCTATCTTGACGCCTAAATTGTCAATGACGGCTTGCGCGTCGGCGTAGAGTTTGCGAAAATCCACGAAGCCGGGAATGACTGCGCGGGGTTCGCGCCCCAGATAGATGTTTTCGCCGACGGACAAATAGGGGACAAGATTGAACTCTTGATAAATGATGGAGATTCCCAACTCCATCGCCTTTTGCGGACTGTCTATCGTGACGGCTTGCCCGTTGAGCAGAATCTCGCCGCCGTCTTTGGGTTGTGCGCCCGCCAGAATCTTCATCAGGGTGGATTTGCCCGCCCCGTTCTCTCCCAAAAGCGCGTGGATTTCGCTCTCTCCGACGGTCAAAGAGACATCGTCGAGGGCAACGACGCCGGGAAACGCCTTGCTGATGTGTCGCATTTCCAATGCAGGAGTCACAGTTTTGCCTCACTCTTCGTAATTTTAGTTGCTCTCACGCGGTACTTGCCTCAAGTCCCAACTATCATCTTCCAACAGTTCCAATTCCCAAGGGTCATCGAAGTCAGGTGCGATATAAAGAATACTGCTGCTTGTCGGCAATCTGATTTCATCCATTGAGATCCCTCGTGCCAATAAGTCGCGGATCGCCTCTTGTGCATAGGGTGTAAACTGCGCTAACTTTTCGTCGAGTTCTTTTTGCTGCTCTTCCGGCGATGTGGAAGTGATAATTGAAGAAAGATATTCCATGATATGCCTCTACCAAATTCTCTGAATGCCATAAGCGTCGAACTTATTGTCACACCCTATGATAAGCAGATTCTCAACCAAACTCTGAGAGATAATCAAGCGATCAAATGGGTCTTTGTGGTCAATATGAGGCGATGGCAATTGCCATACTTGAAGGGTATGTGTGAGATGTATTGGAAGTATAGAAATACGTAGGGGTATTAAATGTTGGGCTAAAAACTGATCCAAAGGTTGCTTTAAATCAAGTTTACCTGTTTTCGCCTTTATTGCCATCTCCCAAATGCTGGCAATACTAAGCAATCTCTCATTGCGTCCGTCCATCAAGAAACGTCGCGCTACCTGACTTAATTGAGGATCGTTGAGAGAAAACCAAATAAAAGTGTGAGTATCCATTAAACCGCGTGGCATTATAGGTAGTCTGCAAACTCAGCTAATGGCTCATCAAAATCAGGAGAGACGTATATGATAGCACCTTTACCACCTCCAGGCATGATAATATCATCCATACTTAAACCTTCTGCTAACAGATCTTGAACTATTTGATTAGTAAGCATATCCACATCGTCACCATGCGGAGATTTTTGGGCTAAATTGACAGGCACAGTGTTAGTTAGAACAAATTTTGCTTTGTTTTGCACTGAGCATATATCATTCCACTGTTTACCAAAATCTTGTTCTGGAGATTCTATGATACTTGAGGGCAGAAGATGGTTGCCATGAAACTTCTCCCATTCCTGAACGCAAAAAAACGTTTGTTCTGCATTATTATAGTAGGACTTTGCACATTCTTCTATGTTTGTAAACTGTACGTTCATACTAAATTCTTCTCAGAAGCCTCCGTATCAAGATATGCCCAATCGTGCTGGACAATAAGGTTCTTCAATGTCATTACTTTTTCCTCTGCTCTTTCCAGAACATTCCTCAGTTTAACCAAATCTTCGGAGTCGAGAGCAAAAAATATACCCTGATGTTTTCCGTTTTCATGAAATCCTATTTTTAACAAATGGACAAGCACAAAGGCATTGGGCTGTGATGAAACTTCAGAACCGAATATTGGTCTGATATCTGTAATGATTCGAGCGTCACAATAAATCCTCTCATTATCCGTTAGTATACCAGAGGCTTTAGCAACAACGTCGAGCGAGTTGTTTAAAGACAGCAAACGAGCTAATCGTTCAGAAAACTGAATAGGATTCCATTCTGTCGGCTTAATTAATTTTTCTTCAGTTTCCACTGCAACCGTAAGTTTGTCAACAAGCGAACTGACAGTCTCATCACGGATGCTCAGAAGATAATAGAGAGAAAGAATCATCTCTAACATTACTTCCATATTATGTGCCGAAATCTGTGGGACTGTAGATGTTATTTGTTGGACATAGTCCTTTACTCGCAACATCGGTTTTGACGTGCCGAGCGCGGCAACAAACTTGCTGAAAGCATTTTCGTCAATATTAATCAGAACTTGGAAACCTTGTAAGTATCCATCAGGTATTCTCAAATCAGCCATTTTTTGCCTCCAAACCTCAGACGCCGACTCGTTCCGTCGGACGTGTTTGAGTATTATGGCACACCGCCAGAGCCATTTCTGCGTTTCGGAGGGCGCGACGTTCCAAATCGGGAATCTGGACTTGCAGTTCATGCACATAACGCGCTCGATCCGACAGCATCACCGCAACTCGCCCCGCCGTTTCTGCCGCATCGAAGCCGCGCCACGACTCGACACACTCCGACAAACCCAAGCCGTTCATCAGGTTTTGGACTTTGGGATCATACGACAGCGCGAACGGCGGCACTCCGGTTCGCGCCGCGAAAATCAAGGCGTGGAGGCGCATGGCGACAACGGCTTGCATTCGTGCCGTCAAGCCAAGCAGAATTTCCGGCGAATAATTGCCGCGCAAAATCGGGAATTCTTGCGGCGTTTTGGTGAGGGCGACGACCTGCTCCGAAAACGCAGTGTCCTGCGGCGTGTGCATCGGAAGCATCAGCACGCGGCATCCGCACTGTCCCCGAATTGCCGTCAGCAGATCGGCATACGCTTGCAAGGGCGACTCGCCGACACCGCCCCAAGGACGCAGTGCCACAGCAATCATCGGCTTCTCAAATGTCAAGCCTTCCTGCTGAATGATATTTTCGACCAATGCCGAGCGTGCCGGAGTCAGGGCGAATGCAGGGTCAGCCGTCACTTCGATCCGTTTGCGCGGAATGCCCAGCGATTCCAATAACTGCGCCGAGGGTTCATCACGCACTGTCAAGCACGCCGCTCGCCGCGCCACAATCTGCACCAATCGCCGCGACATATTACGCCGTAAGGGTCCTATTCCTTGCGCGTAGAACATTACCGGCACGCCCTGACTGTGCGCCAGTCGTGCCACCCACAAATAATACAATAGCGAACGAACGCTCGTCGTATCTTGCAGCAGACTGCCACCCCCCGAAACCAACAATTGCGACTCTTTCAATACTTGCCGCATCGCCGTCAAACTCATGCGATCCACGGCGGCAATGCCGTACGCTCGCTCGGTCTCTTCGGGCGTGCGACTGAACGCGACGATTTTCGCCCGATTGTCCGATTTACGGGCAAACGCCTCCCGTATGCCCGCGAGAACAGCCTCATCGCCCGCATTCCCAAACCCATAATAACCGGATACCGCAAACTGCATCGGTATTCACCTCACAATCTTGTTGAACCACGGAGAACACGAAAACAAAACAAAACGACACGAAGAAATTCCAGCAATATAGCAAAGCCGTACTTCTTGAATTGTCCTAATCCCTAATCCTTAATCCCTGTAGTTTGATTCGTTGGCGATGGTAAGAAAAGTTCCAAAAGTAAGAAAAGCCCCGCACCAAGCAAAGCCCCAAGGAACAGCCCCAGTCCACCGCGCCAGATCGAAATGATCAGCGGGGAATGGATATGGCAGAACGTATTGAGCAAAGAGACTTGCCCGATACTGCCGATCACAAAGGTTGGGACTGCCCACTTCCTGCGCCCGCGAAACCACCACGCCAAGCCAAGAACGAACGCGGGATGTCCGACCACAAACTCTTTGGTGCGCGGGCGCACGGGGAGCATCCTATCGAGCAAGGCGCGAAACTTGACCTCCAGACCTGATACTCCTACTCCCGCATCATTGCCTGTGCGTGCGACCAAGAGCGCAAAGGCGATTAAAATTATCAGTAGTGCAAGAAGTGTTCCAAAACGGGTAGGCTCTTGAAATGCGGCTTGAAGGCGTTCTTTGACACGAGCGCGAAAATCGGCAAAAGGCTCATATTGGCGAGCAATTCCCCCGGCGACGGCAACCAAGGCGATGCAGAAAATCGGAACGGCGTGCTGTGCCTTTATGCCGAGATATTGGCTTGTCTGCACCAGAAACGGGCGCGTCGCCAAAAGACCGATGACGTGCAAAGCCCCAATTAGCGTGATGCCGCTTGCGACGAGAATCGAACGAAACGCCTTTGCAATACTGGACGCGGTAGAAAGCAGTTCCGGTTCGGTTTGGCGCGGAAACACAGCGAGGCACGCCCAAGTGGGATAGGCGATGCCAGCGAGGAGGGCAAGAAAGCGGCGTCCTGTATCACCGGCGAAAACCAAGAGGACGCAGACCAGAGCAGAGCCGACGATGAGAAAAGTTTGAGCGCGATAGGACAAGGGGGCAATCGTCCAAACCGTGCCAATGATTCCGGCAGACACGCCCAAAGCGAGCAAGACGAAAACAAAGGTTCCGACGCCGGTTTGAGCGAAGGGACGCGCTTTGCCAAACTCCAAGCCGCCGCCTGTGAGGAAGCCGCCTTGCTGCATTCCTTTGGCGATTTTGCGGAGAAATTGCGTGTTGTCGCCAACAGGATTGTCTCCGGCGAGGGGAAGCAGTCGCACATAGCAGAACCGGATATTGCGTTCGCGGGCGGCACGGACAAATCGCTCGACGACCTCGATTTCGTCCAACTGATTCATTTCGGCGGTTTGAATGCTGTGGACGCGCACATAATCGCCTTTGAGCATTCCGGCAATTTTCGCATCACCTTTTTGTTTGCCAAATTCGACGGCTCCGAACTTCAAGCCAACGGGCGCGGCGGCGTTCTCGAATCCGGCTAAGTTGGGTTCGGAGCGAAGTAGTGCAGCCACCTCTTTTTCGACGCCGCGCCACCCCAATACCTCATCGCCGGTGAAAATTACGGTGGACGCGCCTTGGGCTTTGAGAGATTGAAGTGCCAGCGTCGCGGAATTTGTTGTCACTCCGGCAAAGTTAGGGATGCGTCCCGCGAGTGCCATATTCACGGTTTGCGCCGCTTCCAATCCTTCGGGCGATAAACCGACACCGAGTGAACGGAGTTCGGCATACCGTACCGGAACGCGGTAGAGTGCGGTTTTTGTGTCGGTGTCTGTGCCGTCAGTCGGAACCGCAAATTCTGTCGTATGACGCCAATCCGCAGGAAGTTCAATGGACGAGGGAGCGGGAATCAAGCCGCGCCGTATCAATCCGTTTTCGATGCGCCGCCAAGCATCTAAATTATGAACCCTGATCACTCCATGCGGCGAAGTTTCGTTTGCGGAGGCAAACGTAATTTCTGTCTCGCCGTTTTGTTCGAGATTGGCAACGGTCTCTTCGCTTAAAATCAGGGTGCTGACTCCCTGCGCCTTGAACTGCCGCAGAATTTCATTGACGGGCTTTTGGGTGATTTGCGCGAGTTCGGAAACTTCCGCCCACTCGACGCCGATTTCAACGCGCCGATTGTCGGCTTCGACGTGCCAACGCTTGCTTGCTCCGAAAAGCCCTGCCAATGTTCCCAAAACCAAAAGTATCGCCACAATCGGCGGCAATTTACGACGCATTAGGCAATTTCCTCATTCTGAAGTTGTCTCTGTTTTCGCCTCTTCTCGGCACTGTAGGGAGGAATCAGGCGTTTGCCGCCCAGAAGTGCAATGAGCAATAAACCACACGCGAATCCGCCAATGTGTGCCATATACGCAACTCCTCCGCCTTTTGTGAGCATTTCGCCGCCGCGCAACCATGTCGAATTGACGATTTGCAGCACAAACCAGTAGCCGACAACAAAGATTGCGGGAACTTCGATCAAGGTGCTGATGACGCCGAGAATCGGAACAAGACTGAGGACGCGGGCGCGGGGATAGAGCAGCACATAGGCTCCCATCAGTCCGGCAACGGCTCCGCTTGCTCCCACAGTCGGGATAATCGAAGAGGCGTTCGAGAGAAGGTGAACGCCGCCCGCCCCAACACCGCACGCGAGATAGAACAGAAGGAATTTGGCGCGTCCAAGAATGTCTTCGATATTGTTGCCAAAAATCCACAGATACAGCATATTGCCGCCGACATGAAGCCAGTTGGCGTGCAGAAACATCGAAGTGAAAAGGGTCAGCCACGCGGGTTGAACGCCGAGCGGGGCAAGGGGACGCAAGCCGTCTGCCGGAAGGCTGCCGGTGACATGAGCGGGAATCATGGCGAAGCGGTAGGAGAGGCTTCCTATCTGTCCCTGTACTTGAGAGAGCCGCCCATATTGATCCTGCGCGAGCATCTGCACGGTGACGGGCGAAGAGTGGTCATAGAGAAAAACGGACACATTGAGCGCGATAAGAACGACACACACGAGAGAAAATCGGCGCGTTGGGTTGCGGTCAGTGAGCGGAATCAAAGGGCATTCTCCTTCGCGAGAGTGTATCACGAAATCGAAGCCGAATGCAAGCCGCATACCGCAAGGTCGCTACTGCCCCATAGTGACAACTCCCCTGTGAGAACGCAGGGGCTTCTCAGATAGAGCAGACAGCAGCCTGTTACTTTAGCGTCTGAGGGCAGTGTCCTGCCCCTAAAGGGACATAAACAGGCGGTCAAGTCTGTCGTCTTTTCACCTGATAGACCTCTTGCAAGAGTACGGCAGAATAAATGTCTGCGTGCAGGTCTCGTTCCACCGTGCAGTGCTTCGCACTCTCAAGGAGCAAGGGAATTTCGTCCGTAGGACGCCTGTTTTTTAGTCGGGTACGTTCTTGTACCCGACTCTTGCAAGAGGTCTAATGGCAAGTAGATCGCCACAGACAGCAGAGACAGGACAGCCAAATTGTGGTTTCGATAGCTCCCTTGTTCTCAAATCTGCAACATTCAAAATTCAGCCTTTTGCGCGTGTGAAACGAAGACCGAATTGTTGAAGAAAGATTATTCGGGAATATCAGAGCCACGAAGCAGTTCGTCGGAGGACGTTTGTGAGGCGGCGGGGGATGCAGGACGGAGCAATTCATCGGGAGCGGTTCCGGTAGAGTGGGCGGGGCGCAGCAGCGTCTCGCCCATTTTTGTGTTGACCCCGCGCATCAGAATCTTGCTTTGGCACAATCGTGCGGCGGCGGGAATGCGGGCATCGAGCCGGGAGTTTGCGAGCGTTTCCAACGTCGAAAATGCCTGAGCATTGCCGCAGTGTTGCAGGACATGAAGCGCGGCAAGGACGAATTCGGCTTGACGCTTGATATACGCCGCATAGCCTTGCATTGGTGGTTTGTCGCGCACGATATGACGGCAAAGCGTATCAATGTGCGTCTCGGTGAACGTCGCAAGAATGGAGTCGTCGGCAAGCAGAAGGAACGTGGTGAGTTCCTCCTGCAAGTGATGATATTTCTCGCCCTTGAGTTGGTCGAGAAGCCCGATGAGCCAAACGGTCTGTTCCATAGGGCAGAGGGTTTAGGCGGGGGCGTTGGCGTCTGTTGAGAGAACTTCGGCTTTGTATCCGCCACGCGCCTTGTCCCACAGATAAATTGCGCCGAACACGACAAGCAAGATGATCGGCAAAATGATGATCTTCTGGAACGCCGAAGTCGAAGCAAAAGACAGGACTTCATTTAGCTGCGTAACGGATGCAACGTCTCCTGATGTTGCCGATTTCTGCAACGCATCGAATGCCGGTGCGCCGCCCGCTTTCTCCAACTTGGCGGTATCGAAGAATTTGCCTAATTGTGGCAGCACAAAGAATATCGCCAGGTTCCCCGCCGAACCCATAATCCCCATGAGGAACGCGCCGCCTTTTGGGAACCGCTCGGACGTGACCGCGAGCATGGTGGGCCACATATAGCAGACGCCGATTGCCCAAACCGTAGCGGCGAGCAGTCCGGTCACCGGAGAGTTCGCAATGCTCAGAAGGAAAATACCGCCTGCCGCCAGCAACGACGAGAACGCGAGCAGACCAATCGGTGAAAGACGATGCGCCAGCGGACCTGCGAAATAGCGCATGACAAACATCAAGCCGCTGACATAACCAAGCAGAATGATTCCGCGCATACCAACGGTTCGAGTCAAAGCCGAGTCAACCCATGCACCGGGAGCAAGTTCCGTTGCGGCAGTCAGGAACATACAGAAGAACAAAACGAGGAAGAGTGGCTTAAATGCTTCCGTGAACATCTGACCGGAGGAGACACCCGCGGCAACGCGCTCAGTGGGCGGAAACTTCGCGCCGATGAGCATCACGCCGAAAATGACAGCAGGAACAATCAGCAGACCGATCTTGATCTTCCAATCAAAATCGAACAAACTGATGATGCTCCCAACAATGATTCCGCCGGGCCACCACGCATGGAGTATGTTGAGTTTATGGGTTTTTTCATTGGGATAGAGCGTCGCGATGAGCGGATTGATGACCGCCTCCACAAGCCCGTGACCAACGCCCAAGAGAAGCATTCCAATTGTCAGCATCGTTTTGGCGTTGGCACTGACTGGGGTTGCAATCGTCAGTATTGAACCGACGACAAAACTCAGGCACGCCAGCCCCATAAGTTTGTTCATGCCGAGCGAGTCACAGAGCGGACTGCCGATCAGAACCGCGATAGCAAAGCCGAGAAAGGCAATTCCTACTGTGGATGTGACAAGTGCTTCGGCTTTGTCCGCAAAAAACGGCGTGAAATAGACTTCGCGCAGATTTGCCGTGATGCCGCCGCGAATGGCAAACGCCATTCCCGCCGTCAGCAGGGCAATGATACTGAGTAGAAAAAGTTTGTTTTTATCCGCAGGGACTCCTGCGGACGTTTGAGGTACGGACATCGAATAGATTCCTCTCCTTTGATTCTCCGAGAAAGCGCAAGGGCTTTCCGTTTCCTTCTAACAAAAAAATTACAGGGTGCGCCCGATGGCAGAAGCAATACGGCGCAGTTCGTCCATTGTCGCGGCGAACTGTTCCGGTGTCAGCGATTGTGCGCCGTCGGATAACGCCTCTTTGGGGCAGGGATGCACTTCGATAATCAAGCCGTCGGCTCCGGCGGCAAGGGCGGCACGAGACATCGCAGGGACATATCGCGCCACGCCGATTCCATGCGACGGGTCAACAAAAACGGGCAGATGCGAGACCGACTTGAGAACCGGAACGGCATTGAGATCGAGCGTGTTGCGCGTATACGTCTTGTCGAGCGGATGGACGCCGCGCTCGCACAGCAGAACGCGCTCGGTTCCGTGATAGAGCAGATATTCTGCCGCCAATAAGAACTCATCGAGGGAAGCACTCGCGCCGCGTTTGAGTAAGCACGGATGCCCCGACTTGCCCGCCGCGATCAGCAGAGGGAAATTCTGCATATTTCGCGCCCCGATTTGGAGAATATCGATATGCTCTGCCACTAACGAAACGTCTTCGGGAGCCATGACTTCGCTGACGGTGAGAATATCAAGTTCGTCGCCGACTTCTTTGAGAAGTTTCAAGCCCTCTTCGCCCAAACCCTGAAACGCATACGGCGAAGTGCGCGGCTTGTATG
>Ga0163154_10006337_pt1 | contig 14543 bp, 9 predicted proteins | sample OliLakLV19MP9P1_FD_148649 | JGI IMG/M metagenome (GOLD analysis project Ga0163154, IMG submission 148649) | Freshwater microbial mat bacterial communities from Lake Vanda, McMurdo Dry Valleys, Antarctica - Oligotrophic Lake LV.19.MP9.P1 | ecosystem: Environmental > Aquatic > Freshwater > Lake >... | reverse complement strand
CATCTCACCGCCAAGCACGCGCGCATGGCGCCACGCAGCGAGGCCTGGTACGTGGTCATCCCGCTCTCGCCCAATGACGGCCGCCTGCAGGGCTCGGGTCTCTACCCCGCCACCAAGCAGGCCCTGATCCCGATCGTGGTCCAGGGCCAGAACGAGGTCGGCGACCGCCGCAACGGCCACTACCTGGGCGTGTCGATCGCCTGGACGCGTTCGGCGCTGATGAGCGGCCTGGACGCCGGCGTCGAGGCGGCCAAGGCCGCGGGCCTGAAAGTGTTCGAGACCCAAGACACCGCCGACGTCTGCACCCTGTGCGGAACCGTCGGCGCGCAGGCGCTCAAGGGCAGCACGGTGGATGCCGCGGGCGGTTTCGGGCGGATCGATGCCAAGGCGATGGGCAAGGTCTTCGCCGGGCACTGAGGCTCGCGGGGCTTGGATGAAGCGCTGTCGTACGCATCAGCCAACGCATGAAAAACCCATCCGAGAACCCGGGCCGGTTCGTGGATGGCGCAAGAAACCGAACAGGCGGCCAAAGCATCAACGGCTGCTTTACGTCTATGAACCACAGAGCTCTGGGCGCTGGTGCATGGCATGTGCCACCGCTTGCATAGCAATGAATGTTCAAATACCGCCCCCATCGGAACGTCCTCCGTGGTCCTTCGTGGTCCTTTACCGCCTCCATGCCCTCCTCGTGATGGCCTTGCTGTTAGCCACGCCCGGGCGAGCGAGTTCGCTGATTAGCAATCGGTTCCGCCGCGACACGAATCTGCTGGTCGTCAGGCATAGGGCTCAGTCACCTTCCTGGTAGTATTGTCAGCCTGTCGACATCTCGTCAGCGACAGGCACGCGGGCGACATCCTGATATGAGTTCAGATGTGGGCAGGCGTCTGGGTGGTGAGCGACGCTGCGCGGCGAGAATTCACGTCTCGTCGTTCCGACTGGGCCATGACGTGGGGCTACTCACTGCCTGCCACTCGTCAGCACCACCGTCTTTTCAGCAGCAAGGGTGTCGTGCTCGGCCTCATGGCAGGTGAACAGCAGGATCTGAAGCTTTCGTGACGCATGTCGAAGGGCCTGGATCATCGAGCCCCGCCGCGCTGGATCGGCGTTGATGAGCGGGTCATCGAGCACCAATGGCAGCCGTCGTCCTTGAGCAAAGACCTCGGCAAGGCCAAGACGAACGAGCAGAGCGAACTGCTCACGAGCACCGAGCGAGAGTTGATCGAAGGGCTCGTCGGCTTCGCCCGCTGCAAGGCCGGTCAGACGCCAGTCGTCGTCCCCCAGCAGCAGCGTCGCACGGGGGAAGATCCGACGTAGGTAAGGCTCGATCGCAGCGCGAACAGGAGCGGCCAGGGCCGACCTCGTTTCGCGCTGCACGGTGAGCAGGGCATCGCGCAGCACGCGCACGGCTCTGGCCTGTCGTTCAAGCGCTGTCGCCCGATCGGTGAGTCGATCCAGTTCAGCTTCGGCCTCCTGGAGTGTCGCGGCAGGGTCAAGATCGGCAGATGCCCGCAGTTGGCCAAGGAGGTTGTCGCGCCGCTGTCGCGCTGTCTGCACTTCCTCTTGAAGCCGCTTGGCAACGTTGGCTTGTGCATCGGCTTCACTGGCAGCCTCAGCACCGCCAAGGGCCTCCCATGCGGCCTTGAGATCAGCTTCTCGGTTGACGGCATCGCCCAAGAGTCGTGTAGCCTCTTCACGGCGGCGGCTGATCTCGGCTGCCAACGGCATGCGGGCCAGATCGTCGCTGATGCGCTGAACCCGATCCTTATGGACGGCCACATCAGCCCGAACCGTAGCCAGACGCTCGCGGACGACGTGGAGTTCGTTACGCACGCCGTGCACGGCGGCGCGAGCTGTCTCCGCATGCTCTCGGGTAGTGCGAGCTTGAGACCGGGCTGCGTCTGGCTCAAGGACGGGGTCGCTCGCATCGACAAGAGCTTCAGGGATGGCGGCCAATCGAGCCTGCTCTGCCGCGACCTCGCGATGCAGGGCGTCGACAGCCGATGCAATGGCTTCAGCGTCGGACTTGGCGTCGATGCCCAGTGCCGCCACCAGCGCAATTCCGGCTTGTCGGCTAGCGGCGACGGCGTCTGCGCGTGTCTGGACCAATGCCTGAGCTTCTTCCACCGAGGCGACGTGCAGTTTGCGCAGCGCCAGCTCGAGCACGTCAGCAGCGGTGCGGGCGGCAGTTGCGAGATCGGCCGCCTCGCCGGCTCCCGTTTTGATGCGTACCGTACCGACGCCGGACAGATGCAATTCACCAAGGCTGGTCGTGCGACCTTCGAAGGTGCCGTCTGCCGGAAGATCGGCCTTCCGAATTTCACCGTCGGCTGTCCAGGTTGCTGACAACGACCGTTCGGCCTGGAATACGAAGGTGGTCGATGCCGCGTCCCGCTGGACGCAGGCATCACGATAGGCAGATGCCTTCTCCCGCAGACCGCTCAGCGTGCGCGTGGTAATGTCAGGGACGGCGTCGGCAGAAGCCTGCGCTCGCCGTTGCTCGACCACCATGGCGTCGATCCGCTGAAGCAGTGCTGCTCGCTCGGCAACCCGGCCAGCAAGAACCGCACGCTCAGCCATTTCGCGGGATCGCTCGGCACGATCATGTGCCGCCTGCGCCAGTTGTTGAGCAGCATTCGCTTCGCCTTCGAGTCGTAGCTGTGCTTGCTCAAGACGTTGGATTTCCGCCGCGAGTCCCGATTCCTGACCGGTGTGCTTATCAAAGTCAGCTCGGAAGCGGAGAAGGTCGGCCTCCAGCTTGGTCCGTTGTGTCAGCAATTTGTTGGTGTCCTCGGCTGTCCGGCGCAACTCGCCAAGCTGGCTCCGATGTTGCTCCAGTTCTCTCAGCCGCTGGCCTGCCTGACGGGCTCGACCACGCGCAACCTCTGCTTGTTCGTCGGCGGCGCGCCGGCGTGGCGTCAACTCGCCCAGGCGGTCGGTGAGTCCCTGAAGATCCCGGACGGTAGTTTCAAAGGTTTGAAGCTGGCTGCGCGCTTGATCGCGACGGACCAACGCCGCCTCGCGGTCCTTGATCGACTTGGAGTAGTCCCCAGTCGGCTTATTGGCTGAACCCGTCCAGAAAAAATCGTGTTCACGCTGCACCATTTCTAAAGCGCGCGAACCCATGGGGCCGGCAGCCACGCTGCCAACTTCGCGTGCGACCAGTTCTGACAGTTTACTGCGCACTCCATCGGTCACCGCGCCATCAAGTCCGGATAGCTCACCCTGGCGTAGCCACAGAATCGGCCACAACCCGAGGTGGCGCGGATCGACATCCTTGGTGACGCGCCCGGCATCGGGCAGGGAAAAGCCGAGCAGTTCCTGAAGCTTGTGCTCAGCGTCTTCACCTTCGATCGGGCGACCATCGGGGCCCGTCAGCTTAGTGAGCTGGCGCTTCAAAAAGCGCTTCTCAATTCGCCACCGTTGATCTTCCACCTGAAGATCGACATCGACTTCAGGTGTCTCGGACCCCGAGCGCTGTTGGATCGACTTGCGTGCGTCGTAAATCGGCTTGGAAGGCTCGAACAAGGCGTAGCGCAGTGCCTCGGCGATAGTGGTTTTTCCAGCCTCGTTGGGTCCGCTGATCAGATTAATGCGGTCAGAAAGGTCATCAATGACGAGGCGATCATGCCGACGCCAGTGACGAACTTCGATGCGCGTGATGTGCATGGTGTTCCGATTCCGCTGTCAGCGACTGAGGGTTGGCGAAGGAGCGGCAAGAAGCCGGTGCAGCAGCAGCAGGGCATCGGCGGCCTCTGGTGCCGGATCCGCACGCAGGCGGTCTACCGTTCCTGCCAGCAGTCCAGCCTCCGCGATGGCCGCAATGTCGCTCTCCGAGGGCTTGGCCACCACCCCGGCAATATCGGCGCGCAACAGCATGCACCGCTCCGCCCACTCATGCAGCAAGGCGTCCAGACGAGTCCGCCCGCCAAGGGTCAGGGTTCCGGTCAGGGTCAATTCAATACAGGTGGTCGTCGGCTGGGATAACGTCGTGAAACGCGCCTCAAGACCGTCGATGGCCGCGTCATCGGTCAGCACGTCGTCCCAGCGCTGCCAGATCGTGGTGGCGATCTGAACTCGTTCGACCTCTGGTTCAGCGCCGGGCGCAGAAATGCGGACGACGAGCACCCCACCAGGATTCTTTTCCTTAAAGCGAGTCGCCTCTTGTGTACCGCTGTACCACGCGCGGCGATCAACGCTCAGGGTACCATGCCAGTCTCCCAGCGCGACAAAGTCGAATCCCTTGGCGAGAACCGCCTGAATGTCGATCAGATTTGGCGATTCCAGGTCATCGCCCGACCCGCCATTGGCAAAGGCGGCGAAGTCGATGACGCCACCATGCGCCATAACAATCCGAATGCCGTCGTCGACCCCTCGGGATGGCAGCCACGCCGTCGGATCATCCACCTCATGTCGTCGTAAAAGCGGGCAGGGATAGATGGTCGCCCCGGCTACCTGCACCGCCGTTCGCTGGTCGAGAAGTTGAACATGAGCAAGGCCGTCAGCCAGACGCCCAAGAGCGCAGGCCGGACCAGCGTGATCATGATTCCCTGGAATGAGCAGCACCGGAATCGGAGCAAATGCTGCGAGCGCTTCGCGGGCACGCTGAAGTGTTTCCGGTCCAGCCGCGTTCGAATCGAGTACGTCGCCGCTGACCAGGACTGCATCGACGTTGCGAGCGTGGGCTAAATCAGCAATGGCTCGCACGGCTTGATAGCGCAGAAGCCGCGCCTGGGCTCCGGCGTCACCAGGAATATAGGTGAGCTTGAGGCCAAGTTGCCAGTCGGCGGTGTGGATGCAGGTGAATGACATAACGATCTCGCGGGAAGAGGTACTCGACTTTACCTAACTGGCAGAACAGCTATTGCGCCTGAAATGGTTGGCGCTGACTCGAAAGGCTCACGCTCTTTCTCGGCTGCTTTCTTTTCTGCTTTTTGATATTTTTCGAATTCCTCGATTTTCTGAATAAATGATTTGAGTTCGTCAGGTTTAGGGCAGGCAGCAAATGCATCACGCGCTTTATCGTGCGCGCTGGTAATAGCGGACAACTTGGTCATCGCCTCATTGACCTGCTTAAATGTTTCGGTTGTACAGACGACGCTTTTCAAGCGACCGGTAGAGACCGAGTTGCCAAATCGCTCAATGACCCCGCAGAAAACGAACTCTTCAACTGCTCGCTCCCATGTCGATCGAAGGTCGCCGCAGAACTGAGCCGCCATGCGTGCATATTCTCGACCAGTTGGCGCCTTGGTATGTTCAGCCAGAAGTGTCGGTAGTTGCTTCTTGAACGTGTCGAGACGTTTGCCAACCGACATGCTATCCCAGGGGGCAGACTCGGCAGAGCAGTGTCCGGCTCCGCCCGCACCCTTCTCAATGAAAAGGCTGGTTACTGGCGCACGGGTAAACGTTGCGTGTTTCTCAATCTCAACGAGCAAGGCAATGCTATGGGTGAAGACGATAACCTGTCGATCAACACCGAGCTGGGCTATCCGTTGAGCGATGCGTTCAGCCCACCAATGGTCGAGCGACGAAACGGGATCGTCGAGGATGATCCCGACTTTGTCGGGTGCCATTTGGACCTCGGCGAGGAAATAAGACATCGCGATAACACGCTGCTCGCCCTCGCTCAGCACGGTTCCGACTTTTGCATTCTGGGTCGTGCCCGTCAGGACGAGTCCGAATGTGGTTTTCCCCTTTGGTGCGGTGGAGTTGATGTCGGCAAGGACAATTCCGTCGGCACCGAGATGCTTCATCTCCTCGACGAACGCAGCCTTCAGCCCAGCAGTTACCGCCCGTTCTGCGACAGCTTTTCCCTCCATGGAAATTGATCTGGTGTTAATTTCTGAGGCTGTCCGCCCTAGATTGGCTGCCTTAGCATATTGGCTTACGACCTTTAATACGCGTTCCTTCTGGACGGCAAATGCCTGAGTTGCCTCATAGGTCTTTACCTCGTTTTCAAGCGCGGCACGCACAGCCGGATCGGCGAGCTTCTCAGTCTCCTGTGCTTTAACCTCCAACTGGCTTTCTGCTGCATGAAGAGATGCGATCGCTTTTATGGGGAAATCCGGAGCATTTACCCACTCTTGGGAGCTGATGTTCTTGAGGAGATGCGTGCGCCGTGTAGTAAGTTGAGTCAAAAGATTAACAATTACATCTGCTGGCATATCAGTCTGCTCTGCTGCCTGCTGTGCGATATGGATGTCGACAGCTGGAAAAGCGCAATTTGATATGGCTTTAGATAATTCACCAAGAGCCGCTATCGCTTTATCCGATGCTACCTTAGCCTCTTTTGACATAAAGGCCTTGAATCGTCGGATCCGATCCTGCGCCTGCGCATCCAGATCTTGGAGGCACATGGGACACTTAGCGTCCAATGCAGGGAAACGCGGTTCCGTGGAGAAACCTTCGAGGGCGAAAGATACTGCGGCGTTATAGAGCTGCTGCCAAGTTAGTGAGCCAATGTTCATGGCAGGCTCTTTCGTGAAGTCGACTCCGGCCTCAGCTTGTGCTGCAGCAGACGCCAGTGCCGCTGCGTGTTCCTTTGCTGTACGTAAAGATTTCTCCCCGGCTTCTCCGAGAATGAGATCTGCAACTTCGGTCGCCGTGCGGATCGCCTTGAGACTTCCGGCGAGTCCGCGCAAAGCCTTGGCCTTGGCTGCTGGATCACCGACAGCAAGGATTCTCGTGCGTGCGGCCGTGAGCTTTCCGTTCTGAACTGTGTCCCAGAAAATATTGCTGACTGATTCGCTGATCTGTCGATACTTTTCTTCTGATTGATCGGCTTTGACCAGCGATAAGAGGCCTGAGAACTCCTTGGAATCCTTGACCATGTGCAACAGGTCTTGGAGATCGTCCGTTGGTCGCGTGGATTGATTCTCGGCGTCAATTCGCCGCTTCACCTCATCGACTACCCGTACAAGTTCATCGTATCGATTGAGCCCCGGTGGAATAAAGGTGGCCTCACCTCGTTCATCAACGATGTCCTTTTCACATTCACGGTCGAAAACCGCGAAGTGGGCGAGTTGGTCAGGCGATGGTCGAGCGTGAATCCACGTAACCTCGTGCTCCCCCTTTGTGTCTTTGACCAGAAATTTCGCACTTGGTATTGGCGCAGGTCCAGCCTTATTGACATTTGGGACAATCGATGGCGCCTTTCTTGCGCGGCAGGCGCAACGAAGAATTCGGGAATAGCCAGACTTCCCTGCTCCATTTCTACCAAATATGACGGTTATTCCCTGATGACCGAAGTTGAGTTTCTGGTTCGGCTCAAGGGCATTCACGCCCTCGACTTCGTGGACGCTAAGCAGAGTCGTCACGCCGCCGCCTGCATGCGCCTGCGAAAGGTGCTCCGGTGAAAGTGGCACGGCCACAGGAACTCCTGCGGCCGGCGATGCCTTCTCTGTCTTCGCAAGTGCGACAAGCTCAACGTAATCCTGCTCTTGGATTTTTCCAACAGTTAGGCGACGCATTGCATCGCGTTGCCACTTCGGGAATTTCGCTGAGGAGGCGAGGAGTTCTTGCGAGAGGTCAGGCATAGTGGCATCCCTGGTTATGTGATCTAGCGACAAACAGACTTAACGAACACAGCCGTTTCATCAATTAAAATATGGCCCTATACGGCGGCTCACGATCCCATATCAATCCAGTTCCGGTCCACTGAAAGTCATATGACTTTTCAGCGATGACAAGTTCCCCGATGGCCAGGGTGGTGTCGATAAACAGTTCGCCATCCAATCCGGAATGAATCTCGATGCGCTGCCGCTGGATGGCCATGGTCACGCCCTCGGCTTTTCAGGCAGGATAGTGAAATCGACGGCATATTCGACCGTGTCCTTCGCCGCCTTCACCACGTCATGCGGAACGAACAGGTAGTGCCTGCGCTTGAGACCATTCGTCATGGCGTCCTGCGAAATTGATGCCGGAGCTTTGCTCATACGGCAATTTCGTGATTCATGCTGTACATGCTAAGCTCCCACCACATCCATCAGCCGGTCATAGCTGTCGACGACGTCGTATCTGACCTGATTCGACGCAATCTGTCCGTTGAGCTTCTCGAAAAACTTTCGGGCGCAGGCGATCTTGGATTTTTCGATGTCGCGGAGCTGCATGCTGGACATCGAGCCCTTGGTCTCGGCGATGAAGTAGATGTGCTTGACCGCGCCTTCTTTGAAGCTGATGGCCCAGTCGGGGTTGTAGTTGCCGACGGGCGTGGGGATATGGAAGCCGCGTGGGAGCTTGGCGTAGACCACGACTTCTGTGCTGGTGTCGAGGCGAGCGACAAAGTCGCGTTCGATCGTGCTGTCGGTGATGGCGTAGTCGTAGATGTGGCGTTGCAGCTTCTGGGTGGCTTGGCTGAAGTCCTGCTTCACCTGTGCCGCCGTGAAAATGTCTGCGTCATAACGGTCATCGATGGGATCGTAGCTGAGATGTTCGATGATGACGGTGGCGATTTGCTCTTTGATGAGTCGCGCGGTTTCGGCAAGAAAGTGCTCGGGGTTCAACTTGAATAAAGCAAAGGTCGCCGGAGAGATGCCCTGCAAGATGGCGGCAATGGTGCGGCGGGTGAGCTTGGTGGACGCGGCAAGTTCGCCCAAGAGGTCGTAGGTGACCTGGGAGTGGACTGAATACGCCTCTTCCCGCTTATTGTCGGTTTCACGGACCTTGAAAGCACGGCCACTGGTCAGCTCGTCGTGGGTTGTCTGGTCATTCTGCTCGCCGCGTTCGACGATGTATTGCAGCGGGGTGACCTTCAGTTCGCTAACCAGGGCCGCGACCGCCTTGGTGATCAGCTCCTGCGAATTGAAGTCGACTTTGTAGATGGCCTTGCAGTTGATGCGCGCCCACAGTTCCTGGAACTCCTTCTTTTTGAAGTTGTCATTGAGCGGATTGATCTTGGGTTTGCGGTCGTCTTCCGGCTGGGGCAGATCCTTGTCGCTGAAGACGGCGTCAACGAGGGCAAGGATCTGCTGGGCGTGGGGCCGCAGTTCCTCGGGAAGCGGAGGAAGCGTGCCGCCGCTGCGCGCGTCATGATACGCGGTCGTGATCAGATCACCGCTGTCGATGAAGTCATTTTTGACCAGATACCGCTCAATGCTTTTGGCCATCGCCGGAGTGATGGTCAGCTCTCCCGTTGCTGTGGTGATGACCTTGCCGGTAAAGAAGGCTTCGTTGGCCTGACGCGGACGAGCAGCGAGGGCCTCGGCCATTTCCCGTTGCAGATTGACGACGAAGTCGCGGTAACTTTCACTGACCACCACCGTCAGTTTGTTGATCTGATGCACCGTGGCCGGGTCGTCGACCCGGCTGCCGTCCTGATCGACGCAGATGCGCAGGCCGCGCCCGACTTCCTGGCGACGGCTGATCGTGTTGTCGCTGTGCTTGAGCATGCAGAGCACAAAGACATTGGGATTATCCCAGCCTTCACGCAGCGCCGAATGCGAAAAGATGAAGCGAACCCGTCGCTTGGCCAGGGTTTCCGCGTTGTCGTGCGGGCCAGGAAGCGTGAGCAAGGATTCCTTATCCTTGAGGATCAGATCGTAGGCGTCGACATCGTCCGAAAGCCCGGCCCCTTCACCGCGTCTGGCCACCGTCGGGTCGACCATGCGATTTTTCTTGTCGATGGAAAAGTAACCTTGGTGGGTGGCGTTGGTTGGGATCGCCCGCAAGAACGCTCGATAGCCCTCATGCTCGGGCAGCATGGTGTCGATGTAGTCGGTCAGCAAGTTTTGGTATTCTTGTTCGAAGATCCGCGCGTACTCACCCTTATCATCAGCAGCGGTGTAATCCCGATACTTGGCGACCTCGTCGATAAAAAAGAGCGACAGCACCTTGATGCCCTGATGGAAGAGTTCGCGTTCCTTGTCGAGATGGGCGCGGATGGTCTCGCGGATTTGAATGCGCCGCAGGTGCTGTTCGCCGGGGTCGCGACTGGCGTCGCCAACGGTTAACTCAACGCCATTGGTAAAGCTGATGGTGTCGACCCGCGCATCAATGTCGCTGACCACAAAGCCGTCGTATTCGGCGAGGTCATTGGACTTGTCCTTAAGGTTGTCGCCTTTGCCAATCTTCAGTACCGTGCGCTTGATAGAGCCGCCGGCCAGCTTCTGTTCTATTTCCAGGCGAGCGACTGGTGGCCGCAGCGGCGAAATCTCGATAGATTCAAGATACAGATAGGCATTGGTGCCCGACAAACCCCGCGTGTGAATGCCGCGCACGCCGATCTTTTTGACCAGCTTCTGGTTGTAGGCGTCAAGGGCATCCAGGCGGTGGATCAGATTGTGCTGCGTGCGGTGGGTGGCTGAATAGCGCAAAATGAACAGCGGCTTGAACTTGGCCAGAGATTCGATGGTGGCTTTGCCCTCCATCTTCTGTGGTTCATCCAGGATCAAAATCGGGCGGTTGCTGCTGATCACATCGATCGGTCTGCGCGACTGGAAGTCATCGAGCTCGTCGTAGATTCGGCGATTCTCTGCACCCTGGCTGGCAAACGCCTGGATGTTGATGATCATCACATTGATGCCAGCATCCGCACTGAAGCTTTCGAGTTGGTGCAGCTGCTTGGAATTATAGATGAAGAAGCGGACCTTCTTGCCGTAACTTTCAGAAAAGTGATCGGCGGTGATGCGAATCGACTTTTCAACGCCTTCACGGATCGCGATCGACGGCACCACGATGATGAACTTTGACCAGCCATACCGTCGATTCAGCTCAAAGATGGATTTGATGTAGCAGTAAGTCTTGCCCGTGCCGGTTTCCATTTCGACATCGAGGTTGATCGAACATTCAGCGCTGGTGACCATGGATTCGGATAGGGGCAACTGCTGTCGCTGTTGCACGGCGCGCACGTTCGTTCGCACCTGATCAAGGCTAAGGCGCAGATCGGAATTCTTAAAACCGGTAAACTCGACCGTGGTGATTACCCGCCCCGGGTCCATGCGATAGCCCATATTATCGCCCTTGGGTTGCCCGGCGAAGCAGTCGACTACCGATTCCACCGCATGACTTTGATAGGCTTGGGTTTTGAATTTGAGTTTCATGTATCGCTCTTTGTATTCTTGACGGGATTTTTGGCCTGCTTGAGCCGTTGCTCAGCTTCCAGAAAATGCCGCTCGACGGGCGTTGGTTCTTGCAGCAGTCGCTCGCGAAAGCGCTCGTACTCTTGATGCGCCTTCTCCAGAGCCGCCGCATGTGATACCTTACCGGCGTGGTCAAGCACTGGTCGCCCGGTCATGGCCAAAAACCCACGCAGGCGCTCAATCCAGTCCTGCATGGCCATCGGCTGGCGGTTCAGTGCCTGCAGTTCGGCGATTTCTAAGTACGCGGTGACGATGCGGTTGAGAACATTCAGTTCCTCTGGGTTCAAGTAATTCTTGGCCACCTCGGCATCGCGCTTGAGCAGGGTAGAACCGGGGAAGTTGGTAATGCCCATTAGCGTCTGGCTGGCGTCGGCCCGCTGCATAATCAGTTCAGCGGCCGTGTGGCCGTGCGCAGCCCAATGCATCTGGTTTTGAATGCGTTTGAACAACTCTTGCGTGGCATCAGCCCTGGGGTCGTAGTCAACGCTGGTGGCGTAAATATCCAGCACCTTGCGCCAGAACACCTTTTCTGACGAGCGGATGTTGCGAATCCGGGCCAATAACTCTTCAAAGTAGCGATCGTTGCCGGGTTCCTTAAGGCGTTCGTCATCAATGGTGAAGCCCTTGACGATGAACTCGCGCAGGTGCTGGGTGGCCCAGATGCGGAAGCGGGTAGCCACGGCACTTTTGACCCGATACCCGACCGAGAGAATCATATCCAGGTTGTAGTGATCCCGCTCGCGGCGGACCATGCGTTGGCCCTCTTGGGCAACCCACAAGTATTTCTTGTGGGTTGCCTCGCGGGATAGCTCGCCTTCTTCGTAAATATTGTTGATATGCTGACTTATGTTCTGTTGACTGGTCTGGAATAACTCGGCCATTAGGGGCTGGGTGAGCCAAACCGTCTCGTCATGCAGGCGTACATCCACGCGCACCTGGCCATCGTCAGACTGGTAGACGATCACCTCACCGCCGGGCTGCTGAGAATCGCTCATGCTGACCTCGCTGCCTGGTAGTTGATCGCCAACCCCGTGGTTTTGGTCCCGACATCGATGTCGAGACCAAACTGCTCATTGATGGTGAAGGTCTGCTTCATGCTGGCATCCCCTCAGATGACTTTGACATCGGTGGTCGGGGAGAGTTGCTTGAAGATCTGTTCGCAGTTGATCTTGGTGGCGTCGTCCTTGAAGCCGTCATCGCGGAAGACCGCGCGCAGGGGCTGGCGTTTGGCAAGTGCGGTGATCAGGGCTTCGTTGATGCCTTGCTCGAAGCAGGCAATGAGCGCATTGGCATCGACGATGAAGACCTGCTTGCTGGCGATCGTCTCGGTGGCGATGGGCAGGGTAATGTCGACACTCCAATCCAAGAGCACTTGGAAGAGAAGATCTTCTGAGGTGCGATCGGATTTGATGTGCGACGTGAATAGACTGGCCTGCTGCTGGCCGGTGTGATCCGGGGCATAGTGGACCGCTGCCATGTTGGAGGAGTCAATTTTGAGGACGCGGAAGCCGATGTCTTTTTTCCAGCTATTTGATGGAGCGCCATTTGCGGTCTGCCTTCCAGCGCGACGAGTGCGCTCTTTGGAGACCTCTGAAATGAGAGGTATAAGTCCAGCCTGTTGGCAGAAGCTAGCGGCTTCTTTGGCGTCTTTGCTGTCCTGACCGATTGGCTCAGGGTATTGGATGCTTATAAATAGCCGGTTGCATCCTTCACGGCGATTGACTTCCAAGACGGCATGCGCAAGCGTTGATGAACCAGCAAACATGTCTAAGCATATGTCATTAGATCCGCTCATAAAAGAGATCAGGCGCTCCAAGAGAAGCACCGGCTTGGGATTGGAGAAGACCTTTCTTCCTTCCGGGAACAAGGATTTAAGATCGTATGGTCCAGTTCGGCCATCCAGCTCAAACACGCTTGAGAGCCTTTCGTCAAACTCACTGGCATAGACTTTGAGCTCAATAATTTTAGATTCATCATTCCCAAAAAGAATGCGTCCATCTGACAACAGTCGGTTCATGGTTTCCCTGGGAAACCTATAACCCATTAGCGGCTCCTTGCATGGGCGACCGGTTTTGTCATGAGGAACGTCATATCGATATCCCTCCTTCCCAGGATTATGGACGCTTTGGCTGCCGGTGTACACGCCGTCTTTGTCAATGTACTTGTATCGGTCGAGTGGACCAAGATGTGACTTATACTCACGATACCATGCAGTGTAGGCCCCTTGCAATTCGTTGGGGTTTTCGTGGGCCTGCGCCAGTTCTTTGCCTTTGCGAACTAATAGTTCTTTGACATCAGACACCTGACTTTTCCAGACGACTTCCAATTTTTGCTTGTCCCTTGCGAACACGTGGATGCTTTCGTGTTCCGTGGCAATGTTAGTTGGATTATTGTCTGTGGCATTCTTCCAGATTACTGTGCCAACAAAGTTACTCTCCCCGAATACTTCATAGCAAAGATGAAGGACATTAGCCGTTTCAGCGTCGTCGATCGATATGGCCACTACGCCATTCAAGGAGAGCAAATTGCGCACAACACGCAATCTCTGGTACATCATTGAAAGCCACTCCGAATGGAACCTGCCGTTTGATTCCGGATTGGCGACAAGTCGATTATTTCCTTCATCCGTCTGTGCGCTGGCAATCAGGTATTCAGACGTATTACCGGTAAAGTCATCACGGTAAACGAGATCATTGCCTTTTTTTCTATTGTATGGCGGATCTATGTAAATTAGTTTAATTTTACCAAGAAATACTTCCTGAAGCAGCTTCAAGGCCTCAAGGTTATCTCCCTCAATGAATAAATTTTTCGTGGTATCAAAATTCACACTCTCGGTACGGTACGGCCGTAGCGTTTTTGCAATGGGCGCGTTCGCAGCGAATAACGCGTTGCGCTTCCCGGGCCAATTCAGTTGATACCGCTCCTGCGGCCCTTCAACGATCTCTCCCGACAGTTCCTGCCTCAGTTGATCAAAATCGACCGCCAATTGTATCTTCCCATCCTGGCCCATGGCCTCGGTCACGCAGCCGGGAAACAGGTCACGAATGCGGGCGATATTCTGTTGGCTCAGGTCTGGGGAATGCATCTTTAGTTTGTCCATGGTGTCCTCAGCGTGGCGGTGCCAGCACGGCATGTCGTTGGGTTTCGAGGTCGCGTAACTCGGCATTGAGTTCGACGCGACGATTGAATTGGCGTTCGTCGTTGGTGCGCTTGCGCAGGGCGGCGATGCTGCGATCGAGCTGGGTCAACTCGTGGTGGCGACGCATGGTGTTGGTCAGGGTTTCTTGCGCGCGACGCTCTAGGCCCAGCAACGATTCCAGAAGACGTTCGTAGAGGGCGAGCAGCGAGGTGACCAGCGGCAAGGGCTTTCGCGGTGTATCCAGCGCATAGACGGGGCTGCACTGATAGGTGGAGAACGCTGTGGCGACACGTGGGCTCGGGCTGGGCGTGGCTGACGTGGGCAACTTGACC
>Ga0163154_10006335_pt1 | contig 14545 bp, 6 predicted proteins | sample OliLakLV19MP9P1_FD_148649 | JGI IMG/M metagenome (GOLD analysis project Ga0163154, IMG submission 148649) | Freshwater microbial mat bacterial communities from Lake Vanda, McMurdo Dry Valleys, Antarctica - Oligotrophic Lake LV.19.MP9.P1 | ecosystem: Environmental > Aquatic > Freshwater > Lake >... | reverse complement strand
TTTTATTCACGGAACTCATGCGCACCGTGACGAGCCTTGGACGGATTCACCCGCGCCAACCGGCGACCAGTCCGCCCTAATTGGCGAGGGTATTGTAGTTATGCTCACCATTGAAGGAAGACAATTAAACGCGAGTGATCGCGCGCTGGTTCTACGCTATCAAGCGCCATTACGCATGATGTTACAGCGAGCAAAGGCAATTATTGATGTTGACACCGCTTACTCAAGCTGACACCGCACAGTTCACCCAGCAGCTCGTTACCAACTTTCCACGTCAACTCTTATATCTCATCAGCAGTGCGGATGGGCAGCGCGAACGCCAGTTACGCCGCTGGATGCAAACATGGCTTCCCAATACCGTATCGCCTGATCTCATCCAGGAGTGGGTTTCGCGTAGTCTGGAATGGTTCGTCAATGATGGACACATTCAACGTCAACCTGGCGGCGGCTATAGCTGTTTGCCGCCGTATATTGTTGGCGGGAGCGAGCAGCTGGCTGGCAAAGCGTATATCTATGGGCATCCGTATGGAAGCAGCATTCTCCTCCAACAGCGCTGTAAGACCATTACGCAGCCAGTGTATGATGCGTCGTTTCAGACGGGGCCGCTTGGCTACGAGCGTATGTGTCACATTACGCCCCAACAAAAACGTGTTGCTCAGATTAAGTGTCTTGAAGCCGATCAATTAGCTGATGCACTGCCAATGATTGCAGACCTCAATGTGCCAGATAGTGCCCTGACTGAGGCACTACCGACGGGTATATGTCAATGTTATGCGCCACGGTTTGCTGGTCAGACGTTCGAGAAACGGTGGATTGCCTTCACCGAGTCTGATGCGCACAAGCATCGGCTGATTCGGTGGTTGCCGAGTAAGGAGCCGCATGATCGGTATGCCGCACGCTATTTTTATTGGATCCACACGCAGTATGCGGTCGCGTTGCACTATGAAGATGCAGTTCTCTGGCGCATGAGCATTGATGCTGAAACCTATCCACAACGCCTATGGTGGCATGCGCAAAGCGAGGGACTTTTCCTGCCGCTTGGCTTACCAGCGAGCTACTGGCAATGGATCTACCTGGCTACGCTGCAACGCCCAGTTCGCGTTGGACAGCATCATCGACTTAATATTCCGGAATCCATAGTGCCCACCCTTGAAAATCTTCTAGTACGTAACCTCAAACTGGTGTGGACCCAGGGTCGTCCCACCACTTAATGTTTTGTGTGGAGACAAATAATGTATAGTCCAGCATTTATTGAAGATCAACTGCGCGAAATACTGTGTAGTTCACTCGAAACCAACTATCGGATCGCTGACCAAAGCATTGCGCGTGATCGAGCAGCATTGCTACGAAAACCCGGTGTTCTTAGTCAACGATCCTACATTGAAACTACCCCACGCTTTCGTGAAGGCCTTCCCCTCGCTGCAGTTCAACACCCATCTATTCCACCACAGCTCGCTGAGTTAGCCTCCTGTGGATTAATCAATCCCCGCTATCCTTTGTATCGGCACCAACAGGAAGCCCTTGAACATGCCTGGGATGACAATGGCAATCCGCAACACCTCATCATTGCAACTGGCACCGGCTCGGGTAAAACCGAGGCGTTTTTCTTGCCAATTTTAGCTGACATTCTCCGTGAAGCGCTGGTCAAAGGCTGGAAAAAACCTGTTCAGCATGCCCAGCCTGGCCACTGGCAAGAGCCAACATGGATTGGAAGTCGCCATCATGAACAACGGCCTGCCGCCTTGCGCGCTTTGATTTTGTATCCCATGAATGCACTCGTCAACGATCAACTCAGTCGCTTACGCAAAGCGCTGGTGACGGATAGCGCTCAACAATGGCAACGGGCCAACCTTGCCGACAATCTGATTACGTTTGGTCGTTATACCAGCCAAACATCAGTGCCAGGAGTACCAGGTAATCAGAACAAACGTAAGCAATGGGATCAGGATTATGCTAGAGTGGTTGCTGATTGGCAGAGCATTGGCGCAGCACTGCAAAAAACCGGCGGATGGCCACGTCCTGCCAGTGCTGAAATGCTGTGTCGTTGGGATATGCAGCAAGCTCCGCCTGATCTTCTGATTACCAACTATTCTATGCTTGAATATATGTTGGTGCGCCCAATTGAAGCCGAGATTTGGACCCAAACGCGGGCATGGCTGGCCGCTGACCGCCAGCACCATCGGTTTACGCTGGTGCTTGATGAAGCGCACACCTACAGCGGTGCCCGCGGTGCCGAAGTGGCGTATCTTATTCGTCGCTTGTGCGACCGTTTGGCGATTGAACCCCAGCAATTACGCTGCATTGCGACCAGCGCCAGTTTGGGCGAGACACCCGCTGAACTCATCAAGGTTAAGCAGTTTGCCGCTGATCTGTTTGGTCAACCCTTGGAGCGGTTTCATTTAGTGACCGCGCAAACCCAAGCGGTTGCTGCACCGCTTTCGCCACCAACTATGGCGGAACTGCAAGCATTTGCCGCGTTTCAGCACACGATTGAAACATCTGACCTGACCGAGCCAATGCAGCTCGATCACGCCGTTGATCAGTTGCTGGGTGATCTTGGGTGTGCGCTATCAGATGCTCCTGCCCCAATCCGTCTGCACACGGCGCTTGAAAAACATCCACGGTTATTAGATTTGCGCCGCCGAACGGCACGTAAAGCAACGGCGTTTGATACCGTTGCCGCTGAAATGTGGGGGCGACCGACAACCGCTGAGGATGGGCTTAAAGCAACAGCTGGTATTTTGGCGGCTGGTGTATTAGCAAAACCAGAACACCATCCCGATGCTCAACCACTCTTGCCAAGCCGTATGCACTTGATGTATCGCGGTCTACCTGGATTATGGGCATGTATGAATCCGCAATGTTCCCAGGTTGATGATGTTTCACAACAACCACGGTTATGTGGTGCGTTATACGCCACACCCACCATTTGGTGCGCGTGTGGATCGCGGGTTTTAGAATTGATGTCGTGTCGGGTCTGTGGCTTACTGTTTTTGGGTGGACTCCCTGAAGATAACGCGAGTGAACGCTTATGGCCATACCCGGGCGATGATTTGGAACGAAGTTTTGCCAATCATGCGCCGTATCAGGTCTTTGCGCTCCAGAAGCCCAATCCTGATAGTGCTGATGATGCCAATTGGAGTCCTGGGTATCGTTCTGTAGCGACCAGTGGATTGTGTGCCGAGGATGCTGCAGACGCACGGCTGGTTTGGGAACAACCCCACAAGGATAAGGATAAATTTTCCGAGCATAAACGGCTGCCTTCTACATGTCCCCGCTGTAACAATAAACGTAACAGTACTTCGGCGGTGGAATCATTTCGTACGCTTGGGCCGCAATTCTTTGCCGTGCTGATGGAACACGCATTTCGTATTCAACCACCGCGCGAACAGAAACCAGAAGCCGTAGCTGCACCGCAGGTTCAAAGCAAGTGGACATTCCGCAAAACCGCTAGTCCAACCGCGAATCACGAGCAGACGAACCCGAATCGTGGACGCAAAGCCTTAGCGTTTTCTGATGGACGCCAAGCAGCAGCACGACTGGTTGGGACGCTTAATTTCCAACGGACCCGTGATCTCTTTCGACAAATTCTCATGAAATTGCTGGATGAACAGCAAGTCAAAACCCCAGACAAACCCTATCCATTGACACGTCTTCGTGAGGATCTGCTGATGTTTTGTAGTCAACGTGGGATTGATCCAACCTTTGGTGAAAAAAATGGCTACTGGAATCTTTACCAGGAAACCAAAGAATCTGGCTACAATCTTGCCCGTCCAGTGTTGCAAGATTATTTTCGTCGCGAACTGACTGATCGCCAGATCGGTGTTGAGTCGCTCGGATTAGCGCGTTGGGTGCCAATCGACGATGATGAGCAGGATCTGCGCACCTTTATTCGTGAGCAACAGATTGCATTCAGCGGCTTAGATGTTGAAGAAACCATTAGCCTGCTTGCATCAGTGACGCGCATTCTGTTAGGTGAGGATGTAGTACTGCCGATTGGTGGTGATCCGCGTAATTGGGATCGCGATTTGATCGAACGCTGGGAAAAGCGCACCGTTGTCAGTAATCCTGCGCTTAAGACAAATGATACGTTTCTGTGGACTGCCAGTGCAAAACAAGATAATCGTCTGACTCGCTATCTCCAGGCTGTCGTTGCAACGTCATCGGCAACGACCTCCATATCGTTAGCAACCCTAATGAGCGAGGTATGGGAAGCGCTGACGAATCTCAATATTCTGGTGGCACCAGTGGGCGTGACTCAGCCTGGGCGAGCAATTCCGCTGGGGCGTTTGGGGCTGCTCCCACTTACCGAAACGATGTATAGCTGTGGAACCTGCGGGTATCTGAGTGCTGAATGTGTCCGTGGCATTTGTTTGCGCTGCCAAAATAGCATGCACAAACAGTCACTTGATAACGCTATGAGTGCGCAGCCCAATTACTACCGCAATCTCGTCAACTATGTCCGCAATCCACAACATGGGTTCGCCGATCCATTTCCACTCAATGTTATGGAGCATACTGCCCAGATTAGTCGTGAACATGCCAGCCAACGCGAACGTCATTTCAAAGATCAATTTATTCCGCTGTTAGATCCGCAAGGCCAGTCAAACGATAAAGGTGAGCATCCGCAAGCACATCGGGTAGATATGTTAAGTGTCACAACTACGATGGAGATGGGCATTGACATCGGCGATTTGACGGTAGTTGGGTTACATAATATGCCACCAACCGTTGCGAACTACCAACAGCGGGCAGGGCGTGCGGGGCGGCGCAGTGATGGCGTGGCAGCAGTATTAACCTTTGCCCGTGACCGCAGCCACGATCAGTATTATTTTGGCGACGTAGCCCAGATTGTTAGTGGTGCGGTGCGGCTGCCAATTATTCCACTGGACAATGCGATTATTGCCCGAAGGCATATTAATGCGCTTGTGCTGCAACGGTTTTTTCACGGCCAGGGGCAAGCAGCCCAATCAACCAGTTTGTTTGGGGCATTTGGGACGGTTGAGGCTGCCCTTGCCGCCACTGGCGCAATTGCCCATCTCCACACTATTCTCGCATCGGCTGAATTTGTCCAACCGATCCTTGACTCTGCGCAGCCAATTCTTGGGTTATTGTATAACCATGATACGGTACTGGCATGGTTAGCGGATTTGCCAGCCGAGCTGGGAAAAGCGACGCAGAACCGCAAGCCAGAAGAGGAACTCCTCGAAGCCTTGATTAATGCTGGTGTGTTACCACGCTATGCATTTCCGGTTGATGTGGTGCCGTTGTATATCAAAGCGCCGCAAAAATACCAGATCAGCGAAGATGTCAGCCGCGATTTGCAAATTGCGCTGTCTGAATTTGCACCAGGCAGCGAACTGGTCATTGATGGCAAGGAATATGAAGCGGTCGGCTTGTACGATCATTTTCAGTCTGGGAGCTATATGCCCCAAGGCCAGTTCTATCAATGCCAGACATGCCGTGCCGTCGCCTATCAGACGCTCAATCCCCAAGGGCAACTCCCACATCAATGGCCCACCAGTTGTGTTTCGTGTGGTGCACCGCATGATCCAAAGCAAGCCATGTTTGCGATTCGCCCACCAGGATTTCGGACGGACTGGAAAGCCGCCGTCAAGAAATATCGTGGCGGTCAACAAGATAAAGCTGGCTATGCGTCCACCGCCCAACTTGAAGTTGGTGGAGCCGTTGATAGCGGTTTCTTGCAATGGGACGATCGTTTGTGGGTTTATGCCCGTGAACAATGCGATCTCTACAGCGTTAATCGTGGACCAGACCATCCCGCGACCGGATTTTGGATCTGCTCTGCATGTGGACGAGGATTGCCCAAAAAAGATGCAAAACACCCATCGCCTGAAACAGGGCAGGATTGTGGTGGCAGAGCCAAAGCGCAGTCTATTCTGCTGCACACACTTCGTAGCGATGTGGTCTTATTCGGATTGAACTTACCAAGCGGTTACAACGGCGATCCACGCACAACAGCGGGACGGGCGGTGTGGCTGTCGCTGGGTTCGGCATTGTTACGCGCCGCATCCGCCGAGCTCCAGATTGATCCGAGCGAACTGGCCATGGGTATTCGTCCGTGGCAACGCGGCGCAGGGATATTAGGGGCCGAAGTCTATCTCTACGATACGTTGCCAAACGGAGCTGGCTATGCCCAAGCGATCGCCAAGAGTGAGGTTTTGACGCGGATTCTACAGCGAGCCACGACGATTTGTCGTGATTGTACGTGTAAAGGCGCATGTTATAGCTGCTTGCTCGATCATTCGAACCAATCGTTTCACGCCTTGCTCGATCGACGGTTGGCGTTCGACACATTGGATTTTATCCAGACCGGCCGCTTGCCAGTGGTGCAGAGTGCGGATGCGCAGCGGACACTCAAATACTTGGAGGATTTCGCCATTCCTCGTACCTCGCTTCACCCAATCGAGGATGATATGGTTGAGATACACTTTGCCGATCACCAAGCAACCTTGTTTTTAAAACCGCGCCATCCACTGATGCAGCGAACCAGTAACAGCAGTTTTGCCTACCCTACCACGTTCGATTTGGAGCGTCGCCCCTTTTGGGTCTGGACAAAACTCATGGAACAAACTTTCGATCTGTTATAGCGCGATGCAGGAGCAACGCTCAATCTGGTTGAAGAGGATCGGGCGTTGCTCATTATGGCTGAAACACACGGCGTAATCGACGGGCGGTATTGCGTGGGAGTAACACAATTAAATGGCTGGTTGCCCGCGAACATGCAACATATAACAATGATTCAAGCTGATTCAATTCAGCATTATCGGAGATGTCGCCTAAACCTGCCACAATGACAACTGGACGCTCTAAGCCTTTGAAACTTTGAATCGTGCAACACAGAATTTGGTGGATACCACGGGTCTGGTCGCGCAATACAAATCCACCAATCGTTGTTTCGCTCAAGTCAAGCTGCTGTGGGCGATAACGGGTCAGCACCGCTATGTGCTGTGGCAACACGCCTTGCTCGCGAGTGAGTTGAACCAGAATATCAGCCAGAAGGTTGCGCTCGTGAGTCGCATCATCATACAGGTGAACTTCGATTGCTTCACCGGCGGGACCTTGTGCCGTTATCACATCAGCATCTTGCCCACGATAGAACTGCTTTGCTACGCCGTGAATTGTTTGGGTATTTCGACAGTTAACGTCAAGAAATAAGGCATCATCATTAACGGGAAATGTTGGTGCTTGTGTGAACAACCGTTGATTATCATCGTAGAAAATATAGATAATCGGCTGCGGAACCAGCCACTCACTCAAAATATCCCACCAGTGCGACTGGAAATCCTGCGCTTCATCGACGATCATCGCATCAAAACGATGATTGGAGCATTCGCTGGCGAGTAACAATTGTTCGGGGAGAAAATGATTGAAATACGCAGCATCGTCCATGCCATCTGGTCGTTGTGGATTAATCCGCGCATCCTGAGCAAACGCAATTGCGATTTGATGAAACGTGCCGACCGTGATCTCAGCAATGCCCTGAAGTTGAATCTTAAGCTCATCCGCTAAACGGCTATTGAAGCACAGCAACAACACCTGCATTCCCTCACGAGCGAGCCGCTTGGCTTTCTCGACGGCGAGCGCCGTTTTGCCACTTCCAGCACAACCAGTAATCAGGGCCTGACGTTTGCGCTGCAAGGTCGTGAGAATACGAAATTGTTGCTTCGTGAGGGTCAATACATGGGCTTGATCATTACCAATCCGTGCGGCAAGTGGAGAATCAAGGGTGAAGGTTGGCGCAAGTAAACTGATAATCATGTGGATGCCATCATTGCCCAACAGTTGCGGTGCGTGCGCACCACGCCAGTGCTGATAGGCGTGCGTTATTTTGCTGCGAAGATCAGCCATCGCCCGTCCATCAATCAGAATCACGGGATCAATATCTGCGGGGAGAACGGGAAAATTTGCCGCCACATCGGGGAAAAGAACGGCATGACCAAAGGTGTACTTGCGCCCACGCCAGCCAGGAAGTTCTTCAATCTTGTGGTTGAGCGCATATTTGCTGCGAAGAGCTTGCTCAAATGGACTCCGTTTGAGCCAATGTCGATGATTAAATCGATCAATCGTTGCCCATTGTTGGTGCAATGCCCCGGCACCATCATACTGAATCCGACCGCCTTTAACTTCAAGAATCAGAATTCCCAATTGGGCATGGGCAATCACAAAATCGGCTTCGCCATCACTTAATTCGCCTCTTTGCCCGCGACCGAGCCATGCAGCACTATGAAACACCACAAATGTTTCATCAAGCTGATCGCGTAATGCCGTGTAGACCTTATGTTCTGATGTCGGAATGTGTTCGTCGGTTAAGTCGAGTTGGGGCGGATACATACGAGCCATGACAACCTCTTCATAAGCATTAACCGCCACAGGTATACGTACAGCGGCTGTGCCGTAGATGAACGCTAGGTCCGGCCAAAAAGCCGCTGGAAAAACCCAGGTTTTTCAGGCCCTCTAGGAAAGGTGATATCTAAAAAAGCCTCTAAATCGCCACGCTGGAAGATGATCTGATCGCCCTGTGAGCCAGGGCTGATCAGGTAGTCCGGGATATCCTTGCGCAGCTTGCGGGCGGCGTGCATGTCGTCGAGCTTGAGGATAATCGTGGGACCCTGGATCTTCCAGGTAAGTGGGTTGTGCTCCCAGATCTGTGCCAGTTCGGTTTTGACCTTGTCGTGCTTGGCCTGGGTGTACTCATCCATGCTGACCACCCGGCACCAGGCTGGCAGCGGCTCAGAGCTGTGTTCGGCAAACAGGTCCCGCAGAATCGACGAGGAGAACTGGAGGATATCGGTGGGCGGCTCGTCTTCAAGGGCTTCAAATACGCGGACTAGGTAGTCACGGTAGAGGGCGGTGCCGAGGGTACGCTTGAGCTGCTTGATCCGATTGCCAAGCTGGCGGCTTTCGCCGGTATGGTCGGGCAGAGCGGCGCCCGTGTAGATGATCAGGCTGCGCTTGCGGATCTCGGACTCGAAGGTGTCTTTCTCGGCGTTCATCGACAGCACCAGCGCCGGATACTCTTTGAGGCTAATGAAGTCGTCCTTGACCAGGCTGTTGACATGGTTATCAAAGCGCGTGCGGTCGAGATCGTCGAAGACCATCGGAAAGCGGCGATTTTGCTGGCGAAGCTGCGGGACTGTGCTTTTGGTCAGCCAGTCGTTTGGTAGAAAGCCCTCTTTGCCAAACATCGAGAGCATCAGCGTGCGGATCAGCTCGGACTTGCCGCAATTGCTCTTGCCATACAGCAGTCCGACGATCGGGTAGTCCATCAGGTACTCGTCGCGGGCCATGGCGCGGTTGCGAAAATCGCAGATAAACGGGCTGATGTAAAACCAGCTCATAAAGGTGAAGTAGTCGCGCATCAGCCGCTGGGGATCCCCGCCGCGAAATAGCTCGTAGCCCCTCCAGTATTCCAGCATGATTGCCACGTCATTGCGGATATCCGCTTCCGCAACATCCAGATCGATCCGCTTGCCGGAAAGCTCAACCACGCCCTGCTCCGGGTAGATACTGAGATACTCCTCGGGGTTGCTCTCTTCGCTGCGGGCGTTGCTTTTGGCGTACTGGACGGCCCGCAAGGCCACCGTGCGATCAATCCTGGCGATGCCCTTTTCAGTGGTAATGCTGCTGTTCAGGCCGGTGTACTGCTTGGGCGTGCGCTGGCTCAGCACTTTTCCAATCAGCGTTGGGGCCGGCGGGCCATCGGTCACCACGATGATCTGCGGGCTCTCGGCACCTGGTTTGGCCGGGCTGAAAACTGGCAGATCCTCAATCCCGATCGCATCACCTAAAATCGCCTGTTTGGCAATGCCCGTGGCGGAGCGGGACTTAAGACCTTCGTACTTGGCCTCGAAGTAGTCCCAGGCCGCCGGATCGTCATCAAAGCAAATGTAGCTCTCGTTCTGATGGCCCCGAAAGGCGGTGTCGGAGAAGTTGGCCGATCCGCTGATGATGCGCGTGCCGGGCGGCCCATCGAGCAGAAATAGCTTCTCGTGGGAGATCAACTCCTGCACCACATACAGCCGCAGCGTGCCGTCATCAATCTTCTGGCGCACAATGCTGTGCTGTTTGGCCTCGGCCAGCAGCTCCTTCAGCAGCAGCTCCTGGTAGTAGACGTACTGGGCCATCGCATTGAGGATATCCTCACGGCCAAAGATAATCTCCATCTCGTCCATCAGCGTCGCGGCCCGGCTGATGATTGGCAGGCTGTTGGAGTAGGTGAGCACCCGCAGCCGGGTGTAGCCGGTGATGAGATCGGTGAACGAGCGTTCATCGCTGCCCTGGAACGTGGCCCGCACAATCTGGAGGCCCGGCTCGCCAGCTGGCGCGGTGTCGCCAAACATCGACATCATGGGGGAGGAGCTTTTGCGCTTTGCCATACGGACCTCGTACTATCTAGTGATACAGCGATATGGTAGCATCAGTGATGGGGCAGATATGTGCTTGTGGCGTTTCGTATACTGAGGCCGACAATCCATATTGAAAGATCCTGGTCTGCGGTAACGCTCTCTATGCGTTAATATGGCTACGGTGTCGATAAGCAATATAGAAGATGGTTGTCTATAAGGAGTGCTATGTGTAGCTATATCATCTATCATCCAACTCGAACAGTCAGCGACTTCGATGGTCAAAGAGTGCACTATGACTCGCCGCATGATAACCAGGATCCGTACATTTGGAACGAGCAGTTTCTTCACACCTACTGCCATATCACCCAGATGTCCCCACAGGTAGGCGATATCAATTTCTGGGTCAGCAGTCATAACCTTCGCCAATTTACCCAGCTCTTCTGCGATCTTGTATTTGTGGTAGCGCATAAGATCTACTGGCAAGCATCAAATAAGATTCGGCGTAATGATCGGCTGGTAGACTCCCCGGATGCGTTCGGTGACCATTATCGCTGGGCCATGTATCAGCACCCGCTTAAAGTTCGGCGTCGCTATACCCTCAAAGCTGATCCTGTCCGCTCGTTCCAGCCGCAAAACCCTGATGGAAGCCTGATTGATATCGTCCCATTTCTTGAGTCGCAGAATGTCACGCTTGCTGAACTTCGCCACGGACTCCGTGCGGGCTTTAACTCGAAGCCCATGCGGATGTCTGAGGATCTGTCAGTTAAGCTCTATGATTGGCTTAACGACCAGGCTGCTATCAAGCTCACAGGCAGTCAGCTGTGGGCAATCCGCCAGGAAAATCCGCAGCTCGCCAGCCCATCGCCAGCTCAGGAGCAGCGGCCCTGCTAAAAGGAATGTTCGATTTGAAAGATCTCCTGTATCGGTGGAATGATGTAGGCGGAGCCATCGTTGCTGGAAAGCATCCGATGGCTCCGTCTATCGTCGCGTTATGCGCCGTGAAAGCGATGCTGGATGTAATCGCTGATCTCGGTCAGGCCAATCTCGACCGAGGAGTTGCCGCTGCGCACGTAGAACTTCTTGACCTTATCGCCACCTTTGCCGACCGTCGCCTCAAGATAGTGGGGCACGCGCCCTTTCTTGATATCAACCCGACAGATTTCCTTGTCGTCAATTGTGGGAAAGATAATATTGAGATCCGTTGAGGCGAAGGCGACGCCAAAGTTATGCTTCACCAGCTCACGGAGATGAAGCTCGAAGGTGTCCTTGTCGCCCTCCCCCTGGCCTTTCTTTTTGACGTGCTCGTAGTCGCTATCCAGCCCCACGGCTTCCCCATCGTCATTGACGCCAATTAGCAGCGTGCCGCCCTCGCCGTTGCTGAAGGCTGCGATCGACTTGAGAATGATCTCTGCTGATTTGTGTCTGTGCTGTGGTTCGTCGTAGCTCCAGCACATCGACCGTTTGAACTCCAGGCTGCTGCTCTCACCGGCGCCGATGAGATCCTCGATCGACATTTCAACGGCAGTTTCTTTGGTCTCGGTGATCGATGCCAGGAAGCCGTTCAGCTCTTTGGCCAGAATGCTGCGCCGCTCCTCTAGAAATGCTTCGAAGTTCTCAACCGTCCACAGCGCTGGGTCCTGGGGGATGAGCTGGAGCTGGAGCGCACCCGGGTATTGGCGCTGGATGCGGCTCAGGAATGTTGTCGTATCGTGCTCGTCGGCGTGGCGCGTGGTCTCTTCCGCCAGAATGATTCGGTTCGTGATCTCCTGGGCCAGCGCGTACTTGAGCCGGTTGTCCTGACCGTAGCCAACTTTTTTGAGCACGTCGTAGGGAAAGATGTGGTCCCAGTGAAGCTTGTATGCCTTGCCCATGTCGCTGCGGATGCTGAGGCCAGTGTTCGGGCAGATCGCCTGGCGGCTTTTGAAGTACCAGCGCATCAGGTGAAACAGCGGGTTGCGCACATCAACACCGACGAACTCGTTTTTGCTGATCTCCAGCGGGCGCTCGGAGCGGAGGATATTGGTCAGGTCGTCAAAGGGTGTTGCTGATTTGGCGACAATGCTGTTGTCTTTGTCCAGCTTCTGCGGCATCTGGCTGACGTAGCGGTTGCGAATCTGTGAGTAGTAGAACCATTTGATGACCTTGCTGATCTCATGCTGTGACAGCGCCTGCGCGCCTTTGTTGTACACGTACACGATGATCGGCACCAGGGCATACACTGAGTTGATCTCTTTGGTGTGGTCGACGTAGGCATGGGTTTTCAGCAGCCGCATCACATAGTCCAGCGTGTGGCTTTCCAGCCGCTCCCAGACTTCTTTCATCGGCTCCAGGTTGTCGCTGGTGTGCAGCTTTTTCATCTCGGAGCCGGAGTTGTGCAGGATTCCTAGCAGCACGTAGACGATAAAGTCCAGGCCAAACACAAAGCCCTGTTTCTCCAGGCTATGGAGCTTGGTCTTGAAGCGCTCACGCGCTTTGGGCCAGTAGCCCGAGATTTGGGCCAGCGCCAGTTCGGCTTCGGTCAGGTTGACGCCACTGGCGTTGACGATGTAGAAGATGTCGATCGCTTCTTTAATGCTGGCCTTAACCGGAATCGATTGCTCGACAAACTCTCGGTCCAGGATGCGCTCCACGGCGTGGAAGTTGTCTTCGATGATGTCTTCGCGCTCCCCAGAGAGCGACTCGCGGGCCTCGATCTGGCGGATGATGTCGCGCAGACGGATGGTGTGTTTGAAGATGTCAGTCAGGTTAACCCAGAGTGGGTTGGTCTCCATGCGGGTGCGGGCGTAGTAGGCCAGCTCCAGCGTCTCCAGGTTGATGTAGAGGTTGCGGGTGTCGTGGGTGATCTCTTCCGGCGTGTAGTACGGTGGCAGTTCGCCCCGAATCAGCATGTACAGGGTCGTGATGCGCTGCTGGCCGTCGAGTACGAGCTTGATGGCGCCCTGGCGCGGGTCGTAGAGGTGCTTGCCCTTGAGCTCGGGCGGGCTGTTGGTCTCCCAGGTTAGCATGGTGCCGGTCGGGTACTCGTTGATCAGCGAGGAGATCAGGCGGCGGGCGTCCTCGCGCTTCCAGACGTACTCGCGCTGGAAGGCCGGCACGAACAGCTGGTGCTCATCAATCTTGTCCAGAATCTGCGAGATCTTCATCCAGAAACCTTCCTTCTTCTAAATTAAGTGAGAGATGGGTGCGGTGCGCTGATGCTTAGCGCTCTTTCTTCGGCGCGGCGCTCAGGATTCCTTCCAGCGTTTCAATCGTCTGAAGCACTTCTTCAACCTCTTTGCGTGAAATATTGACGATGTTGGCATGGCTTAGGCTGTTAAGGAAGTATCGTAGACACATTGTGACCTGCTCGGCAAGTGGATCGTTGATGCATTTTGAGCCATTGTTCTTTTCGCCTTTGACCGCATCCCATAGCTCTCCTGCGGTATACAGCGGATCGGCGCGGTAGCGTAGTTTTAGGTTCCGCTTCTCGCAGAAGTCTTTCATCATCGCTTCAAACGCTGTCCGACAGTACATGACCGCACCACGGTAGTCGTGCGCTTCGAAATAGCTTTTGGCCCGCTCTAGGTACGTCTGGCTCATTGCGCAGATTGGTACTTCAAAGCCGGGATTCTGTTCATCCTCTCGCCTGTAGCTGGAGAAAAGTTCAATGCTGTTCCATTCGCTGTTTTTGAGACGGGTTTTTACCATTTCGTACCACATGCGGTCGTAGGTGAGGAAAACGATCTGGTAGTCGCTGAAGAATTCGTGCAGAATCTCCAGCATCGGTAGCCGATTCGACATGTCCAGCCCAATCAGCACGTCGTCCAGCACCAGCAGATTGAGCTTGTCTTTGTCGTGCGGGATTTGTTTCAGCGCCGCAAAGTAGATCGCCAGCGCCAGCGCCGAGAGCTTGGCCTCGTTGAGGAAGGTGTGGTGTTGGGGAATATCTGTGTCGTAATATTTTACTTTGAGTTCAACCACGTCGTTTTCAATACGTTTGTTCGGCCACCTCTGGATACCGATCCCCGTAAAGCTGAACTCTATCTGCACTTTGTAGTTAAAATAGTTGAAAATTTCCTTCATGTACTCCGCCCGGTGGATACCCCGTAGCTTGCTGCGGGGAGGAAAGCGGGCTTGTTTCCCCTCCGGGGAGGGGAAACTAAAGAAGGGGTGGCGCTCTCCGACCGAACATCTGG
>Ga0163154_10006331_pt1 | contig 14549 bp, 27 predicted proteins | sample OliLakLV19MP9P1_FD_148649 | JGI IMG/M metagenome (GOLD analysis project Ga0163154, IMG submission 148649) | Freshwater microbial mat bacterial communities from Lake Vanda, McMurdo Dry Valleys, Antarctica - Oligotrophic Lake LV.19.MP9.P1 | ecosystem: Environmental > Aquatic > Freshwater > Lake >... | reverse complement strand
CACCGGAGTAGCGCAGGATACCGCTAACCGAAATGTGGGTGCACGTAATCAATCAGCTATCACAAATCGCGATCGTACTAATACCCTCGCCGACAAATCTTATCAAAATGATCTAGATAAGGTGAGAATTACTCAAGGTGTTTCTTCTGGCGCGCAACAAGATATTCGCTCTAATCAAAAAGATACTAATAACATGATTTCCGGGGCTGGGGAAGCCGCTCAAGTCGCCTACGATGAGTACGGACGTCCCAAAAAGAAAAAAGTTGAGGGGGTTATATGAGAAAACTACGTGATTTAAATGAAGAATTAGATCGGTTCGGCATGCAGGGTGGAGCGAGTTCTGACCCTCAAACTGCCGCCCCTGAAGCTGAAAAACCTTGGACAACTTACTATAATGATCTTTTGAAAAAGGCTCAAGAACGTAAGTCGACCGCTCAGGCAGTAGTCGATCAAAACGAAGTGACAAAAGACGATCTCGACGCTTTAAAAGAAGATACTTCTAGTCGGGCTGTCGCTGGTGGTTTACAGAGTGCTGCTAATAAGTTTTTATCAGTAGGCGGTGAGGCACCGAAATCACAGCTAACTGATACTTTTAATAACATGACGAAATCGACAACGGACAATTTGACACAACGTCGGACACTCGCAGACACTGCACAAAAGCAAGTGACACAAGCGGACGGCGATATTCAATTAGGCTTTCAAAAACCTTTTGAGTTCGGTAAGCTTGAGAATGAAAAAGAAGATATAGATCCTAATTCTTCAGCGTCTGTGTCGGCTAGGGATTTTATTAAGAAGTCTATCGGTGTGGATATTCCCACAAACATGAGTGCGGCTCAGTTAGGTAAGTCTTCAACCATGCAGCCGCTAATTACAAAGTGGCAAGCTGACAGAGCTGAGTCCCAGCGTAAGTCGGATCAAGATTTTCAATTGAATCGTGAGAGGGAAAACCAAAAGTTTACAGCAGGGCAGAATAACATCGCACGTAACGCTACAGCAGCAGAACATGAAAAAGAACGTACGACCAAATCGGCAGAACATGAAAAAGAACGTTCGGCCAAAGCAGCTACCGAAAAAGACAAAGCCGCACTAGCGCGTGAGCTCGCCGCAGCAAAAGCAGGAACAGTGAAGGCGAAATTTGAGGCACTTGACCCCGACAAACAAGAAACTATTAAGGGTCTTGCTAAAAAGAACGTAGAAAAAACCTCAATTAAAAATCAAATCGACGGGTATCTGCAACAATACCGCGATGCTACTACAGAAAGTGACAGGATCCGTGTCGGTCGACAAATGATCAAAGTGCTCAACTCCCCCGAAGGTGCCGATGCGGTAGGTTCAGAAGAAGTTAAGCGTTTGGCAGGTGCCTTGGAAGTTAATCTGTTCAATATAACTGGGCCTGGGCCGATGTTTGGCCGAGATTTACCGGGGTTTGAACGGCAAGTTGAGGCTACATCAGGGGCCATTGATAAGGGTATTCACGCTAACAAGTCAATTATTGATGATACCTTAGGACGTACCCCAGCCGTCGATCCGAAAAAACCAAAAGCGGTTAAGGTGTACGGCAAGGGTGATGAGATTCCAGATCCTTAGGAGGTTATATGGCACGGTTTAAGAGTCCAAATTCTGGCGATATTATTGAAATTGAAGATGACTATGATACTGAGACTGGAGTGAATAGGTCGGCTCAAAAAGCACAGGCAAAGGGTTGGCAGTCTGTTCACTCCCTGACTTCGAAGTCAGGTAAGACTTTGGAAGTCGACGATGATGCTTTAGACGGTGCCCTCGCAAAGGGTTGGCAGTTGTCAGAGGTAGCTCAGGGTGCGAAGCAAGCCGACGCTCAATATGTGAAGGACAAGTCAGCCCAACTTGACTCCAATTCAGGGATGCTTGAGTCCGGCGTGCGCAAGGTTGCTCAAGGCGGGCTATTCGGGCTTGCAGATGAGTTTGCAGGGGGTATCAGTGCTGTTAAGGGCGAGGGTTACGGCAAAGGTCGGGATCAGTACAGACAAGACGACCTGTTAGCCGAAAAAGTTAACCCGAAAAGCTCAATGGCGGGCACTGTGGGCTCTGTACTCGCTTCCCTACCTGCGGCATCTGCCAGCGGTTTAGGTGCCCTTGTGAAGACTGGGGCGGCTTCGGGCGGCTTGTCTGCGTTTGGCGAGGCTGAGGGTAGCGCTGGTGAGATTGCAGGTAAGACTTTGGCGGGTACTGTCACCGGGGCTGTTATCCCGGCGGCATTGAAAGGTGCCGGGGCGGGGCTGTCTGCAGGGTACACTGCAGCTAAGAAAGCTCTAGACCCTTCGGAGCTTAGAGCCAAAGTGATCTCTTCAATGCTGAAGGATTTTAAAGGCCCAAAGGGCGCGGCTTACGACACTCTCAAATCAAAAGTTATGACCACGGTCAAGGGCTTAGAGGACAGGGGTTGGTTTAACGGTCCAGGTACAAACACGCGTGCAGGGTTATTTAATAAAGCGGACGATAACGTCGGTCAGCTTAACGATGAGGCACAACGTTTACTAGATACCGCATCACCTAATGCTAAGGTGTCGAAAGTCGAGATTTTCGATCAACTTGACAAAAAAGCACTCGAGCCCTGGTACCAGGACGGTCTAAACAAAGTGTACACAGAGTCGGAGCTTGGCAGCAAAGTAGGTAAGATTGACGAGTTGATGGGTGACACTGCCGAAAGTTACACCTTAGGGGCTCTTCAGAGAATAAAGCGGGGTTTACAGAAACGAGCGAAAGAAAAGGGTGCTTACAAAAGTGTAGATCCAACAAGTGGGCTTGACGCAGACGTTGCCGAACGTGCTGGTTCGGCTGTCCGTCAAGCATTGGAAGACGGGGTTGAAAAAGGTTTACCAGGGGCAGGGCCAAAGTTCAGAGATGCTAACAAGTTTCAAAGTGAACTGCTAAGTGCTCAAGAGATGTTGGGCGACTCAATGGCACGTAACACAAAGAACATGCCAATCTCTCTTACGACGGGTACTTCGATGGGTGGGGCAGGTGCTTTAGACGGGCAAGCCGGCGGTAACGGTATCTTCTCGACTATCGCCGCCGGAGCAAACTTAGCCCGACAACCTTGGGCTCGACTTGTACTGGCAAAGCTAGGCGACAAGATACAGGACTCAGAGCAGCTCAAAAGGACTTTGGCTTTCCTGACTCCACTTGTCGAAAAAAGTGGGGAAGCGGTTTTGAATAGTAAGACGATCAGTGCAGCGGCTAGAATGGCGGGCGTGTCGATCAGTGATAAAGATTAATCAGCGTTGTTAGCAATATCACGGGCTACGGCCTTCTCAAGGCTAAGCCAACTAATGTGGTAAAGCCTCTCTTCCCCACAGTCCTCGTCCCAGTCAAGTAGTCGCCACAGCTGTATTTCTGCTATCATATCTTTACTCCGTTCCAGAAAACCTTTTCAGATGTTTCTTCTGTACATGAAACAGACCCTCGATTAGACGACGTGACGGCACGGTCAATCGCATAAATCTGTTTAAATTTTGGATGCACCAAACTATATTCAGAGATAAATACCGGACAGGTTTGAGCAGCTGCCCATTCTAAGAATTCGGACTTGTCAAATTTACTAACATACCCCGCGGTGCCTTCATACGGAATGTCACAGTAAATCACAGAGTTCGGTTTAATTACGACGTCTTTGTACGAACCCGATGAGAGATGGATACGGGAACTATCTACACTTTCGAGTCTTTGTAGTCTCTCTAGTCTTTGTAGATTGTCTAATGCCATAACACCGTCCGTTGATTGCAACACATAAAGTCTGCGCTGAGTAATGTTTGTGAGTTCAGAGTTCCAAGCACTCATTCCTATCACTTCTCGAGCCGTCTCATCAAACGAACCAAACACTACTGCGTTGTGTAAAGACTCTTTCTTTTTTTCAATATGTTTTCCATAAAGATAGGTTCTTTGGTCATTTCCGAACGACCACAGCAGTCGGATATATGCATCGTCCTTCTTTTTTTCAAAGAACTCTTCCCTAGTTATGAAAGTATTCGCAAAATTGTCATAATTATATTCTCCGGCTAAAGCTTTTCGTACTAGAGCAACTACCCCCGTTTCTAATTCGTTATAGTAAAAATTCCGAAACCGGCGGTGTTTATTCACTGCCATGTAATGTGTTACAGCAAACCCTCCACCAAATAAATCGTAGAAATTCTCTGCTGCTGGAAATAACAGCGCGAGTGATTCGATGATTTTTGATTTCGACCCATGGTACGGAATCCCGTATATCATATCTTTATACCCTTACTTTAACGCCACGAGCATTAAGCTCAGTGAACAGTGCCTGTTGTTCTTCCTCATCTTTACAAACAATGCGCAAAGTAAAGACTGGCTTCTTCTCTTTCTTCTCTTCAGTTTCTGCTGGTACCGCTTCTTGTGCTGTCATATCTTTCTCTCCTTTATTAAAGTTTCCAACCCTTTGCTTCGAGCGCCCCAATTCCAACCCCTCCACAGGATTACCTTCGAAAAGGTAAAGACTTACAATCTCATACTCACCAGTATTGGGATCGTACCCGTAGTGTATCTCAATGATCGCGTCCCCTGACTTAAACAGTACAGAGTTATTCGCCTGCATATTAGACTCCTCCTAGAATACATGGTCGTCAAATTCATCAAAACCTTTAGCTTAAGTTTTTTGAGAATTTGACGAGTATGTGAGTAGGCCCAAAAAGGAGAACACCATGTTTAAAGTAACGATTGAGAAGACTAAAGATAATAAAATTATTGACCAATCCACATATAACGTAGCCCTTCAAGAGGGCCACATAAGCAAGCTTGCACACCACTTCTTTCTAGGGAACTTACGCCGTATATATATTGAAAATATGACAGAGTATTCCCCAAAAATATGTGGATTAGAACGTGTTTACGTAGTGTTAGACGAAAACAGTAATACTCTAGGTAAAATAGTCATTGAAAGGGTCATGCACATCTGCAAGGCATCATAAGGGTTTCACATGATACTCTGTAAATACATACACAGGGGGACATATGGACACTAATGATAGAATATTCACAGAGTTAACGCATATCAAGATTACTCTGGCAGTGAATACAGACCGGTTGGCAGAGCATATGAAGCGGACGGAGTTGAACGAGCAACGCCTAGACCAGCTCGAGAACCTGTCCTATGAAGCCAAGGGCGCCTACAGACTGTGGACATTGGTCACGGGCTTTGTAGGATTCTTAGTAACCGCCGCTACCCTCTATAATATTATGAGGGGAATGAAATGAAGGGCTTCAAATTCAAAGTATCAGGTATCCCTTGGGAAGTTTGCCCTCTGCCAATGATTAAGATCCTTGAGCGAGCCGACCATCTCGACGCTAAGACACCGGATTTTTCAGGCTTAACATGTTACCAAACTCAAAAAGTTTACATTGTAACAGATCATGAATCCTCAATTGAATTCAAACGTTCGGTACTATTCCACGAACTTGTCCACGTATTCCTATCACCTGCCAATTCAGCCCTCGAGGAAGAATTAGTGTGCAACTTGGTGGGGAACAGCTTGGTAGAGTTATTTGCACAATGGCACAAATTTCCACTGTGGGTCACCGGAGCAATCAAACATGGCGTTGTCACAACTAAGTAAAAAGAGACTAGATACTTGCCACCCTGATATCCAAAAACTTGTACTAGCAGCATCTGAAGTGTTGCCCTCTCTGTGTGTGCTGTGTGGGCATAGGGATGAGGAAGAGCAAGATAGGGCATTCAAATCAGGGTATTCGAAGCTCAAATTCCCGCAAAGTAAACACAACAAAACACCGTCACGGGCTGTCGACCTTTGCATAATAAACCCCGACGGCACCATACCTTGGAATGCCGATGAGCCCTGGCAATTGTTGATGAAAGTCATGAAAGCTCAAGCTTTGAAGTTAGGAGTCGAGATAGTATGTGGTGGTAGTTGGAGGACGAGGGACTGGCCGCATTTCGAATTGAAAGGGTGATATGAAAAGGTTTCGCAAGGTTAAGGTGTTCAATAAATGGATCATTGCATTCCACCCGTCGGAGTGGATGTTTGCAGTGTTTCCTAACGACGAGTTCGTGGTGGCCGTCGTTTTCTGTGGGCCTATTTCAGTGTGGAGGATCTAATGGGAAAAATTTACGTTATCGTACCTGTCAATAACCCCAGGTTAACATGGGACTTCAGAAGTATTGTGCACCGCTGTCTAGATTTGCGGTATCAGTTTTCGAGCTTTCGTTACAACTACTTAGAGCGTCTAGGCAGTCCTGCAATAGCGTGTATACCCCGGCGTTTGAGGGCTAAAATGCGGGGACGCAAATTTGTCACGGGTCGGGTTTACATTGAAGTGTTGCAGTTAGGAGACGGTCAAAATGCAAGCTAGTGAAATCGTTTTATATCTACTTGTCTCTTTTTCGCTATCAGTGTGTCTCATTTTAACCACGGTACTTCACTTCGTATGTCTACACTTTAGACGGGAAGTTCAGCAGCTGAAAAGTGAGGTAAGTGACTGTGAGTTCAATCTGTTAGACCAAAAGATTGAGCTGAACCTTAAATACGACGAGCAATTGGTAGCCTTGGCCAAGGCTCACAATGGATTAGCAACACAACTAACCGATTTGTCGGGTAAAGTAGCTTCATTGAACAATAGCGTTCAAGGGAGCAAACTAAATGCCTCAAAAGCCAGTCAAATCAACAACTCAAGCCCCATCTTCCCGGGAAGATTCTGAGACTAAGCTTAATGAGAGCAGGTCCGTTGGGAAGTCTTTTCAGCCTCTTATACCCTCTAAGAACTACAATCTAAGCACTGTTTACCGGAATACCATTACTGTTTACATGGCTGTTCTCGAGAAAGCCTATGATACTATGGCGAAAACTGGTGAGTATCCTCCTAAAGATGTTCTAGCAGCTATACAGGCTGTGCTTAACCCTTTCCTTAAAGAGAAGGTCGAGGGTAAATCTAAGAAGGCGGTTGACCCCGAAGCCGCGGCAGACGTGGATATCGACCTCCTCACTAAGAAGCTCAAGTCACTGGACGCTCACTGATGGGAAATAAGAAGCCCGGTAAAACTCTATGGGAACCTTTGCTAGATCCCAACAAACTCACTGATAATGAGATTGCTTGGATGAGACGTCAGCTTTGGATTAAGGGCGAGTTAAACTGGAAGCTTCATGCCACACAAGAACTAATCGACCAACGAGTGAAGACTACGGGTGACGAGTACCTTATTTTATGCTCACGACAACTAGGTAAGTCATGGTGGTCTATCAAATATGCCCTTGAATATGCTATTAAGAACCCAGGCACTATTGTGCGAATTGCTGCTGACACACTTAAGCAGATTACCGATATTGTTAACGATAACCTCGAGCCGTTCTGTGCAGATGCTCCAAAAGGTTTTATTACTAAGCAGAAGTCTAGCCTACGATGGGAAATAGGCTTCAAGAAAGGGCCTAATGGTAGGAAATCGTCCATTCGTCTAGGCTGTCTAGCGAGGGCTCATGTGGATACTTTGCGCGGTGGTAACGCTGGGTTAGTGATAGCTGAGGAAGGGGGTTTCGTTAAGTCTGCCGAGTACAAGTATGCTATTGAAGACGTTATTGGTGCGCAGTTATTGAGGTCTGGCGGGCGTTTGATACATGTAAGTACACCTAGTGAAGACTTGTTGCACTACCTTCACACGGTGGTTAAACCTGCTTGCGATGCCCGTGGCTCAACGTCAAGTTACACGATATATGATAACCCTCAGCTGTCAGCTGAACAGATTGACAAGGCTAAGCGTCGAGCGCGGGGTGAGCACACAGACACTTGGAAGCGTGAGTACCTGGCACAGATCTTGCCCATTAGAGAACGTCTCATTGTTCCTGAGTTTGTTGATGCCGAAGCTACAATTGTTAAGCCAGCTACTCATTGCAATGCGACTTCGTATTGGCTGTCGGGTGACCTTGGCGGTAGTCGCGACTTGCACGTGTTTCATATCTGGATGTGGAATTGGCAGACTCGCAAGAAGCAGGTGCTCAGTGAACTGTGGTTCCCTAATCAGACGGGAACCAAGGTGATCGTCGAGGGTATCAAGAAATGGGAAGCTGAGACGTTGCAAGAGTTTTACGGTGACACTCCTGGTACTTTACCGACAGGCTATGCGAGGCGAATCGACCCAGGCGGGTCACATCAGCTCTTGATTGATATTTCACTCGAAGGCTTACAATGTATTGCCCCGGACAAAACGGATAGCACTACGAGCCTTAGCGACCTTCGAGACGAGATCTATGAGAAGCAAATTGAGATTGACCCTAGATGTACTCTGCTTATTACGACTTTAAGATCAGGTATGTGGAATGGCCCGCGAACTGACTGGGAAAGGTCCGAAGTGCTGGGTCACTGCGATGCTATTGCCAGCGCGATGTACGGTAACCGAGATGCCATCTGCAAAGACCGTAGGCCTGCTTCGGTAGGCTACTTCGAAGAGCGTCGTAAAGATGTTGGGGACGCTAAGAAGAAAGCCTTCGCACGTAAGTTCATGAACAAATAGACCAAACCAAAATTCCACTCAAGCTTTGACTCATTTGTACGACAAGTAGTATAGTGATAATTAAATCACTCATAGGAGTCTCAAATGAAACTAGCAATCGTTACCTTTTGTCTCATTCTTTCAAGTTGCGGTTCTAATGAACAATCGGCGGATTCGCCTAAGCTCACTGAACAACCTGAATGCCCTAACAGCACAATTGAAAAGCATTGGGATGGGGAAGTGTGCAATCTGAATGATAAGAAGGAATAATATCAACAATTCTTATGGTACTGGAACTAAAACATTCCCTTGGGAGACAATAACATGAAGACATCCGCTGCTAAATCTGTCCGACATATCGAGTGTGCCTGTGGCTTCAACGGCTACTTTTTCAATGTTGGCCTTCGCTATCTGAACTTGTCCCGCACCACAGCCTCCGGGGGCTGTTACAAGACCGAAAAATGGAAGCTTGAAATCACCCCTTCGATTGCGAGAAAACTTGAGGAAATCGCGGAGTTGTACCGTTGCGACGATGCAAACCGCACGTGGTCCATTGTTCAGCAGATTTTTAACCAGTATCACCCCGCTTTTACAGGAGAATAATCTGACAACAATTCTTATGGTGTGTGGTGCTGGGGTACAGGTTGTTAGTCTGGTGTGTTTTGTTTATCGATACCTGAGGGTGCGCCCAACTTGACTCCAATTCAGGGATGCTTGAGATAATACGTCAATTCAGTAAAATGTGTGACGACATACTTGGCTGCAACATGAAGCTCAGATGTTGGCAGATGTTCTCCAAGCATCTTTTCGCAGCGCGCTTTAATGATATTCCAGATTTTCTGTCCAAATCGTCCTCGCCAATATTGGATCACTTTTTCAGTACGGCCTAGGCAGTCGAGGGTGTCTTCAATGCCTGAAAGTCCTGCAAAAGCTCGAAGCAAATAGGCACAATTGAGCGGGTCGACTTCACGATACATCCAGAAAGGCTTACGAGCGTGAGCTATGCGACCTGCAATGGTGACTTTAGAGAGGGAATACTCCACTCCTTCTGCTTCAATTTCATTGGGATTTTCTTTGCTCTTTTCGATGGAATCACATCCGAGTGCGTCAACTAAGCCGTTCAATAGATCAGTCATTAGATACCCCTTACGTTGTTAATCGGTTAAGTCTTCGTGCTCATTTAAGTCTTCGTGCTCATGTCAACTTTATCTTTGAAATAGAAAAGCTCTTGTTTTTCATACTCACACTTCTCTGCCTTCTTTTGAAACTCTGGCTTCAAGGCTTCAAGGCTGGGAGCAATGACAAGTAACTCTGCAAAGCCTGCCGGTGTGATAACTGACACAACCACAACTCCGTTCGGAGAAGTGTCGACCACGGGCTTAAGCGGGGATAGTGAAGCAATGAAGCCAGCTACTACATTAATGCAAAGAATCATAGAACCTCCAGCGTGTTAAGAACCGGGACACTTCAGACTACTTTAATCTCGACTCTTTTCATTCAAACTTAATACTTCCATCTCCTATTAAATAACACAGAGGGTCAAGTCGCGCTTCTCTGAAAGCCTTAAGACGAGTAGCTTTGAGTTGTTTCAAATAACGCTGACCCGCTTTGTTATATGCCTCATTGTACTCAGTTTCGGGTAACGTCCAGCATATATCAACGAAAGAGCCCGCCCGTACATGCATTTTAAGATATAAAGGCAAACGCTTGAAACTTTTCATACAATACTCCTATATTTTTCAGGGTGTAACGAGTAGTCCTTAAGAGCTAAGTCGACAACTTCAGATGTAATTTGAGGGACGTTATACAAGCGGGCGTAAGTTTGAACTATTTTAAATTCATTTAGGTTAACATACCTCTTAGGATATCCCGTAGGTGGTTGGAACCACCGGTTAAGAATATATTTGAAAGCGCGTTCTATCATTTCAAATGTTATGGGTTTCATTTCTCAATCCCTTCTGTTCCTGAGACGTAAATTATAGCGATTGTTACTCCTGTTTGATTTTTTAGCGCAAGTTCTTTAGTGCGATAAACGGACCCTATAAAACCATCCTCATACACGTTCACCCACCCGCTTATTTTTACAAGCTCTTTATATTCCAAAAAATTAACGACACTTTCGATATTGAACGTGTACAGTAGTTTGTTCTCTAGATGTAAAAACACAAAAGGGTCGCCTACCTTACCCGTTAAATCGGCAACGAATTCATAGATAGTTCCATATGCGTGCTTATATTTCTTCCCAACTTCAAATTTTACAGGTTCCATTTTTTCTTCCTTTTTCATAAGAATGTTAAGTTCCCTGAGATCTGTTAAGTCTTCAATTTCAGCGGTTTCTTGCGGGATTATTTCGACGATATCACCAGGGTCGTCACCCCGGTGAACGGTACACAATCCATCAAATTGATAAGTGTTATAAAATTGATAATTGATATAACCGTATTCACTATCATCGTGGAGTACCGTTATACAGTAAGCGAAAAAATCATATTTTCGATATTCGATTTCCGAGACAACTCTGCATGTACCGCGTCGAAACTTAACTGAATCCCCAACTTTTAGCTTAGATAAGTCTATTTTCATTGTCTATCCCCCTTTTTCCTTTTCAAGCTCCCAACTATTTCTTTGATAGATCCGCAATCGAGTCGATTACAAACTGCATAGCGTTAGCTTGCGCACGGAAATATTCATGTGGCGACAGCTTACGTTCGGAATTAATATCTTCTTGGGAAGCTACTGCCTTCAGCAGTTTGTTACCAGGAAACAGGCGGTCTTCGAGCCCCGAGACCAAGGGGTGTAGCTTCATGTCGGGGTGTGTCAAGGACAGCCAGCCACGCGCGAAAAGCTTTTCTTCATATGAAATGCGGGAAGGCATTCTTCGACGATCTGTTGTGTCAAAACTATCAACCAGATCGTCCACGATCAGTTCAGCTTCACACTCTTCAAACCCGTCTTCTACTAGTGCCGCGAATATTGTGGGGCGGTGTATGAGGCCTTGAGTACCTGGTTCTTTATTCATTTATTGAATCCTCCTAAATATAATCTCGCCTTTTACAGCGAGAACTTTAGAGTGTTATATTAAATATTGTAAAGACAGGTACTTATCTTTTGACTGACTCGGTAACGATTGCCTTTGTTTTACCGAAAGACTCACGCCAATTGTATATATCTAGATATTTCACAGGCTTACCTCTCCTTTCGGCCAGGATGACTTCCATTCTCATTCCTTTGCTTTGCGGGCCAAAGACCCACACCTCATCGCAAGTGTCGAGCCATGCGATACCGCAATTGAGCCCAGCAGCGCGTTGCTCTTCGTTCAAGTCATCCAAGAACTGCGGGTAAAACAAATGTGGTGCAAAGGGTGCATACCCGTGCTTTACAAGCACTCGGCAAACTTCTTGAGCAAATGCTACGTTCAATTCGATACTACCCGTCCCACCCGAATATGGGGAACATACAAAAATCTTTTTCATTTCAGGGCCTCTTTATTAAAAAAAACATACTCATTCCAGTACCTAAAACACACAAAAATAAACCAAAATATTCTAAGTTCACACATTACTCCTTTACAGCGTCAATGATCAGTGCTTCTATAGGCATATCATTTGTCGGAAATACCGCTGTCATAAGCCCGAATGGTGCGGGGGTGTGGTCTAGTCCCAGGACACAGTGACCTAACTCGTGACCAATTAGCCTGGCCCGGCTTGCATCTCTCATTTTCATGAAATCAGACCTTAAGATCTCAATGCGAGAACCGTTCTCAGCGTCTGGAATGCACAAGCCAATTGCCTTTGGATAGTCCTCATCCGGATGTTCAATGAAGTCTATACGTGCCAAAAAGTGACCTGCATGTTCGCACTTGTCGGCGTTTCGAGGGCTACCATGCTTTTTACAGACTGCGATAAACATGTCGAAATGTGGCTTAAAAAGGTCTTCCATTTCGACTGTAGGCTGAGACTCGCCGCAACTTACACAAGAAAACAGTGAAACAACGAAGAAAAAGTGAAAAACTGACCATAAAATAATTGCTCTCATGACACAACCTCGATTGAAATATTGTTGTTTTTGCAGAATTGAGCGAGTACAAAAACGCCGGGGCCGGTAGCCTCCCCGGTGAATACCTCGCAACAAAAAGAGAATCTGTCACGGAGTAGTTTCAGAGTCGTGTAGTTCAGAGTGTGTGTGAAGATTATCGTGTTCATTTTCAGTATTCCCCCTACTTACACTATCTGCAAGTTGGGGTGGAACTTTAGAAAGAATCTTAATTGTGTTTCTAATCGCGTGCTTAAATCGTAAGTTTTGGTTAGAAATCCACCATGCTTTTTCGAGTTCTTCAAAAACCACGGTTCCGATGCGCTGTTTTGATACAAAAGGCATCTCACTTGCCACCGCCTCCACTAATGCATAACCCGCCGGTGCGGATGCCTGAGACACTTGATTCTGAGTGACAAGTGACGCTTCTTGACGTTGCGCGATACCGCCTAGTTTGATGCGTTTTACATTGCTCATAATTTTACTCCTTTAGTATTACTTTTTAACAAAAGCAGGCTTTAACTGTTACTTTGCAGCATTTTGTGTAGCTTTGGCACCTTTAAGCGCACCTTTAAGCGCATCTTTTGCAGCTTCGAGCGCTTCTTCCGATGCTTCGAGTGATGCGTCGTGTGCCTTTTCGGCTGCTTCAAGCGCATCTTTTGCAACTTTAAGCGCATCTTTTGCAGCTTCGAGTGATGCTTCATATGCTTTTTCAGCTGCTTTAAGCGCATCTTTTGCAGCTTTAAACACTTCGGAGGATGCTTCGAGTGATACTTCATATGCTTTTTCAGCTGCTTCTTCCTCATTTTTTGCAGCTTTAAACACTTCGAATGCCGCGTCATACGCTTTGATTGCTGCTGTTAATTTTTCCCTAGCAAATTGAGGTGTCTCTTCCCCATCGTATCCTTCAGCTGCTTTAAGCGCATCTTTTGCAGCTTTAAACACTCTGAATGCCGCGTCAAATGCGTCTTCTGCTGCTACAGATGTTTCTTTAATTGCAGTATATTCTTCGTGTGTCATTGTGTTACCCTTTCAGAGATGAATTTTTTAGCATCAATTTCAATCAAAAACCCCGGACCAGTAGCTTCCCCGGCGTTATCTAGCTCATTTTACACCCCACGACAATATGTACCAGGGAGTGCCTTCCAAGCCTGCCAGGACGTGGCGAGGCGTTTTGGTCACCTGTAGTCCTTTAGCAATGCAAAAATCAATCTGAGCGCCTGATAGCCTCTCGTACATTTCATACAAAAACGCCCCGCCTTCGGAAGCCGTGATTAATTTAGGTGCCACAATTGCCCACCACTCTTTCAGCTCAGCTTCCCCGGATATAACACTAGCTTTGAGACGCAAAGTATCTGCAAACGTTATCTCTGTCATTTGTTATCACCTCCTGAAGTATAATCTCGCCATTCACAACAAAAACTTGAGGGATACATGAAACTATCAATTACAAAGCTGTTTTCAAAAGAGTCTTTAGAAGATAAAATAGTCCAAAAACTGACACCACTAATCGACTTCATTAACACGTCTACAGAACAGATAGTTCGAGCTTTGCAGAATAAACTTACGTTTGCAGACAATTTTAATTGTGAAGTTAAGGCATTCTCAGACGTAGTTCATGGGGTCACGCTTAAGCTCACTGTCAAAGGACTCAACCCGGTGCTGACAGTCATTCCCTTAGCAATTTTCCCAGTAAACAACACTCAACTAGTCGAGGCTATTCCCCAAATTGCGTGGCGTTTGAACGACGTAGGGCAACTAGAAGTCACACCATACACGCGTACGGCATCGGTAACTCAAAAGTATTCGTTATCGGTACTTATCCTCTATTCCTAAACGGTTGGGGTACATACACCCCTATGGTAACTTCCTTACATCTGTATAGTGCAGAAACAAGGGGAGTAATATGGATGTTCCAGAAACTACTAGCGATTTTGGCGATTCCGGCAGTGAGACTGATAGCGGCTTTGGCTTTGAAGATAGCGAGGTCGGAACTGGAGAAGAGACTGATTCCCGCAGTGATAGC
>Ga0163154_10006327_pt1 | contig 14550 bp, 8 predicted proteins | sample OliLakLV19MP9P1_FD_148649 | JGI IMG/M metagenome (GOLD analysis project Ga0163154, IMG submission 148649) | Freshwater microbial mat bacterial communities from Lake Vanda, McMurdo Dry Valleys, Antarctica - Oligotrophic Lake LV.19.MP9.P1 | ecosystem: Environmental > Aquatic > Freshwater > Lake >... | reverse complement strand
GTACCTAAAGCTTTAAATACGTATTGAGTGTTGGCAGTAACTGGGATGTTGGTGCCATCAATATCTGTAGAAGAAATAGGATAGCTACCCTGAAATACTGGGCTGGTACCCTCATTACATACACCTACTGAGTCATACTCAGTAATCATTTGTTTATCAAATACTGCGCAATAAGCAGTGCCGCCTGCTGGTACCACTGTAATTTCATAGTTATTTGTTGCTAGACCATTGTCGCTGCTGCACAAGAAACCTAGGACTTCTGTCTCTGAACTTCTTTCCCCAGCTTGGCTAAACTCAGCTAAGTTGTAGCGTCCAGCAGTATCTAAGCCACTAATCGTTAGAATTCCAGCAGTTGTAAAGCCTGCGTCAGTAAAGTTAGGGCTGATATTTGTGTCGTTTAAGCCGTTATAGGGGGCTTCGGTTCCGGTAACTCCTGTTTGCTGAATATACCCGAACCTGTAATCCTTGTTCGTACTTAGTACGCATCCTGGCAGTGCTGTCATATTGCCATTAGCATCTGGACGTTGTTGGCCAGAGGCTGAATTAATATCATCTTCACTGACATCGTTTGTACAAATATATTTACGAATTTGGATGTTGCCAGTGGGGATAATATAATCCACGCTGCCTAGAGCAGTCACGAAATCGTCTCCATTACAGGCACCGTGAAAGAAAGGAGAGGTTACGCAGTCATGCTGGATGTCTGACTCAATTGCATCCCAGTTAGCTGGCACATTGGCAAAACCTGCACTCCAGCGCACAGTGGTTTTGGCATTCATATTGAACTGAGGAATGTTGTAAATGATGTCTTGGGCGTTGCTAGTGAAGCTATTCTGGAAGAAGCCATAGTCATTACCATTTATATTGATGACACTAATGGCTTGCATAAATGCTGTGTTGCCACCAGCTCCAATACCACCAAAGTTCACTGCTGCGCGATTTGCTCCGGTGAAGTTATTGCCAATGAAACTCAGACTTCTGATTCCACCAGTAGCTCCAGTATTTGCTAAAGATTGATCTACGCCACCTACTTGGATAAAATCTACACTAGCAGCGTTGCCAGTGAAAGTATTGGTGTCAATTCGCACTTTGTCTATAGCACCGCCATTTTTCCAGCCTTTCCACAATTTTATGCCTACAGGTGTATTGTTGAAAGTACTGGTGTAAATCGAGCTGTTGGTCATGGTCTCAGCATAAATCGCTTGGGTAGCAAAATTCCTGAAAGTAGAACTGTAAATACCAACACTGTTGAACTTGCCTTCACCAAAACTTGGTACGAAAGTTTCTTCTCCTGCAGCGTAAATACCACTACTGCCGGCGCGATTGTCGCCGTCTACTATATTATTCAGGAAATTCATTCCATAGAAAATATCTGTCTGACCCATAACCCCTACTCTATTTGTGATCTTAGCCGTGGAAGCAGATTTAAGTCCTACCGTGTTATTGATTAACTCACTATAGGTAATTCTTAGGCCAACTACAGTGGCGTTATTGTCAATACTGATCCCGAATGTAGGAAAGTTCAATACTCTAAGTCTCAAAATTTCAATTGTTTCCATTTGACCACCCAGATTGATTCCACGACCGCTGCTAACTAAAGGATTATATGTAAGTGTAAAGTCTTTGAATGTAAGGTCTTTGGTACTTGTTCCTCCGTTAACTTGAATGTTACCAATTATATTTGTGGCTGCCATTCCAGATCCCACAATTTGCAAACCAATTAAGTTAGCACTGTTATTGATGACTAGATTTTCAGTGTAAGTTCCCGCTCCAACGTTTATGATGTGTGGGCCTGGATTTGCGCTAGCAAAATTGATAGCAGCTTGAATAGAGTTGTAGCAATTATCTGCCCCAGTGATAGTAATGGTATTAATTGTACCAATGGCACCTACACAGCTAGCAGGAACAACAGTACCGTTGGCGCCACCATTGACTAATACAAAGATTGTGAAATGGTTGACCTCAAAACGCACGTAGTCAGTGTTCCCTGGTTGAACCTCTTCGGTTAAAAAGTTCACACCATCTTCAGAATACTTTACCTCAGCCTTCTCGTTTGCATTCAGTTGCTTGAGCTTTATTTCTGCAATAAAACTTCCTGGGATTAATTCTGGCTCAGTAGTGAACTCGTAAGCTGGAGAAGTAACTGTTTTGCCTTCGATCTCACTACTAACCTCGACTTTTTTGATTGTCAGCTTAAGGTCAGTTGCAGGCAGCTTGCTAAATCTTACCGCTGCTTCTCCGAATGCCTGTGACTGATAATCCACTCCAGTAACAATATTGCTGTATTTGGCAATATTAGGTGCAATTACCACTTCTAATGCGCCTGAGTCTGTGGCTGCTTGAATGTTGTTGTTTGTAACTTGCTCCTCAGCAATTTGGATCTCAGGTAAGGCGTCTTGTGACTCTAACATAGGCGTAGTATCTTCAACCACAACTTGAATTTCCGATGGAATGTCAGTTGCAGCAGCTTCTTCAGAAATCCTGCCAGCCCTGTTTGTCTCTTCGACGGCTTTAGGTTCTGGGGCCTCTGGAGCTTCTGTTTGAGTTGCCTCAGACTTTATAGTTTCAGTCTCAGCAGGGGCAAGAGCCTCTGCTAACAAAGGGCTCAGTGGAGCTAGGTAATTAAAAGCAAATAGAACTAAAATCACAATTGCACTGACAGATCTGAAGTTTGCTTTTAGCATGAGGAGGCTAAGTTGATAAAATAAATATTAAAAATTACGAAACTAATATCTCATTATAATATATTTACTCACTATAGGATATAGCTACAACAAAGAATCTTTGTAGATTCCTTCTATAAGCTTGACCCTAGCGTGTATTGCTAAGTGAGTGAAAATGAAAATACTATATTTAAATGACTATTTGGTCATTTGCTGAGCAGTTGCTAGAATATATCACTTCTGAGTCAATTAAGTAAATTATTAACTTATATATTATGCAGATAGCATTCGTTACTGGCTCTAGTGGTTTCATTGGTACAAATCTAGTGCAAAATCTTTTGGAAGATGGTTACAAGGTGATAGCATTTGATAATTTTTCTGCGTCGGAGCCTTGGAAGTCTGAACTTTTCAAAGATAACCCTAATTATTACTTTGCTGAGGTCGATATCTGCAAGCCTATAGCTGCTGAAGTGCAAAAAGGATTAAGTGCCCTAAATGAATCTGGCGTAAACGAGATTTACAATCTAGCTTGTCCAGCGTCTCCTCCCAGATACATCAATATCCCTCTGGAAACTATTGATGTGAATGTCACTGGCATGCGCAATGTACTAGAACTTGCCAGGCAATACAACGCTGCTATCTTGCACACCTCTACTTCAGAGGTTTACGGCGATCCTATAGTGCATCCACAACCAGAGTCATATCGAGGTAATGTCAACACAGTGGGTCCTAGGAGCTGCTACGATGAAGGCAAGCGCATCAGTGAGACTATTTGCTACGAATACCAGCGTTTATTTGCTACCAATGTGAAAATTATTAGAATTTTCAATACTTACGGGCCATACATGGACCCAATGGATGGTCGGGTGATTACGAATTTTGTCCTGCAGGCCTTACGGGGCGAGGATCTAACAATCTATGGCAGTGGCAATCAAACTCGTTCTTTTCAGTACATTTCTGATTTAATTACAGCGATTCGCAAAGTGATCAAGCTGGAGAAACAGTTTTTAGGCCCAATTAACTTGGGTAATCCCGTGGAATTCACTATCAAGGAATTGGCAGAATTAGTGGTGTCTAAACTACCTGATACAGGCAGTAAACTAAAGCTGATTGAGCAAGACCCTAATAGTCCTTATCAAGCTAAACATGACCCTCAGCAACGCAAACCAGACATCAGTCTGGCCAAAGAAAAGCTAGGTTGGGAACCAAAGGTAGCGTTGTCGCAAGGGCTTGACAGTACTATTGAATATTATAGAAAGCTAGCTGGCTAGTTGCGTCCAATTCCAACATAATCTAGTCCTACTCTGGTGATAACTTCCTTATTGATGCGATTGCGGGCATCAAGGATTAATTTACCCTTCATTAAGGTGGCAGCTTTTTCCCAGTTGTATTCTAGGAACTCATTCCACTCTGTTGCGATCACCGTTGCATCAGCGTCTTGGATGCATTCGTCTACAGTCGAAGCAATATGTACATTGGCAATTTCCACCACTGCTTTTGGATCATAAGCAGTTACAATTGCCCCGCTGGCTGCTAGTGCTTCAATAAACCTAATAGCCTGTGATCTACGGGTATCACTTGTTCCAGGCTTAAATGTAATTCCTAATACAGCAATTTTCATGCCAGTTAACCTACCTAATTGCTTCTTTAATTTATTGATCACGTAATCCACCATTAAACTATTCTCTGCAACTGCTGCAGTTAAAATGTCTAGCTCAACATTATAGTCTTGCGCAACTCTGATCAAGCCCGCCACATCTTTCGGGAAGCAACTACCGCCCCAACCTAAGCCAGCGTATAAAAACGATCTGCCTATGCGCACATCGCTGCCTACACCGTTCATTACCTGGCTGATGTCGGCGCCAGTTTCATCACATAATCTTGCAATTGAGTTGGCAAAAGATATTTTTAAGGCGAGAAAAGCATTGGCAGTAACTTTGATCAACTCTGCACTTTCTAGCGAGGTGCGGATTACCTTAGTATCATAATTATGGTCATATTTATCAGTTTTGTTCTTGTATACATTGGCGTATTCCGCAAATTCGGAAAGATTTACTTCGGCTGCCAATTGATGCACTTTACGAAAGATATCGACAACTGCTTCTACAGCCTGGGCATTGCTGCCGCCTACTACTACTCTATCCAGGTAAATACTGTCTACCAAAGCTGAAGCTTCGGCTAGGAACTCTGGGTTAGAGACATAATTGATCGTACCTACACCTCTTAACTCAGTAAATAATTCTTCCAATTTTCTTCCAGTGCCTACAGGGACTGTGCTCTTTTGAGCATAGACTGCTCCGGACTTGAGAAACGGTGCTGCAGTGCGTACAGAAGCGAAAACATACTCTAAATTAACACTGCCATCGGGTTGGTCTGGTGTACCTACGCAAGAAAAGACTACGTCAGCATCTGTTAAAGCTTCAGAATAGTCTAACGTAGGGAGTAATAACTTACTTGTCACTGCTTTATGCACGAATTCATCTAGACCAACCTCAAAAAAGTGTGATTTCCCTTGTTTGATAATATCGATTTTTTTTGGGTCAGTATCCAGCAGCTTTACAATATAACCTGCATTTGCAAGAACTGCAGCAGTTGTTAAGCCAACATAACCAGCACCGATAATAGCAATTACCATAATTGAATATTGTTGAAATTAAGATGGGGAGTAAAACTAGGTAAGTTTTAACATAAATTAATTGAATATACAAACACTCACGTTTTTTTTGTCAGTGTGGACTTGGCCGGCTTAGGCGCCTGCTTTGGGATAAATTCATATTCTGGATTGCCGTTACGCAAAACTATCCTCACATTATCCACCTTTTGCCAAAAGTCTGACCATAAATACATGTATGCTCTGGACTGAGCCTCATCTACTGGCAAAGAGTCAATAGTTGCTGCCGGCAATACTTCAGTTCCCTTGAGCATGGCATAGTACATGTAATTCATGTCATTCAAATGAGCATTGCGATTTTCTAGTAGTCCGCTAAAATTATTGGCATCACGCGTGAGAACTGCTTTATTATAAAGATATAAGGAGCCAGCACTAAAAGGTAAATACTGAATTGCTTCAATTGCTTGCGGCTCAGTACTAAACCAAGTTTGATATTCGAACTTACCTCCCCAAACCATGCTAGCTTTAGCGCGAGCGTACTCAACTGGGAATATATCTTTGTTATTAAACCAGTTCAACCAATAGTGTTTAGTAGAATTTACTTCGGCTGAGTAAAGATACTCTGACAAAGCTCCAAGTTCTGTATTCGCGCGCACTTCACTCCAGAGCCAGCTACCATACCAAGCATTAATGGCCTCTGAGCTGGACTCATGATTATTACCATCAAGGAAATTACTATAGCCAATTGCCCAAGAATGTCCTTCATATTCATCGAAGTTACGCAAATAGCTAAAACTAGTATTGTTGCGATCATAGTTAGCAATATCAGCCACCAGAGTATCAATCATATCTCCATACAAGTTGACAAACTCCGGATTGAATTGCGCTAGGATTGCTGCTGCATGAATAAAATAACCATGCTGAAAATGATGGTCATTGTAATTTTCCCCGCCAAACCCAGAAGTTTCGTAACCTGTAATACTCCCTACAGTTTTATCAAAACTGAAGTATTTGCCAGTCTTGGTGCTTGTGTAAGTAAACCAATCCTGAAACTCTTGTGTAAGTTTCTGTGTTAAGTTTTGTTGAAGAGCAGTATTGCCTATCTTATTTGCCAGCTGCAGCATTTTAGCCAACTTTAAGAGGTCATTGCCTCCAAAATAGGCAGAAGATCTGACGAACACAGTCTCGCGTAAATCTCTTTCCAGAAGCCTAGTAATTCTTTCTTTGGTTTCTGCTGTCATTTTTGTAGGTAGTTCTGCTACCAATGGCAGACGTTCAATGTCGTATGCAACTTCTTCATCTACCCGGAAGAACTTCTGATTACCTCTAATGGTGTTGATTACATATTTAGGTGAATTGAATTTTCCTTGATCTTGATATTGATGAGGCAGTAATCCGAAAATACTTTGTGTAGTTTCATTAGAGCCATATTCGAACTTGTAACTTATAGTGATTTTTCCTGCATTAATCTGATACTGGCTGTTGACTGAGGTGATAAAATTTTGGCTAAAACTTTTTGCGAATTCTAGTACGTCGTTTAAGCTTGCGTCATTATTCGGGACGGCAAAGGCTGCCAAGGTGAGATACCTATCCTTCCGACTGCCATTGGGTGCTATATCAGCGCCTACATTGCCATCACCGAAGTCAATAGTGAGAGCATCACTCTGCTCACTGATCTTTCCATCAGTAAATACTGCTATTCCACCAGTGTCGGCTTTATAAAAGTAATTGCCATTCTGCTTAGCTAATTTGTAATTGGCCCCACTAAGCTTCAGCTCGCTGGCTGTAGGAAAGATATAAATGTAAGGTGAGCCTTGTATAAAGGTGGCCGTGTATTGATCCGCACCAAGTGAGTCTACAAATCTTAGAGTTACACTTAAATCCGAGTAATCCTTTACATATACCGATTCAATCGGTTTAGCAGTCTCGATGGCAATGTTTTCTGCAAATACTTGCGCTGTAACAAGCTTTTCATACACGAATTTCTTAGGGATAGCAATATTGAGCTTACCTTTGTCTAACTTACTTCCGAAGGGGAATGTATAAAGCCCAGCCAGTTCACCGCCGAAGATGACTCCTGACCAGATCTTATTTGTAGGAACAGGGCCAGTTTTATCGAAATACAGCTTATCACTACGGAAGTTCGAGGTAATTGTAGCTGTGTTTAGGCTAGGTGTAGTGACTGAACCGGTTGAGGCTCTTAGATTATTAATGGCATTGGCCTTAGTCAAGTTAACATAGAGATCTGGCAATATTGCAGTAGCTAACAGACACATTATGACAATGCTGGTTACAATCAAAATCACAGATTTGTTAGCTTTATTGGTTGGGTTCATACGTTAGAAATTCTTTTAATACAGGTATATTAATACTTTGAGTTACACGTCTTACTTCGGTAGCAAAGATATCTTTGCTCTCCACTACCACAATGACTGGCGTGCCATCCAAGATATTTTCTTGGGTAGGATCGCTAGGGCTAATGTTTAATGATACATCAACCTTTAGTGTGTTATTTAGTAAACTGTAGTTTGGGTAAACAGTGTTTATAACTCCATCATACTTTATACCAGTAGGTAAGATCACAGTTGCTGCTAAGCCTGGGTAGACTTGTTCAATCAAGTGCGGGGGTACCTTTATTTCGGCGCTCACAGTGGGCTCAAGGCTCTGTAGTACAAAAGGAATAGTATCCCTGGTAATGTATTCACCCAGAGCGAGATTTAGTTTTTGCACCACACCAGAAGTCTTGGAGCGCACTGTGAAGTCTATATTCTTGTTGAACTCATTTAAAGAAATATTCGTGTTTTCTTGAGTTAATTTGACTCTACCTTCTGCAATTTCGAAAATTTTCTCATCCAAAGCAGAATTGTAATAACGATACAGGATGGCGCCCTTGCTAATTACTTGTCCTACTTCTACGTTAACCGAACTCACTGTGCCATAACCCTCAGAGCCAACATTGGTCTGTGCCCTTATCACACTTGCGCTGGCAGAATAAAACAGCTCTCTCTCCATGGCACGCACTACAAATAATCTTACACCCAGACACAGGATTATTAAGGGAATTACTAAAAATTTAATTAGATTGGATATTAACTTCATTGCTGTAAAGACTTATGTGAATGGAAAATAAAAATAATAGTAAAAATTAAATTCAATCCCACCCAAAATATTGATATTGCTGTAGTTAGTGATTCACGAACGTTTACAAGACCAATTAAAATACTGATGATTGACATAAAAGCAATTAGGTAATGCCAGTAGAGAATTTCTGCACCTTGAAAGAAGTTGGTTTTTTGGTCTTTGCCCAAATTGGTAACTACCCACTTGCTGTGCTTACGTCTTACTGCATTGAAGAATCCTTTGATGGTAACTGGATATAGGTTCATCGAAGTCAATATTGCCGGCAAGCTTAGTTTGCTGGCAAATAAAGCAATTGTGGTGAATTGGAATATAAAGTAAGGAAGATAATGTACAGCCCATTCGTTTGAATAACTGGACCCTAAAGGTTTAATGCCAAATAGTAGATATAACATTGGGAATAAAAGCATTATCAATATCACTAGTCCATAAAGATAGAATGAAAAAGTAACGAAATACTGAAATTTTTGGTCGACAGTAAGATTGCGTTTGAACACCCTTTCATGTAAGAAAATTTCTAATGAGCCTCCAGACCATCTGAGCACCTGCTTGAATAAACTAGCTACATTTTCAGGTGCTAAACCGAATGCTAGTTTTTCTGGGATGGCTAGGCTTTTCCAACCTGCTTGGTGTAAATTGTAACCAGTATACACATCCTCGGAATGATGCGATTTGAAGCCTCCAATACTATCTAGTGCTTCACGCCTAAACAAGGCGTTAGTGCCTACAAACAAGGCAGCGTTAAATGCATTTTTGCCAGGCATTACATTACTATAAAATGCGGTAACTGCGTCAGCAGCACCCCTAGAGATTAGGTTGTTGCTGTCACGGAATACCTGTGGGGTTTGCACCCAACCCAATTTTAAGTCGTGGAAATACGGCAACGTTTCCAATAGGAAATCTTTTTGGGGTATGAAATCAGAATCGAAATTGACAAAGTATTTAGTATTAACTTGTTTAAGAGCATAGTTCAAGGCGCCAACTTTAAACTCATAATTTTCAATAGTCTTGATATAACTTGCCCCCACTCTTTTAGCCATCTCTTGATAAGGCTTATTGGCCTTCCCTGCAAGTTTACCCAAGTCATCGACCAGGTAAGTTTTGTGTTTTACTTTGATAGCCACTGCCGCGGCCAAAGTCGCTTCTACAATTTCTATAGGTTCACCACAGACATTCACAAATACTGCCACACCACCATCTATTTCAGCAGTTTCTTTTAGTTGGTTTACTAGCTTTCTATATCCGGAATGCTTGCTTGGGTCATCTGTGGGACTTAGCAACAATGTATACCAAGTACCCACACATTGAATAAATATATATAGTTCGGCAAAAACCAGGAAAATATAGAGGTAGGCATTATCAATATTGCTAGGGTTGAACAAGTAAGAGAAATAGAACAATGCGGCGCCAATAGAAATTAGCAGAAACAGTTTAATGATATTTTGGATCTTTTTGCGCTCTTCAAGGTCATGCACAATCTCGCTGCTTGCTTTCATACTATGGGAATCTAAACCTAGTTAAGCGTAAATATACCATGTTTTGGGTAAATTTCAAATCAGTCTAAATATTGAAGCCAATCTGCAAGCTAGCTGGACTTGTTTTCCATGATCTTGCGAGTAGCATTGATTTGCGAGATTATATCGTTAGCAGAGCTAACTTTCTTGAAATCCTCTAATACGATTGCGGGGGTCTGTCCTAATCTCTTCTCTATTTCTACATCTTCCTGGGCTTGATTTGCCAACTTGCTTTGGTCGCGTTCTCTTCTTTTCAATAATTGCTCTTCTAATTCCTGATCAGTGCCAAATGTTTGGTCAATATGTTTTGGGGCCTGTCCATTGTATAAAGGAATAGTGTAACTAAAAGTGGATCCCTCTCCAATAACGCTCTCTACTTTGACCTCACCGTCCATTATCTTCACCAATTCAAAAGATACATATAAACCTAGTCCGGTACCCCCAGGCCTAACAATAGCGCCAATATCGTTTTCCTTAATATACTGTCTGGCTCTGAAAAACTTGCGACCTAACTTAGGAATGTCTTCCTGTGGGATACCGATCCCAGTATCCTTGAGACTGACCTTAATCATGTCGGTATCCTTAACTTTCAGCTTCTCAATGAATATCTCCACTTTGCCTTTTAGAGTGTATTTTACTGCGTTATTCAGGAAGTTGTCTTGGATTTCTTGAATTCTAGTCCTATCTACATAGATCTGCCATTCTTCTGCAACCATGTTTTCAGGCTTGTGGTATATGACTTCGATCCTTCTTTCCTTGGCCACCAGTTCCTGCCCGTCAATTGAATCTCTGATTACATCGTCTAGGTCCGCCTTGTCTAGATTGAGTTGAATACGGTTGGCGTCGATCTTAGTGGCTGCCAATAGGGTTTCGATTAAAACCATTTCTCGCTTTGTCGATTCAAGGGCTTTTTCAATGTATGGCCCCAGTCTTTCCGGGTCAATTAGTTTGTCAGGTTCAAAGTCCATCTTCAGTACCGCTAGAGCATTTCTGACAATAGTAATCGGGGTCCGCAACTCATGCCCCAATACATCCAACATGTCCTGCTCCTGCTGACGCAGTCTTTCCAGACGATTCATCGCTATTTCCAAAGATTGATTTTGTTTGCGTAAATCATCAGTGGCTAGTTCAATCTTTTGTTGCAAGGATAAGTTTAAGTCTTTAATTTCTTCATAGAACAATGAGCGTGCGATAGCTAAGCCAGCAGTACTTGCAATGCTATCTAGAAATTTCAAATCAGTTTTTGTATATGGGGTATCTGCTTCTTTTTCTCCTATAATAATAATTCCCAGTATCTCTTCTTTTGTACTAACTGGTAATAGAAGCTTTATGTTACTTTCTAACATCTTTTCTTTAATTGGTTGGATCCAGTTCGTTAAATCATTTAGTGCTCCTTTAGCTTGATAATCTAGATCATCGAGATCATCAAATACGATTGGAGATCGATTTGCCTTATTCCATATGAAAATCAAATTATTATAATCAGTTTTTGACAGAGTAACTTTGCTAAAATCATTTCCAAACTCACGGAAATTTAATTCTCCCTCATTTGGCTTCCCCTGAAGCAATACTATTCCAACGAATGAAGATTTAATTGTCCTATTTAAAATCGTATTTACAGCAATCGTTGCTTCATCTATGTCCATAGTTAGAGCAAGTTTTTTACCTAAGGATTCTACAGCCTCATAGGGGTTGTATCCAGCATTAATAAACCGACTATTTACTTCACTTGTGAGTAATCTATCTGCTGCTTTAAAGATAATAACGAAAATTATTGTAAAGATTATTCCAGCAAAGTATGTTAGCGATGTGTATGTTCCTCCAAGATATGTAATATCAATCCATAAGATTACATAGAAGCTTGCATAAGGTACTAAAGCAAGAATCACATAGTATATTGCTCTTCCGACTAGAACTCTCGTATCCAGGAATCTAAATCGCAAAATTAGATAAGCAGTCACTATATTGATCATTGTTTGGCTAATTGGTCCAAACTCTTGGAGTGCGAAATTACCTAAGCTTGGTAGTACGACATTAGTAGTAATTCCAAATGCTGTAGCGATTATTAATATAATTGCAAAAGCACTAATTTGATTTCGTTGTATAAAATTGGCTTTTTTATAGTTTTTTACTAAGTTAATAACAGTAAGTATGAACAGGGTTAGTAAATGAACTATGTAAATTCCATAACCGGCCCCAAACACAGTTTCTCTTTCACCGTTTGGTAAAGCGATTTCATTCACAGCAATAAATTGGGTAAAGAAACCAATTGGGATCATTACCCCGCTAATTAGGACTAATAAGTCACCCCTAGTTAACTTCAGTTTTTGGTTAAGGGGAAAGTATTTGCTGAAGAAGTATATAGAGAGAAAAGTATAGGTAATAGAAACAAAATTGAACCTACCTAGAATTAGTAATTCTGGCTGAGAATCTATTCTGTAGAAAAAGTACAAAGAAACTACCCATAGAATTAAGCCTAAATTAAATGAGGCATAGGTAAATTTTAATCTCTTAGGTGATCTACTCCTGACTACAAATAGAATCAATACGACACCAATGATGGCATTTAGTATTGTTACATTTAAGTCTATTTCTTTGAACATATTCTTCGAACAAACGGGTCTTAGATAGTTTTGTTATTACTATCTTCCCATTGATCAAGATTTAAATCTAGTAGTCTTTGAAAGTCAAATCCAGTAATAGTTTTTGGGATAGCATCTTTTGCCAGTGTGAAGTATGGCGCGGCAACTAGAGCACAACCAACTTGGTTCTCTTTGACTTCTGCATATTTTACTGCAACGAAACACTTTTCGAACTCAACTTTTTGATTTATTCCTACCTTAATAATGCTTTTACCAAGCCTGGCTAGTAGGTCATCCTCAAAATTTGGATTATTTATCAGATCACCCTTTACTTCACCTGTGTCCTCCATTAACAAGCAGGCGTCTCTATCTCTATTTACAGGGATTCCTATGGCAATTCCTGCGTATACCCAACCCGGTGTACTAATTTTTATATTCTTGCTGGCGAAAGGTACATGTGAGCCCGGTCTTAGGATGAATCTTCTATTATCGACTGTCCCAAAGAGTTTTTGCGTTGCGCTGATCAATTTATGTGCATCATATATTGGTAATGTTTTTCCAAATGCTTCCACGATATTCGGGAAAGATTGTCGCTCCGGCAACTGGTAAATCTCAGGGTGTTTAGCTAAATCGTAGCCCCAGATTGCTCCTTGGGGGCCGCAAAAAGAAGAGACGATGGACATATTTAGTTGGCCGATATATGGACCGTCTATTTCAGCTAGGTCAAATGCATCGATTTGATCTAGCACTCCAGACCCCTCATGGCTTAGAGATTTATCAGCAACACCAATGCCCAAAGATAGACCTAATATGTATGAGTTGCCACTTGCACCAGAATTGCCATAACCCTCACAGTAATTGTTATATGTGGAAACACTATTTGCTAGGTTTAATAGGAGTCTATTGTTCATATTTAATTCTTACGTTTAGTTAAAATGCGGATCAAGTTAAAGATATTCGGATTTTTTGCTAAGATTTTCAGAAGCGGTCCTTCAACGCTAAAGTAAATTATTTCAGGGGGATTTTCTCTTTCCACTATTGGCATTATTCCTCTTTCTATAGATCCATTGAGATACTGGATGTAGAAACTATCTAGAGTAGGGCTAACTTTAGTATTGTGACCATGAATTACCCTAAATCTACTGAAAGGTAATCTTCCTAGTACTTCCAAGTTATTATTCAAAGCACCACTATATTCACCAGTCCCAAATAATCCTCTTTTCGGCGGATTTCTTCTTTCTCGAACAGTTTGTCCAACTACAACTGGTGAATCTTGATCTTGTGCTCCCCCTCCTGAGACTCGTGCGAGTGCTTCTGAATAAGCTGCGGCAGCCAAAAATGTAAATGCATTTGGAAATACTTTTCTTGCCGTCCTCGTCACACTAAGTTCAGATGCATATATAATTGGCGTAGTAGCAGGGTACAAACCTTTGTACTTATCCATAGCCTTAGCGGTAATCTCAGATATTTCATCTGCTGAAAGTGACTTTGCTCCTCTCATACGCAATTTCAGTGTTGGAGGAGAAGCATCAGAAAAAACCTTCAATACTTCATCTCGGCTTCCTACGTAGAATATTGCACAACCCATAATAGCTACTTTGTTTTCTGTGACCTTAGCCAATGCCTTGACCACTCTCATTTCAGCGTTATCTGGTGTTAATAAATTCGCAATGAATTCTTCCTCAATTCTTGATAAATCATCGGGGTGATGATAAAAAGGGCGCGCTGTGAAATCTGTTGCCCAATTTTCAAATATTATACGGGCATCGGCCGGGATTGGGTCTATTAGAAATACATTTTCACCTTCAGTTGTTGTTCCAACTAATTGAGGCTTTCTCTCTGCTAGAAGAGATAATTCGAATCTTTGATTGTCATCTCTATGTTGATTCTCTATTGTAGATGGGACAGGAGATCTAGCTTCTAATAATGACATAATTGTTGTAAATAATATTAACCTATAGTATTATAATATATAATGGAAGATATATCAACATACAAATCAACTATATAGGTTTGCTAGATTTAGAGACCACATTTATTAA
>Ga0163154_10006324_pt1 | contig 14559 bp, 15 predicted proteins | sample OliLakLV19MP9P1_FD_148649 | JGI IMG/M metagenome (GOLD analysis project Ga0163154, IMG submission 148649) | Freshwater microbial mat bacterial communities from Lake Vanda, McMurdo Dry Valleys, Antarctica - Oligotrophic Lake LV.19.MP9.P1 | ecosystem: Environmental > Aquatic > Freshwater > Lake >... | reverse complement strand
ACAATACCCCATTGAAAAAGAGGATGAACGTCGTCCCCAGCCCCGCTAACATCCCCCCCGCAAAGGCCGTGAGTGCGACGGAAATATTATTGGTCATCAAGGCCGAACTCTCCAACGGTGCTAGGGCTAAGGTAGAACCCGAAGTCCAGAGCTTACCCTTTTCGCGGACCCCCGCCACAGCCTGAGGGGGCAGCATCGTCTCAATGAAACTAGCATCGCTCAAATACAGAATCGCACCCACCACCATCCCCGACCCGAAAAGCCCCACACTGGCAAGCAAATAGGGCCACAGCACCCGCACCTGACTGGGCAACTCCCGCCAATAGTTCATTACAGCAGTGGGCCAATGGACCACAGGCGGCTGGTAGACCTGATTATGAGCCTGGAGCGTCAGCCCTTGCAGATAGCCCAACAGGTCCGGCCCGAGTTGGTGTAACTGGGCCTTGGCGAGATCCGCCGACACCTGCCGATAAAGCCCCCCCAACTGGCGCAGGTCGTCGGGAGTCTGCGGGTTGTTGAGAATAGCTTCGAGTCGTTGCCAGTCGGGGCGGCGGTAGTTGATCCAACGCTGGAAGTTCATGGTTAGACCCGGAAGGCCCCCCGTCCCAAATAGACCGCACTACTGCCCAACTGCTCCTCAATCCGCAACAGTTGGTTGTACTTCGCCACGCGCTCCGAACGGCAGAGGGACCCAGTTTTAATCTGACCGCTCCGGGTTGCCACCGCCAAGTCCGCAATGAAGGTATCCTCCGTCTCACCGGAACGGTGGGAGATGACCGAACGGTAGCTGGAATGATGGGCCAAGGCAATCGTCTGGAGCGTCTCGGTGAGGGAACCAATCTGATTGACCTTGATTAAAATAGCGTTCGCCACGTTGCCCTCAATCCCTTTTTGTAAACGAACCGGATTCGTCACAAAAAGGTCATCACCGACGAGTTGGACCTGTGCGCCGAGGCGTTGCGTGCATTCATGCCAGCCCTTCCAGTCTTCCTCCTGGAGACCGTCCTCAATCGAGATAATCGGGTAGCGGTCCACCCAGTCCCCGTAGAAACTCACCAATTCACTACTGGTCAAGGTCTTGCCATCGAGGTGATAGTGCCCGTCTTGGTAGAGTTCGTTACTCGCCACGTCCAGGGCCAAGGCAATCTGCGTCCCCGGTTGGTAGCCCGCCAGTTCAATCGCCTGGACCAACAGTTTCAAGGCTTCTTCATTAGAGGTTACGTTCGGGGCAAAACCGCCCTCATCGCCCACGGCGGTACTGAGACCCTGGCCCTTGAGGACCCCTTTCAAGACTGCAAAGACTTCCGCACCCCAGCGCAGGGCTTCGCGGAAACTGGTCGCCCCCACCGGAACAATCATGAATTCTTGAATATCCACGTTGTTGTCCGCGTGGGCACCGCCATTGAGGACATTCATCAAGGGGACCGGGAGCACATTCGCCAAAGGACCGCCCAGGTAACGGTAGAGCGGGAGGTGCAGTTCTTGAGCGACAGCTTGGGCACAGGCTAGGGAGACCGCGAGGATGGCGTTGGCCCCCAGGCGGTTTTTGTTGGCGGTGCCATCTAGGGCGAGCATCTGCTGGTCCACCGCAATCTGGTCTAAGGCGTTCTTCCCGACAAGTTCAGGGGCGAGGGTCTGGCGGATGTGTTCTACTGCCGTCAATACGCCGAAGCCCCGGTAGCGGGTCTTATCCCCGTCGCGCAGTTCATGGGCCTCGAAACTTCCCGTGGAGGCTCCACTGGGGACAGCGGCGCGACCGAGGACTCCTGAGGTGAGGGTGACTTCAGCTTCTAGGGTGGGACGGCCCCGAGAATCCAGAATTTCGCGGGCATGGATGTGCTGGATCGTAGTCTGCATGATCGTGTCCGGTCAAATTCGCCCCCATCTTAAGGGGGGTCCTCCCCAATTCACCGGAGGCACAGAACTTCTTAAGGTTAAAGACTCTTTCTCAGGAGAGATAGCATTTTCTCTAAATCTGTGCAGACACGGTGATATGGTGAGTAGAACTGAGGCTCGATGGTTGGAGTGCGTTTTGAAGGGCAAGGCCGGGTCACGTTGGGCTCGGCCCTTTGCTAAAAACCCTTTTGAAAAGCCTGACCCTGACCCTGGAACATTACCAGTGACAGGAAGAAATTTACCACAAAAATTGCCATCAACGAAGTTACGACCGCCGTGGTTGCCGAACGACCGACCCCTTTTGCGCCCCCATCCGTGGTCATCCCCCAACTTGAACCAATCACCGCAATCAAAACCCCAAACGTAGCCGCCTTGATCACACTGCTTACGAGGTCCCAGGTATCGAGGAGGCGTTGGGCAGAATCTATATAAAGGTCCACCGTCAGCCCATAAACCTGAGTGGTGATGAAGAGTCCCCCCATTAGACCCGTCACCTCCGCCAAGACCGTCAAGACGGGCAACATCACCAAACAGGCTAAGACCCGAGGCACGACCAAATAGTCAATCGGGTCCGTCTGGAGAACCTGGAGCGCGTCAATCTGCTCGGTGACGCGCATCGTACCAATCTCAGCAGCAAAGGCCGACCCGACTCGTCCCGCCAGGATCACCGCCGTCAAAACTGGGGCGAGTTCCCGGACTAGAGCAATCGCCAAAACCCCACCAATCGCTGAGGAGGCCCCGAAGGCGATAAATTCACGGGTCACCTGGACGGAGAAGACCATACTCACAAAAATTGCTGTCACCACCGCGATGACCACCGATTCATTCCCGACCAAGGCGAACTGTTCTAAAGTATTGCGCCAGTGGATCCGTAACCGGACTAGCCGACTGAGGACCTGCCCGAGGAGCAAAAGGGCTGCAAAAGCGCGGTTGAACCATTCCATGCAGATATTGTGGCAGAGATCAGGATTTTACCGTTGGTTCCTGGAGACGATAGAGCGGGGTTTTGTACCAGTGTTGGAGGATCTGGTAGTAATCCCAGCCTGCTTTTGCCATCCGCCCGGTCACGGTCTGGTCCATAACTGCCCCTTTCATCACGGGTAAATAGTAGCCGTTGCTATCGCGGACCCAGCCGACATTGGCTCGATAATAGCCCCGGACATTCCCGGTCCCTAGGATCACCCCGGCGGTCTGGGCTACGGCTTGGTCGGCCCGGGCGTGGACGAGGTGACTGCTCTTACCCGAGCGCGGGTCGAGTTTGGCGAACCCCCCATATACTTGGTCGCGTTCGTCATCCACTAGGTCGTAAATCGGTCCCCATTTGCGCTCAATCCGGCTGATATAGGCGTAGGTCCGCGCCGCAATCGCTTGGGCCATCAAAGCTTGGAGGTTCCAACTAGCGGGCATCTCGCGGGGGACAACGCCCCGCAGGTAGGTCTCACTTTCGACCCAGTTCACCGCCGCAATCTTGCCCTTAATCGCCTCAAACCGGACCGTCTCGGGGTACCAACGGTCGCCGACGAGGATGTAGCCATTTTTGACCGTGAGGACCCCGCGCATGGCGGGGGTGATGCGTTGGACCTGGAGCGGGGTGACGGGGATGACCTGCCCGTTGTCCTGGACCAGTTTCGCGGGGACGGAGACTGCCACTTCGAGGGCCGGACTGGGACCTTCCACGAGCACCCGCACGACAAAAGCTTGGGCTGCCGGGGACCACATCACCCAGACCATGAGGAGGAGCCAAAACCTGACCATGGGGTCCTGCAAGGAGTTCTTTAGCAGTGTACCCAATTATGAGGAAGTCTGTTTTTCACGGTTTGATAGATGGAGGATGCGCGCGGCAAGCATGGCGGCCCCGAAACCATTGTCAATATTGACGACCCCCAGCCCACTGGCACAACTGTTAAGCATTCCAAGCAGTGCAGCGACCCCGCCGAAACTGGCCCCATATCCAATACTGGTCGGGACCGCAATCACGGGGACCGCAACGAGTCCTCCGACCACACTGGGTAAAGCCCCTTCGAGTCCCGCGACAACAATCAGGACGTCCCCGGTCCTCAGTAAGTCGTGGTTCTCCAACAGACGGTGAATCCCCGAGACCCCCACATCCCACAATCGCTTGACGGTGAAACCACAGAGTTCAGCGGTCAGGGCGGCTTCTTGGGCCACTGGGATATCCGAGGTTCCCGCTGTGACGACGAGGACCACCCCGGGCTGGGGTAGGGGTTCCCCGAGCGCACAAATACGGGCCACCGGGTCGTAGCGGACTTGGGGTAATTGCTGAGTGATTTCTTGAAATACGCCCGGTTCAATGCGCGTTGCCATGGCGACGGGGTGCTGCTGGGCCAGTCGAGCGAGTAGAATCCCAATCTGGGCAGGAGTCTTGCCCGGTCCCCAGACCACCTCAGGGATACCTTGACGCACAGCCCGTTGGTAGTCCAACTTGGCAAAACCCAGGTCATCGTATTGGAGTCGGGACTGGGCTTGCTCCACCGCTAACTGGCCTGAAGCGACCTGTTCTAAAAGCTGACGCAGGGTGTCAGGGTCCACTGCATTTACCAAAACCACACCATAACATTACGGATGCATGAGTCAGGTAGATGGTTGTATGTAAAAGTGACCTTTCCCTGTGGTATTTCCGTCACACCAGGTATCTTCTTAAACCAACACCCCACCCCCCATGAACCACCAAGAATTTACGGCTCGTCTCCAGAGGTTAAGCCTGACGCCGATCGAGATTTTTCAAACTATGGCCCAAGCGGGCTACTTTGGTTCTGCTTTGGACCTAAGTACGAGTTTGGGTTATCCCTGTATTGCGTGTTCCTTTGAAGATGCCCAGGGGGTCGGCTGTACAGCCCAAGAACCGACCCTCCGCCAAGCCATGACCACCTGTGCCCTCAAGATCTTGGCCCGTCCCCAACCCGCCCAAGGGACCTGTCAGAGTTGTGGGTTTTACTATGGTTGCCACGGGCTTGTCTGTGCCGTCCATCCGTCGGGTCCCTTGAACGATCGCTGTCTGGATTGGGCTGCCAAGCCTGCACTAAGCTGAGGAGAGCTAGGCGGGCTATCCATGGGTTTTGCTGAAGAGATTGACCTGTTAATCCGCGCCCGTTACCCCATCATTTATATCGTCACCCAGGAAGAAGAGCGGGCTGAGCAGGCCCTCTTGGGGTTGAGCCAGCAGCGCAAGGTCTACTTCTGGGATTTTGTCGAGGGCTACCAGCAGTCAGGAACCGACCGTCAAGTGGGGCGCAACAACCCCCTGCAGGCGTTGGAGTTTGTGGAGAAATGCTCCGACCAACAGCCCGCCCTTTTCGTACTCCGGGATTTCCACCGTTTCCTCGACGATATTTCCATAGCCCGTAAATTGCGGAATCTGGCGCGGGGTCTACGGGCTGTCCCCAAAAATATTGTCCTCTTGGCTCCCCGACTCGCCATCCCCCCGGATCTTGCCGATGAGGTGACCGTGTTGGAATACGCGCTACCCAACTTTGAAGAGTTGGATGCTGAGGTGCGTCGTCTCTTGCCCACCGCTACGATCGAGTTAGAGGAGGTAGTCAAAGCCTGCCAGGGATTGACGCTGACACGAGTCCGCCAAGCCATCGCCCGCGCCATCGCCAAACACGGCACCCTAGAGGCTGAGGATATCGAGATCATTTTGGAAGAAAAACGCCAGACAATCCGCCAGACTCAGATCCTTGACTTTTATCCCACAGCCCTAGAAATGTCTGATATCGGGGGGCTCGATAACCTCAAGGATTGGCTGATGCGCCGGGGCGGGGCCTTCTCAGAACAGGCCCGCCGCTATGGACTCCCGGCTCCTAGGGGGTTACTACTCGTCGGTATCCAGGGTACGGGCAAGTCCTTGAGTGCGAAGGCGATTGCCCACCATTGGCATTTACCTCTGTTGCGGTTAGATGTGGGACGACTTTTTGCGGGGTTGGTCGGGGAGTCCGAGGCCCGTACCCGCCAGATGATCCAGCTTGCTGAGGCCCTCAGCCCTTGTATCCTTTGGCTCGATGAGATTGATAAAGCCTTTGGCACGATGGACCGTACCGGGGATTCTGGGACGACCAGCCGGGTTTTTGCGACCTTTTTAACCTGGATGGCGGAGAAGACGGCCCCAGTTTTCATCGTCGCCACTGCCAACGAGATTGACCGTCTCCCCCCCGAACTGTTGCGTAAGGGTCGTTTTGACGAGATTTTCTTCGTCGGGCTACCCACCCAACCGGAACGCAAGGAGATTTTTCAGGTCCACCTCGGCAAGTTGCGGCCCCACCAGCTGCGAAATTATGACCTAGACCGCTTGGCCTACGAGACCCCCGAGTTCTCTGGGGCGGAGATTGAGCAGTCGCTGATTGAGGCGATGCACACGGCGTTTAGTGAACAGCGGGATTTTACCACGGAGGATGTAATTGAGGCAGTCAGCCAAATGATCCCCTTAGCCCGCACCGCCCAAGAGCAAATTCAAAAGCTCCAGGACTGGGCCAAAGCCGGGAAAGCGCGGCTTGCGAGCCGTCAAGCCTACGACCGCTGGTAATCAGAGCGGGGTGAGTGCGACCCGGAAGTTTTCGATGACGGGGTTACTGAGGACCTGTTCGCCCATCTGTTGCACGAGGATCTGAGCCGCAGCCTCGTCTTGGGCATCCACTTCCAAACGAATCAGTTTACCCACCCGGACAGCCGCCACGGGATAGCCCATTTGGGTCAACCCCTGGGCCACCGCTACGCCTGCTGGGTCTAGGACCGAGGGCCGGAGCGTCACTTCAACGGTTGCGAGATATTTCATCTCTTTACGATACCTTGGAACTAGCGATGTGTAGTTTGAGGCGAGGATGCAAATCAAAACCCAAACCCTCCAAGAATTCCTGGCCCTACCCGAGGGGGAGACGGCCTATGAACTCGTCCACGGTCAAGCCATCCCTAAAATGTCACATAAACGCTTTCATTGCGCGACCCAACGAGTACTGTCTCGCTTATTGGCAGATTGGGATCAGGGACATATTGAAGCAGAGTGGGCTGTAACTTTGAGGTTGCGTGGGGAGGATTGGGTCCCCTGTCCTGACTTGACCTACATCGCCTACACGCGCTTACCGCGAGACTGGATGGAGGATACTGCCGCGCCCATTCCCCCAGACCTAGTAGTTGAAATTATCTCCCCCGGTCAAACCTTTGGACAGTTGCTGCAAAAAGCGATGGACTACCTAGCTTGTGGGGTGTCACGAGTCTGGGTGGTGGACAACCAAGCCCGGAGTATCACGGTTTTCTTCCCGGATGCTCCCCCGCGCACTTATCAGGGAGCCGCTGTAATTGAAGATGTTCTACTGCCGGGACTCGACCTAATGCCCCAGACGGTTTTTCAACAGGCCAGACTCCCCTGAAATTCTTGCCAAAAAGGGATAGCCCGAGAACTACCCCTTTCTAAATTAAACGAACTGAATTAGTCGTAGTCGGGCATACCGCCGCCGCCCGCGTTGGCCTTAGCCTCTTCGGGTTTGTCTACCACGAGGGCCTCAGTGGTGAGGACCATCGCCGCAATCGAGGCCGCGTTCTGGAGGGCGGAACGGGTCACTTTCACCGGGTCAATCACGCCACGGGCCACCAAGTCTTCGTACTCGTTGGTCAAGGCGTTGTAACCGAAGTTGAAGTCGGGGTTGGTCTTCACTTTTTCGATGATGACCGAACCTTCTAGACCCGAGTTGATAGCGATCTGACGGGCCGGGGCTTCGAGGGCACGTTGGACGATTTTGGCAGCAGTGGCTGCTTCTCCCGTCAAACTATTCACGAAGTCGTTCATGTTCCCAGCCAAGTGGACGAGGGCAGCACCGCCACCGGGAACGATCCCCTCTTCAATCGCCGCTTTGGTCGCGTTCACCGCGTCTTCGATGCGGAGTTTACGGTCCTTCAGTTCGGTCTCCGTCGCCGCGCCGACTTTGATCACGGCAACCCCGCCGGAGAGCTTGGCTAAACGCTCCTGGAGTTTTTCGCGGTCGTACTCAGACTCGGTTTCTTCAATCTGTTGCCGGATCTGGGTGCAACGGGCTTTCACTTCATCCTCGGCACCATCGGCAACAATCGTGGTGTTGTCCTTGCTGACGGTCATTTTGCGGGCTTTACCCAGCATTTCGAGGGTGGCGTTCTCCAGTTTGAAACCGAGGTCTTCGGAGATGACCGTACCGCCGGTGAGGATGGCGATGTCTTCGAGCATCGCTTTACGCCGGTCCCCGAATCCAGGGGCTTTTGCCGCACAGACATTCAAGACACCGCGTAGCTTGTTGACGACCAGGGTAGCAAGGGCTTCTTTTTCGAGGTCCTCGGCAATGATCATCAGGGGCTTACCAGCGCGGGCCACTTTTTCGAGTATGGGCACTAGGTCGGTGATGATGGAGATTTTTTTGTCGGTGATCAAGATGTAAGGGTCGTCAAGGACCGCTTCCATCCGCTCTTGGTCGGTCACCAAGTAGGGGGAGACGTAACCCCGGTCAAACTGCATCCCCTCGGTGATTTCTAGTTCAGTGGTTAAGGAACGGGATTCCTCGACGGTGATCACGCCTTCACGACCAACTTTTTCCATGGCTTGGGCGATCATACTGCCGATCTCTTCGTCGTTACCCGCTGAGACAGCGGCGACTTCGCTGATCGTCTTGGCGGTCTGCACCGGGAGGGCGGCTTTTTTGAGTTCTTCGACTAGATAGGCCACCGTGCGCTCAATGCCTTTTTTGAGGAGCATCGGGTTAGAACCCGCCGCCACGTTTCTGAGTCCTTCTTTGACCATCGCTTGGGCCAGCACTGTCGCGGTGGTGGTGCCATCGCCCGCTACATCGTTGGTTTTAGAGGCGACTTCGCGCACAAGTTGGGCCCCGGCGTTCTCTAGTCTGTTCTCCAGTTCAATCTCTTTGGCAATGGTCACGCCGTCATTGATGATCTGGGGTGCCCCGAATTTCTTTTCGAGGACGACGTTACGGCCCCGAGGACCGAGGGTTACTTTGAGGGCGTTTGCCACTGCGTCAATCCCGCGCTCTAGGGCACGACGGGCAACTTCATCAAACACAATTTGTTTTGCCATGGTTCTTGCTCCGCTTAGGCTAGGACAGCCAGGATGTCTTTTTCGGCGAGTAACACGTATTCTTCGGTCCCGAGTTTGACTTCGGTGCCGCTGTACTTGGCGTACAGTACTTTGTCGCCCACCTGGACTTCCAGAGCTTGGCGGGTACCGTCGTCGTTGGCTTTACCAGGACCCACGCCGACGATTTCGCCAGTTTGGGGCTTTTCTTGGGCAGTACCGGGCAGCAAGATGCCCCCGGAAGTTTTTTCTTCAGCTTTGAGGGTTTTGAGCAGAACGCGGTCCCCTAAGGGCCTGAGCGTCGTCACGGAGAGAGCAATGGTAGACATGAAGGAACCTCCACTCATGGGAATGGTACAGGGTGTGTGTTGGTCAATAGTTCGTAGCGCAGAACACGCTTTCAACCTCAGGATATTAGCACTCATCGGCTCAGAGTGCCAAGTCTCTTACGGCAAGTTTGCTTAGCAATGGGGTCTATCTGAGGGCATACTAGGCCCATTCCTGGTAGTGAGGTTGGGGGAGATGCTTAGCTCATGGTTGCGGCCCTCGTTCACAGAAGCCCGTCCCACGGCTCCCAAACCCGCCGATCCCGCAACCTTGAGCCGGACAGCTGACCTCTTGGGTATCCGTATTGCCCCTTGTCGGATTGGGGGTTGTGTCCGCAATGGTTATCGAGATTACGGCCTGGAAGTCCACCTGTGCCCGGACCATTGGCAAGCTTTGGCTCACTACCTTGTGCATCACAATCGCCCTAGGCTATGTCGGGACTGTCGTTATTTTCATGGGGAGCAAGGGTTGGTCTGTGCGGTCCATCCCCAGGGTCCATCAGGGACGGTCTGCCGTGACAAAGAAATCTAGGTCAAGGGTTCCAACAATTCGATGGGTAGACCGTCTTGGTCACAGATGAAGGCAATCCAGTAGGTCTGGTCGCCGATGGTTTGGGTGCGGGGTTCGAGGAGGATGGTGACCCCGGCGGCCTGGAGTTGTTGGACTTGGCGGAGGAGGTCTGGCACTTGTAAGGAGAGGTGATAGTACCCGGTGTAGGTCTCGTCTAGCCAAGCATCCGGGGCCGGACGGGGTTCGGGGACCTGGATAAGCTCAAGTCGCCCATGCTCGCCCACCAACCAACAGGCCAGGGTCATCCCGGTCGTAAACCGCTGGTCCACCTGAAACCCCAATCGCTCATAAAAAGCAAGCGCCGCAAAAATATCACGGGTCCGAATCGAAACATGGTGCAACACAAAATCCCCCGACGCTGGCTCTATGCTAACTGGGTGCTATTTCCTGAATGATGGCTTATTATGCAGGAGATGTTTTTCATCACACCTTATGACAATCTAACTTCCCCAAGAAGTTCTTAGCGAACCCGAACCAGTATCGCAATCTCTAAATACTGAGGCTAAGGCCAACTCTAAACCTGCTGAGTGGGTACGAGGAGTTATTTCTCTAATTCCTCGCTTCTCAAGCTTGGACTACCTGAAGTTTATCTGCTTTGGGGCGGCTGCTAGTGGGGCTTACCTAAGCAGTGCTAGGAACTTGACCCAAGCGCAAATTGATTCAGCGATTACAGACAACACTACCAAACTCAAGAAGCGTTGAGGGGAGCAAGAATTAAGAATGCTCTTCTGTATTGGTGGTCTTGGTTCCCCACCACGTGGGGCGGAGGGGCCTTCTTAGCATTGTAAGAGTTGTAGAAGCAGGGCAAGAATTTTGACATTGCACAATAAACGCCCCGCGAGTCGTCCAAAGTTCACGACGAGCACCCGCCGAGGGTCCCCGAAGTACTACAGAGGTGTTACAAAGCCGCATGATCCTACCCAATCAGTCCGAGCGCAAGATCACGATCTAAGTTTTCTCGATCTAAATTAGGTTGATCTATGTCTTTTCTCTTTATAAACCCCGAAACCCTTACGTATTGCTAATCCTGGTTCATCCCGTCTTATCCCGTTGGATCGTAAGTGTGGTGGTGTCCTACACACACTGTTCTTGATCTATAAAAGAAATATATTTCTTATAGTAGTAGTAGTAGAGTCTGTGGAAACTGTTAATAACCTCTGAAACCCTTTCCCAGCAAGGATCATATTTTCCACAACCCTGTGGAAAACCCTGTGAATAAAAATGAAGTTTTCCACAGCCTGCGGCGAACTGTGGAAAAACCCCCTGCTTGTTCCCCAGGTTTTCCACAGCTTTTCCACAGTTTTCCCCAGTTTTTCCACAGGCAGAATTACTCTAAAGACAAGATTTTGGTAGGTCTCAGGCTCCCCATGTGAAACTGGAGATACTACGTTGTAATTGTCATGGGCCAAGAAATCGCCACCAGTCACTTCACACCCCAGGATCTTGCTTGTTTTGAAGCCGCACTCCGATGTGAGATGGAGCTTTTGACCCAGTGGTTCCAGAAGGGGAGCCTCGCGCCCGGTCCTAAGACGGCTGGGTGTGAATTGGAGTGCTGGCTGGTAGATCCTAGCTTTAGACCTCTACCCAGCAATGAGGAGTTCTTAGCACGGGTGGCAGACCCCTTGGTGGGTCCTGAACTAGCCCGCTTCAACGTCGAACTCAACACCAGTCCCCTTGCACTCACGGGCTCAGTCTTGCGTCGGATGGCCCAGGAACTCACCCAGACTTGGCAGCATTGTACCCAGACCGCTCAAGCCATGGATGCCGACTTGATGATGATTGGTATCCTGCCTACGGTGCGTCAAGAAGAATTGAGTGTGGCGAATATGTCGGCGATGACCCGTTACCGTGCCTTGAATGAGCAGGTCTTTCGGTTGCGTCAGGAACGGCCTCTCCGCATTGATATCCGGGGCCGCGAACAGCTAGCCTGTCTACACCACGACATTATGATTGAAGCCGCTGCCACTTCTTTTCAAGTACATCTACAAGTGGGACCCGAGGAAGCGGTTCGTTACTACAATGCGGCTCAAATCCTCTCGGCTCCGATGGTGGCTCTTAGTGCTAACTCGCCCTATCTCTTCGGGAAAGACCTCTGGGATGAGACCCGGATTCCGCTTTTTGAGCAGGCTGTGGCGGGGGGCGACCCCGAGCCCGGTCTGAACCGAGTCACGTTCGGTAGTGGTTACATCACCCATTCTCTACTGGCCTGTTTCCAGGAGAACTCGGACCGCTACCCGATTTTGCTACCTATTCCTCAGGCGGATCGTACCGAAGCGATGGCGCACGTGCGTTTACACAACGGCACGATCTGGCGTTGGAATCGGCCTCTAGTGGGCTTCAACACTGACGGTACACCCCACTTAAGAATTGAGCATCGAGTCATCCCAGCAGGGCCTACGATTGCGGATATGGTGGCAAACGCAGCGTTCTTCTATGGTCTAGTCCATACACTTGCTACCCAGCCGATTCCGCCCGAGCAGCTGTTGAGTTTTGGAGCGGCCCGCGATAATTTTTACCGGGCTTGTCAGACGGGTTTGGCAACGCGGCTGACTTGGTTTGGGGATATTCAAGTCCCGGTGCAGGGTTTGATCACTGAGACGCTCTTACCCCTAGCCCACCGGGGCTTAGCCCAGTTAGCAATTGACCCCGAGGACCGGGCCTATTACCTGGGTATTATCGAGGAACGAGTCCAGAAGCTGTGCAATGGTGCGACTTGGCAACGAGCCTACGTCGCTCGCCATCACTGCGATATGCAAGAACTGACTCGCGCCTACTGCGTCCGGCAACAGCAGGGACACCCAGTCCATGAGTGGGATGACTGAATGCTGACGGTGCTTGATTCTCTACCGGCGGGTCTACTGAATACCCCCGCCCACCAACTCCACGAGGTCTTACCCGGACCGACGCTCATCCACTTGCCGGGACGACGGGAGCAGCCGCTTTTTGTATCGGTCCTCCTCCACGGCAATGAGACGACGGGTTGGCTGGCCTTGCAAGAATTATTAGCTAAATACCAAGACCGTCCTTTACCTCGTGCCTTGTCCTTCTTGATCGGTAATATCGCGGCTGCCCGTGAGCAACGCCGCCATCTGGAGCAGCAGCCCGACTACAACCGAGTCTGGGCTGATGGTCCTACCCCCGAACATCAGATGATGCGTCAGGTCGTTACCGAGATGGCCCAGCGCGGTATTTTTGCCAGTGTGGACATCCACAACAACACCGGGCTCAATCCCCATTACGCCTGTGTGAATCGGTTAGAAGACGCCTTTCTCCATCTGGCAACCCAGTTTTCGCGGACTGTGGTCTACTTTACGCGCCCTGACAATGTCCAGTCCATCGCTTTTGCCCGTCTTGGTCCAGCCGTTGTTTTAGAGTGTGGTAAACCTGGTCATCCCTACGGCGTTCAACATGCCCTAGAGTTCCTAGAGGGCTGTCTCAACCGCCTGCATTTGCCCAACCGACCAGTACCCGTTCATGACCTAGACCTGTTTCACACCGTGGCAGTGGTGAAGGTGCCACCGGGTGTGGCCTTTGCCTTTGGCGACCGTGCGAAGGATCTGTGTTTCCCACCGGACCTAGACCACTTCAACTTCCATGAAATTCCGGCTTGTACCCGGTTAGGTTGGGTGCGTCCCGAGAGTATGGCCTACCTCGAAGCCTGGGATGAACTGGGGCAAGATGTCCGACAAAAGTTCTTCAAAATTAATGGCGATGAAATTTGGACCACCGTGCCCGTCATGCCCTCCATGCTGACCCTAGACCCGCAAGTAGTGCGTCAAGACTGTCTTTGTTACCTGATGGAACGGATGTCTTGGCCTACCCACTAATCCTAGAATGGAGCCAGCTTTGGGTTACACCATGCTCCAACCACCCATCCGTCTGCCCACTGCCGATGAACTTCCTGATTCGGACGACCCCCCCGTGGCTCACGAACTGCAAGACCTCATCCCCGGTCTACTCAAACTACTCTTGGCAAGGATTTGGGCTGAGCGACAGGATTGGTTCTTTGCCGTAGCTATGGCGCTGTACTTTGACCCCGATGATGCACCCATCGTCCCAGACGGGATGTTGGCCCTCGGGGTACCCCAATGCAGCCTTGAATATTCTGGCAGCAGGATTAAAAAGTACCCAGGGGCACTGGGAAACGTCAACGCTTGGGGAGAGCATAGCCACTACGACAGAGGCGCAATCCGATGTTGCAAGCTAACTAGTGAAACCAGGAATCCCCTGGCTTTAGCCGTGGGGAGTGTCAATCCAGAAGAACGAGCTGAGCAGGAGACCCAAGCTCGACTGCTTGCTGAACAATACACGCAACGAGAGACCCAGGCCCGGATTCTCGCTGAAGAACGCTGCCAGCGAGCGGAACAGATACTCGCGGCACTCCACCAACGCTTACGAGACTGGGCCTCAATCTTGATAGCTAGCCCTTCACACCCTTAGATTTAGATTCCACACAGGGTACTCGGCTACTAAGGACTCGCGGGTGCATCGCAACAGTCAGACCCCGACCAAGAAGCCACCCAAAAAGGGAGCTAGAGCGGATCTCCTAGGTCAGGACGGCTTAGTTCTAAAATTAAATCGCTTAACTATCTGTACAGCGATGCCCCTCTCTCCCCGTTGGGGATTGGCCCTTGCCTTGGGCCTACTTATCCTCGGCTGTCAAACCACCGCACCCTCTGTGCCCCCCAGACCCGTCCCCGCCC